>Ga0070727_10005593_pt1 | contig 10222 bp, 9 predicted proteins | sample tdAd472_FD_66722 | JGI IMG/M metagenome (GOLD analysis project Ga0070727, IMG submission 66722) | Marine sediment microbial communities from the Atlantic coast under amendment with organic carbon and nitrate - tdAd47.2 | ecosystem: Environmental > Aquatic > Marine > Coastal > Sediment | place... | reverse complement strand
CTTCGGTATCTCGTGGGTCCGCTGGATCCGGCTCTCCGCACGGATCGGTCGCGTTGCCACGACGGAGGGCCAAACTCGATCCGCCGGCGCAGGCGCTACGAACGAGAATGGAGTTAGAGCCAGGCCACCGGCGGCAAGGCACCAGCTCTCCGCTGGGTCGGTCCCAAGCTCGGTGCCCTTCCAGAGGGGGCGTCGGTGGGCTCGAACAGCGGAGGAGCACGCCAGAGTGAACCGACGGGCACCCGGGCGCAGGGCACAAACCCTTACGGTCGCGTAGATTGACTCGAACCGGGCTCGCTTGGGCCTGGGTCCAGCCCTGGCGGCCGCCGACCCCCTGACGACCTATCCGAACGCCTCGTCAGGGGGTCTCCTACCCCCTGACGACCTATCCGAACGCCTCGTCAGTGGGTCTCCTACCCCCTGACGACCTATCCGAACGCCTCGTCAGGGGGTCTCCTACCGCGCTCGCTCGAAGTCGGGTCCCTCGTCAGGGGGTCTCCTACCGCGCTCGCTCGAAGTCGGGTCCCTCGTCAGGGGGTCTCCTACCGCGCTCGCTCGAAGTCGGGTCCCTCGTCAGGGCGTCACCTACCGCGCTCGCTCGAAGTCGGGTCCCTCGTCAGGGGGTCTCCTACCGCGCTCGCTCGAACTCGGGTCCCTCGTCAGGGGGTCGCCTACCGCGCTCGCTCGAAGTCGGGTCCCTCGTCAGGGGGTCACCTACCGCGCTCGCTCGAACTTAGGTTCCAGTCGAGCCGGTCCTCTACCGCATACCCTCGAACCTAGGTTCCAGCTCAGCCGGTCCCCTACCGCCTACCCTCGAACCTAGGTTCCAGCCCACCCGGTCATGCAGGTTCAGTGCCCGCTCCGGGAAGACCCCGCTTCGGGACCTGCCCACAACCCACTGCAAAGGAGCCGCTTAGCCCCATCTTTGGCCTGGCCTTCGAGCAGAGGCCCGAGGTGCCCGGTCCGGATCCGGCTCCGGGGGTCCGGGTCCGGGTCCGGCTGGGCAATGCCTTACCCGCGTGGGGCTCCAGAGGTCGCGCTGGGCGCGCTCGGGCGACGATTATCGGTAGGCGCGCGGCTTGCTCGCTCCCGGCGGGAGGTCCCATGCGTTGGATCGTCTTCCTGCTCGGGGTGACTGCGTTCATGGCGGGGGGCCTTGTGCTCACCTACCCTGGCCCGCGCCCACGTGGCTACGAGGCGCGCGCGCTTGGTGGGCTGAAGACCATTAGCGTCGCGCAGAGCATTTTCCGCCTGCAAAGCGGGCGCTACGCAACCTCCCTCGCCGAGCTCTCCAACCAGAACCTGATCGGCCCCCAGCTCGGCTCAGGAGAGCGCATGGGATATCGGTTCAAGCTGATCGCGTCGACCGAGTTCCCCGAGTATCTGTGGCTCGCCGTCACCTCCCCCACTCCCCAGATCTCCGAGCACGCCCAACGCCACTTCGCGGTCACCCACGCGGGGATCGTCCACTACGCCTACGGCCAGCCAATTCCCCTACGGCCCGACTGTACGATTCAAGACCGCTTCCCCGTGCTGGGGAAGTGACGTGCGCTCGATCCTGCTCCCCACGCTCGTGGCGGCGACCCCCTTCACCCTCGCCCTGGCGGCGCTTGGCCCCCACTTGGTCGAGGCGAAGAAGTCCACCCTGGCGCAACGCGCCCGGAGTGCCTTGGTGACCCTCCACGCGGCGCAGCGGCTCTATCGCCAGCGCAGCATGGCCACCCGGGACCTCGAGCGCGCGCTTCCCCTTCGCACCTGGCACTCGACGTCCGCTCGAGTCGAGCTCCTTCTCGAAGCCGGCAGTCCCAGTCCCGGGAGCTACTCGCTGGTCAACGCCTACCTGACACGCGGTGAGCCTCCCCCGCCCGAGGTCCAGTTCACGGCGGTGCTCGACCACGCCAGCCTGACCCAGCAACAGCTCCGCTACACCTACGCCCGCTCCCTGGAGGAGCTGGGGCGACGGTCGCTGATCGACGGACTCGTCGCGAGCGGGAATGCGTACGGCTATTCCTTCGAGCTCCACACCTCCAGCAACCAACCCCACCGACAGTGGGTCGCCGTCGCCAACCCGCAGCGGAACGCCGGCCCCTGGAGCTTCGCCATCGACTCACGCGGCGAGCTCTACGCGGCACACCGCCTCCGGCTCGAACCCGAAGGTGACGCGCTCATGCCTGCCGTCGCGCGCCCCTGGGCGACGCTTCGAGCGCAGCACCAATAGGCTAGGCCAACTCGGCAGGCGGCGTCCTTCGCCACGTGCCGAAGCGCCTCAGGCAATGCGATCCGACCTCCCGTGGCCAAGCGGCCCGATCAGTCTACGGCGCCAAGCGGCGCGAAAGGCCAATCGGCCCACGCTCAGGACCGACCGCCGACGCGGAGTAGACCGATCTGCCATGCCACGGCGGAGCCGGCCGATCTGCCATGGCGGAGCCGGCCGATCTGCCATGGCGGAGCCGACCGATCTGCCAGCGCGGAGCGATTCGATCTGCCAAGCCGCCGCACGGGTGTATGTATTCGCAACCATCGACCACGCGGCCAGCCCGGCGTGTTCGGCCCGACGCGACGGGGGCCTTGCCAAGCTGGGTGCGCCTCACCGCGCGGGCCGAACGCGCCCAGGGCTGTGTGGTCTCTGATATTGACTTTTTGTTGACCGGCCACGCAGGCGGAGGGGGGTGGGGTGTCCCTGAGCGGAAGCTCTGGGTGCACCCACCCCAGCCGACTCACCGGCGACAGCTTGCAGTCGAAGGGTGCACACAGCGCTGGAGCGAAGGGACACCCCGCCCCCCTCCGCCGTCGCCGCGCCAGAGCGCTCAATCAAGCGAAGCAGCGAAGCAGCGACCAGCGACCAGCGACCAGCGACCAGCGACCAGCGACCAGCGACCAGCGTCCAGCGACCAGCGTCCAGCGACCAGCGTCCAGCGACCAGCGAACGAATCCCGGAGGCCCTGAAAGAACCAACGACACCAGCCGTTCCTGCTGACGTGAACACCACCATTGGACTCGTCTGCCGCTTCAAACCCCTACACCTCGGCCACGCCGTCATGCTCAAAGCCGCGTGCCGCCTGAGCGCCCAGGTGAAGATCGGCGTCGGCAGCGCCAACCGCTACGACCGTCGCAACCCCTTCACCTTCGAGGAGACCGCCGCCATGCTCGCGGCCTACCTCGCGCCGCGCTTCAGCAACTGGGAGGTCGTCCGCGTCGACGACCTCGGCCACGGGCCGCGCTGGCGGGCCATGGTGAGCGAGCTCTTCGGCGAGCTGGGGCTCTTCGTCAGCGCCAACGACTACGTGCGCGAGCTGATGGGGAGCGTGTATCCGCTGGCGCACCCGCTGGAGCTGATCCCCGACGAGGACCGGGTGCCCGTCGACGGGACCTCCGTCCGCCGGGCGCTGGCACGCGGAGAGGACTGGCGGCGGCTGGTCCCGCCCGAGACCGCAGATTTTCTGGCCGAGCGCGGCTTGCCGGAGCGTTTCCGGCGCGAGTTCGGCCTCGAGACCCTGGCCCTGGAAGCGTCCAGAGCCGCAGAGGAGGTGGACCGTGTATTGCTGGGGTGACGACATGAGCAACTGGACGAACGCGCAGGCGTACTCGTTCAAGGGCGGCCGCGCAGCCAAGGCGCAGCGCAAGCAAGCGGCGGCCGCCGCCAAGCGGCGGGGCGGCCGCACCTACGAGCGGCGCAGCGCGCCGAGCCAGATCGTGCTCCCCAAGGGCCGCACGATCACGTCCGAGAGCACGACCCCGATCGTGGTCGCGGTCGACGTGACCGGGTCCATGGCGACCTGGCCGGCGGAGATCTTCGATCGCCTGCCGCTCTTGTACCAGACGCTCTCGCAGTATCGCCCGGACCTCGAGGTCAGCTTCGTGGCGATCGGCGACGCGACCTGCGACCGGTTCCCGCTCCAGGCGTGCGACTTCGAGAGCGGCGTGGGGCTGGAGGACCAGCTCAAGGCGCTCTACCCCGAGGGCGGCGGCGGCGGGCAGACGCGCGAGAGCTACGAGCTGTTCGCTTACTACCTGCTGCACCACTACCGCGCGCCCAACGCGGAGCGGCCCTACCTGATCCTCTACGGCGACGAGGGCTTCTACGACCGGGTGAACAAGGCGCAGGTCAAGCACTTCGTCGGCGACACGATCCCGCGCGCGCTGAACTCCAAGCGGCTCTGGAGCCAGGTGGTCGAGGCCTGGAACCTGTTCCACCTGCGGGTGCCCTACGGGGTCGGCCCGCAGAACGAGGAGATCCACGCGCAGTGGGCGGACGCCATCGGCGAAGAGCGGATCGTGATGCTCGACGACCCCGAGCGCGCGGTCGACATGGCCCTCGGCCTGATCGCCCGCAGCTGGGGCGAGTTCGAGGACTTCGAGACGAACATGCTCGCGCGCCAGAGCGAGGGCAAGGTCGCGGTGCTCCGCGATCGCGTCGACGAGGCCTTCAGCGCGGGAGACTGGCGGTGAAGCCGAGTACGACCAGGACCCGGACCAGCGCCTGCGGCCCGTTGGGGGTGAGCCCGAGCAGCTCGACGCAGCGCCCGCGGCCCATTGGGGTGAGCCCAAGCAGCTCGCTGCGAGGGCGAGGGGCCTCGGAGAGGCCCCTCGAAACCGGGCGAGGGGGCCTCGGAGAGGCCCCCCATAGGAGAAAGCCTGGTGCGCTCGTCACCGTCCCCCCCCACGCACCCTTCGTGGGGGAGGTGGCCCGGCACCCCTTCGTGCGGGGGCTGCGGTTGAACACGGTGATGCCGATCAAGGGCAGCCGCGAGGCCGCGCTCGAGCGGCTGGCCAGCCACGGCCAGCCGCTGCTGATCGACCTCAAGGGTCGCCAGCTGCGGGTGGCCGAGGCGGCCGTCCCGCCCTTCACGAGCGTGCGCCTCAGTCACCGGATCCGCGTCCCCACCCCGACCACCGCGGTCTTCGCCGGCGGGGCCGAGCGGGTCGAGCTGCTCGAGGTGGACGGCGACCGCCTGATCCTCGCAGACGGCCCCCGGCGGGTGCTCGGACCCGGCGAGTCGGTGAACATTCCCCACCCGGAGCTCGAGGTCGAGGGCGTGCTCACCGCCGAGGACGAGGCCTGGATCCGCGCGGCGCGCGCGGTCGGGCTGCACGACTTCCTGCTCAGCTTCGTCGAAGGGCCCGAGGACCTCGAGGCGGTGCGCGCCCTCGATCCCCAGGCGCGGGTGCGGGCCAAGATCGAATCCCGCAAGGGGCTGGCCTTCGCCGTGGCCCACCCGGGGACCCCGCTGATGGCCGCCCGGGGCGACCTCTACCTCGAAGTCGAGCACCCTCACGAGGTCCTCGACGCCATGCGGCAGGTGGTCGCCGCCGACCCCGACGCGGTGGTCGCGAGCCGAATCTTCGACAGCCTCGCCTGGCAGCAAGAGCCCACCTGCGCCGAGCTCAGCGACGTGGCCTTCCTCAGCCACCTGGGCTACCGAACCTTCATGCTCGGCGACGAGGTGTGCCTGCGGCGCGAGACGGTGCTCGAGGCGCTCAACGCCCTCGAGGCCACCGTGCTCAGCGAGCTCTGCCGCCGGTGAAGGTCGCCCTCGCCCAGGTCGACGTCACCGTCGGGGACCTCCCCGGCAACGTGCAGCGAATCGCCGACGCGATCCGCGAGGCGCGCGGGCGCGGCGCCGAGCTCGCCGTGTTCCCCGAGCTGGTGGTGTGCGGCTACCCCCCCGACGACCTGCTCGACGCCCCGGGCTTCATGCGCGGGGTCCACGCCGCGGTGGTCGAGCTCGCGGCGGTCGCCCCCGAGCTCCCGGTCGTCCTCGGGGCGCCGCTAGAGGCCCCCGCTGGCCCCGCGGGGCGCACCCGGATCAACGCCGCGCTCCTGCTCCACGGCCACCGGGTCCGCGCGGTGCGCGGCAAGCGCCTCCTCCCGCGGGACGACGTGTTCATGGAGCCGCGCTATTTCCGCCCCGCCGACCCGGGCGGACCGCTGGAGATCGGCGGCCGGCGGGTGGGGCTGCTGGTGTGCGAGGACCTCTGGGACGAAGGCTACGCCAGCTCCCCCGCCCGCGAGCTGCTGGACGCCGGGGCGGACCTCCTGCTGTGCCTCAACGCCTCGCCCTTCCGCCGCGGGGTGCTCACCGAGCGTCTGCGCCTGGCGCGCCGGCCGGGGGTCGACCTGGTCTACGTGAACGCCGTGGGTGCCCACGACGAGCTCGTGTTCGACGGGGCGAGCTTCGCCGTCGGCGCCGACGGCGCCCTGAGGGGGCTGCTGCCCAGCTGCGCCGAGGCGGTGCGCGTGATCGACCTCGACGGGCCCCCGACCCCCGACGACCTCGAGGACCCCGAGTCCCGCGCCCAGGGGGCCCTGCTCCTCGGGCTGCGCGGGTTCCTCGAGAAGAACCGGCTCCCCGGCGCCGTGGTCGGGGTCAGCGGCGGCGTCGACTCGGCCCTCGTCCTGGCCCTCGCCGCCGAAGCCCTGGGGCCCGAGCGAGTGCGCGCGCTGCACCTGCCGACGCGCTTCACCAGCCAGACCTCCGTCGAGCTCTCGCGCGAGCTCTGCGCCAACCTCGGCGTGGAGCTGCTCGAGCTGCCCCTCGGCGACCTCCACGAAGTCGCCGAGACCACGCTGGCCGCGCACCTCCCGCGGGGCCTCGCGGGCAAGGCCGCCGAGAACGTGCAGGCCCGGCTGCGGGGCCTGGTGCTGATGGCCTACGTGAACCAGGTCGGCGGCGTGCTGCTCAACACGAGCAACAAGACCGAGCTCAGCCTCGGCTACGGGACCCTCTACGGCGACCTCGCCGGAGGCTTGAGCCCGATCGGGGACCTGACCAAGCCCGAGGTCTACGCCCACTGCCGCCGCTTCTACGCCGACGTGATCCCAGCGGGGATCCTCAGCCGCCCGCCGACCGCCGAGCTGCGCCCGGGCCAGGTGGACCCCTTCGACTACCCCCGGGTCGCGCCCCGGGTCGAGGCGCTGGTCCAGGGTCGGGTGCCCGACGGGACGCCCGTCGAGCTCGCGGAGTGGCGGCGCCGGCTGCACGCCGGCGAGTTCAAGCGCCGTCAGGCTCCGCCGGTGCTCAAGCTCAGCCAGCGAGCCTTCGGCCGCGGCTGGCGCGTGCCCTTGACCCACGGCTGGCGGGGCCCCGCCTCGGGGCCCGCGACCGGTCGCAGGGAGCTCGGAACCTAGCGGCTAGCGCTTGTTCATCGGGACGTAGTCGCGGGTCTCGGCGCCGAGGAACAGCTGCCGCGGGCGCGCGATCTTCTGCTCCTTGTCGAGGAGCATTTCTTCCCACTGGGCGAGCCAGCCGACGGTGCGGCCAATCGCGAACAGGACCGGGAAGAAGTCGACGGGGAACTTCATCGCCTGGTAGATCAGGCCGCTGTAGAAGTCGACGTTGGGGTAGAGCTTGCGCTCGACGAAGTAGTCCTCTTCGAGCGCGATCCGCTCGAGCTCCATCGCGATCTCGAGCTTGGGGTTCCGCCCGGTGACCTCGAACACCTGGTGCGCGAGCTCCTTGATGATCTTGGCCCGGGGGTCGTAGTTGCGGTAGACGCGGTGGCCGAAGCCCATCAGCCGCTCTTTCTTGTTCTTCACGCCCTCGAGGAACTTCGGCACGTTCTTCACGTCGCCGATCTTGTCGAGCATGTAGAGCACCGCGGCGTTGGCGCCGCCGTGCAGCGGACCGTAGAGCGCGGCGGAGGCGGCGGCCAGCGAGGAGTAGGGGTCGACCCGGCTCGAGCCCACCGCGCGCATGGCGCTCGCCGAGCAGTTCTGCTCGTGGTCGGCGTGGAGGATGAACAGGACGTCGAAGGCCTTCTCCAGGATCGGGTTCGGCTTGTAGTCGCGCTCCGACATGCGGAACACCATCGAGAGGAAGTTCCCGGTGTAGCTCAGCTCGTTGGAGGGGTAGACGTGGGGCAAGCCCTGGGTGTGGCGGTAGGCGAAGGCCGCAAGCGTCGGGATCTTCGCGATCAGGCGAATCACCTGCTTCTGCCGCACCTCGGGGTCGTCGACCTCACCCGCCTCGGGGTAGAAGGTCGAGAGCGCCGCCACCGAGCTGATCAACATGCTCATGGGGTTCGCGTCGTAGCGGAACCCCTCCATCAGCTTCTTCAGGTTCTCGTGGACGTAGGTGTGGTTGGTGATCTGGTCGACGAACGCCTGGTGCTCGGCCTGGCTCGGCAGCTCGCCGTTGAGCAGGAGCTGGGCGACCTCGAGGAACGAGGACTTCTCCGCCAGCTGCTCGATGGGATACCCGCGGTAGCGCAGGATCCCCTTCCCGCCGTCGATGAACGTGATCCTGCTCTGGCACGACGCGGTGTTCTTGTAGGCCGGGTCGTAGGACAGCAGCCCGAAGTCTTCGTCGCTGGTCTTGATCTGCCGCAGGTCCATAGCCCGGATCGCGCCATCTTGGATGGGCAGCTCGTAGGACTTACCGGTGCGGTTGTCGGTAACGGAAAGCGTGTCAGTCATGCGCCTCTTCCCTGGTGCCAACGTTTCAACGCTTCGTCGGCTGGCTGAGCAGTTTACGCGGCGGACGCGGCGGCGTAAACCGGCGGGGTGCAGCAGAGATCGTCCGCCCAATCGATTGCGGTAGGATCGGGTCGTGCGTCCAATTCTCACCACCTGCCTCCTGCTCGGCTGTTTGGCCGGTCCCCTCGGAGCCCAGAGCAAGCCCAACGTCTCCCGAGCGCTGACGTGGCTCGCTGGGGCCCAGGCTGCCGACGGGTCCTGGGGCCAGCGCGATAAGCTCGCGCTGACCGGCATGTCGGGGCTGGCCCTGCTGGCCAACGGCTCGACCCCGACCCGCGGGCCCCACTCCCGCTCGGTGCTCAAGGCCGTGGAGTTCGTGCTCGGGGCCCAGTCCGACCGCCGGGCCTTCGCCCACGCCAGCAACGGCTACAGCTACGTCCACAACCACGGCTACGCGCTGCTGTTCCTCACCCAGTGCTACGGCGAGGGCGGTGAGCTCGACGAGCGCCTGGCCAAAGCGATCCGCCAGGGGATCAAGGCCACCGTCGCCAGCCAGTTCCCCAACGGCGGCTTCGGCTACTTCCTCTACCGCAAGCCGCTGAAGGCCTACGACGACATGTGGAAGGACGACGAGGCCTCGACCACGGTCTCCCAGATCCAGGCGCTACGGGGCGCGCGCAACGCGGGCTTCGACGTCCCCCGCAAGGCCCTCGAGCGCGCGGAGAAGTACCTGGTCCGCTCCCAGCACTCCAGCGGGGGCTTCGTCTACTCCATCGCCTCGGATCCGCCGCGGATCAGCCTCGTCGACGGTAGCAACCGCCCGACCTTCGCGATCACCGCCGCGTCGACCGCGGTCCTCAACGCCCTCGGCACCTACCGCGGGCCGGCCCTCGACCGCGGGATCGCCTACATGGAGGCGTTCATCCCACCCTCGCGGAAGCGCGAGCGCTTCTTCTATTACGGCCACTACTACGCCGCGCAGGTGATGGCCATGCGCGGGGGACCCCGCGGGCGACGCTGGCTCGACGCGATCTACGCCGAGCTCACCAAGCGCCAGCACCCCGACGGCTACTGGAGCGCAGACCCCGGCGACACCCTCGCCGCCAGCGACAGCCGGGTGCTGAACACCGCCTGGTCGATCCAGATCTGCCTCATCGAGCGCGGCCTGCTCCCGCTCCACGAGCGCTGAGCCCGTCGAGGGCTGCTACGCGGGGCGGCGGCGGTGCCAGCCCTCCTCCACCGCGGTCTCGCAGGCCGCGCGCACGAAGGACGCGACCTCCGGCTCGAGCAATCCCCGCTCGAGGAGCTCGTCCTCGAGGCTGGAGGCTTGGGCATCGTGCTCCTCGCGAACCCCGGCCACGTCTTCGGGAGTCAGGGCCCCGATCCGCACGGCGAGCTTCGCGAACAAGGTGTCATCTCCGACCACAGCACTCTCTCCTGCTCAGGTAGGAATACGCCTGAGACCGTCCCCCGGATTCGAGCCTGTCGAGAAAAACCTGCGGTGAACGCAGGTAAAGGGCGTGTGTTCCTCACGTTCGACGCACACGTGGTGCCAGCGGTTCCCGCCGACCCAAATTGATTCGGGAGAGCGCGTGTTCGCGCAAAACCTGGTCGCTACCTTGGCGTTGTCCCTCTGGAGCACCCATGAAGCGACTCGTCCCCCTGGCCCTCATCCTCAGCTGCACCCTCCCCGGCTACACCCAGGAGGACACCCCGCCGCCGCCCCCCGCGGAGGAGCCCGGAGACCAGGGCGGTGAGGGCGGAGACGCTCCGGGCGAGGACGCTCCGGGCGAGGACGCCAAAGGC
>Ga0070727_10005592_pt1 | contig 10223 bp, 12 predicted proteins | sample tdAd472_FD_66722 | JGI IMG/M metagenome (GOLD analysis project Ga0070727, IMG submission 66722) | Marine sediment microbial communities from the Atlantic coast under amendment with organic carbon and nitrate - tdAd47.2 | ecosystem: Environmental > Aquatic > Marine > Coastal > Sediment | place... | reverse complement strand
GAAACTGCGGATGCCGCCGAGATAGAGATTGCTGAACGGGCAGGTGGTGTACTGCTTGTTCGGCTCAATCATTGTGACGTCAATTCCAGCATCAAACCATTTGACGTACTTGGCAGCAGTTGCGCCACCGAAACCACCGCCAATGACGACGACTTTAGGATTTGCACCACAACCAATAAGCGGAAGGGTGGCAGCGGAAGCACCGGCAACGCCAGCCATCCGCAGGAAATCTCTGCGATTGGATTTAAACATTTACGTTAGCCCCCCGACTATTTGCTACCCATGGCGCCGAAGTAAGCAGCAAGAGCTGCAATCTCAGCGTCGTTATAACCTTTGGCAATCCGGCCCATGATGGTGGACGGCTTTTTGCCAGTTTTGAAGTCATTCATCTTTTTGGTGATGCGACGAGCGGGAAGCGAATCCAGCTCATCAATAACACCGGCGCTAGCGCCGTTGTAACCATGACAGTTGAAACAATTGGATGCGAGCAACTCTGGTTTTGCCAAAAGCTCACCAGCATTTGCCGATGCAGCCATGACGCTTAAACCGAGAGCTGCAGCAAGACAGACTCCGACTTTCTTCATGAAAAACCCTCCCTGGTCTTTATGTGGTATCGCAATTAAATTAGTCTTTTATCATGGAACGGTATCACAAAGTTTTACCGTTGAAAATAGTTACATAAGATAATTGTAATCAAAGGGAGCCGAACCCTATCTGGGCTGGGGATTTTTAGAAACTTGATTGGCAAGCTTGGAAAGAAAACCCCAAAAGAATGCCTCTCCTGAATAGCCGACGATTCGCCCAACCTCTTTATTATCTTCAACAACTATAAAGGTGGGAGTGAAGACGACACCCTTTACCCATTGAAGAGAAGGGGGGAGCGGATCGTCAATATCGACTTTTCTTAAAGGAAGGATTTTTGCTTCGTCAGTTTTTGGATAAATTTGCCCAACTTCTTCATCCCAGGCCTCACACCAGACACAGGCCGAACTTTCAAACATGACCAATTCTGCCCCGTTGCACGGTAGGATTCCGGAAATAAAAAAGAAAAACAGCGCAAGCAAGCCCCTGAGCTTGCGGTTGATGTGGCCGCTTCTTGCTTTTCTAATTTCCCTTTGTTTTGAAGGCATAGGTTCAAAAATCCAAATTGGTTTAAGTGGTTTTACAGGAAATTCGAGTCATTACAATATTATGCTTTTGTAATGTTTTCGTTGAAATGTCCTATTGCGGTCAGTACCCTTAAGCTCATAAGGTTAATGACCGGGCAAAAAAAACAACCGGTCGAACAGCCTCATAACCAAGGCTGGACAAACTAACAAGGGAGGTACCATGAAGCCCAAAGTGTTGGCCAGCGCGTTGGCCATTACGGCCATTCTCGGCACCACCGCAGTAACGGCTCAGGCCGGCGGTCTTGCTGATTACATGATTCTCAACAATGAGATTCCCGAGTATTTATCTGGGACAGCCCCCGGTGATGCAAAGCGCGGCAAGAAGCTCGCCGTTCATCGTAAGAAGGGGAATTGTCTCGCCTGTCACCAAATGCCCATCCCTGAAGAGCAGGATCATGGATTGACCGGCCCGACGCTTGATGGCGTTGGTAGCCGTATGACGGAAGGTGAGTTGCGTTTGCGCCTTATCGACCCGAAACGTGTCAATGAAGACACCATGATGCCCGCTTTCTACAAAATCGATGGCCTCCATCGTGTTTTGAAGAAGTTTAAAGGGAAGCCGATTCTTAAGGCCCAGGAAATCGAAGATATCGTGGCCTATATGATGACGCTTAAGGATTAGGGTAGCAGGTTCTTATTTTGGAGAGATCCCACCAATGACGGAAAGTAAACACACAGCCGCCATGATGGAACGCCGCGACTTTCTCGCCGCGGCCGGTTCCGGTGTCATCGCTTTGATGGCCACCGCCATGGTGCCTGGTATAGCCTTCGCAAAGCCCGAGGATGCTGCGAAAGCGATTAGCGAATACACCGGCGGGAAGGCGGTGCAGGAAGGCAAGGTTAGCCTGAAACTCCCTCAGATCGCTGAAAACGGCAATACGGTTCCTGTAACCGTAATGGTTGATAGCCCTCAAACTGCAGATAACTATGTGAAAAAAATTCACATTGTCTCTGAGGGCAACCCAACCCCGTTCATCGCAAGCTTCAATTTAAGCCCGATGTCGGGCAAAGCCGATGTTTCTGCCCGTATGCGCATGGCCCGGACCCAAAATGTGGTTGCGGTTGCCGAAATGAGCGACGGAACGTTCTTCGCAGCTAAGAAGCAAATTAAAGTCACAATTGGCGGCTGCGGCGGCTAAGGCACGAGAGAGGAGATTAAGAGAAATGGCGAAGAAACCTCGCGTTAAAGTGCCTAAGTCGGCCAAAAAGGGAGATGTTATTCAGGTTAAAACCCTGTTTTCCCACAAAATGGAAACCGGCCTACGCAAAGACAAGAAAACTGGAAAACTGATTCCACGGAAGATCATCAACAAGTTTGAATGCCTCTTCAATGGTAAGGAAGTTTTCTCAGCAGACATTCATCCTGCTGTAGCCGCTAACCCATATTTCGCTTTTAGCTGCCGGGCTGAGGAGACCGGTGAGTTTACGTTCAAATGGACGGAAGATGGCGGAAAAGTGATTAGCGCTTCACGCAAAATGAAGGTCAGCTAAAGGCAACAGCAAACCACATCTGAGCTTAGGGAGGCTCTAACGTCATGAAAATGAACAAGACGATACAGGTGGTCGCAGGGGCCTTGGGAATTTCCATCGCACTTGCTGGTTTTGCCAATGCAGGGGAACCGGATCTCAATGATCCACGGGTTCAGGAATATATTGTCGGTGAAAAGTGGTCGGGTTACGTGATCAATGAGAACGAAACCCGCGACATGCAAGACGATGACTTCCAGAACCCCGCGTTCCTTTGGATTGAGCAAGCTCAGGACCAATGGAGTACCGTAGAAGGCATGACAGGCGAGTCCTGTCAATCGTGCCACGGCAGCATAGACAAAGCGATGAAGGGTAAATCTGTTTCTTATCCTAAGGTGAAGCGTGGCGATTTGATTACAGTCGAGCACCAGATCAATTACTGCGTTACCGAACGGATGAAGGCGAAAGCCTGGAAATGGGAAGGCGATAAGATGCTCGGTATGAGCGCCCTTGTACGCAACCAATCGCGCGATATGCCTGTTGCGGTTAAAATCGATGGTGAAGCAAAGCCATATTTTGAGAAAGGCCGGGAGTTCTACTTCCAACGACGCGGCGTTCTCGATCTCGCTTGCACCCATTGCCATATTGATAATCCGGGCAATAAAGTACGCTCGGAAGTCTTAAGCCAAGGGATGCCTAATGGGTTCCCAACCTATCGGCTTAAATGGCAAAAGTTGGGTTCATTGCACCGCCGTTTCAGAGGCTGCAACAAGAACATCCGAGCACAGCCATATAAACAGGGCACTCCTGAATATACGGCACTGGAGCTTTTTGTGATGTGGCGGGCCAATGGCCTTCCTGTCGAGAGCCCCTCAGTTCGGAAATAGAACGACAATTAAAGGGGGCGGCGGCGCATCGATTAATGGGTGCCGCCGCCCTTTTTCTGTCCATTTGACATTGCGAGGCACGTAAGAGAATGCTGACACGCCGGGATTTTCTGCAAGTCACTGCAGCGGTAGCTGGTTTAGGTCTATCTCAGTCCTTTGGCTCAATTGCACGAGCAGCAGCACAACAAAAAATTACTCAAGACGATCTGCTGGCTTTCGAGCCACTAGGCCAGGTCACCCTCTTGAACTTCACCGATATTCACGCCCAACTGAAGCCGCTCTATTTCCGTGAGCCTTCGGTCAATTTGGGTGTTGGCGAAGTCTCCGGACTGCCTCCGCATCTCACTGGCAAGGCAATGCTGGACCATTTTGGTCTCAAAGGGGGCTCGCCAGAAGCCTATGCTTTTGCAAGCTCCGATTTTGCCCAATTAGCAAAAGAATATGGTCGCATCGGCGGTCTGGATCGCATGGCAACCTTGATCAAGGCCATTCGCGCGGAACGTCCAGACAATACTTTGCTCGTTGATAATGGCGACACATGGCAGGGATCCTATACATCGCTCAAGACTACTGGTGAAGACATGGTCGATGCCATGAATGCCCTTGGAGTCGATGTCATGACGGCGCACTGGGAATTCACGTACGGTGCAGAGCGTGTTCAGGAGCTAATTGGCAAACTCAAATTCCCCTTCTTGGCTGGCAATGTCAAAGACACAGAGTGGGAAGAGGACGTGTTCGATAGTACGGCTTATTTCAAGCGGGGAGGTCTCAAGGTTGCCGTCATCGGCCAAGCCTTCCCCTATACGCCCGTTGCAAACCCACGTTACATGATTCCCCAGTGGTCATTCGGCATTCAGGAAGAGAAGGTGCGCGAGAACGTCCAGGCCGCTAAAGACAATGGGGCTGACCTGATCGTACTGGCTAGTCACAACGGCTTTGATGTTGATCGCAAACTAGCCTCAAGAGTCGATGGAATCGACGTGATTCTGACCGGGCATACGCACGATGCCATACCAGCCGTTATTGAGGTGAATAAGACACTGCTTGTTGCTTCGGGCTCTCATGGCAAGTTTTTGGCACGCCTTGATTTGGATGTGCAGAACAAGCAGGTCAAAAGCTATCGCTTCAAATTAATGCCGATCATGACAGACGCCATCACGCCTGATCCTGAAATGAAGAAAGTGATTGATGATATTCGAGCGCCGCACGAAAAGACCATTTCTCAAGTTCTAGGACGCTCAGAATCCACGCTTTATCGGCGTGGGAATTTCAATGGCACATTCGATGATTTGATCTGTACGGCCATCATGGAACAGCGAGATACGCAAATTGCGCTTTCGCCTGGCTTCCGCTGGGGAGCCTCCATTCTGCCGGGCCAAGATATTACGGTTGATGATGTTTACACCCAGACAGCAATCACCTATCCAAACTGCTATCGTTCGGAAATGTCGGGCAAGCTAATCAAGGATATTCTTGAAGATGTCGCCGATAATCTATTCAACCCGGACCCCTATTACCAACAGGGCGGAGATATGGTTCGCGTGGGCGGCATGGGGTATGCCATCGATATTTCCAAACCAATCGGCCAGCGGATTTCTGAAATGACCTTGTTGTCGAGCGGTGAAGCTATTGTTCCGTCGAAAAATTACGTTGTCGGGGGCTGGGCCTCAGTTAACGAGGGAACGGAGGGCCCCCCCATTTATGACGTGGTGAGCGACCATATTCGCAGCGTTGGGTCGGTTAAGGTGCCGGACAACCAAACCATTAAGATTTCGGGAGTCTAGCGTCAATGGAAGGCTTTGACGTCAGTCATGCGGGAGCGTTTATTGCAGGGCTCTTGAGCTTTATTTCTCCCTGCGTTTTGCCCTTAGTCCCTGCCTATATTTGCTTTTTGGGTGGCGCTTCGCTTGATCAACTGACAGATGAAGACGGTGTTGATGCTGCGTTAGCACGCCGTGTGTTCATTTCTGCCATTGCTTTCGTTCTCGGGTTTGGCACAGTTTTCGTCATTCTAGGCGCGACCGCCACAGTGTTATCCCAGACGATTGCCCAAAATATTGGGCTTTTGGGCAAAATTGCCGGTGTGGTGATTGTCGTTTTTGGTCTGCATTTTATGGGCGTCTTTCGCATTAGCTTTCTCAATTTTGAGAAACGCTTCCACATGGAAGACAAGCCCGCAGGGCTGGTTGGTTCTTACCTCTTGGGGCTTGCCTTTGCCTTTGGCTGGACACCCTGCGTAGGGCCGGTTTTGGCGACTATTCTTATGGTTGCTGCAACGGGCGAAGATGTTTGGAATGGAATCTTCCTGCTCACATCTTATGCGGCTGGTATCGGCTTGCCGTTCTTGCTGGCAGCCTTTGCTGTTAGGCCATTCATGGCCTTCATGAGCCGGTTTCGCAAACATATGCGTAAAGTGGAGCTCACCATTGGAAGCCTGCTGGTCTTAACGGGCGTGGCGATCTTCACCGGTTCGCTTGCCGATGTGGGGCAGTGGATGTTGGAAACATTCCCAGCACTTGGAAAGGTGGGGTAAAAAGCCCCACCTACCACATTTTCACGTCTTTACCTTCGTCGTGATATTTCTTGACCATTTCAGCGATATATTTCTGAAAATGCTGCGTTTCGTAGCGTCGTGTTTTCACCCATTCGAACATCCGAATAAAATGAAAAGGCTTGAAATAGCCCGGCATAACGGCGGCCGTTTGTTGAATGCCGGGTTTGCCATCCTTTAGCTCGTTTGCTTCGACGAGGAAATGGATGGTTGGCGTGAAAACAACTCCCCATTTGCGTGCCAGTTTCTTTTCAGTTGTGACTTCGCCGTCAAAGTCCGTAACTTCCCGGTCACCCCAGAGGTTAAGCTGCACTACGTGGAAGTTTGCTTTGATGTAGTCGGAGATTTCTTTGATGGCGAGGTTCTTGGTGTGGGTTTCAGCGCAATAAGGGCAGCCTTTTTGTTCCCACATAATGGCAAGGCGTTTACCTGCAGCTTTTGCCTCAACGGTATCTTCGCGGAGGTCTAAAAAGCTCTCAAGAAACCAAGATTGCTTATGCAAACCGTCATCTCCGACCTCGCCTTCGGCGAAGGCAGAGGAGGGGACAAAGAAGACGAGTGCGGCCAATAAAATGAGGCCCGATAATGTCTTCATCCAAACAGTCATTGTTTCACTCCCTAGTTTCTTCATTCTCAAATCAATTAAGTTACGGCCTAACATATATCCAGCCGTTTAGCTTACGTTCGACAATTTCTGGAATTCCCGCCTGAACCCGCTCAATCCCGGGCAATAAATCTTCGGTCTTTTTACCCATAGTGTCGAGAGTATTGCCGCATGCAACGAACTCGACGTCATACTGCTGGAGGCTTTCGATCCGTTCAGCAACGGTTGAGCTTTCTTTCAAGAACGCACGAACGCCTTTGCCATAGGCGACAACAGCAACCATGACATTGTCCATGCCATAGAATTTTTGAATGTTGATGGCGTTATAGAGAATGCCATTGACCGTGGTGTCATCGTTGGAGGTAAGCTGAAGCATGATTTTGCGCGGATTATCCATATCCGGCTTAGGGTCAGCCATTTCCGTTGCATATGCGCTCGTCGCCAATGTGAAAATAGCAAATGCAACAAAGGCGAGGGCGGTCGCTAATTTTTGCAAAATGAAAGCCTCAGGTTATTGGTTATCTTTTTATTAGAATAACCTAAAACACCTGAATCTCATAGAATTTGGGAAAGAAAAACGTTCTTAAGAGGCTTAGTCTTCGCTATCGCATCTCGCATCACCGCAAGTGCTGCATCGTGTATTCATATGCCATGCACAGAAAGCCTTGGTGACTTGATAGCTTGCTGCCTCAAAGACACTCCCTGAAGGGCCCTCAATCGACCATGCCCCATCACCGGAAGGGACGCGCTTAATGCACAAATCCCCTAGTTTGAATTTTAACATCAGAATCTCAGCCTATTATTTTTTTATATATGGTAACAGACTATAGGCTGAGAGTTAACGCTGGGTAACCGGGCCAAAAGTATAAGTTTGCGGGTTGCTACATTCTGGTCGTAGACGTCATGCCACCATCGACCACGAGTGATGTGCCGGTCATATATTTTCCGGCATCGGAAGCTAGGAAGACGGCGACGCCAGAGATATCTTCCGGATCGCCAATGCGCTTCAGAGACGTCGCATTAATAGTCGCTTTATGGATTTCTGGGTTATCCCAAAGGGCCTTAGCGAAATCGGTTTTGATGACGCCGGGGAGGATTGCGTTAATCCGAACGTTCTTCGGCCCGAATTCTGCAGAAAGGTTCATCACAAGGCCCAAATCAGCGGCCTTGGAGATGCCATAAGCTCCAAGCATGGCGCTTCCACGGATTCCGGCAACAGATGAAACGATGATGACACTTCCATCGCCTCGCTCCGCCATTTTTGGCATGGTCATTTGGCAAAGCCAGAGGTTGCTCTGAACGTTGTTGCCCATGGTCTTCTCGTAGGCTTCATCGGGGATTTTGGCCAAAGGACCGTAGTAGGGGTTGGCAGCAGCGTTGCAAACCAAAATATCGACCTGTCCCCAAGCTTTCTCGGTTTCCGCAACAAGGTTTTCCAGTTGTGAGCGATCACTGATGTTGCAGGGAACGACGATGACTTCGCCGCCATTGCCCCGAATAATTTCTGCCACTTCTTCACAGGATTCTGCCTTGCGGCTTGAGACGACTACCTTTGCGCCCGCTTTCGCCATGTCGATAGCAATAGCTCGGCCAATGCCGCGACTGGAACCAGTGATGACGCATACTTTTCCATTAAGATCAAACATATGTAAGCCTTATATAAATAAATGGTTTAATCAAATCTTGGCGATAGAAACGCCTTTTTCGATCAATTCGGCGACTCGCTCTCCGAATGATGCAAAGCGCTCATCTTTGGTTTGGCCGCGCACATAGCGAATATAGATTTGCTGGATAATCACAGTCATTTTGAAGACGCCGAAGGCGTGATACCAAGCAGCGTTGGATACGTCGAAGCCGGTCCTCTCGCCATAACGTTCGATGATCTCGGCTCGATTGGGGAAGCCTTCATTCCAGGTCGGCATAGCCGTAACATTCTGCCAACTCTTGGGGTCGTCAGCATCACTCCAGTAATTGAGTAGGTGTCCAAGGTCGGTAAGAGGATCGCCGAGCGTACACATATCCCAATCCAGCACTGCTTCTGGCTGAGCGGGGTTGCCAGCGTTGAGCAGCATGTTATCGAGCTTGTAGTCATTGTGGAGCAGTGAGGTATGCTTGCTTTCGGGCCGCGTATCAGCCAACCATTCAGCCAAACGGTCCATGTCAGCGTTGTCTTGGTCTTTGGACTTGTGCCAGCGCTTGCTCCACCCCCCTAGTTGGCGCTCTACATAGCCCTCGGGCTTGCCGAGGTCTTCTAGCCCCACTTCTTTGGCATCGACCATATGAAAATCGGCCAGCGTATCGATTACCATTGTGCCGATTTGGTGATTGAGTTCGGGCTTTCCTTTGAGGTCTTCAGGTAAATCAGAGCGGATAGCAATGCCATGGCGGCGTTCCATGACGTGGAAGTCGGCGCCAATAACATCATGGTCTGTGCACAGCAGGAAGCTACGAGGGGCTAAAGGAAATGCTTTCCAAAGCCGGGAAAGCACCTTGTGCTCTCGCTGCATGTCGTGGGCAGAGGGGGCGATAGGGCCTAAAGGCGGGCGCCGAACGACAAGCTCTTTTTCGCCAAATGACAGGCAATAAGTTAGGTTCGCATGTCCTCCGCCAAATTGGGTCACTGTCATGGTGTCTTCAAGGCCCTCCATATTGGCGCGGAGGTAGTCTTCAAGATTGTCCCAGTTTTGCTGTTCGTCGTCGCGGATTTCAATGATATCTGATTTGCTAGTGCTCATTTCTTCAAACCTTTGCGTAGCGCCAGACACCGTCTTCAACAGTGCGTGCAATTTCGCCCTTCTTCCAGAGGTGGTTCAAATGGGCGATGGTTTCGCTTAAAGCCAAAATCTTGTGGAATGCTGGGAGGTCGGGGCTAAACAGAACGTCCGTTACCTCCCAGGCTGTTGCTGAATATTCACATGCGCCTAGCGTGGTGGCGAGGCGTTTGTCGTGATGATGCTGCAACTCTTCAATGCGTCGGTGCATCCCCTTGAATGGCAATTTGTGGGAAGGCAGAACCAGAGTGTCTTTTGGCAGGTGATCAAAATTCGGCAAGCACTCCAGGTACTCCCCTAATGAATCTTGGTCAGGTTCTGAAGGCCAAACGCCTAACAGGGGGCTGATTTTTGGCAGAATGATATCCCCAGATATCAGCAGCTTATCTTTGGGGCTGAACAGGCAAATATGCTCCGGTGAGTGGCCTTGACCAGTAATGATTTCCCACTCACGCCCGCCCATGGTGAAAGTGTCGCCTTGCTGAAGACGATAGAACATTGGAGGAATTGGTGTGACTTGCTTGGCGTAGGGGTTGCCGATGTTGATGTAGCCTTGAGCGACAACAGGGTCAGCCGCTGTGAGGGCATAAAACTTTTCTGAGTTTATTCTCCATGCCTCACCCCTAACGTTGTTAAGGGCCTGGGCAAGGGTCCACTCACCGCGACCGGTCCACATTGGAATGCCGTTCCAGCGATTCACAAGCCAGCCAGCGACACCCATATGATCGGGGTGAAAATGGGTGCAAACCAACCGTTTTACAGGCTTGCCGCCCA
>Ga0070727_10005590_pt1 | contig 10223 bp, 7 predicted proteins | sample tdAd472_FD_66722 | JGI IMG/M metagenome (GOLD analysis project Ga0070727, IMG submission 66722) | Marine sediment microbial communities from the Atlantic coast under amendment with organic carbon and nitrate - tdAd47.2 | ecosystem: Environmental > Aquatic > Marine > Coastal > Sediment | place... | reverse complement strand
CCTACGACGTGCTTCCGCACGCCGCCGAACGCGCCCTGATCGGCGAGGACGAGTACCAGTCCATGTACCGGCGATCCATCGACGACCCCGAGGGCTTCTGGGGCGAGATGGCCGAGAAGAACGTGCACTGGTTCAAGAAGTGGGACAAGGTCTGGGACTGGACCTACGATGGCGACGTCTCCATCAAGTGGTTCGAGGGCGCCAAGCTCAACGTCTCCTACAACTGTCTCGATCGGCATCTCGCCGACCGTGGCGATCAGACTGCGATCATCTGGGAGGGTGACGAGCCCGGCCTCGAGCGTAAGCTGACCTATCGCGAGCTGCACGCCGAGGTGTGCAAGTTCGCCAACGTGCTCAAGTCCCGGGGCGTGAAGAAAGGCGACCGCGTCTGCATCTACATGCCGATGATCCCGGAGGTGGCGGTGGCCACCATGGCCTGCACGCGCATCGGGGCCGTTCACTCCATCGTCTTCGGCGGCTTCTCGCCGGACGCGTTGCGGGATCGCATCCTCGACTCCGACTGCCAGGTAGTCATCACCGCCGACGAAGGCCCCCGGGGCGGCCGCCCGGTGCCGCTCAAGGCGAATACCCATCAGGCGATCAGCGAGTGCCCGAACCTGCACACCTGTATCGTCGTCAAGCGTACCGGCAACGACGTCCCCTGGGACGACAAGCGCGACGTCTGGTATCACGATGTGATGGAAGCGGCCGATGCGGACTGTCCGGCGGAAGAGATGGATGCCGAGGATCCGTTGTTCATCCTCTATACATCCGGTTCCACGGGAAAGCCCAAGGGCGTTCTGCACACGACCGCCGGGTATCTTCTCTTTACGACGGTTACCTTCAAGTACATCTTCGACTACCACGACGGTGACGTGTACTGGTGCACGGCGGACGTCGGCTGGGTGACGGGCCACTCCTACGTGATGTATGCGCCGCTCGCGAACGGCGCGACGACGGTGATGTTCGAGGGCGTACCCAACTATCCCACCTGGAGCCGTTTCTGGGAGATCTGCGACAAGTACCAGATCGACATCTTCTATACGGCTCCCACGGCGATACGCGCGCTGATGGGGCAGGGCGACGAGTGGGTCACCAAGACGAGCCGCAAGAGCATCAAGATCCTCGGCACCGTGGGCGAGCCCATCAACCCGGAGGCGTGGGAGTGGTACTACCACACGGTGGGCGAGGACCGCTGCCCCATCGTCGACACCTGGTGGCAGACCGAGACCGGCGGCATCTGCATCACGCCGCTGCCCGGTTGCACGCGCCTCAAGCCCGGCTCGGCCACGCGGCCCTTCTTCGGCGTGGTGCCGTGCCTCGTCGATCCGGAGGGCAAGGAGCTCGAGGGCGAGGCCGAGGGCGCGCTCTGCATCAGGCAGCCGTGGCCTGGCCAGATGCGCACCGTTTACGGCGATCACAAGCGCTTCATCGAGACCTACTTCGCCACCTTCAAGGGTCTCTACTTCACCGGCGACGGCGCCCGTCGCGACGCCGACGGCTACTACTGGATCACCGGCCGCGTGGATGACGTGATGAACGTCTCGGGCCACCGCCTCGGCACAGCCGAGGTGGAGAGCGCGCTGGTGGTTCACGCCGACGTGGCGGAGGCCGCCGTGGTGGGGTACCCCCACGACATCAAGGGTACCGGCATTTACGCCTACGTCACCCTCAATGCCGGTATCGCCGGCGACGACGCGCTCAAGAAGGATCTGGTGCAGCTCGTGCGCAAGGAGATCGGTCCCATCGCCTCGCCCGACATCATCCAGTTCTCCCCCGGACTGCCGAAGACCCGCTCGGGGAAGATCATGCGGCGCATCCTGCGCAAGGTGGCGGCCAACGAGGTCGACAATCTCGGCGACATATCCACCCTGGCGGAGCCCGCCGTCGTGGAAGACATCATCGAGAATCGCGCCAACCGCTGACGCAAGCAGTGTGACGCGCACCGCCGTTCCGCGGTCTGTTCCCGAAGCCCGTTGCTCGCGGGAACGTTTTGATATTTTCCGTATTGACAAATTGAGGGCGGTGAATACCATGAATCCCGCCACCACCAAGAACTGATCGCACCGCGAGGAGTGCCGCCGGGCACGCCGTGTCTGCCGCCATGTATCGACGATGGGGCAGCGGGCGGCCCTCCGGCGTATAACAATCTGGGGGATGCGACTATGGCTACCCAAGCCGCCGATCTCGGCGCCCGGCTCGCCGGGATCAAAGACGCCGAAGTCATCAAGAGCTTCTGTTACACCTGTCCCTGGCAGTGCCCCACCGAGGTGTTCGTCCGGGACGGCAAGGTCGTGTATCACAAGGGCAACCCCGAATCGCCCAACAATATCGGCTCACGCTGCGCCAAGGGCATGGCGAGCTGGTACGTGACACAGGATCCGGATCGGCTCAAGTTCCCCCTGCTGCGCACAAACCCCAAGGGCGAGCCGGGTCAATTCCGCCGCGCGACCTGGGACGAGGCGCTGGACTTCATCGCGGGGAAGCTGAACGACATCAAGGAGAAATACGGCCCCGAGGCCGTGGCCTTCACCTGCCACCACGACCCGAACACACATTTCTATTGGCACCTGCTGAAGGATCTCTACGGCAGCCCGAACATGTACGCGCACACGTCGGGATGCGAGCAGGATCGCCGCAGCGCGTGCCTGACCATGTTCGGCCACGTGTTCCCCATGCACGACTTCGCCAACTCGCGCTACGTGATGCTGTGGGGCATGAACAACCTCGGCGCGAACCAGGGCCTGTGGGAGAGCAGGGCGCTGATCGACGCGAAGAAGAAGGGCTGCAAGCTCGTCGTGATCGATCCGAACTTCACCGAGACGGCGCAGAAGGCCGACGAGTGGATCCCCGTCAACCCCGGCAGCGACGGCGCGCTGGCGCTCGCCATGTGCCGCGTGATCATCGAAGCAGATCTCTTCGACCGGGACTTCGTCAACCAACATTGCTCGGGCTTCGACGGCTTCCGGGATCACCTGCGGGAGAAGGGCTACACGCCCGAGTGGGCCGAGCCCATCACGGGCGTCTCGGCCGAGACCATCACCCGCGTCGCCCGGGAATTCGCGACCACCAAGCCCGCCATGTCCGCCATGTTCAAGGGCTCCGGGTACTACACGAACGGCGCCGACGCCGGTCGCGCCTGCTACATCCTCGACGCCATCACCGGCGAGGTGGACAAGCCGGGCAACATCAACCTCAAGGACTGGGCGCCGCTGGGCGCGGCGGTGGACATCCCCGAGGACGCAATGGCGACGCCGTCGAAGGATCCGCTGCACGTGGCCATGGGCTATCCGCTGGCGCCGGATCTGCCCAACTCGCGGCTCCCGGACGCGGTCATCGACGGCAATCCCTATCCGGTGAAGGGGCTGTTCGTGCAGTCCACGAATCCGGTCATGAGCGATCCGAACCGGGACCGGGTGCAGGAGATGTTCAAGCATCTCGAGCTCGCCGTCACCTGCGAGCTCTTCATGAGCGAGACGGCGCTCGAGAGCGACGTCGTGTTGCCCGAGACGTCCTTCTACGAGCAGGCGGAGATCCGCCAGGGCATGTGGATCGGCGCCGAGGTGGTCCTCTGCCAGCCGGCGGTGGCGCCGGTGGGGGAGTCGAAGCCGCCCTACGAGATCGTCAAGATGCTCGCCGGGAAGATGGGCTGGGGCCAGCATTTCCCCTACGAGAAATGGGAGGACTGGGGCGAGCTCATGATGCGGGACGTGCCCATGAGCCTCGACGAGCTGAAGAGCAAGGGCTTCTGGGCGGACCGGGTGCGTTACAACCGTGTCCCCGACGGCCTGCCGACGCCGTCGGGCAAGGTGGAGATCCATTCCCAGGCCTACGCGGATGCGGGCCACGATCCTTATCCTGTGTACAGCGAACGCAGCGTCATCCCCGACAACGACTACCCGCTCCAGGTGACGCACTCGAAGTTCAGCATGCACTGCAATATCGTCACCCAGAACAACCCCTTCCTCATGGAGATCTGCGGCGAGAACTGGGTCGAGATCAACAGCCGCGACGCGGCGCTGTACGGCATCCAGAACGACACCTACGTCATGGTCGAATCGCCGAAGGACAAGATTCGTATCCTGGCCAAGGTAGTGGAGGGACTCGTGCCCGGCTGCGTCAGCATCCGCCACGGCCACGGCTTCGGTCACTGGGCCATGGGTAACGTCGCCAAGGGCAAGGGCGCGCACTCGAATAACCTGATGGACACCCATACGAGTCCCATCACGGGTGCCAACTGTTACAACGAGTGCAAGGTCCGGGTATATCCGGCGTCGAGCTGAGGGCCCCATCATGCAACACGGTTTTTATTTCGATCATCAACGTTGCGTGAAGTGCCACGCATGCGAGATTGCCTGCAAGACCTGGAACGAGGTCGATGTCGGGCCCCGCTGGCGCGAGGTGGTGAAGATCGAGTCGGGCACCTATCCCGACGTGCAGGCCATGAACGTGTCCATGGCATGCATGCACTGCGGCGACGCGCCGTGCCGCAACGCGTGCCCGGTGAGCGCCATCACCAAACGCGCCGAGGATGGCATCGTCGTCGTCGATCCCAACAAGTGCATCGGCTGCGGTTTCTGCGCGTGGGCGTGTCCGTTCAATGCACCGCAGCTCTCGGCATCGGCGGGCAAGATGGAGAAGTGCAACTTCTGTCAGACGCCGGGTAAGGAGAGGCCGCTCGACATGCCGCGGGCCTGCGAGGAGATCTGCCCGACGGGTGCCATCCGCTCGGGGCCCATGACGGAGCTCGCCAAGCTCAACCGCGAGGAAGCGGCGGCGAGGCTCGGTGGTATGGCGGTGCAGGGATTCCCCGCGCTCATGGTGCAGGCGCAGCAGCAGTTCGGACCCGGCGGCGGGGATGATTGAAGCGCGTCGAGACGGCCCTTCGACGAAGAACGGTCCGAGGCCGTCAATCGCTGTCGGCGGAGAGACGTTCTTCGTCGAAGAGCCGCGGCCCGGCCTTGATGAGATCCGACATGGAAATGGCGTTCACGTAGGCGAGGCGGCGCCGATCCTCGGCGATGACCGGGTCGTCTTCGAGACTCGCGGCCATCATGTCCAGCACGGCCGGCGCGTACGGGTTATTGGGATGCGCCGAGAGGCGGTAGTAGACCCAGCGGCCCTCCTTGCGATGGGTCAGCAGGCCGGCCATGCGCAGCAGCGAGAGATGCTTGGAGGCGGATGCGGGCGCCAGCCCGAGAATCGCGGTAATCTGACACACGCAGAGCTCACCGGGCTCCAGCATCTTGAGAATGCGGATGCGGTTGCGGTCGCTGATGGCGCGGCCGACGGACTCGAATACATCGATCATGGGCGAGTCATTCTCCCATTTAGTCTATTGACGAAATAATGTAAATCCCGGACCATTGTGTCAACCAATAACGACATAAGAAACCCGGCCGCTGCAATTGGCGGCCTTGCCCTCGTCACTCTGGGGGGGGGCTCCCAGGGCTGAACGACGGCCGAACCACCATCGTACGAGGTGACTCGTCATGCTCGGCCAGCTGATTTTGAGTGGCTTAGCCACCGGCAGTCTCTACGCCCTCACGGCGGTGGCCGTGGTGGTGGTCTTCCGCAACACCCGCACCATCAGCCTCGCCCAGGGCGACTTCGCCATGATCGGCGCGTTCCTCGGGATGATTCTCCTCAAGGATTACCAGCTCAACTACTTCGTCATGGTGGGTGTCGTCGTGGTGGCCTGCATCGGGCTGGGCGTTCTGGTGGAGCGCGTCGTCATGCGGCCCATCGCCGACTCCGACTGGCTGACGCTGCTGTTCGCGACGCTGGGAGTGTACTACATCCTCCACGGCGTGGCCGGATGGCTGTGGGGCAGGGACACCAAGGCGTTCCCCGTGACCTTCGATCCGACCCCGGTGCACATCTTCGGCGCGGTCATCAGCGAGGGCCACCTGATCAACATGGCCTGGGCCGCCGGCATCGGTCTCGTGTTGTTCATCTTCTTCAAGTACTCCAAGCAGGGCATCGCCATGCGCGCGGTGACCGACGATCCGGAGACAGCGACCATGATGGGCATACCGGTGCGCTTCATCGTCACCCTCACCTGGGGCATGTCGGGGCTGCTCGCCGCCTTCGCCGGCATCATGATCGCGCCGATCATCTACGTGGCGCCGGAGATGATGGACGAGGTCTTGATCAAGGGTTACGTGGCGGCCGTGTTCGGTGGCCTTTATTCGATCCCCGGCGCCATCGTCGGCGCCCTGATGATCGGCGTGGCGGAGAATCTCGCCGGCGGCTACCTGGGTTCGCATTTCAAGACCGCAACCGCGTTCGTCATGATCGTCGTGCTGCTGGCGTTCCGACCCCAGGGGCTGTTCGGCATCCAGAAGCGTCGCGAAGTGTAAGGATCGGAACGCCAACCCATGAGCTCGCAGGAGAAAGGACAGAACACCGGGCAGCCGACCGGCGCGCGTGCGAGCCGCGCGCGTATCGAGGGCGTGAAGCGCAGGTTCGAGCTTCAGAACTGGATCGCAGCGGCGGTGGTCTTCGCCGTCGCATTCTTCCTGCCCATGGCGCCATTCGTGGAAGGCTGGATGGTGGGTCAGGCGGCGCTGGTGATCGTCTACATCATGGCGGCGCAGGGCGTGGCCATACTCACCGGGTACACCGGTCTCGTGACGGTTGGACACGGCGGCTTCCTCGCCATCGGCGCGTATACGGCGGCGCTGCTCATGAAGTATTTCGGCACCGGGCTGGTCGTCGGCATGATCGCCGGTGGGCTCGTGGCGAGCGTCTTCGGTTGTCTGCTCGGCCTGCTGTTCCTGCGCCTCGCGGGCGCCTTCATGGCCATCGGCACCCTCGGCTTCGCGTTCTTCATCGGCACGATCGTCAACAACGTGCCGATATTCGAAGGCCGCGAGGGTATATCCTTGCCGCGCAATCATGTGCTCGGCCTCGAGATCGGCGACTTCGGTTTCTACTATGTCGCGTTGATCGCCCTCGCGGTGATCACGATCTTCATCTGGAGCCTCGTTCGGTCCGGCGTCGGCCGCGCATTCAAGGCCCTGCGCGATTCGGAGCGGGCGGCCGAGTCGAGCGGCGTCAATCGCCTCGCCTTCCGCACCCTCGCGTTCTCCGTCAGCGCGTTCATTACCGGTGTCGCGGGCGCGCTCAATGGCCTCATCGTGAACTACGTGTCCGCCGAGGTGTACGCGGACATCTGGTACTCGGTCGATCTGCTGCTCGCCGTCGTGGTGGGCGGCTCCGCCATGCTCATGGGCCCCTTCGTCGGTGGCGCATTCGTGGTCATGATCCCGTTCTTCTTCGAGGAGCTCGCGGACTTCGCGTTCATCTTGAAGGGCGTGGTGCTGATAATGGTGTTGATGTTCGCGCCGGCCGGCGTGGTCAGCCTCGTCGCGCGGCCGGTCCGGGCGCTTCGCCGGAGAAAGCTCGTCGCCGCCGGCGACCGCCTGGGGCAGGACGATGTGAGCGCCCAGTCATCGGCCGCGTCCACCGGAGGCGATCGGTGAGCCATCTGCGCTGCGAAGAGGTGACAGTGAGCTTCGGTGGCGTCGTCGCCTGCGACAAGATCAGCCTGGACGTGGAAGAGGGCAGGATCGTCGGCCTCATCGGCCCCAACGGCGCCGGCAAGACGACGCTCTTCAACGTGCTGAGCCGTTTTCAGCAACAGGATTCCGGACACATCCACTATCGCGACCAGAACGTCGACGCGAAGAAACCCCATCAGATGGTGAACCTGGGCATGGCGCGCACATTCCAGAACATCAATCTCTTCGCGGAGCAGACGACGCTGGAGAACATTCTCATCGGCGCCCACCATCTCCTCGGCAATCCCTTCGCCGACATGTTTTCGCTTCCCGGCGCGCGGCGCAACGAGCGAAAGCTGACCGAGAGGGCGATGGAGATCGCCGAGACCCTGCACCTCCTAGACGAGCTCGACAATCCGGTGAAGAATCTTCCCTACGGCAATCAGAAGCGCGTCGAGTTCGCCCGGGCGCTGGCCGCGGAGCCCGAGATGATCCTCCTCGACGAGCCGGTGGCCGGGTGCAACGAGGAGGAGACCGGCGAGATAAAGAACATCGTGCGGCAGGTGAACGAGGAATTCGGCATCACCATCTTCCTGGTCGAGCACGACATGTCCATGGTGATGGACGTATGTGACTACATCTACGTCATCAACTTCGGCGCCAATCTCGCCGACGGCACGCCCGCGGAAATCCAGCGCGATTCCGACGTCATCAGCGCCTACCTGGGGGAGGAGGTGGCGTGAGCCTGCTCCGGGTCGAGAACCTGGAGGCGAGCTACGGGGCGATTCGCGCCCTGCAGGGGATCTCGCTGGAGGTGGCCGAGGGCTCAATCGTCGCGTTGCTGGGGGCCAATGGTGCGGGGAAGTCGACGACGCTGAAGGCGATCTCGGGCATGGTCAAACCATCGGCGGGGAACGTGCGCTACTCGGATCGGCCGATAGAAGGCATGTCGCCGAACCAGGTGGTGCGTAGCGGTATTGCGCAAGTTCCCGAGGGCCGAAAGATTTTCAAGGATCTGACCGTTCACGAGAACTTGCGCATGGGCGCCTATGTGCGCAAGGATGCGCAAGCGATCGCGCAGGATCTCGATATGGTTTTCGAGCTGTTCCCGCGCCTCAGGGAGCGCACCAGACAGCTCGGCGGGACTTTGAGCGGCGGCGAGCAACAGATGCTCGCCATCGGGCGTGGACTGATGGCGAGGCCGCGGCTGCTTCTCCTCGATGAGCCGTCCCTCGGCCTCGCGCCGATCATCGTGGCGGACATATTCGAGATCCTGCGAAAGATCAACAGGGAACAGGGGATGACGCTGCTCATCGTCGAGCAGAACGTGCACGTCGCATTGAAGAATTCGAGTTACGGATACGTGCTGCAAGTCGGCCGTGTGGCCGTGGAGGGAACAGCAGAAGAGTTGCGGCAGAACAAGGAGGTGGTCGAGTCCTATATGGGCACACAGGACGGATGATTTTGAAGGGGAAGGGTAAATCGGCGCCCGCTTCGGGCGCCGCAGACCACAAAGGGATGGGTTCCTCGGGGCCCGAATCGATACAACAAGGGTGCAAACCCGGATAGACGAAAAAGTGAAGGAGGCGAAGATGAAACGTATAAGCAAACTGCTGTCCGCAGTGCTGGGCACGTTCGTGCTGGGCGCGGGCGTCAATGTCGCCTGGGCGGAGAACGGTCCCGGTATCACGGACAAAGAGATCCTCATATGCTCGTACCAGCCCATGACGGGCAAGGTATCCAGCTATTTCCGCATGGGAAAGGGCGCGGACGCGTGGTTCAAGCATGTCAACGACAACGGCGGTATCAACGGCCGCATGGTCCGCTTCAAGATGGTGGACGACAAGTACGAGCCGGCGCGGACGAAGAATATCGTCAAGCGCTTCGTGGAGCGCGACAAGTGCTTCGCCATCGTGGCGCCCCTGGGCTCGGCACCGACCAAGGCGGTCATCGACTACATCGTCGAGAACAACGTACCGCTGATCGGCGCCGGCACGGGCGCGGCCAAGAACGTCTTCTACGAGAGCCGCCTGGTGTTCCCGCTGTACCCTCCCTATGACAAGGAAGGGACGGATCTCGTGGAGTTCTCCAAGGAGGTGTTCGGCGCCAAGCGGATCGGCGTCATCTACCAGAACGACGCATCCGGAAAGACCCACCTGGTGGGTATCGAAGAGGGTCTCGAGAAGTTCGGCGTCGAGATGGTCGGTGCAGAGGGGTATGAGCCCAAGGAGGTGGATTTATCCTCCCAGGTCATCAAGTTGAAGAATCTCGGTATCGACGCGCTCATCTGTTCCTGCGCGCCCGAGCCCGCCGCCAAGGTGTATACGGAGCGGGCCAGGCACAACTGGCAGGTGCCGGTGGTGAACGTGTTCTTCGGCAAGAGCCCCAAGGTGCCCGAGCTGGCCGGTAAGCAAGCGGTGGAAGGCGTCTATTTCGCCACCATCTTCCGCGAGTGGACCGACCCGGCGACTCAGATCCAGCAGGCCAAGCAGATCCTCAACAAGTACTACCCGGAAGAGCAGCCGGATGCGGTGCATCTGTGGGGCTTCACCGGCGCCCAGGTCTTCACCGAGGCCATGGAGCGCATGGGTGACTACAATCTGACCCGCGAGCGGCTGGTCGACACCCTGGAAGGCATCCAGGACTGGAAGGGCAGCGTCGTCCCGGTAGTGAACATCAACAAGATGAAGTCCGGTGAGCCGGCTGTCCGGCACCTGC
>Ga0070727_10005589_pt1 | contig 10227 bp, 10 predicted proteins | sample tdAd472_FD_66722 | JGI IMG/M metagenome (GOLD analysis project Ga0070727, IMG submission 66722) | Marine sediment microbial communities from the Atlantic coast under amendment with organic carbon and nitrate - tdAd47.2 | ecosystem: Environmental > Aquatic > Marine > Coastal > Sediment | place... | reverse complement strand
GTTACACGCTCGCGGGAGCGCGGAGGAGTTCACTTCACCACATTCGAGATCGAAGCCGCCGACCTCGATGGAACGGTTGGTACCGGTTCATCTCTCTTTCTCATCTCTGGCGAGGGTTCGCCCGGGAATGCAACTGATGAGAGGGCCGAACCACGGCACGACGATCGGGGCCCGAGAGGCGACGACTTCGTGTCGGCATCTCGGGCTGATTTGATCCGATATGCCGCAGCCACCCGAGATTGGAATCCGATCCACTGGGATCACGATGCGGCTGTTGCGGCCGGGTTGCCCGGAGTGGTGGTTCATGGCCTTCTGCAGGCGGGATGGGCCTTTCGGACCGCAACGATGCCGACGATTGGACACTGTCCACTCACAAGGGCGCGTGTTCGCTTTCGTAACCCGCTACTGCCTGCCCAGGCGGCCGAGGTTCATACCGAATGGACTGACTACGACGTCAATGTGAGTCTGGTGGACGGCGACAAGACGTGCCTCACGGCCAAAGTCGAGTTTGCTGATGAGTAACCCAGCGGAGCCGAACCGGGTCGAAATCGAAAAGGAAAGAGAGCTCATCGGCAGGGCCCAGGCCGGCGACAAAGCCGCCTTCGCCGCCCTCGTCAGGGCTCATCAGAACGAGGTGTATACCTTGGCCCGTCGGCTTGTTGGAGACCCACATCTGGCTTCAGATGTTGCTCAGGAGGCGTTGATCCGCGCCTGGCGCGCCCTACCGAAGTTCCGAGGTGACGCCCAGCTGTCTACATGGCTCCACAGGATCACCGTGAACACAGCGTGGACACAGAAGAAGAAGGCGAGTCGGCACGTTGCCCAGCCGATCGAGGACTATGCCGAACTGGCAGCTCCTGAGGGCGCGGATCATCCGGCGGTTGCAGGGGAAATTGCCGAGCTTCGCGGTCAGCTGCGGTCTGCCTTGGACAGACTTCCGGAGCCTCAGCGTCAGGTGGTGGTCCTGAAGGACGTCTACGGGTGGTCACATGCTGAGATCGCCGAGTCCATGAACATCTCGGTTACCGCGGCCAAGGTGCGTCTTCATCGAGCTAGAGCCCGGCTTGCGAAGGATCTGGAGGAAGCCTCATGAATCTGGTCTGTGAAATGGCAGCACCGTTCGTTGCCAACAGCGCCGTTGATGGAACGCCCGTGGCGTCAATGTTTCGGACCCACACCGGATCGTGTCTCAAATGTCAGGCGCGTCACGTAGCGATGACCAGAACAGCCCGAGAATTGACGGCGATGCACTCGACGAGGGTGTCGGCTCCTCCCGATCTTGAGTGGCGCGTGATGTCTTCGCTCGAAGGGGATCTGGCGGTCGCCCGCTCGTGGAAGGCGCCATTGGCATTGACAGCCGCACTCATCTCGGCCGCTGCAGCCCTGGTTATCTGGCGTTTGAGACCTGATACCGCGAACTAGGCAAGCCTTGTCTCGGTGCTGGAGATTCGGCGCGGACACGACCACAAGGGCGAGTTTCCACAGCGAGCACCTTGGCCGTATACTTGTCCAGCCTGCGAAACCCTTAGGGGTGTAGCTCTAATTGGCTAGAGCGCCGGTCTCCAAAACCGGAGGTTGCGGGTTCGAGTCCCTCCACCCCTGCCAGACTTAAGAACGCCCATAGGAACAACCGATGAACCGAGAGATGCGCCGACTCCAAGAACGCGAGGAGCGGCGAAAGAAAAAGGAAGAAGGCGGATCCAAGGCCCAAAAAAAGGCCTCGGCGATGCAGTCGAAGCAGGCTCCCAAGGAGCGTGTGGGTTTCTTCACGCGCATTCGTCAGTACTTCCACGAGGTACGCCAAGAGATGAGGAAGGTCACCTGGCCGACCCGCGATCAGATGATTGCGTTCACCACCGTCACAGTGATCACTTCCGCCGTTCTGACGGGGGTCATCTTCGGTTTGGATGTTGCTTCCAAACAGTTTGTTCTTTGGCTCGTTGAATTGAGGTCTACGTGAGCGAAATCGTCGAAGCCACCGAAGTTGACGAGGCTGTGGAAGCAGTCGAAGAAGAGGAGTATGTCGCCCCGAAGCCTCTCAGTCCTTTCGACCTGCCCGGCGACTGGTACGTCATCCATTCGTATTCCGGATACGAGAACAAGGTCAAGGCCAATCTCGAGACGCGCATCCAGTCGATGCACATGGAGGACAGGATCTTCGAAGTCCACATTCCGATGGAAGATGTTGTCGAGTTCAAGGGTGGCAAGAAGGTCACGGTTCCCAAGAAGGTCTTTCCTGGCTACATCCTGGTGAGGATGTCGCTAGATGACGACTCTTGGTATGCGGTACGCAACACGCCAGGAGTAACCGGTTTTGTAGCTGGCAACGCTCAGAAACCAACGCCTCTCTCCAGACGCGAGGTCGAGCGTTTCCTTGGCGTTCAAGAGGAAGAAGAGAAGGCCAAGCCGCGCTTCAAGCCCGATTGGGAGGTCGGCGAGCAAGTCCGCGTCGTCACGGGACCTTTTGCAGATTTCAACGGGATTATCGAAGAGATCAACATCGATCAGCAGAAGATCGTTGTTCTCGTGAACATCTTTGGACGCGACACGCCGGTCGAACTCGGCTTCGCCGACATTCAAAAGAACTAATAGGAACCAGGTATGGCTAGGAAGAAACTCGTAACAACTCTCAAACTGCAGTTGCCTGCAGGTCAGGCCACTCCGGCCCCTCCGGTCGGTACGGCTTTGGGCCCGCATGGGGTCAACTTGATGGAGTTCGTCAAGGCTTACAACGACGCCACTGGGAGTCAGCGCGGTCAGATCATCCCAGTCGAGATCTCGATCTATGAAGACCGATCCTTCACATTTATCACGAAAACTCCTCCGGCAGCTGCCCTTCTTCGTCAAGCTGCGAGGGTCGAGAAGGGTTCTAGCGAGCCCAACAAAGACAAGGTCGGTTCCGTCACCAAGGCCCAGGTGAAAGAGATCGCCGAGATCAAGATGCCCGACCTCAACGCCATCGACATAGACGGCGCGATGAAGGTCGTGGAAGGTACGGCCCGCTCGATGGGGATTACTGTCGAGGGCTGATGAGATCAGCCCTGGTTCGATGTGATCGGACCGAGGGGTTGTGATCACCGTCTCGGACGATGGAATCGTTCGTGACCGAGAAGTCAGTTTTGAGGTCAATCAACTTCTAGCTGAACGGCAACACATCTAGGTGGGAGGCCGAAGAGATTGGCTTCTGGTCCGATGAGATCGGACCAGGGCCGAGGGCCACTTGGACCACAAGGAGAAAACGACATGGCAAAAGGAAAGAAGTACCTCGAGGCCTCGAAGAGGTATGACAAGGAAATCGCCTATCCAGCTCAGGAAGCTTTGGAGCTGGTCAAGACCCTCTCGTCAGCCAAGTTTGATGAGACCGTCGAGGTCGTCTACTCACTGGGGATCGACCCGAAGAAGGCCGACCAATTGGTTCGTGGCACCGTGTCGTTACCTCACGGAACGGGTACGGACGTAAGAGTCGCTGTCTTCTGCCCAGCCGACAAAGAGGACGAAGCCAAAGAGGCCGGAGCTGACGTGGTTGGCGGCAAGGAACTCGCTGAGGCAATCGCTAATGGCAGAGACCTCGACTTCGACGTGGCCATTGCCACTCCCGACATGATGGCGGAGGTCGGCAAACTCGGTCGCGTGCTTGGTCCACGTGGTCTGATGCCTAATCCAAAGGCCGGCACCGTGACACAGGATGTCGGCAAGAGTGTTACCGAATTCAAGGCCGGGAAGATCGAGTACCGGAATGATCGGCACGGCAACGTACATGTCCCCTTTGGCAAGGTTTCATTTGGCGTTGATCAACTCGCCGGCAACCTGGCGTCGCTGACGGCGGAGGTTGAAAGGGCTAGGCCAGCCGGAGCCAAGGGCCACTACATGAGAGCGATGACCGTCTCATCCACGATGGGGCCCGGAGTCAAGGTCGACGTAGGTCACCTGGCCGATCTGACCGCTCTCGCCAGCTAGACAGTATTGGTCGAGCGAAGGGACGCACCGCGTTGGCACGTCCCTTCTGCCAGATTCCCCGGTCGCCCTAGAAGTCCCCTATCACCTTGTGGCGAGTCACGAGAAACTCGTCGCCCTCACTGACGATCGTGAGGACCGAGATCCCTTCGAACTCACGGATATTGTTTGTCACCAAGATGGGCCATGACACGTAATAGGGGTCGCTACCGGTCATGATCGGCTCGCCCAACTTCTCCACGCTCCACGAAAAACGAGGCAGGTAGGACTCGATCTGGGCGGCTTGATCTGCTTGGTTCAGTTCCATCCCACCGGCTGACTCGAACCTGTATCCCAGGGTGGTGAGCCCGAGGAAAGCATCAGCGTCGTACGCGTTCCACGCTGTGGAGTAGTCATCCACCAACTGTGCGATGTCGGCTGAGGCGGCGGTGTCCGCCTCCCCCAGATAGTCGAAGAGGATCCAACCTCCCATCGCGGCAACGATGATCCCCAATACGGCGATCGTCGTCCTTAGGCCGCGGTTTCGACTCTCCAGCGTCTCAAGTCGAGGCTCGGTGACCGTTTCTGGCCTCTCGATCATGGTTGTCATGATCGCCTCCTTGTGTTGTCTGCCCAGCGAGACTGACCGCCTCGCCATGCAGGGCGGTCACAACCAAAGTGCGCTCCGGTAGGTGGATTGCCTAGAGGCTTTGGGCCTTTGTTTGTTCGGGTGAAGCCGAGACGACAAGAAGACGGGGCCAAGGGGCCTTCGCTCTCACGACCGTGGGGGAAACGAGGGGGATCTCCGCGCCCAGGACGCACCGTGGGCTAGTAGGGCTGCGGTTGCCAGGTCCACCGTCCGCACGTTACCGACGACTCTATGGACCAGGGTAGGGCTGGTCTCTTTCGCAGTCGGCCACGCGGCCCTTACTGATTACGGGTCCGAGGATTCGAGCGGGGGCGGTCAGGGAACCCGCCCGTCACACGGAGACCCCCTGTTGTCAACGGACCTAAGTGTCGCGCGAGGGCGGGATGGTGTCCAGGGAAATCCTGGAAGGATGGAGGGTTGGGCGCCCGTGCGGGCCGTGTAGGGCAACCGTGGTGGCGCCGCGCGTGGTGCTCAGCGTGTGCAGGAGTACAGGCTCAGCCTGTACTCCTGCACACGCACCATCGAATTGCTGTGAACCGCCGCCCCAGTACAATGCCTCTCGCAACTCCAATACCTCGGCCGAAGACCGCCGGTGTCGGCCTACCAAGGTGGCACAGCCACCCAAGTAGGAAGACATAATGGGCAACCCGCACCCGGTGCGGATCCGCCAGCGCAGGACCGCTTTTCGAAGCCCCTCGTTTTCTGCTGAGGGGCTTTATTGATGTCTAAGGAGCTAGCAATGCCAAGACCAGAAAAGGTCCAAGCTGTAGCTGACATCCGAGAACGACTTGAAGGCGCCGAGGCGGTATTCCTCACCGAGTACCGCGGTCTCAGCGTCTCTGCTGTGCAGGACCTGAGAAGGACTCTGCGCGACAGTGGCGCCGAGTACAAGGTCGTCAAGATGACCCTTGCCAAACTCGCTGCGAGCGATGCCGGTATCGAGGGGCTTGATGACTTCTTGACTGGACCGACGGCTCTTGCCTTTGCGCAGGAGGATCCTGTCGCGACGGCGAAGGCTCTGAAGGAATTCTCGAAAACAAACGATGTGTTTGTCCTGAAGGCGGGACTCTTCTCGGGAAACATTCTTACCCCAGAGGAAATCTCCAGCCTTGCAGATATTGCACCTCGTGACGTGTTGCTAGCGATGATCGCCGGTGCAGCCAAGGCCCCCTTGTTCAAGGCGGCAGGCTTCTTCGGATCTTTCAATCGCGATGCGGCGTCGATGTTCAGCCAGCTTATGGACAAAAAGGAGTCGGGCGAGTTTCTGCCTGAAGGGGGCACATCTGATGCCTCTCTTCCTGCAGAGGAACCCGCAGAGACCGCGGCCGAGATGGCCGAGGAGGAATAGCAATGGCCAAGTTGACCACTGACGAGCTTCTCAGCTCGTTTGAGGAGATGACGGTCCTCGAGCTCAAGGAATTCCTTGATGCTTTCGAGGAGAAGTTTGATGTGACCGCTGCCGCACCTGTTGCCGTGGCTGCCGCCCCGGTAGGCGATGGAGCAGCCGCAGCCGAGGAAGAGCAGGACGAATTCGATGTCGTTCTGACAGCTGCCGGATCCGCCAAGATCCAGGTCATCAAAGAAGTCCGCGGACTTACGAGCCTCGGTCTCAAAGAGGCCAAGGATCTCGTCGACGGTGCTCCCGCCGCCATCCTTGAGGGTGTCGACAAGGAGACCGCCGATAAGGCCAAGGAAGCAATCGAGGCTGCCGGAGGCTCAGTAGAGCTCAAGTAGCCGAGTGTCTCTCGCGAAGCGAGAGACACTCTTCAAGAAGAGTAGAGGCCCCCGAAAGGGGGCCTTTTCTTGTTTGGACCGGTTCTCGATGCAGTCCGTAACGAATGCGTTACCAGCAACCTGAGGTTGCCCTTAGGAGAAGTAGGCGGTGACTACTGGCGTTTCGCGTTCGCGGAGGGTGACGTTGGAGTCGAGTTTCTCGAGGTTCTGGGCGAGAGAGCGTTTGGCCTCCTTGACTGGATGCTCGGAGAAGAACGCCTTCACGTCTGCCGCGACCTCGGGTTGGGAGAGCGCAGAGAGACCTTCGGCGATGCGGGGGCGGGTCATGCCGGGCATGGCCTCCAACACCTCGTCCCACCGCTGGCGCGCTTCGGACCAGACCTTCGGGCCGGCACCGCCCATCAGAAGACGTGCCCAGACCCAGAACCCGTCTTGGGTGCGGACATCGCCATTGATGACTTTCTCGAGGGTCGCGATTGCCTCCGTCTCGGTCTCGACAATGGTCAGGGCGCGCAGATACCTCACTTGGTCGAGAGGTGTGGTTGATCCGAGGTAGGCCTGCCATAGGACATCTGCTTCCTCCGCTCCACCGTGCTTGGCGTATACCGATAGGGACGAGGTCGCCAACTCCGGATCAACATCTGCTTTGGCGAGAACTTTGGCGACGAGACCGCGTGAATGAGCGATGGCGGCTTCGTCATTGCCGAGGTTTCCCAGCGTTGCCAGGAGGGCAGAGCGGAGTCTGCGGTCGAGATCAGAGTCGCCTTCTGAGATATGCAAGCCCAGCCTTTCGAGCGCAGGCGAAACGAGTTCCGACACGAATACTTCGAATTCCTGGCGAGCTTCGTCTGCAAGTGCGTGATGCTCAATGAGCCCGAGGCCGCCGATGATCACAGACCAGATTGCGAATTCGGTTTCGTTGGAGAACTCCTTGATGAGGTCGAGGAAGGCTGACGTGTTGACCTGGCCACTTCGAACGAAGGAAAGGGTGTCCGAAACAAGGGCATATCTCTCGTTGTCGACAAGGTCCCCCGCATTCTTCAGAAGACCGGAAAACAGTGCTTCCTCGTATCGCGTGCGATAGAAGCCGTAGCCACCGGCGTTGCCCACAACCCAATCGATGTCGCCGTTTATCTCAACCATCTTCTCGTCTTTCTCGAGAAGCACCTTGATCTCGAATGGCTCACCGTTGGATGAACCTCTCAGCTGGACCGGGATCTTCCAGATGGTTGTGTCTGTCTCATCGGGAATGGCGAAGTACCGACGTTGTGCGAGTTGGACACCGCCCTTGGTTGGACGAACGTCGATTTGGGGGAACCCTCGTTGGTACACCCAGGTATTCATGATCTCGCTCACCGGCCAATCGGCTGCCCCGTCTAGGCCCTCCCAGAGGTCGCCGGTCACAGTGTTGGCGTAGGAGTGTTTCCTTAGGTAGGTGCCGACACCCTCTCGGAACTGCTCGACACCTATGAACTGCTCGAGCATCCACAAGACAGCAGAGCCCTTGCCATATGTGATGGCGTCGAACATCTCATCAACTTCTTCTGGTGCCGTGACTTCGAACTCGATGGGGCGCGTTGTTGCCAGCTGGTCAGTTCCCATTGCCCACGGAATCTCTTCGTTGGCAAACGCGAGCCAGCGCTTCCACTCAGGGTGCATTGCGTCGGCCGGCTTCAGCTCCATGAACGATGCAAAGGCCTCGTTGAGCCAAGCCCCTTCCCACCACGCCATGGTCACGAGGTTTCCGAACCACTGGTGGGCTATCTCATGGGCTATTACATCGACACTCCGCCCCAGCTCTGCCTGGCTCGCCTTGTCACGGTCGATGACCAGATATGAGTCGCGGTAGGTGATGAGCCCGACATTCTCCATCGCACCGGCCGCGAAGTCCGGGATGGCAATGTGGTCCAGTTTGTCACCTGGGTAGGGAATCCCGTAGTAGTCGGATAGATACTCGAAACAGAAGATGGCGTTCTCAAGAGCTACATCGGTGAGGTGGAGATTCCCCTTCGGAACGATGATTCGAATTGGTGTTCCTCTGACCTCGACCGGATCGGTTGCTTCGAAGGGGCCAGCGATAAATGCGAGTAGGTAGGTGGACATCTTCATCGTCTCGGCGAACTCGTGTTCAACACGCCCTTCGGCGATGACTGTCCGGCCGACTTCCTGAGTGTTCGAATAGGCCTCGAGGCCGTCGGCTACGACCATCGTGGTCTTGAACGTCGCCTTGAAATCCGGCTCGTCCCAGCAGGGGAAAATGCGCCGTGCGTCTGTTGACTGACACTGGGACGTGGCGATCATGTGATCGCTGCCCTCGCTATCTCTGTACACGGACTGATAGAGGCCCCGGAGTTGATCATTGATGTGGCCGGAATGCTCGAGTGCGAGTCGGTAGACGCCCGGGCTGGCGACGGATGCCAGGGTCAGCGTGGCGCGTTCGAATTCCTCGTCGTACTCGACTCGAGTGACAGCGATGTCGCCACTGGCGCCACTGAGTGTCCCGTTCTTGATGTCGACCTCGGCCGAGTTGAGGACAATGGTCTGGCACATTTCGGAGACGTCGATGTCGATGCCCACGCTTCCTTGGAACTCGAGTAGGTCGAGATCGAGGTCCAAGCGGATCTCGTAGTGGGTCGGCGCGATATGACGCGGCAATCGGAACTGGTTTTCAGGCAAGAAGAATCCTCAGGTGCTGGCTGAAATCGGTCGGATGGTAACGCCAGCCCGTGATTGACAAAAAGATGATTCCAAAGTCACAGGTTCCGGCCCTATTCTCGCTGTTCATGCCCGATCGATCCACCATCCTCGTCTCGGTCAACGGCCCCGATCATCCGGGCATCTCCGCTGGCCTGATGGACGTGCTGAATGCTGGAGACGCAGAAATCTACGACGTCGAGCAGATTGTCGTGCGGGGTCGCCTTACTTTGAACGTTCTTGTCGGACTTGCAGCAGAACGCGCCACGATTCGCGACCTCCTGTTCTTTGGATGGGAAGAGGGTCTCGAGCTTGATTTCGAGGTCATCGACACCAGCCCAACTCCGCCAAAGAAGCTTGCGATAGTCACGCTGATTGGTCTACGGGTCGGAGCCGATGATTTTGGAGCGGCAGCTCGGGCCATAGCGTTGGGTGGTGGCAATATCGAGAGGATCTTCCGTCTTTCGCGCTATCCGGTGCTCAGCTACGAGCTGACGATCTCGAACGGCGACATCAATGCAATCAGGGCAGGGTTGGTCGAGGCCGCAGCAAGAAGCCCGATCGATGTGGCGATCCAACCCGAAGGTTTGGAGCGCAGGTCCAAGCGTATGGTCGTTTTGGACGTTGATTCCACTCTCATTCAAGACGAGGTCATCAATCTCCTGGCAGCCGAAGCTGGGGTCGAGGACGAGGTATCAGCCATTACCGCCCTCGCGATGGATGGGAAGGTCGAGTTCGAGGAATCCTTGCGGCGACGAGTCGCCTTGCTAAGGGGGTTGAACGCTGAGGCTTTAGGTCGCGTGGGCGATGCCATCACGCTCACTGCTGGGGCGCGAACCTTCATCCGTACCTTGAGACGGCTTGGGATGAAGACAGCCATCGTGTCAGCAGGCTTCACCCGATTCACCGACGTTCTTGCATCAGACCTGGGGATCGACCACTCGCTGTCGAACACGCTGGCTATCTCTGACGGGTTGCTCACAGGGGAGATCGACGGTGATCTGATTGATGGACCTGCGAAGGCGGAGTTCCTGAGGTCCATCGCCGAATCGGAGAAGATACCGCTCAGTCAGGTAGTCGCCGTAGGCGACGGCGCGAACGATCTTGACATGCTCGCTGCCGCCGGCCTTGGTATCGCATTTAACGCGAAGCCGGTAGTTGCCGAGAGGGCCGATACGTCGGTATCTGTCCCATTCCTCGACGCGATCCTTTTTCTC
>Ga0070727_10005587_pt1 | contig 10228 bp, 12 predicted proteins | sample tdAd472_FD_66722 | JGI IMG/M metagenome (GOLD analysis project Ga0070727, IMG submission 66722) | Marine sediment microbial communities from the Atlantic coast under amendment with organic carbon and nitrate - tdAd47.2 | ecosystem: Environmental > Aquatic > Marine > Coastal > Sediment | place... | reverse complement strand
GAAAGCGCCACTCCCAAGGCTGTCATTGCCGCGCGCAGGGGCCAACGGGTGATATTGCGCAAAATCATCCGGCCAGGCTGTGAAAACAATCGGATCAGGCCGGTGATCTCGAAAAAACCCCGGCGGTAAACGGCCGGTGGGGCAGGGCGCATCGCAATTGCCGGGGCGAGAGAAATTACCTGACGGATCGCCCGCAAGGCCCCAATGCCGGCGGCCAGGAAACTTATCCCGGCGGCGATTGCAAAGACCGAGAAATCGATGCGGTAATAGAGAAACGGGAAATCAAAAAAAAGCGTATACATCTTGGTGACTTCCCGTCCGGTCCATGCACCGAGCGCAAATCCAAAAACCGTGCCGAGCAGGCAAAGCACGAAGACGAGTTTCAGATAATTGGCGCTGATTGCCCAATTGGAATAACCGAGCGCTTTCAGCAGGCCGATCTGCTCCCGCTCCGTATCGATGATCCGCGATAGCACAACATTGATAAGGAAAGCGGCGACAGCGAAGAAAAACGGTGGGATCAAGGTGCCGATGGCACGTAGTTGATCCAGTTCGTTGGCGAGAAATGCGTGCGACATTTGATCCGCGCGTTCAAAGGCGCCGACGCTACCATACGGCGCCAGGACTTTATCCAGCTCGCGGATTACCCCTTCAACACGGGTGCCGGGCGAAAGACTGAGGGCGACGTCGTTGAAGGATGATTCCAGATTATAAGCCGCTGCCAGCGTCGCTTCCGAGAGCCATAGGATCGCGAAGCGATGATCGTCGGGAATGACCATGCCGGGCCCCATGGTATAGACATATTCCGGCGTGAGAACGACCCCGACAATGTTCAGCTCGCGCTTGCGCCCGTTGATGATTGCCGCCAGGCTATCGCCCGGTCGCAATTGATGGGCATTGGCAAAACTTTCCGCCAGCAGAACCTCGAAAGCCTTGCCGGGTTCCGGTTGCCGACCGACGCGCAGCGCGATATCGTTCAAAACCGGTGCGCGTCCGGCGGGCAACGAAATCAAACGACCGCTGATCGGTTCCTGCCAACCCTTCACATCCAAGGTGACTTCCTTAGTGATCCGGACTTCGACCTGATTAACGCCGGGGATTTGGTTGATATGCCGCGCTAATGACTTCGGCGCACGTTCCAAATGGGCGAAGACATCAGCGAAACGATAGCGTTCATAATAGGCTTCCTGGGTGACCTTAAGGCTTTCCATGGCGCCAAAAGACAACACCAAAGTGGCGATGCCACAGCCGATGACAGCGGCGATGCTGGCGGCTTGACCCCGGATGTGCATAAGGTCGCGGAACAGTTTTTTGCTGAGAGCGCGGCTTATGATCACCAGGATATCTCCTGCGCACCCTTCTTGACTTGTGGTACCCGGACTTCGGTGATTTCACCATCCGCCAGGCGAACGACCCGGTCCGCCATCTCAGCAATGTCCACATTGTGGGTAATGATGATTGTAGCGGTGCCATATTGCTGATTGACGTTTTCAATAGCTTCCAACACCAGGATGCCGGTATGGCTGTCAAGGGCACCGGTGGGCTCGTCGCACAATAAGACTTCCGGGCGTTTGGCGATCGCCCGCGCCACCGCCACCCGTTGTTGCTCGCCGCCGGATAGTTGGGCCGGAAAATGGTCCTGGCGATCACTCATCGCCACCATTGCCAAGGCTTCCGCCGATGGGATCGGTGTATCCGCAATATCGGTAACCAGATCGACATTTTCCAAAGCCGTCAGGTTCGGCACAAGATTATAGAGTTGGAAAATAAAGCCGACATGATGGCGGCGAAAATCGGTTAGCTCGCTCTCGTTTGCCGTGACCAGATCACGACCCTGAAACAGCACCTCGCCGCTGCTCGGTTTGTCAAGGCCGCCCAGAATATTCAACAGGGTTGATTTGCCGCTGCCGGAGGCACCAAGCAAGACCACCAGTTCCCCCGGGGCAATGGAAAAATCGACGCCACGGAGCGCGTGCACCGTGACGCCGCTGGTTTCATATATCTTGGTAAGGCCTTTGACGTCGAAGACCGCAGGGGATCGTTCCGCTCCGCTCGCCACGTCAATACCTCAAGCTGTTAATGCGACATGAAGACGGGAACCGTCATATGCTCCAGGATCGAACGGGTGGCGCCGCCAAAAATCATTTCCCGCAACCGGGAATGACCATAGGCTCCCATGACAAGCAAATCCGCACCGTCGTCGGAAACATAATTCAGCAAGGTATTACCGATCGCAACGTCGTCGGCGCTGGTGGTTTTGACCGTGGCATTGATGCCATGGCGGGCCAAGGTAGTGGCTATATCGGCGCCTGGATGGGGCGTGCCGGCTTCCGGGGTGTCGCCTGCGTTGATGGCAAGAATTTCGACCGTTTCTGCGGTTTGCATGATCGGGATTGCTTCAAAGACCGCTCGAGTTGATTCGCGACTGGCGTTCCAGGCGACGACAATTTTTTTCCCGATGCTGTCGAAGTTGCCGGCATAAGGCACCATCAGCATCGGTCGACCGCTGCCCAACATCACGGTGCCGGCAATGTCAAGGCTACGCTCGTCGTCGAGTTCCGGATCGTTTTGCCCAAAAACATTAAGATCGGCATATCGGGCCAGTTCTTTCATCACCGTTGCAATGTCGCCATAGGGTTGGTCAACACAACGCCATTCAGTTTGTAAACCGCTGTTTGCGACCAGACGGTCAAATCGCGCCTGCGCCCGACCGGCGGTGGCTTTTAGCTCAGACATTTGCTGTTCGATCATCGAAGATGGAATTTCCGCAGAGAAATAGGCCGGATAGAAGGCGGGCGGGATGACATGCAGTCCGATCAGATGGCTATCGACTTTGCTGGCCAGATCGATGGCAATCTTCAGGCGCTTTTCAGCTAAGTCGCTGTCGTCAACGGATACTTGGATTGTTTTATAAGTCATTTCTATTTTCTCCACGTTCAGGTTTGCTGCGTCACCGCTGAAAATTTGTTCCGATGTCATTTAAGTTCAAGGCACGTTCGGATTCAATGGCCAGTTTATTGATAATACTCCCTTTTGTCCCTGACCTAGGTCATATTTGAAGGATACAATGTGGTTTTGGCACGGTTCACGCGGTTCACCTTCAATTGTAGGTGTAATCTCGGATGTCCGGCGCAATAAATCCTTACTGGACCGAATGGCTATGGCAGCGTAACCTAAATCTGAATTCGGTGTGTTTCAACTCTGAGGGCGGACTAGACTGCCGAATGTTGTGCAGAGGAAAAGTTAGGAGTTAGTTATGCCGAGCCGCATATCTTTATCTGTATTAGCGTTTATCTGTGGTCTGGCCATTATGTTTATCGCCGCTGCTTATGGCGTGGTTGGAATTCCGGCAGCTGAAGTGGGGACAACTTCTGTAATCGTTGTTCTTATCGGTATGTTGGCGATCGCAGTTGGCTGGATTCGGATCTTTTTGCGCCGTCCTAGCCGCAGCGATGAAAACGGTTCGGACTAGTTTTTTGGCCTGGATAGCGTGGACGGATTGCGGAGTTTTCAGTCGATCATTATTTGGGCCCTATCGGAACCCTCGATCGGTGGATGGAATGCGCGCCGTGTTCAAGAAAGAATAATTCCATCATGTCGAAAGAATATGAACATATCAAAGCTCGAATCGAAGGCGGTGTTGGGGTTCTGACGCTTAATCGACCGAAGCAATACAATGCCATGACGCCGGAGATGATGTCGGAAGTGATGATGTTGTTGGAGGCTTGGACGAACAACGATCGGGTGCGGGTGTTGTTAATCGACGCGGAAGGTAAAGGCTTTTCCGCAGGCGGTGATCTGGATTTTCTCGATACCTTGACTAAAATGACACCGAATCAAATCCGCAGCGAGGTTTATACCTATTTTGCAACCGGCATTAAAAAGATCAAAACCTTTCCCAAGCCGACAGTGGCGGCGGTCAATGGGGCAGCGGTAGGCGGCGGCTTTGAAATTGCACTGGCCTGCGATTTCCGTATTGCTTCGACAAAAGCAATGTTTCAGGAGGCTTGGATCAATCTCGGTCTGATCACGCCGCTCGGTGGGATGTATCTGTTACCCAGATTAGTCGGCCTGTCGCTGGCAAATGAAATGCTGATGATGGGGCGCAAGGTATTCGGCGTGGAGGCTGGCGATGTCGGTCTGGCCAACAAAGTCGTCGAGCCCGAAGAACTTGGTGCCGCCGCGATGGATTGGGCCAACCGCCTGGCCGCCGGCCCGCCCCTTGGTTTACAGTCGATGAAAGAGGGCATTCGCCGTGGTATGGATATGAGTTTGGCGGACGAATGGGAACATAGCGTTTATGTTCAAAGCATATTGTTGAACACCGACGATTTCGCCGAAGGGGTGAACGCGGTCCGCGAGCAACGTAAACCGGTTTTCCAAGGCAAATAGTCGCCGGCACAATCGATAGGAAATTAGGCAGATGAAAGTCGACGCACTAGACCATTTCACAATTGTTACAGCTGATCTTGATACCTCGATCGCCTTCTATACAGATGTAATCGGACTGAGCAACGGCGAACGGCCACCGTTCGATTTTCCTGGCGCCTGGTTATATTGCGGCGATCGTGCCGTGCTTCACCTCATAAGCGCCGAGCAGGGGCGAGAACAAGGCGTCATCGATCATGCGGCTTTCCGGTTGACCGGATATCAGGAAATGATGGCGCGGCTCAAAAAAGTTGGCGCGAAATACCGCGAAACTCAATTGCCTGGATGGGGCATCACACAAGTGTTTGTCGATACGCCGGATAATGCGATGGTCGAGTTGATATTCCAACCGGACGACGTTGGCGCTAAGGCTTGAGTTTCCGCATCGCCATTTTTTCGTAAAATGGTAAACAGGCTTCAACGATTTCCTCAAGCGCGGGCTTCAATGCCGGTTGGGGTGGTTGAGGTGGGGCAAAACCGGTCGAAGCCTCGACCGCACTATACCAATGGGAGGCCCAAATGCCGTCGCTCCGCCGCTTGCCGGCAGGCCAGGCCAGCATCTTTTCGTTGAACGGGATCGCCAGAGCTTCGCAAAGTTTCATCAGCGTCGCACGCGGATTGCTCAGCACATCACGAGCCTCCAGCACAATCGCCGATTGCCGATATCTAACAGTCGCCAGTTCGAATATCTCGCATTGTCGCTGAAACCCCAGGTCTTCGATCGCGACCTGTTGTCGTTTGGCAGCATAAGATGCGACCACGTCACGGGGATGCCGGATCAGAAAACAGTTGTTGACCTCGGCCAACCAATCCATTGACATGGCCGGCAACATATGATGGCACATTTGCTTTTGATACTGCACTGTCAGCGGAGGTGATGTTCCATTCGTGCAGGCGCCGATCACCTGCGCTGCATCAATCTCGCCGTTAGCAATGATCTTTACGGCCATCGGATGATCGATCCCGGTTTCCTTCAAATAATGGGCATAAAAAGGCTCATCCATCACCCAGCAATCGGTCCTGTTTTCGAAGGCGCGCATCATCGCAGTGGATATATTCCGTGGCCCTGACCACATCGCGATGCGGCTAATTTCGGTCATGGTGCGCTCATCGGCAATGATTTTCCACCATCAGGCGATACGCATTTTGCAGGCGTTTCGTTACCGTCCCGCGTCCACCGGCGCCGATCATCCGGCCATCGATCTCCACCGCCGGGATCAAGCCGGCGAACGTTCCGGTAACAAAAGCTTCTTCAGCGCCATAGACTTGCGCGAGGGAAAAGTCTTTTTCATGAACCGGTATGCCTTCGCTGTGGCAAAGCTCGATCACTTTGGCCCGGGTGATCCCCGGCAGGCAATAATTCCCACTCGACGTCCAAACTTCACCCTGGCGGACAATGAAAAAATGCGTTGAGTTGCAGGTCGCAACAAAGCCGTGGGGATCAAGCATCAGCGCTTCGTCGGCGCCGGCCTTCTCAGCTTGGATGCAGGCAAGAATGCAGTTGAGTTTGCTATGGCTGTTCAGTTTTGGATCTTGCACATCCGGAGCGCCGCGGCGGACGTGGGCGGTAAAGAGGCGGATGCCATCGGTTAGCGGCGCGTCGGACGGCACTTTATATTCCGGTATGATTACAATGGTCGCCGGCGTTATCGTCACCTTGGGATGTTGATAGGGGGTTGACTTCACACCCCGCGTCACCATCAGTCGAATATGAACATCGCTGGTCATGTCGTTGGCCGATAACGCGGCCTCGATCCGCGCGACCAGTTCCGCCGGGCTGAGCGCAACATCCATATCGATCGCCTTGGCCCCTTCATAGAGGCGGCGGATATGTTCGTCGAGAAAGAGCAGATGACCGTTATGGAAACGGATGCCCTCCCACACACCATCGCCCAGCATGAAGCCGGAATCGAAGACCGATATCTTGGCTTCGTCGCGATGATAAAGGGTGCCGTTGATATCGATCAGGATATCCGCGTTACGCGGATCGTCTAAATAGTCGTGCGTGCCGCCAGCCATTATTATCATTTCCTCATTGTTAGGCGATCCACTCGCTGACCGGCGCATTTGCCTCATGCAAAGGTTGGCAAATGACATCCATCAAACCAGGGCCATTGTGAGCGAACGCCTGCCTGAGACTGCTTTCCAGCGCAGCCGGATTGTCCACAGTCCCGCTTTTGACGCCAACCGCCGCCGCAACCTTGGCATGATCGGTGCGATCGAAATCGACGGAAAAATAACGTTCGCCGAAACCGTGATGTTGGCCGGCCTTGATCCAGCCAAAGACTTGATTGGACACGACAATAAAAGTTATCGGCAGCGCGAGACGAACAACGGTTTCGGCGCCGTTTGGTTGATTGCTGCTCGAACTTATCATTTACGCTTTCGCTGGATTGAAAATAACATTTCCGATTATGACGCAGGGCACCATAACCGCTGCGCCGGATCAAGCAGCAATTCGATTTTGTTGGGATATATTTGTAAATCTTTAGTTTGCGGCAAAAAAAATAGCCTGAAGCGGAACCTACAGGCTATTTCCTTGGAAGAGCGGGAAACTTACTTGCAACCAGCCGCCTTACGAAGTTGCGCCGCCGGCCGGAACTTCAAAACTTTCGAGGCCTTAATTCTGATCGGCTCGCCGGTTTGCGGATTGCGACCCTTGCGGGCGGCCCGTTTGTTGATTGAGAACGTGCCGAAGGTGCCGATGGTGTAGCTGCCTTCCTTTTTCGATTTTTTCAAACCGACTTCGATTTCACCAAGAACCAGTTCAACGGCGCGTTTGGCTTCTGCCTTCGACATCTTGCCCTTTTTTGCGACGTTTTCAATAAATGCTGCTTTACTCATGATATATAGCCCCACATGGTACAATTGAACGCTATATGTTGTATCAACAACGCGGGCATATTGCAAGGACATTTACACTAATTCCAGTGACTTTCTGGCAATCCGTGCGACTGCCGCGCCGAACCCCTGTGATTTAGCGACTTTGCGCGCGTCGTCCTGTTCAAAATCTGCTGCTTCATTGAGTTATCCAGGGCGAACCTGCTATCGCAATAAAGCTTGTTTTCTTGCATGATAGGTCTGTGTTCTGCCAGGGTCTCAATATTGAGCTCTCGAGAGATACTTTGTTTAGCGTTAGGAAAAGAATGTCCCATTGGGTTTTTGGATTTGGCTCTTTGATGTGGAATCCGGGGTTTGATTTTGTCGACCGTCAGCCTGCCCTCCTGCAGGGCCGGCATCGTGTTTTTTCCATCAAGAGTAACGTATCCTGGGGTAGCGCCGACCGTCCTGGTCTGGTTGTCGCCCTGCACCCCGGCGGTTCCTGCCAGGGATATGCCTTTCGCGTTTCGGCGGCGAATTGGCCGGAGACGGACGCCTATTTGCGCAATAGAGAGCGCGCATACCGTCATGCTGAGGTGCCGGTCGTGCTCAAAAATACCCGTGTTCAGGCGACCACTTTTCTGTTCGACAAGAATCATCCGCGGGCCGTTGGCAAGCTTGATTTTCCGACAACTGCCCAAATGATAGCGCAAGGGGTTGGCGAGAACGGCAGTTCATTCGAATATCTGACGAAAATAATTCTGGAGCTACAAGAAAGCGGCCGACCGCCGCCGCGAAAATTATTGAAAATCAAAGCCTTGGTTGACAACATAAAATTGTAGCTATTCTGGCTTGTGGACCGATTGGAAATTGTATACAGTCTTCGTTGATTGGCATCGGTAATTGATTGTAGTGTGTAGTGCTCCGTCTATAAGACCTAGTTTTGACGGGTTTGCGAGGTTAGTGATGCCGAAATTTAGCTATTCCCGAATTTTTCAGATGAGCCGAACTCGGCAACGGGTCATCCGTTTTGTGCATGAGGAAAATGGCGCCACTGCAATTGAGTATGGCCTCATCGCCGCTGGCATTGCGATCGCGTTGATCGCAGTGATTTTTTCAGTTGGGAATACCTTGCAAGAATTCTTCACTACAGTACAAACTTGGCTCGCAAGCTCCAAGAACGGCTAACTAGCCAAATTGCCTGACCTATAACTTAGCGAATTTCGTCTGCCAGAAGGCGCAGATTTGTCGGATTGATCCGAAAACTATCCTGCCCCAAACAATACCTTATCGTTGTTATAAAGGCGTTTGGCAAAAAAGAGCAGCGTTGCCGCAAAAAGCAAGGTGCTACCGCAGGATAACATGACCTCAGTCCATATCACCGTTTCTTGTTGTACGAGTTTGCCGATCAATAGAACATGGCCAAATGTCGGGATCAACATCATCCAGTCTTGCGAGTGAATAGGCACAAATACCAGCACCATGCCTGGGATAGATGGAATAAGTGGCAGGAGCGCGAGATATGTCTGGGTCTCTTTGTAGCTTCGACTATATGTGGCAATAATAATTTGTACGCCGACTGCAAAGGCAACCAATGGCGCGCAGATTAAGAAAATCATTATGAAATTCAAAACCGGTGGGTCTATGTTCTTGCCGGCACTGCTGCCGACGATCATAAACATGATCTTGAAGGCCGCTAGCTGTAAAGCCAGTGTTAACATCGTGAACAGACAGGTAGCCAGGGCTTTGCCCATCATTATCTGACCACGCGGCACCGGATTTGTGAGCAAGGGTTCCAAACTGCCACGTTCGCGTTCGCCGGCGGTTGCGTCTATTGCCAGATATATTCCGCCAACGAAAATCGAAAACATGATGAATGGCGGCAGCATGTTGATAAAAAACCCGGAAATGTTACGGGTTCGCCCGACGTTCTGATTCCTGACTACAATCGGACGTGTTGTTTCCTCACTTAAGCTGTGGGTCTTTAGGCGTGCCCTGGTTATCTGTTGACTGAAACCACCGACAATTCTTGATATGCGGGTTGACATTAATACGGTTGATAGCCGCGCGGGATTGATCACGATTTGAAGAGTTACCGTTTTTTCGTTGGCAAGGTCCTTTTCCATGCCTTTTGGAATAATGAGGACCGCAGCAACTAATCCTTCGCGCACGGCGTGGGCCGGATCTTCCGGACCCGGAACAATGACGGCTTTGCGTTTTTCCAAATAAGCGATCAAACTCGGGCCGTTTTCGATGCCGATCACGGGGATACGCAGCTCGGCGCGACCTTGGCTTTTCATCATGCCTCCGACCATCGCCATCATTGTACCCAGGAACAGCGCCCCGATGAGTGGATAGACCATCGCCAGAATGAGGCTGCGACGGTCGCGGAAATTATCCGTGACTTCTTTGCCGAAGACGATCCAAACATTGCGCATGATCATGAAACACTCTCCTCAAGCTGCGTTTGGTGGGCGGTTTTCATGAAAACATCTTCAAGGGATTGGTGGCCTGTTGCTGCCTTTAGCTCGTCCGGCGTGCCAAAGGCAACGATGCTTCCTTCGGCGATCACAGCAATTCGGTCGCAAAGCGCTTCGACTTCCTGCATGATGTGGGAAGAAAATAAGATCGCGCGTCCGCGGTCTCGCAGAGACCGGATGAGTTGGCGCACGGCCCGACTGGCAGCGATGTCCAAGCCATTTGTTGGCTCGTCAAACATTAGATTTTGCGGATCATGGATCATCGCCCGGGCGAGGGCCACCTTCATCGTTTGGCCCTTGGAAAAACCTTTGGTACGACGTTCGGCGATATCTTCCATTTCCAGGTCTTCGATCAGTTGATCGATCCGGGCTTCCAATTCCGCGCCCCGCATGCCGTGCAGACGACCGAAATAGCGGACATGCTCGCGGGCAGTGAGGCGCGGGTAGAGGCCGCGATTGTCGGGCAGAACGCCGATCCGCTTCTGCACCTCCAAACGTTG
>Ga0070727_10005586_pt1 | contig 10230 bp, 8 predicted proteins | sample tdAd472_FD_66722 | JGI IMG/M metagenome (GOLD analysis project Ga0070727, IMG submission 66722) | Marine sediment microbial communities from the Atlantic coast under amendment with organic carbon and nitrate - tdAd47.2 | ecosystem: Environmental > Aquatic > Marine > Coastal > Sediment | place... | reverse complement strand
GCGCTCTGCCCGCAGAAAACGCACTGGTTGCCCGATACGCGCCGAGCCAATGGCGCAGCTTGGCCTTTGGCCTTAAGTTTATCTTGGCCTTTGGTTTAAGCGGTTTGGGCGCCCAGTTGGAGGCCTATCTGTTTGACACAACAGGTGGGTTCGATTGGTTGTTTACCATCCTCACCGCCATCGCACTGGTCGGTGCGACTGCAATTGTTTTGCTGCCGAGTGAGAAAGAGGAGGCAGCCCAACCGGCTGAATAGCGCCATGTCTATAACTGTCAAAAGCCTCGACCATTTGGTTCTAACCGTTGCCAGTATTGACGAGACCTGCGAGTTCTATGAACGCGCTATGGGCATGAAGACCACCACCTTTGGCGAAGGGCGCAAGGCGTTGGTCTTTGGCGATCAGAAGTTCAATCTGCATCAAAAGGGCAAAGAGTTTGAGCCCAAAGCTCTCGCCCCGACGCCCGGCTCTGCGGACCTCTGTCTACTGGTGGAAACGCCAATGGATGACGTGATTGAGCATTTGAGAGCCTGTAATGTCGCCATTGAAGAAGGACCGATCCAACGCACCGGGGCGACCCAGCCTATTCTGTCAGTTTATTTGCGTGACCCCGACGATAACCTCATCGAACTCTCCAAGCCGATTGAGCCATGAGCAAAAGCTTTGATGAAACCTTGTCTGGCTGGGGCAACTGGGTCCGCAAGCGCTTTGAGGAAGTGACCCGGCCTACAGGTCCAGCACGTAAAGACGAGACCCTAATCTCTGAGGGACGGGTACGCATTCTCTCTATCGACGGTGGGGGCATACGCGGGATTGTTCCGGCCATGATGCTCTTGGAAATCGAACGCCGATTAAGAGACGTTTCGGGCAATGATGATATGCGGCTGACCGATTGCTTCGACATGGTGGCGGGCACCTCAACCGGTGGGGTGCTGGCGTTGGCCTTGACGGCTCCAGGGGAAAATGGACGCCCCCGGCACGACGCGCGAGCACTGGCTGATATGTATGTTGAGAGAGGCAGCGAAGTTTTTGACGTTTCTTTATTCAAGGACATTCGGGCGCTTAAAGCTGTGGGGTCTAATAAATACCCCTGGGATGGGGCTGAAAAGCTGATCGAGGCCTATCTTGGGGGCGGTATTCTCTCAGAGAGTCTGCGCGAGGTTCTCATTACGGCCTACTGTCTCGATTCAGGCGGTGCGAAGTTTTTTAAGCGCCGCCATGCGCGGGCCAGTAAAGACGAAGACTATCGGGTTGAAGATGTTGCCAAGGCAACCAGTGCCGCTCCGACCTACTTTCCGCCGGTTCACTTTAAGGATTTGGCAGGCCAGGCCGAGCATGGCTATATCGATGGTGGTGTGGTCGCCCATAATCCAGCACTCTGTGCGGTTACTGAAGCGCGACGCACCTTTCCTGAAGCAGATGATCTGGTGATTGTGTCGCTCGGAACGGGTTGGTACGTACCGCCAATAGACTATGTGAAAGCTGAAAACTGGGGTGGCATTCAATGGGCTCGTCCGTTGGTCGATATTTTGTTTAATGGACCTGCTGATGCGGTCGATCACCAACTTAAGGAGTTGCTGCCAACAGCCCTTGAAGACGATGGGCGATACTTCCGTTTTCAGCCGGTGCTAAAGAAGGCCAACGCAGCTTTGGATGATGCGACCCCAAAGAATGTGGATCGCCTACAAGACTTGGCACGGTCCTATATTGAAAGTGCAGAAACCACGGCGATGCTTGAAAAGCTGATCCCGCTTCTGCTGGAGCGCTAGAGAGGGCTTTTCCAAACTGTTCGTTTTGGTTACACTTTAAAAAAAGCAAACAGGGCGCCGATGAAAATACTAACCCTTTCGGACTTGCATTTTGAGGCCAATGACAGGGGCTCCCGAGGATTTGAAGTTGATACTGAGGGAGTCGATCTGATCATCTTTGCCGGTGATATCGACGTAGGCGTGCGGGGATTCCGCTGGGCTGCGCGAATTGCCGAGCTGACCCGCGTGCCGATCATTTATGTGGCGGGAAATCACGAGTACTGGGGTTATAGCCTGCTTTTGACACGCCGCTTGCGGCGCATGGCGATCAAGTATCGTGCGCGGGGTATCCCGGCCTATTTTCTCGAACGCGACGAGGTCCATATCCACGCAAAAGGCGAGTTGGTCAGGGTGTTGGGCGCCACCCTTTGGTCTGACTTTTCGGTGTTTGGTGAAGAAACCCAAAATGGCTCCATGGAATATGCGGCGGCCCACATGCCCGACTATCGGTGTATTCACCGGGAGCGCTGGCGCTGGTGGAAAAAAATTACCCCGCAAGACACTCTTAAACTTTGCGAAGATACCTTGGCGTGGTTTTGGGAAACCGCCATGCACCCCTTTGATGGGCCAACGGTTTTTGTTACCCACAACGCACCGTCGCGCCAGTCCATTCACGATGATTACAACGACCATATCCTCACGCCATCGTTCTCATCGGACTTCGAGCAATTGGTCAACTACACCCACTGTAATCTCTGGGTTCACGGCCACGTGCACCACAGCAATGATTATAAAATGCTGGGCACTCGCGTCGTCTGTAATCCTCTGGGCGACGCAACAAAGGGCGTCAATCCCGACTTCAATCCGAAGATGATTGTTGAGGTCTGAGACCCTAGTACTTTTCCTGCGCTCGGCGGATATCCATGATTCTGCTCGAAGCTTCTGTTGCCTGTCCAAGGGTGGTGACCCCTTGGGATTCCAACATCTCGATCATCCGCAGGAACACCCCGGCGGTAACCAATGAGTCGCCAAGTGCCGTGTGGCGGCCTTGGATTTGAACGCCAAAACGCTCGGCCACATCATCGAGGGTATGTTTGTGAGTGTGATCGTGGAGGAAGGCCGAGAGAAGAACCGTGTCAAGCACCGGCTGATCAAAACTCAGGCCCGTTGCTTCCTTCTTTAGCTCAAGAAATTTCAAATCAAAAGCTGCGTTGTGGGCGACAAGAACTGCATCGCCTACATAGTCATGGAATTTCGGCAAAACAGACGTAATTGGGGGCTTGCCGCGCACCATTTCATCGGTAATGCCATGGAACTGGATGGAGCCCTTTGGAATGGCTCTGCCTGGGTGGACAAACTCGGAGAAAGACTCGCCGGTTAAAAGCCTTCCATTAACAATCCGAACGCCGGCGATAGAGATGATTTCATCACCTTCAGAGGGCTCTAGGCCTGTGGTTTCTGTATCGAAAACAACATAGGTCAGGTCGCGCAATGCACGGTCATTCTTTGGGTTTGAAAGAGACCGGCTTAAAAGATCAAAGTCATAGAACTCTGGCCGTGCAGGGAGGGCTTCAGCCTTTGGGTCATAGCTATCGAGGTGTTCTTCGCGTGGCGCGGGGATGGGGAGGCGGATACGGACGCGTCCATCGCTCGTCGCTTCGCACCAAAGTGTCGCTTTGTGGTGATCAAGAACGTCTCGTGCTGTCATGCCACCAAGGCCTCCTTCTAGGGGCTCGGCTAACCAAACGTCAATGTTCTGGCTATGAATGATCTCTCCTTTCCAGAGGATATCTAGATAGACTCTGCGGTCGTTGGCATTGGCTTCAAGGTCGAAGTGCGCGATGCTTTTGTTTTGATGAACCCGGTGAATAATATGGTCAAGCAACTCAACGATGGAGTGGCTGTCACCATGGAGCCAGGTGGGTAAGCCAACCATCACGCCGTCGATGCCTTTTTCTTCACGCAGGCGGCGGACCACACAGTTGAGCAGGTTGGCCGAATAGACATCACTCATCGGCCAGTTGCCAGTAATCTGATCGTGATATTGAAGGTCCAGCTTCTCGACCTGGGTGGAAAGTGTGTCGCACTCGTTGGCGATGACGGCTTCGAACTTCTGGCGATCCTCAATCGACAAGTCGGGGTGATTGGTCAACATTTCGGCAGCGGCCCGTAGGTTGGTGACTGGACGGCGAATTCCCTCGGTTGCTTCGCGTAAAAGCCGGTCGCGCGCTCCCAGGGCAGCCAGCTTATCGGTAATGTTTTCAAGCGTTACCGCATAGCCTGTCGCCTGTTCGGCGTCGTCCGTTACCAAACTAACCCGGCCTTCCAAAATGTGCCGTCCATCGGTGGTTGAGCAAATAATCGGGGCCGTGAGGCCTTGGGCATGGGTCTTGTGGCGCTTTTCTTTCAACCGATTGTTGAGCCGCTCTAATGCATGAAAAAATGGCTGCCGGTTCATGATGCCAAACAGCGACCGCCCGAGGCCCAACTCGCCGGCTACATGGAGGATCTTCAGCGCACGCTGGTTATAGAGCAAAACCTGATGGTTGAGATTGCAGATCAAGACGCCTTCGTGAAGGTCTTGAAGGATGATTTCGAGATTTTGTTTTTGGGCATCGAGGGCTTGGGTCGCGTACTCGATTTCTTGGCTCATTTCCTTGCGCGCCAGCCTTAGAGAACCTGCCATGCCTTGGGCTGAAGACAAGATTTGTTTAATGTAGGGAGTCGCCGCCTCAACGATCTGGTGGTCAGGGTTGGCGTGGGTAATGGTTTCCATGTCGCGTGCCAAGGTCTGAACCGGCTTGGCGATTTGGCTATCAAAGTGCAGCCAAATCGCCGCAACTACGCCTAAGAGAACAAAGCCAGCAACGACGCCATAACGTAGGAGAATATCGCCATTCCCGGTCCCGAGCCGAACAGCTGCAAGCCAAAATGACCCGCCCAGCACTGCCAAAACGATCAGTGCCATTACAACGAAAACCAAGAAAATCCGCAGCCTTAAACGCGAAGTTTTCACCCTTTTTTCCGACATGCCCCGGCGCTCCATTAGAAAACACCAAACTTCCGTCGATTTGGGGATGCCGCCAATAATGGCGCCCCCTAGAGAGTTATATGGGGAGTGCGTGCCGAAATTGCCCGCTTTGTTTGAGTTGGGCTAAATCGCTTCCCAGTCGCGCAATACGGAGACTATCGCGTCAGTGATTTTGGTTAGTTCCTCGTCACTTACCACAAAGGGCGGGGCGCAATAGATGATATTGAGGTAGGGGCGGAGCCAAACGCCATTTTCGATGAACTTGGCTTTTAGCCAATCGTTGTCTTTGAGGTCTTTAACCTCAATGACGCCAATAGCCCCTTTGACCCGCACATCGACCACACCCTTGATCTTTTTGCAGGGCTTGAGTGATTTTTTGAGGTGTTTCTCAATATGCGCCACCTGCTCAAGTCGGGGCTCGTGGGTAAACAAATCGAGCGAGGCATTGGCAGCTGCACAGGCCAATGGATTGCCCATGTAGGTCGGGCCATGCATCAAGGCTTTGGTTGGGTCGTCGGAGAGGAAAGAGCGAAATACCTTTTTTGAGGCAACCGTGGCTGCAAGGGTGATCGCCCCGCCGGTCAGCGCTTTGCCCAAACACATGATATCAGGAACGATACAGGCTTCGTTACAGGCAAACATTTTTCCCGTACGCCCAAAGCCGGTCATGATCTCATCGGCGATGAACAGAATTTTGTTCTTCTGAACCGTTTTGCAGATATAGGCCAGAGTTTCAGCATCATGGAACTTCATGCCCCCGGCACCTTGCACCAGGGGTTCGATGATGACGCCGGCCAGCTGATTTTTGTGTTTTTTGAGGAAGGCTTCGAAGTTTTTTCTCTGCTTTTTCGTGCGAGGAATGTCGGTAATGAGCTGCTTTGGCAACATGCCTTTAAACAGGCTGTGCATGCTTTCTTCTGGGTCGCAGACGCTCATCGCTCCTATGGTATCGCCGTGGTATGCGTCGGTAAAACAGAGGAACTTTGTTCGCCCCTTTTTGCCCTTATTCAGCCAGTATTGCAGGGCCATCTTGAGAGAAACCTCAACGGCGACCGAACCTGAGTCTGCCAGGAATACGTGATTTAGGTCGCCAGGTAAAAGGTTGGCTAGTCTGTAGGCCAGCTTCTCAGCTGGCGAGTGGGTCAGGCCGCCTAACATCACATGGGGCATGGAATTGAGCTGGTGTTCCATGGTGTTAATGATGTGTGGGTGATTGTAGCCGTGGCAGGCGGTCCACCAAGATGAGATGCCGTCGATCAGCTCTTTTCCGTTGGTCAAACGGATGCGCGCCCCTTGGGTTACCAGTGCCGTAAGCGCATCCGGCGCGGTCCGCATCTGGGTGTAGGGGCGCCAAAGATGGCTGTTTTCTGCGGATTTATTGTCCGTCATCGGCTCTCTCAGCGAATGTCTTTACTCGGTTTTACTAGCACTTTTACGACCCGTTGGTTACAACACATTCGCCGAGAATAAAGCTAGGATAAAATAATCATGAGCCAATCGCTCAATGCGATGGTGGCGGGAAAACTCGCCCAATTGGAGGCCAAGAGCCTCAAACGCAGCTTAAAAGATACAGGACGAAGCGCTGGAGCCGTGGCCAAGCGCAATGGAGAAACACGGGTTTCTTTTTGCTGCAACGACTACCTCAATCTTTCAACCCACCCCAAAGTGGTCGAGGCTGCAAGAATAGCGCTCGATACAAATGGCCTGGGGTCGGGCGCGTCGCGTTTGGTGACGGGTAATGATCCGTTGAATGGGATTGTTGAGCGAAGACTGGCTGCGTTGAAAGGCTCTGAGGCCGCGCTGTTGTTTGGCAGCGGCTATCTCGCCAATGTGGGGATTATTCCTGCCCTCATGGGGCCGGGCGATCTCATCATGCTCGATGAGCTGTCGCATTCCTGCATGTATATGGGCTCGCGCTTAAGTCGGGCCGAGGTTGTTACTTTCCGTCACAACGACGCCGAAGATTGCCGCCTAAAGCTTGAAGACCTTCGCGAAGATTACCGCCATTGCCTGATCCTCACTGAAGGGGTTTTCAGCATGGATGGTGACTTAGCACCTTTGCCGGAACTCTCAGCTTTGTCGCGCCAGCATGATGGTTGGTTGATGACCGATGACGCCCACGGATTTGGCGTACTCGGCGACGGGCGCGGCTCAGCTGCCCATTGGCGCAACCTCGGTTTTGAGGTTGAAGTGCCTTTGCAAATGGGGACGCTTTCAAAATCCGTTGGAGCCTATGGTGGCTACCTTTGTGCAAGTCAGGATGTGGTTGAGTTTATGGTCAACCGGGCACGCAGTGTGATCTACACCACTGGCTTGCCGCCATCGTTGCTGGCAGGGGTGGCTGCGGCCTTGGAAATCATCGAAACTGACGTTGAGCGCTGTGCAGCCCCGCTTAAGAAAGCCAAGCTGTTTACCCAATGCCTAGGCCTGCCAGAAGCAGAAAGCACCATTGTTCCGGTCATCGTTGGTGATGAGGAAACGGCGCTCAACGCCTCGGCTAAGCTAGAAGCCGAAGGCTATTTGGTCACCGCCATTCGCCCGCCAACTGTGCCAGCCGGAACAGCGCGCTTGCGGCTGACTTTTTCGTCTGACCACAAAGATGAAGACGTGCAGTGTCTGGCTGAATTGATCGGCGATATGGATCTAAAAATTCAGGTGAAGGCTGTCGCATGAGCGCCTTTTTTGTGACGTCGAGCGGGACCGGAATGGGCAAGACCCTGGTGACGGCGGCCCTTTGCCGTCAGTTGCGGGCGCAGGGGAAAGCCGTAGAGGCCCTCAAACCCATTATCAGCGGATATGATTTAGAATCTGCTCCCGAGAGCGATACCCACGTTCTTCTTGACGCTTTGGGAGGCGCAATAACTGGAGAGAGTGTCGCCGAAATGTCTCCGTGGCGGTTTGCTGCCCCGTTATCGCCTGATATGGCGGCAGCTCGGGAAGGGAAGGCTATTTCTTTTGAAGACCTGCTCGCTCATGGTCGCAAAGCGATTACTGAGTCCGATGGGGTTTTGCTTATCGAAGGGGTTGGGGGCGTCATGGTACCCTTAGATGAAAACCACACAGTACTTGATTGGATGGCAGCACTTGAGGTTCCTGCCCTGTTGGTGACCGGGAGCTATCTCGGCAGCCTGTCCCATACTCTCACGGCTGCCAAGGCCATCACAGAGGCCGGAATTCCCCTCGTAGGGGTCGTTGTTTCGGAAAGTGAGGATTGCCCGGTGCCGGTGGAAGAATCCGTTGAAACACTAGAGCGGTTTATGCCCGGTGTGCCCCTCTCGATCGTCCCGCGCCAAACGAACGAAATTGACTGGAATGCGGTTCCTGATTTGACCAACCTGCTCAATGGGGTACATAACTCCTGTTAGTCACTTCTGACCGATGGGATAGCCGGTGGGTTTCTTTAAGCGCAAATCTGTTTGGGGCGGGGCGGCTATAGCCGTCACGGTCGTTGCCGGCATTTCGATTAAAACCCTGATGGTTCCCTCCGATCAGGTCCCCTTTGTTGGAGGGGCTGATCTTGCCAGCTACTATGATTCCAAAGGCTATGAGCTTGATAAGGTTGCTGCAGGCGAGGCTTTGGTGCCGCGCTTGCTGCTTTCAAAAATACCTGCGGTTTGGGATGATGGAAAAGATATTCCTGCCCGCAAAAGCGTTTTCTATCGAACGATGCTGCCGCTCATTTTGGAAGCCAACAGCTTGGTGGCGCGAGATCGGGCGCAAATTCTCTACCTTCGTCCTCGCCTTGAAAAACGCCAGCCTATTCATGGATCAGAACTTGAATGGCTGCGTCAACTTGCCAAGAAGTACAAGATTTCTGATTGGCGAAGTGTTGGCCAGGCTCACGTATTAGATGCCTTAGAGAGGCGTGTGGATATTGTTCCCGTCTCGCTGGCTTTAGTTCAGGCTGCTGTCGAAAGCGCCTATGGCACCTCTCGGTTTGCCCGGGAGGGTAATGCCCTTTTTGGTCAATGGGCCTGGGGAAAGGGCATGGAGCCTAAAGAAAAGCGTGGCGGAAAAGGGGACTACCGCGTCGCGGCCTTTGAGACACCATTAGACTCGGTAAATGCCTATCTCCGCAATCTCAATACTCACAGGGCCTATAAAGGCTTCAGAGAGCGCAGAGCAGCGCTTAGGAAGGAAGGGGCCGAGGTGGTGAGGGGTATTGATCTAATCCCTGAGCTGATGGCCTATTCGGAAAAGGGGAAGGCCTATCTGGATATCCTTTCTAGTTCGATCAAGGCCAATGGCCTCGATCGCTATGATGGTGCCAGAATGTCCTTTGAAACCCCGATGAAACTGGTGCCTACTCCGCGCCGGTGATCAAGGCATATTTCGTCAAAACGGGCGGATTTTGGCAGAACCCATAGCCAAGGAGTGGTAAGGGTGAATCAATGTCAAAAAAACGCCTCGTAACCCACTGAAAAGAAAGAGCGAATTTGTGCCGTTTTTAGGTGTGGATAAGTGCCTCTGCGGGTTTGGTGGAATGGGGGCGATCTGCTATAAATTAGGCAATCGATTCGGAGGGGCTTTCGGCCCCTTCAAGCGCATCTAATAGGGGCGACTTTTGAGCCCTTTATTGAGTTGGGAAGCGACATTTGACGACACCCGAAACGCCCCAGGATTTCGACATCTCCCCGGTTTCTATCGAAGGGGAAATGAAAACCTCATATCTTGATTACGCCATGAGCGTGATTGTCAGCCGCGCGCTGCCAGATGTGCGAGATGGGTTGAAGCCTGTCCACCGCCGCATCCTCTTTGCCATGAAGGAAGGCGGCTACGAAGCTGGCAAGCCTTTCCGGAAATCGGCACGCATCGTCGGTGATGTCATGGGTAAATATCACCCCCATGGCGATAGCGCGATTTATGATGCCATGGTCCGTATGGCGCAGGAGTTTTCCATGCGCCTCACCTTGGTCGATGGCCAGGGTAACTTTGGCTCCATGGATGGCGATAAGGCTGCCGCCATGCGTTACACCGAGGCCCGTTTGGCGCGCTCGGCCCATGCGCTGATCGAAGATATCGAGAAAGAAACTGTCGATTTTCAACCCAACTATGATGAGTCTGTTTCTGAGCCAGTTGTCCTGCCCGCGCGCTATCCAAACCTTCTGGTTAATGGCGCAGGTGGTATCGCTGTTGGTATGGCGACTAACATCCCACCGCATAACCTCGGTGAAGTGGTCGATGCCTGCCTGGCCTTCGTGGAAAATCCAGATATCACTATTGACGAGCTGATCGAAAAGTACGTGCCGGGTCCGGACTTCCCGACCGGCGGTATCATACTCGGTAAAACCGGCATCATCTCTGCCTACAATACCGGGCGGGGCTCCATCATCATGCGGGGCCGGACTTTCATTGAGGAAATCCGCAAAGACCGTATGGCGATTGTCGTGACGGAAGTTCCCTATCAGGTGAACAAAGCGCGGATGGTCGAGTCCATTGCCGATTGTGTTCGTG
>Ga0070727_10005583_pt1 | contig 10231 bp, 9 predicted proteins | sample tdAd472_FD_66722 | JGI IMG/M metagenome (GOLD analysis project Ga0070727, IMG submission 66722) | Marine sediment microbial communities from the Atlantic coast under amendment with organic carbon and nitrate - tdAd47.2 | ecosystem: Environmental > Aquatic > Marine > Coastal > Sediment | place... | reverse complement strand
TCTTCCTGGGCGAGGACTACGACCCTTCTGGCTCGGTCTGTGAATCGCTCGAACACGGTTCCATTCACCCCTCAAACATCTCTGGCGCTCCTTGAATGGGGCGCCTCGCGCAGTATAGGGAGCCACCCCTCTAACAACGGGGAACGAAACCGCCTCCTTAAGCGATATCGCCCTACCCCCGGCTGGTATTCAGAACCTCCCCGCTACCATCGCCATTCCCCACGGAGCACAGAATCTTGGACAGCCCGATCTTTCAGCAACTCGTCCCGATCCCGAGAGTTTGGGACCGCATGGAGGCTGTTGAGCGCCGTCTGAGGGAGGTAACCGTTGCGGAGACCGAGTTCCTGACGGAAATCGCCCAACATCTGCTCTCAGCAGGAGGCAAGCGGTACCGGCCCCTACTCGCACAGGTAGCAGCAGAACTCGGCGGTCACCAGGGAACTGACTCGGTCGAAGCCGGCGTATCCGTCGAACTCGTGCACCTTGGCTCGTTGTACCACGACGACGTTATCGACGAGGCCGAGACGCGCAGGGGCCAGCCGAGTGTCAATGAGAATTGGTCGAATACCGTCGCCATTCTTGCTGGCGACTTTCTCCTTGCGAGAGCGTCGGAGATTGCGGCCCCCCTTGGTGAAGAAGCTGTTGCCCTCATCGCACGAACCTATGCGACGCTGTGCGAAGGCCAGGTTCGAGAACTCATCTACACGGACAAGCTCAATCACGGCACCGAGGGCTATTACTCGGTCATTGGTGGAAAGACAGCTTCTCTCATTCGCACCTCAGCAAGGCTTGGCGCTATCACCGGAGGCGCAGCGGACGACACCGTCGAAGCCATCTCAGACTGGGCGTGGGAAATGGGAATGGTCTTCCAGATAACCGACGACGTCCTCGATCTCATCGCAAGCGACGAATTCCTCGGGAAGCCGGCCGGCTCCGACATTGGGGAGGGCACCTTCACCCTTCCCGTGATCCTGGCGGCAAACGGTCCCGATGGGGACGAGGTTCGATCACTGCTCGCCGATGGAAAGCCCTACTCGAGGGAGTCCATCGACAGAGTCATCGCCCTCACCGTGGCAGGCGGCTTTGTTGAAACCGTTCTCGACGAAGCAGTCGACCGAATCCGCACTGCTGAAAAGGCTGCGGACCGAATACCGAACAACCCGCTGTCCGGGGTTCTCGCGGACCTCGATCAATACCTCCTTGACCGGGTCGAAAAAGCGCGCCTGGCCTAGCCGCGAGACGCTGCAACCGAAGGGAGGCCGGATGCACCATCGAAGTCTGACGATTTTGCTCTTGGCGCTTGGGGTATTCGCTGTCGCATCGTGCTCCCCACAGGCAGATTCTGATCCATCGACAACAACGACCGTGCAATCATCGACGACGACCACGACCACCGCAACGGACTCCACCACGAAACCGCCAACCCCGCCGACGACCGTGCAAACACTTCCGCCGCCAACGGTCGGAGACCCGAACGATGTGGCACTTGATGCGTTCCTGGCGGTTGAAGGCTTCGAGCAAATCTTCGATCCGACCGAATCCGACTTCCAACTTGCTGACCTTGCCGACAAGTGGATACCCACCGAGATATCCAACGGCCTCGCTGCCGCGATTGTGGAAAACGACACCGGCACACGGGTTGCCGTGTTCTCCGTCATCCCTTTGACCGGCCTGCGAGGGCACCCGTGGTTGGCTGATATCTATGCGTTGTGGGCAGACGAGGACGCAATAGAGCCGACCGATCCAACTGCAATTACCGAGGTCACAGCGACGACCGGGGGGACCTTCTTCCTGTGGGGTGAAGGCGACGGCGTCATCGTCACAACATCCGCCGATCCGGTCGCGGCACGCTCATATCTTGAACGACGGGCAGAACTCGACACGCCAAACGCCGTTTGGTCGGCGGGTGACTGTGTGTATCTGCCCCAGGACGAGCCCGACGTCTATGGAAACGCACCTTGGGCACCATTTCCCCTCGATCTAGCGGTGCCCTGCAGCGGTCCGCACAACGCTGAAGTGCTCCTTGCTGAGTTCACCGGCACCGACCTCGCTGTCTACGACGGGGCTCAGATCGCATATGACCGCTCATTCTTGTGCGATAAGGCCTACGCCGATACGTTCGACCGGCCACAGGGCGAGTATCTCCCGTCGATGATCACGTACATGCCAGACGCAGATGAGTGGGAGCGCGGCGACCGATATCTCGCATGTCTCGTGCGGATCAGCGATGTCGGCGGGTCGGACCTGCTCTTCGAGGGTTCCATGGCCGATCTCCCCAATCTCGCTGTCACTCTCGAGCCAGGGATGTGCACCGATGACTCAGGGAAACGGGCGCTGAACTGCGGTGCGGCTCACCGATACCAGTTCGTCGGTGCGGCCACATTCGATGGCGACTCGTACTCGGTCCTTGGGCAGGACCTCGATGAGACCTGCGAGCGCTTCGGCGCCGAGACAGTCGCAGGATCTGGAACCACCGCTGAGGTGTTGATCACGGGTTTCGATCCAGGGCCGTACCAATTTGAACTCGGATACAGAACCGTTAACTGCTACGCACTAGCGGTCAGCGACTTCGCCGTCCTCGATGTGACCGGCTCGTTCTTCGAGAAATGGTCAGAAGTGGACGAAGACGCAGCGTCCGCCTGACGGATCGCTACGGACCGGCCGTGACGGATCGCTACAGGCCGGGCGGTGATGGTTGCCGCAGCGTCGGGAAGAGAATGACCTCACGGATATGGCTCTTACCCGTGAGCAACATCACGAGTCGATCGACACCGATACCGAGCCCACCGGTTGGCGGCAGTCCGTATTCGAGGGCTCTGATGTAGTCATCGTCGATTGGGTGCGCCTCGTCATCGCCGGCGTCACGCATTGCGACCTGGCCTTCGAAGCGACGGCGTTGATCGAATGGGTCGTTGAGCTCAGAAAACGCGTTGGCATATTCGGCACCTGCGATGAAGAGTTCGAACCGTTCGGTCACATGCGGCTTCGATCGATGGGCACGCGAGAGCGGAGACACTTCGATTGGATGCTCTGTGATGTAGGTCGGCTCCCAAATCGTCGACTCGACCGTCTCATCGAACAGCGCCTCAACAATCTTGCCTGAGCCCCAGTGGTCATCCGCTTGAACTCCATGGCTCGCAGCTGCCGACCGCAGCTCCTTGATGTCAGTGTCATAGTCGATGTCCAGACCGGTTTGGGAGCGGACGGCGTCGAGCATGGTCAACCGCTTGAATGGCTTGGCAAGGCTCAGGGGCTTGCCATCCCACATGACATCGGTTGTCCCGTTGACGGCGATCGCACATGCTGCAAACACATCCTCAACCAGATCCATCATGTCGGTGTAGTCGGCGAATGCCTCATAGGACTCGAGCATCGTGAATTCGGGGTTGTGCTTGGCATCGACGCCTTCGTTGCGGAAGATCCTGCCGATCTCGAAGACGCGTTCGAGGCCACCTACGACGAGACGTTTGAGATAGAGCTCAGTGGCGATTCTGAGGTACATGTCGGCATCAAGGGCGTTGTGGTGGGTCACAAACGGTCGCGCCGTCGCCCCGGTCGCTTGCGGAAGCAGCATGGGCGTTTCAACCTCGATGTAGTCGCGTGCCGCAAACTGGTTCCGAAGCTCACTGACAATCTTTGTCCTGGCGATTGCCGTGGACCTGGCGTCCTCGTTCGCCATGAGGTCGACATATCGCCTCCGTGATCGTTCCTCTACATCCTTGAGCCCGTGCCACTTGTCCGGAAGCGGTCTGAGGCTCTTCTGGAGCAGGACAAACGAGTCAATTCGTACTGACAATTCGCCCCGCTTCGTGGTGATGACCTCTCCGGACGCGCCGATCCAATCGCCGCTGTCGAGCATCTTGAAGGATCCGAAGCTGTCGTCACCGAGAGTTCCCTTGTCAACAAACAACTGGAGCTGCCCTGTCACATCGGTGACTACGGCGAAAATGAGTTTCCCCATCACACGGGTGTTGATGAGCCTGCCAGCAACGGTGACACGCTCTCCGGTCTCCTCGCCCGGAGCGAGGTCGGGGAAACGCCGTACGAGGTCCGCTGCTGTGGCATCTCGATCGAACCGGTACGGATACCCGCCATCTTGAACGGCCTGACGAAAGCTCGCAGCCCGTTCGCGGGTCAATGGATGATCATCAAGAGACCGCGAATCGTCGAGTTGGTCGCCCTGTTCGTCTGCAGTTTCGCTCATTCGGGATCCTGGTTGCGGTCGAAGATGATTCTGAGACCTTCAAGCGTCAGATACTGGTCGATTGTGTCAACACTCTTGCAGTGCGGCACGATGGTAGACGCAAGTCCTCCGGTGGCGATGCGAGTGGTGTCTTGCCCGATCTCAGCTGCGATCCGTTCAAGGATGCCATCGACCATACCGGCGTGCCCGAAGACAGCTCCAGATTGGATGGCTTCCACCGTTCCCTTGCCGATGACACTGCGCGGCGGTGCGAACTCGACCCTTCGAAGCGCTGCGGTCCCGGATACGAGAGCATTGGTCGCAATCTCGAGCCCGGGAGCGATGACACCACCGAGGTAGGCACCGTTTGGTCCGACGACGTCGAAGTTGGTCGAGGTCCCGAAGTCGACGACGACCACCGGGGTGCCGTGGCGTTGCTGGGCAGCAACCGAGTTCACGATTCGGTCGGCACCGACCTCTCGCGGGTTGTCAATCTCGATAGCCATGCCGGTGCGCACCCCTGGCTCAACGACGATTGACGGACCTGCCGTGATGAACGGCGCTATGCGTCTGAGGTTGGTCGTCACTGCGGGCACAACACTCGAAATGGCAACCCCGAGGATGTCCTCTTGGTGGAAGCCGTCGGCGCCGAGGATGCCGGTCATCTGCCAGCGAATCTCATCGAGCGTCGCGGTTGCATCGGTCGAGACACGCCAGTGCCCGATCAGGTTCTCTTTGTCGAACATACCGAGAGCAATCTGCGTGTTTCCTACGTCAATCGTGAGCAGCATCAGTCCTCCTCATACAGAATGCTTGTGCCCTGAAGGGTGGTGCCCCGGTCGACACGAAGGCTGGCACCATCGACAGCGACATTGTCAATCAATCGGACGCCGCCGACTCTTGCGGCAACGGCTACGAACGAATCATGTTCGATCCGTTCAACCAGTGCAGCGGTAGCCGAATCGGCGACCTCAATGTATTCGACATCGACCTCCGGCGTTTCAGACAGGACGGAGGCGATGGCCCGAGTGATGGTCGCCGATTCAACCTCCCCTGCTTCGATCACATCTGCGCCAGCGAACAAGCTTGTGCTGACCGCGGCAGCCGCCTTTCGGTCCAACGGATCGATCCTTGCGTTGCGAGACGAGAGGGCGAGCCCATCTCGCTCCCGTACCGTCGGAAGACCGACGATGTCGACCGCGAAACGGAGCCCGTTGCGCATTGTCACGACGACGGCGAGTTGCTGGGCGTCCTTTCTCCCGAAGTACGCCCTGGCCGGAGCGATCCCTGCGAAGAGCTTCGCAACGACGGTCGCAACGCCCTCGAAGTGTCCATGGCGGAAGCGACCCTCCATTGCGTCGCCGACGCCGCCAACCGCCACGGTGACCTTGTTGTTCTCGGGGTACATCTCGGCGGCGTCAGGAGCGAACAACACGTCGGCGCCCGCCGCAGCAGCGAGCGCTGCGTCCCGCCTTTCGTCTTGTGGATAGGCGTCGAGGTCCGCGGCATCGCCGAACTGGGTCGGATTCACAAACAGCGACACGACGGTGGGGCCCTCGTCCTTGGAAGCGACTTCGATGAGGCTGAGATGTCCTTCATGGAGGTACCCCATGGTCGGCACCAGGGACACAGGCCCGCCGGTCAGGGCACGGACCTCAGCGAAGGTTCGAAGGATGATCACCTGAGCACACCCTCAAATTCCCCTGCGCGACCAGCCACTTCTGCCACTGCCTTGCACAAACTGAGGAAGGCGTCGAGTGACTCCGGTGCCGCGGTGCGTACCGCGTTGACATGTGCCTCCACCGTGGCGACATCGCCGCGGGCGATCGGTCCTGTCAGCGCGTCGGCTGGACCGAGTTCAAAGGCATTTGCGACGACGGCATCGACGAGAGGACGTGTGTGGCTGAACTCGACGCCGGCAGACTGGTAGAGGTCAGAAGCCACGACGAGCGATGCAATCGTGGCATTAGCCGCTGCTGCTGCGGCGGCGTGGTAGAGGGGTTTGACCTCGTCGGCGACGTCGAAAGGCTGGCAGCCGAGCGACTCTGCGAGCTCAAACAGGGCTCCTCTCAGCGGCTCGTCGGCTGTGACCGCTATGGATGCACCTGTGAGGCGGGTAGCTCCGGACTCCGCGTCCGGCATGGTTTGAAGGGGGTGGAACGAGCCAATGATCGATCCGGCGTCGCGGAACTCGTGGAGAATCGAAACGGGGACGGCTCCCGACACGTGGACGACATACGGAACGGCCGTCGGGACCACCATCTCATGGATCGATGCGAGCGCGTCATCGGAAACGGCAATGATGAGGATGTCGGCTTCGCCGTCTGCGATACCGACTCGGTCGGCGAGCGCCAGAGCGCGGTCGGGGTTCCTGCCTTTGACAGAGACAATGGTGTGACCGGCCTCTACCGCCGCTATTGCGAGGGCACCACCGGCCCGTCCTGGACCATAGATGGCGATGTTCATGAGGCTCCGATCCGGTTGTGGTATCGGTCCATGAAAGGAAGGGTACTTCGCTGACAGGCTGAAGCTCCCTGTCAGCCGATCGTGAGATTCAGCGAAATCCCGGTCGCTGCGTGTCGTCCGTCCTCTGCCCACACCTGTATCGACCCTGCAACGGACTTCGTGCTGAGGTGATCAATTCTGGCCTCACCGAGGAGCCACCCACCGAGGTTATTCGTTTCCGCGAAGCGGGCAGAGATCTCGACCGTTGGCGTGAAGATTGGTTTCCCTCCCAATCGACCGGCGCCAAACATCGTCACTGGCCAGATCAATGCATCGATCGGCATGAACAGCGAGGCTGCCGTGAGATAGGGATCCGCGTGCCCTTCGACGGGGTTCGGACACCATGCCCGCAACATTCCCGTTGAGCCATCGACAAGGTCAGGGATGTCCCAGCGTTCGAGCGGCCGCCAGCTTCGCACCGAGTTCCCTGGCTCCCCACCTGCGGAGTCGATGATCTCATCCACGGGCGTACAAGCCTCGATCGGCAGAACGTCTGGTCGAGCGGCCGATGCCATGGTGACTCCCCTGTCGGCGACAACGGAAAGGTGGGCACGGCCAGCCTCAACGTCACCGACCCACAGCGACATTGAGAAGTCGGCCGAGCGATCGCTTCTGCGATTCTCCTCGACAAGAATTGATGCCCTCCCTCCCCCCGGAACCGGCTTGAGATATCGGTATGTGAGAGATGTTGGAACCATCGTCGGTGCCTCTGCGCCGCCAGCCGCGAGGGCCGCCGCACCGAGATACCCGCCGAACATCGCCTCAGTCCGATTCTCCCAGTCACGGTCGAGAAACACCGTGTACTCGCCAGACTCTCCTTCAAGATCGAGAGCTGCTTCCAAGCCTGTTCGCCACCGCATATGTGCCCGGTCGACCGGTCCGGTAACCGTTCTGACATGTTGCTCAGCAACGCGAGGGAGAGATGATGCATACGGTCCATCCGCGTCAGAAAGACCGGGAGAGGCATACACCAGCGGTGCAAGCACGAACTTGCGCTCTCTGATTCTCGGGTGAGGAACACGCAGCCCCTCTTCATCGATCGTTCGGCCGTCGAACCAGAGCAGGTCAAGATCGAGCGTCCGAGGTCCCCACTTCTCGCCCCTGACTCTGCCCTGGGCTCGCTCAATCGCAAACAGTTCCTCAAGAAGAGTCCGTGGGTCAAGGTCCGTTTCGATGCCGACGACAGCATTTTCGAACGGTTCCTGCTCGGTGAATCCCACCGGTGCGGTCTCATAGATTGGCGAACCGCAGGTGACGGAACCGAGTTTGGCGAGACCTTGCAGCCCCCGCAAGAGGTGGAGCCGTGTGTCACCAATATTGGAACCAAGACCGATGAAGGCTCGAGCCATTGTCAGCTAGCTGGGATCAGCCGGCGACCCTCGGGACCAATTGCCCTTCCGAGAATCCTCTGGATGACATCAGTTGCGACAATCGGATCCTCAAGCATGCTCGAATGAATCAAATACCCTGCGAGCAGGCCGGCAAGCGTGTCGTCGATGGTGTCTCGATGCACCAAGACCACAGCATCCTCAGATGACATCACCTCATCGAGCAGATCGAACACAGGCATCGTGTCCTCAGGCTCGATGTCAGCGGCAACATCGAGCGCACCAAACCGGAATCCGGCAGTGTCATAAGGTTGCGAACTCTGGGCGGGACCGAGCAGGCTCACAATCGAGTTGATGCCTTGGTCGGTGAGCCAAATCAGCTCTTCCTCACGCCGCACCTTCCGATGCTGAAAACCATGGCCTCCGACGCGTTCAGAGACGGCGAGACGATCGGTAATCACCCAGCGGAAGCCGCGAGGTTCGAGCCCTGTAGATTTCTTGCTCATATCAGTTCGTCACGACCATCGTGGCGCACGATAGCGTCAACCACAACTGCTACCTCAACCGCAGACGGCACATCATGAACCCGCACGATGCGCGCTCCAGCCGCCATGGACAGAGCAATAACGCCCATCGTTGCGATATCGCGTTGGACCGGAGGCACCTCGCCTCTGACCGGCTGAAGCAGTGTTCCAAGAAAGCGTTTCCGGCTGGCACCTATGAGCAGCGGGTAGCCGAGTTGGGACAATTGCCGAACCGCCCGGAGAAGGGCGAGATTGTGCTCGGTGGTCTTTCCGAAGCCGATACCGGGGTCAATCACAACGGATTCCGAAGACACGCCTGCAGCCTCGGCGACGCGGGCACGTTCGACGAGAAACTCTGAAACCTCAGAGACCACGTCCACGTAGATCGGGTCCTTTTGCATGCTCTGCGGGGTTCCGAGCATGTGCATGATCACCACGCCAACGCCCGTCTTTGCACAGACTTCGACCATCGCGGCGTTCCCGAGGCCGGTGACGTCGTTGACGACAACCGCACCAGCCTCAATCGCTGCCCGAGCGACAGCAGGCTTCGAGGTGTCGATCGATACTGCGATGCCGAGTTCAGAGAGACCCGAGACGACAGGGATGATCCGTTCAAGCTCGTCATCGAGGGAAACGCCGGCTGACCCAGGTCGGGTGGACTCTCCCCCGACGTCAATCATCCTGGCGCCCGATTCCCACATAGCGAGGCCAGAAGCGATAGCCGTCTCTGCTGCGAGATTGAGGCCGCCGTCGGAGAACGAGTCAGGTGTCACATTGACGACTCCCATAACCACGGGGGTCTCGAGCGAAACCGAGCCGCCACGGAAGGTCCACAAACCGGCGGGCGATTGGTCAGACATCAGGGTCCCCTGGGTCAGACCGCTCCATCGGCGCGGACCGCAGCCGCAGGTTGAATCGAACCGCCGACATCGGGGGCCTTGATTCGGAGAGCCCCACCCTCTTCGTGCTCCCACGTCGGGACGTCATGGAAGATGGCGATGACTGCTTCGGCTCCAAGAGATTCCTTCTCAATCAATTCGGCTGCGATTCGATGAAGCGCCTCTTCGTGCGCTTCAAGAATGAGTCGTGCCTCATCGTGGGCTTGTGTTATCAGAAGTCTGATTTCTTCGTCGACGGCTGCAGCTACTTCGTTGGAGTAGTCCTGGGATCGGCTGTAGTCGCGTCCGAGGAAGACCTCGCCGTCCGGCTTGCCGTATTGGAGGGGGCCGAGTTTGTCGCTCATTCCATATTCCATCACCATCTTGCGAGCAATCTGCGTTGCCTTCTCGATGTCGTTTGATGCACCGGTCGTTGGGTCGACAAAGATCAATTCCTCTGCGGTGCGCCCACCGAGGAGCATTGCGAGCTGATCGACCATTTCGGAACGACGCTGGTAGTAACGATCTTCAAGAGGAAGGGAAAGCGTGTAGCCACCGGCACGCCCGCGTCCAATGATCGACACCTTGTGGATCGGATCCGAGTTTGGAAGCGCATAGCCGACGAGTGCGTGTCCACCCTCGTGGTAGGCCGTGATTTGCTTCTCGGCGTCCGACATAACACGTGACTTGCGTTCGGGTCCAGCAATCACCCGCTCGATTGCCTCCTCGAGCTCCGGCATACCGATTTCATCTTTCCCTGTCCTTGCAGAGAGAATCGCTGCCTCGTTGATCAGGTTCGCGAGGTCGGCACCC
>Ga0070727_10005581_pt1 | contig 10233 bp, 6 predicted proteins | sample tdAd472_FD_66722 | JGI IMG/M metagenome (GOLD analysis project Ga0070727, IMG submission 66722) | Marine sediment microbial communities from the Atlantic coast under amendment with organic carbon and nitrate - tdAd47.2 | ecosystem: Environmental > Aquatic > Marine > Coastal > Sediment | place... | reverse complement strand
TCACAATACAGTTGGTGATGATCAGTCCCACAAACACCGACAGCTGCTTGCTGATATCGTAGGCCACCGCCTTCAATACCTGATCCACCACAATCACCAGAGAGGCGATAATGGTCATCTGCACAATGATGCGGATGCTGGAAGGAATATGGTGGCGGATCATCGACACGAACAGGCTTGAAAAAGCCGTCACCAGCGTCAGCGCCACACACATCACAAAGGAGACCTGCAGGCTCGATGTGACCGCCAGCGCAGAGCAGATACCCAGGATTTGCAGCGCAATCGGGTTGTTGTCAAAGATCGGGTTGAGTAAAACCTCTTTCGTTTTGGTCGCCATAATCAGGCCTCCCCTGCACGCAAGTTAGCCAGGAATGGAGCAAAACCGTTTTCGCCCATCCAGAATTTGATCAGATTGTCGACACCGCGGCTGGTCAGTGTGGCGCCCGAAAGCCCATCCACCTGATGAACAGCCTGGGGACGACTGTTGTCCACGCTGCCTTTGATGACAGACAGGACGACATCGCCATCTTCACCGTAGGTTTCCTTGCCCACCCACTTGGCTTTCCAGCTCGGGTTGTCCACTTCGCCCCCGAGACCGGGAGTCTCGCCGTGCTCGTAGAAACCGAGGCCGGCTACGGTATTCAGATCTTTTTCAAGGGCGATGAAACCGTAAAGTGTAGACCATAACCCGTAACCCTTGATGGGCAGGATCACCTTCTCGAGTCCGCCTTCGTCCTCGACGAGGTAGACCAGCGCATAATCGGAACGACGACCGATTTTTGCAACGTCCTGCTCCTCATTCAGATCGGTGGACATCCCGGGGGTTTTTGCCGCTTTGTTCTGATCAAAGCTTGAGATATCCACCTCATCGGTGAACTCACCTGTGGTCAGGTCGACTGCGCGTGTCGTCACACTTTTGAACTGTTCCTCCACGCTGACACCCGACTTCAACATGCCGGCTGCCGCCAGGATATTGGTTTTGCGATCGAGGCTCTTGTTGGTCTCCTGCATCGGCCGCAACATGACCGCGGCCGTGGAAACAAATACCGAACACACGATACACAGTGTCAGTGCGACGATGATGGTCTTGGAAATAGAGTCGTTACTAGCCACGTGCCGCCCTCCGCTTGATGTTAGCTTCTACCACGAAGTGGTCGATCAATGGTGCAAACAGGTTGGCAAACAGAATCGCCAGCATCATGCCTTCCGGGAAGGCGGGATTGACGACGCGAATCAGTACTACCATGACGCCGATCAGTGCGCCGAACCAGAGCTTGCCGGTGTCGGTCATGGAGGCGGACACAGGGTCGGTGGCCATAAACACCATGCCGAAGGCAAAACCACCCATGACCAGGTGCCAGTACCAGGGCACGTTGAACATCGGGTTGGTATCGGAGCCGATCAGATTAAACAGCGAGGAAAGCGCAATCATGCCGATCATCACCCCGGCAATGATGCGCCAGGAGGCGATGCGGTTCAGCAACAACAGCGCGCCACCGATAAAGATGGCCAGCGTCGACGTTTCCCCGATGGAACCGTGCATATTGCCCAGGAAGGCATCCATCCAGGTCATCTGCTGTTGCAGCACGTCCAGGCCCTGCTGCGCCGCCGTGCTCAGAGCAGTGGCGCCGGTGTAACCATCCACCGCCGTCCACACCGCATCGCCAGACATTTCCGCCGGATAGGCAAAGAACAGGAAGGCGCGACCGGTGAGTGCCGGGTTGAGGAAGTTTTTACCGGTACCACCAAAGACTTCCTTGCCGATCACCACGCCGAAGCTGATGCCCAGCGCCACTTGCCACAGAGGCATGTCAGGCGGGCAGATCAGGGCGAACAGGATGGAGGTCACGAAGAAACCCTCGTTCACTTCATGCCCGCGAACCATCGCGAACAGCACTTCCCAGAAGCCACCGACGATAAACGTCACTGCGTAAATCGGCACAAAGTAAACGGCGCCATACCAGAAGCAGTCCCAGATACTGTTGGGATCGTGCCCCGCCAACAGGGAGATCAGCGCACCGTGCCAGCCGGCCACTTCAGTGGTACCCATCTCGGCCAGAATGGTATTGGCCTGGAAGCCCAGGTTATACATGCCGAAAAACATGGCGGGGAAGGCGGCCAGCCAGACGGTAATCATCACCCGCTTCAGGTCGATACCGTCACGGATATGGGAACCGTTTTTGGTCACCGTACCCGGTGAATAGAAAATGGTGTCCACCGCTTCGTAGAGGGCAAACCATTTGTGCCACTTGCCGCCCTCTTCAAAGTGCGGCTCGATCTTGTCGAGATAGTTGCGCAACGCTTTCACTATCAGCCCTCCTTCTCGATACGGGTCAGATTATTGCGAAGAATCGGGCCGTATTCGTACTTGCCCACACAGACGTAGGTGCAGAGCGCGAGATCTTCTTCATCCAATTCCAGGCAACCCAGCTTTTGAGCCGTTTCGGTATCGCCGACAATCAGCGCACGCAGCAACTGCGTGGGCAGGATATCCAGGGGCATCACTTTCTCGTAATTGCCCAGAGGTACCATGGCGCGCTCACTGCCGTTGGTATTGGTGGTGAAATCTAACGACTGGCCCTTATTGAGGGCGGAAAGGTAAATCGGCATCGCCGAGTGGCGCTTGCTGCCCAATGACAGGTAGCGGAAAAATTCCCGCTGACGCCCTTCCAGCAACACGGCAACCTGATTGTGGTAACGGCCCAGGTAAGCGAAGTCACCCTTGGCGTTGCGGCCGGCAAGAATAGATCCAGACACGATACGGTTGTCGCCGTCCTTCAATTCCCCGGCGGTCAGATCCGTCAGGTTGGCACCCAGGCGAGTGCGCAACAGGCGCGGATTTTCCACCTGGGGCCCCGCCAGGGCAATGACACGGCGGGTGTCCAGTTGACCCGTGGTAAACAGCGCACCGATGGCCAGCACGTCCTGATAACCAATGGTCCAGACGGTCTTGTTGACACTGACCGGATCGACGAAGTGAATGTGGGTACCGGCCAGGCCCGCCGGGTGCGGTCCGGCAAAGCTGTTGACCTGCACGCCGGACACGTCACCACCGGTCACCTGACCGCCATCGGCCACGCAGAGGTGAACGGAACCCTCGGTGAGGCGCTTCAGCACCGTCAGGCCATTGGCGAAGTCTTCACTCCGTTCGGCAATGACCACCGCCGGATCCGCCGCCAGTGGGTTGGTGTCCATGGCGGTGACAAAAATGGAACTGGGGGCATCAGAGGCGGGAGCGGGAACCTTGGAGTACGGGCGGGTGCGAAGTGCCGTCCACAAACCGGAGTTCACCAGGTTGTCGACCACCGCGGAGCGATCCAGTTGCGCCAGTGCGTCGGCGCCGTACTGGGCAAAGGTTTCCTGTTCGTCGCCCTCGATATCGATGACGACCGAGTGCAGCACCCGCTTCTCTCCACGGTTGATTGCCGAAACAACACCGGCGGCCGGTGCGGTAAAGCGCACGCCCTCGGTCTTCTTGTCGGTAAAAAGTAACTGGCCCAGTTTGACCCTGTCACCTTCCTTGACTTCCATGGTGGGCTTCATTCCCACATAGTCAAAGCCGATAACAGCGACGGAATTCACCTTGGGCCCATCGTGAATGACTTGCTCGGGCGCACCCGAAATCGGTAAGTCCAATCCGCGACGGATCTTGATCATAGGTTGTGCCTACTGATGCGTTTTTTTAGTTCATCGCTCTTTAACTAAAGAGCCCCCAAAGCTCGCGTTCAGCGAGAAAAAACCAACGAATAACCGCGGTCTTTATACAGCAAAAAAGCCCAAACCGGGCTACTGACACTGGCTTGCAAATCCGCGCGATTATAAAGGTCGTCGGCTTTCATTACCAGTGCGCCTTGTGGGGTTATTCACCCCAAAACCACTGTCTGCGGCCCATCCTGGCCAACCAAAAAAAGCCGCGTGTTCGCGCGGCTTTTTATTCAATCAGGACTTGGGGTACATCGGCCAGGAAAGGCCTGCCAGCCTTTCCAGGCAGCGAACCACCTGACAGCTGTACCCGAACTCATTGTCGTACCAGCAGTACAACACCACGCTGTCTCCGCTGACGATGGTGGCCTCGGAATCAAAAATACAGGCATGGCGAGAGCCCACAAAGTCCGTGGACACCACCTCCGAAGAAATGGTGTAGTCGATCTGCTGCTGCAACGGCGAATACAACGCCACCTTGCGCATGTATTCGTTCAATTCCTCTTTCGTGGTCTCGCGACCCAACTGCAGGTTGAGAATGGCCATGGAAACGTTGGGCGTCGGTACGCGAATGGCGTTGCCCGTCAGCCTGCCCGCCAGATCCGGCAGCGCCTTGGCCACCGCTTTGGCGGCGCCGGTTTCGGTAATCACCATGTTCAGCGGGGCACTGCGGCCACGGCGCGAACCCTTGTGGTAATTGTCGATCAGGTTCTGGTCATTGGTATAGGAGTGAACCGTCTCCACGTGGCCGCGCTCAATGCCGTAGTCATCCATCAACGCCTTCAGTACCGGCACGATAGCGTTGGTGGTACAGGACGCCGCGGAGATGACCTTGGAATCCTCAGTGATTTCATCCTGATTGATACCGTAAACGATATTCGGGATATTGCCCTTGCCGGGCGCGGTGAGAATCACCTTGCTGGCGCCGGGACATTGCAGGTGCTGACTGAGGCCCTCTTCGTCGCGCCATACACCGGTATTGTCCACCACGATGGCATTGTTGATGCCGTAATGGGTGTAATCCACCTCGGCCGGCGAGTTGGCGTAAATCACCTGAATCGGGTTGCCGTTACAGACCAGGATATTCTTGTCTTCCAGTACCCGGATGGTGCCGTCGAAGGCGCCGTGCACGGAATCACGGCGCAACAGGCTGGCCCGCTTAGCCAGGTCATCGGCGCTTTTACCCTTGCGCACAACGATCGCCCGCAGACGCATCAGATCCCCGCTGCCGGTCTTTTCAATCAGCAGGCGAGCCAACAGGCGGCCGATGCGACCAAAACCGTACAACACAATATCCTGGGGCTGGGGCAGGGGCTTGCGGGTACTGCCGATATCGTCCCCTACTTGGCGCTGCAGAAAAGTGGTGAGGTCTTCACCATTGCCGGATTCCTGGTACTTCATGGTCAGCTTGCCCACGTCGATATGGGCCGGACCGAGGTCCATCTCCGACAGGGACTTGATCAGCGGGAAGGTTTCAAACTCGGACAACTCGCTCTGCTCGATCTGACGCACGAAGCGGTGAGCCTTCATTAACTCGATCACCGAGCGGTTCACCATGTTTCTGCCGTACATGTAGAGAGACACGTTGTTCTCACGATACAGCTTGCCGATCAGTGGAATCATGGCCTCGGCCAGAGCTTCGCGCTCTTTCCAGTCAGCAAAAAAGTCGGCGGGAACGGGGCGATTTTGTTCAGTCACGTAGTAAACCTCTCGCTAGATTCATGGAGCGTTGCGGAGCACAGTCCGTCGAGGGCCGCTATTATCGGTATTCAGTACTGGCAGGGCAACAAAGACTGGTGAATAACCGGTACTTCGGATTAACAATGGTTGATCTGAATCATTTCAGACCCGATGGACGGGAACTGTTTACAGGGGAATAAACGCCATGGTGGCGACATTCTGCGCCACCGTCTTGATCACCCGCTGGTTTTTTTCCGCCATGATGGTGGCGAGCATGTCCTGCAAGGCAATCAACTTGCCAAACAGCCGCTCGTAGCTGAGATTGCGGCGCTCTCCACGCCAACTGTCCGTGAGGATCAGCGGCCTGCCGGCACCATCGTCGCTGCGCTTGATACGCCACAGGGCAATTTCGATATTGCGCGCGCTGTGATAGAGCTTCTGGGGATCCAGATCGGAAAACATATAAAACCGCTCGTGGTAACCGTAGGACGCCCGGATCATGTCCGTGAGCCCTACCATCAAAGCAAACACCCGGTCTCCCGAATAGGCCGGGTCCATCGAGAGTTCGATGGCGGCGGTGCCACTGGCCGGCAACTCGGCAAACTGCAACCTTCCCGGCAGGGCAAAAATCTGCACCACCCGTCGCTCAATGGTCTGCCGGGGATTCTTGTGCAGTTCTCGGGGATTGCGCTTGTAGAGTTTCACGGTGAGGGTTTTCAGCAGGGACTCCACCTCCCGGTAGTGGGCATCGGCCACCATATCGATATCGGTCTTGGCCAGATTCTGCACTTTAAACGGTGAGTTCCCACAGGCGGCCAACAGCAGACACAGTCCGGCGAGCACAAAAACGCGCACTGCCTTCACCCCAATTCCCGTGTATGCATATCAATCTCCCAATCGCCTCGCTAAAATACCACACCTTATTTGCGCAGCCACACAAGCAACACCTCAGCATGTCTATTCTGTCACTCCCACCCACTAACGCCCCGGGCGACAAACGCATCTGGCACGGGGCACTGGGAGCCGGGTCGGCCCTGGCCATTGCCGAGGCCGGCCAGCAACACCCGGGGCTGACCCTGGTCGTCACGGAATCGGCCCGGACCGCCATGGAGCTGGAGTCGGAACTACAGTTTTTTCTGACGGAAGATTTTCCGGTGTTTCATTTCCCCGATTGGGAAACGCTGCCCTACGACCTTTTTTCCCCCCATCAGGACATTGTGTCAGAACGCCTGCGCACCCTTTTTCGGCTGCCACAGGCATCCACCGGCGTTGTGGTTGTCCCGGTGACCACCCTGATGCATCGGCTTCCCCCGGCCGAGTTTGTCAGCCAACGCGCCTTCGATTACCGCACCGGTGACCGCATCGATCTCAAAGAGCTGCGCGAGCGACTGGAGTCAGCCGGCTACCGCTGCGTGGAGACCGTGGTGGAGCACGGGGAGTTCGCCGTGCGCGGTGCCCTTATGGACATCTATCCCATGGGCGCCGATCTGCCGTTTCGCATCGACCTGTTCGACGACGAGATCGAAACCCTGCGCACCTTTGATCCCGAGAGCCAGCGGACCCTGGAACAAACCGACAGCATCTGTCTGCTGCCCGCCCGGGAAGTCCCCCTGGACAAGGCGTCCATTCGCCGCTTCAAGGACACCTGGCTGTCCCATTTCGACGTCGATGAACGCCGCTGCCCCACCTATCGGGATATCAGCGAGGGCATACCCTCCCAGGGCATCGAATATTTTCTGCCACTATTTTTCGAGCGCTGTGTCAGCCTTTTCGAGTACCTGCCGGACAACTGCCAGGTCTTCACCGTCGGCACCGTCATGCAGGCGGCGGAAAAGTTCTGGAAAGACGCCACCCAGCGCTACCAGGAATACAGCATTGACCCCACCCGGCCACTGCTGCCACCCACTGAAGTCTTTATCCCGGTCGGCGAACTGTTCTCCTCCCTCAAGCGCTACCCGCGCACCGAACTTGGCGAAGCAGCACCTCGTGACGACGGCCATTGGCCCCTGGCACTGAGCCCTCTGCCGGACCTCAGCGTCGACGCCAAAGCCGACAATCCTCTGCAAAAGCTCGATACCTTTCTGGGCGAGGAAAAACGCCGGGTGCTGCTGTGCGCCGAATCTGCCGGGCGCCGGGAGCGACTCCTGGAATTACTGCAACGCCAGGGGCTGCGTCCGGTCGAGCTCCCCGACTGGCAGCACTTTTTGGAAGATGATGCCCCCCTGGCGATCACCACCTACCCCCTCTCCCGCGGCTTCAGCCTGATTCAGCCACCCCTGGCGGTGATTACCGAGACCGAACTGTTCGGTCAACAGGTCATGCAGCGGCGGCGGCGCAGCAAACAGCGGGAAGATGCCGATCAGGTCATCCGCAATCTGACAGAGTTGAACGTCGGCGCGCCGGTGGTGCACATCGATCACGGCGTGGGCCGCTACCTGGGCCTGCAGACCATTGATGCCGGCGGCGAACCCCAGGAGTTCCTGACCCTGGAGTACGCCGAGGGCGCCAAGCTCTACGTCCCCGTTTCCTCGCTGCATTTGATCAGCCGCTACAGCGGCTCCGAGGAAGAGCTGGCGCCCCTGCACCGACTGGGCAGCGAGCAGTGGAGCAAGGCCAAGGACAAGGCCCTCAAGCAGATTCGCGACACCGCCACCGAGTTGCTGGACATTTACGCCACCCGCGCGGCGCGCAAGGGCTTTGCCTGCCGCGACCCGGAAGCCGACTACAGGGCCTTCTGCGCGGACTTCCCCTTCGAGGAAACACCCGATCAACTGGACACCATCGAAGCTGTCAGGCACGACATGCTGGCGGAACAGCCCATGGATCGCCTGGTATGCGGCGATGTCGGCTTTGGCAAAACGGAAGTGGCCATGCGCGCAGCCTTTATCGCCGTGGCCAGCGGCAAGCAGGTGGTGATGCTGGTGCCCACCACCCTACTGGCCCACCAGCACCTGGAAAACTTCCGCGACCGCTTCGCCAACTGGCCGGTGACCATTGAGGAACTGTCCCGCTTCCGCACGGAGAAAGATCAACAACAGGTGCTGGACCGGGCCGCCGCCGGCAAGGTGGATATCCTCATCGGCACCCACAAGCTACTGCACGCCAAGGTGAACTACCACAACCTCGGCCTGCTGATCATCGACGAGGAGCACCGGTTCGGGGTGCGCCAGAAAGAGAAGATCAAGGCCCTGCGCGCCGAGGTGGACATTCTCACCCTCACCGCCACACCGATCCCCCGCACCCTGAACCTGTCCATGTCCGGCATCCGCGATCTGTCCATCATCGCCACGCCGCCGGCGCGGCGGCTGTCGGTCAAATCCTTCGTGCGCCAGAGTGACCCCCGGGTGATCCGCGAGGCGGTGCTGCGGGAAATTCTGCGCGGCGGCCAGGTCTACTATCTGCACAACGAGGTCAAGACCATTGGCAAAACCGCCCACGAACTGCAGGCGCTGATCCCCGAGGCGCGCCTCGAGATCGCCCACGGCCAGATGCGCGAGCGGGAGCTGGAAAAGGTGATGTCGGACTTCTACCACCAGCGCTTCAACGTGCTGGTGTGCACCACCATCATCGAGACCGGCATCGATATCCCCAGCGCCAACACCATTATCATCGACCGGGCCGACAAACTGGGACTGGCCCAGTTACACCAGTTGCGCGGTCGGGTGGGTCGCTCCCACCACCAGGCCTATGCCTACCTGTTGACGCCGGAGCAACAGGTCATGACCGACGATGCGGTCAAGCGCCTGGAGGCCATCAGCAGCGCCGACACCCTGGGATCCGGTTTCACCCTGGCCACCCACGATCTGGAAATTCGCGGCGCCGGTGAGCTGCTGGGGGAAGACCAGAGCGGCCACATCCAGTCCATCGGCTTCAGTCTCTACATGGAATTGCTGGACCGGGCGGTGGACGCCATCCGCAAGGGCAAATCCGTGGAGCTGGATATTCCCCTGGACGAGGACACCGAGGTCAACCTCAACATTCCCGCACTGATCCCCGAGGATTACCTGCCGGACGTGCACATGCGCCTGATCATGTACAAGCGCATTGCCAACGCCGCCACCGATGACGAACTCAGGGAGTTGCAGGTGGAGATGATCGACCGCTTCGGGCTCCTGCCGGATCATCTGAAAAATCTGTTCCGGGTCACGGACCTGAAACTCCGGGCGCGCCAACTGGGCATTTGCAAGGTAGAATCCGGCCCTGCCGGTGGACGGGTTGAATTTGGCAGTGATACCGTGGTGGAACCGTTGACTATCGTACAGATGGTTCAACAGGAACCCGCCGTATTCAAGCTGCAGGGGGCCTCCAGCTTGAAATTCAGCATACCGACGCAAACCGCCGAACAGCGGCTGAACCAGGTACAGTCGCTACTGGATAGACTGACACCAGAGGAAACAGGACGTCAATGAAACGCCTCACTTCACACCTGCTACTGTCACTGTGTTACCTGTTGCCGCTCTCCTCTCTCGGCGAGGAAGCTGCACCCTGGTATCAGGTGGAGATCATCGTCTTTACCCAACAGGACCTGTACGGCGATGAAAAGCACCGCACCGACCTGCAACTGAGCTATCCGGAGAACTGGTTGGCCCTGCGGGGATCCGCCATGCAACAGGCAACGCCGGATGGCGATGGCTCCATACCCCCACGCAGCGACGCGGCGCCCCCGCCCGCCCAGTCATCCGAGACACCTTTCACACTGCTGGATAGCAAGCAATTCAAACTCGGGCCGGAGGACTACACCCTGGGCAGAGCCCCCGGCTACCGGGTGCTGCTGCACTGGGCCTGGCGGCAACCGGGCCTGGGCATTGAAGACAGCCCCTGGGTACTGATCGCCGGCGGTGAGAGCTACGG
>Ga0070727_10005579_pt1 | contig 10235 bp, 6 predicted proteins | sample tdAd472_FD_66722 | JGI IMG/M metagenome (GOLD analysis project Ga0070727, IMG submission 66722) | Marine sediment microbial communities from the Atlantic coast under amendment with organic carbon and nitrate - tdAd47.2 | ecosystem: Environmental > Aquatic > Marine > Coastal > Sediment | place... | reverse complement strand
TTGATCCTCTGGCACAGTGCTTGATCCTCTGGCACAGTGCTTGATCCTCTGGCACAGTGCTTGATCCTCTGGCACAGTGCTTGATCCTCTGGCACAGTGCTTGATCCTCTGGCACAGTGCGGCGGAACGATAGCCTCGATCGCAGACCGCCAATAGACCGAATCAGGCAGCCTCTCGCGGCTTCCCTGGCCCAATCTCCGGCCCGCGAGGATTCGTCACGTCGCTCCGACAATGAAGATCTGGCACGAGCACAGCGCCCAGTCGCGGCGGCAAATCATGGCAGCGAAATTCGCTCGCCGCCGGCACGCGTGACGAAAGCCCGGCGAGTGGCCTCGGGCAGCGAGTGCGGCAGGAAACTCACCTGCGTATCAACACGCCCGACCAGGGCTCCGGCGGAATCGTAACCGCCGATCGACGGCAGCGACCGACCAGGCTCGACCTGAATATCCGACGGCATCGTCCACGGAACGCCTTGCCTGACTTCAGCCACCAGAATCGTGTTCGAGATCCCGTCCCGGATATCGCGCAGTCGAATCGGCCTGCTCCCGTCACCAAAGGCGGTTTCCGGTCCCACGAATCCAAAGTAGGCAGACCGGTAGGATGTCGGGCCGTCGTCAACATGCCGATAAATGTCCGGCATCAACCTCAGCACCTGCTGATTCGCCGGACTGTTCCACGGCTCATTCTGACGATAGCGGTCAAACAGCTTCTGCTCTCCCAGATAAGGCAGCAGCGTGACACGCCAACTGTGAGGCATCCCGGAATCACCATCAGTCGCCACTGGCAGCGGAAGATGTTTGTGGTCTTCGTAATAGTCGATCGCCGCCACGGTAATCCGCTGCAGATTCTGCGAACGCAGTGCCCGCCGCGCCGACACCTCGAACGTTTCGACGAGCGGACGCAGAACGCCCCGCAGCTCCCGAATCTCTTCTCGACTCACTGCCACCGTCAACTGCACGTTCGAGGTATCCTGATCGACACGGGCGACGGGCATCCTCAGTGCCTCGCGCAACAGAGCCAGCACGGGCTCCGCCGAATCCCGCCCCCACTCAGGCAGCTCCGGCAACGTTTCTCGCAGAACGTTGCGGAGGATCGTCGTCCCCGCCCGCAGCGTCGCCTCAATGTCTGCAAGCGATTCCTGACTGGCCCAGACCGTCGTCCTCGCACTCAGTCCATCGCTTCCCCCACACACAACTTCCACGCGCCGCGCATCACGCAGCACCGGCGAAGCGGCGGCCAGCCAGGGATTCTCGCTGAGCATCCAGTCGTCAAACCGAGGCGCAAAACGCCTCAAACGCTCGACGTCAAAGACCGCAAACGCGCGCGTCGCGCTGGCTTTCTCTGAACGGACTGGCCAGTAACCGTCTTCATTCGGTCGAGCGGCAACATCGACAGGAAAGTCCCAGTTCTGCAGCAGAGTCGGCGGCCCCAGCAACACCGTGCGATCCCGCAGCAGCACGCCCGCGAGTTGCCGCACGGCCACTACCGCCTTCAGCGAGTTCCGCTCGGCAGACTCATCGAGAAACTCGCTGCCGAACAAAGCCTTCATCAAACGGTTGGCCGCAGCGGACGACTGCAACTCGACCACCGTCATCAGGTTGTAATCCCCCAGCCGGGCACCGCCATAAGTTCCCACAAGGACAAGCTGCTCAACGTCCAGCGGCGACACGTCCACTCGCCGCCCCAGCGAGTACTCAATCAACGACGAAAAGAGCCCATCAATGTCCTGCAGCTCGGCAGCCTGCAGCAGACTGCGCGGTTGAAGCCCGGCAACGAAGTACGCATCGCCCGGCAGAAGACTCAGCGCCGACCACGAAGCATGGCCCCCGGACAATTCGTGATCATCGTCGGGAGTCTCCGCAGCCGAAGTCGGCTCGACAACTCCCGCCAGCAATCCCAGCACGACCGCGACCACCGCTCGGCAGATCAGCGAGCGGCGGCTCACAATGAGTGCCCCGCCAGCGACTTCGACCTCACCATTTCCAGCCATCAACAGACTCTCTGCACTACGATTCCGCGATCTCAGAACCAGCATTCGCCGCCGGCTCAGACGACGCCCCCGTAACAGGCCGCCACATCCACCGCTGCTTCCCGGCCTCAGCTTCCTCTCGCAAAACGGTGGAGAGCACCAGCGACGTCGCCATCGTCGCCAGCCAGGCAGACGGCACGACCAGATGCGTCGAGAACGAATACGGCTCAGCTCTTGATAGCAGCAAAGTTGACACTTCCTGACTGTAGCTCAAACCAACGCCCACGAGTTCGCCCACCAGCAGTGCCGGAATCACTGTCCGAGGCGTCGCCCGCCGCGAAAACATGGCCAGCACAAACAAAGCCCCCAGCGGCCCGAGAAAGCAATTAAATCCTCGCTGACACAGATCGATAATGTTCGTCCCCTTCGACAGGTGATGCAGCGTGACCGTCGTGACGACAACTACAAACCCCATCGAAGCCGTCAGCGCGCGGGCAAGCCGCAGTTCGCCAGCTTTCGTCAGCGGGCTGCCCCTCAACGGACGCACGAAATCGACCGTGACAATCGTTGAAATTGAGTTCGCTCCAGAATCAATCGTCGACATCGCCGCCGCAAACAAAGCCGCCACAACCAGCCCGCGCAGGCCCGACGGCAGATACAGCCGAATAAACTGCGGAAAAACGTTCCGCTGGGCGTTCGTCCGTGCAGCGTTCAACTCGGCGACTTCGCCAGGCGATGCATTCTCGAGGTCCGGCAGGAGATCAGCCCGCGTCTGCAGCATCTCACCATTCGCCTGGTCGCTTCCCAGCACGAAATACATCAGCGACAGCCCCACGCCCGCCAGCAGAATTCCGAGCCCAATACTCGACAAGGCGTTGACCAGAAAACTGCGCCGCGCTGCCCAGACATCCTTCACCGCAAAGTACCGCTGCAGAGCGACCTGATTCGCTCCGTGAGTACACGCATGCCAGAACAGCATTCCAATGGAGATCGAGAAGATCGTCGACCGATTGGCAACATCCCACGAAAACCATTCCACCTGCTCGTGCTTGTAACCGTGCGAGAACTCCAGCCAGTCACTGAGTCCGGTCTGTGTTTCGACCGAAACAGCAGCCATCGTAAACACCGCCCCCGTCAGCAGGACAAAGAACTGCACAACGTCCGTCCAGACGACCGCCCGCAATCCGCCCAGCGTCGTATAGACGATTGAAAACAAGCCGACGCCCAGAATCAGAGCGTGCATATCCGCGTCGGCGGGATCGCTGCTGAAAAACCAGCCCAGCCGCAGGTTCGCGATTTCGACCATCGCCCCACTGGCCGTCAGCACAACGACAGCAATCCAACCGAGCAACAGACAGATGCAGAACACCGCCGCCAGCGCACGAGTCGCATAATTGAACCGGCGTTCGAGATACTCGTAAGCGCTCGTCAGGTTCAGCCGCATGAAGAACGGGATCCAGACAAACCAGACGATCAACAGGACAATCGGGATGCCAAGTTGCCGCGTCAGAAAACCGATGCCCGTCCGAAACATCTCGCCCGGCATGCCGAGATAGGTGATCGTTGACAGCAGCGAAGCAATCAGACTGATCCCAACCGCCCACGACGGCAGATTCCGGCCACCAACAAAGAAGTCGTCCGTCGACGCGTTGCGTCGCGCAATGACGAACCCCATCGCCAGCATCGCCGCGAGATACAGGCCCACAACGACGCCATCAACAAGCGTCAACCCACCGGTTTGCTCCGCCAGCAGCATCAACAGACCTCGACATTGAGAGTCATTCAGCTCGCCACCAGCGAGGCCAGAACAGCGCGTGTGCCTTCGAAACTTCGGCGTCCGTGCATGGCGACATAATTGTCGACCAGAGCGACGTCGCCAGCCTGCCAGGGCACATTAAACGTCAGCTCTTCCGCAATCTGAGCCGCGCGTTCAACATCAACCGGGTCCAGTGGTGTGCCATCGCCGAACGTCACTGATTTGGTCGGATCGTTTCGACTGTCCTTCCAGCCATGAAACGCTGCGATCAACTGGTTGAAGAAAGTCCTGCGACCATCCGCCAGTTCCTTGACCGCCTGCAGCCGTGGCGTTGTCGCTCTCAGACAGCCGTCGTCCAGCCATTCCCAGGAGTACTCAAGCTCGCGCATTTTCTGCTCAGCTGCTTCCCGTGATTCCGCCCGGAATGTGCTCTGCCAGCTGCGTCCCATCCCGGAATTCGGATCGTTCTCGGCAGGCATCACGTTGGTATAGAGCAGCCCCTTCTCCTCACAGTCACGAGCGAACTGAGGCAGCTCATCACACAGCCGGTCAAACAGCAGGTCCGACCGGCACAGCGGCGTGGCCCCTCCGGACTCGGCCGGCTTCTCGCAGAAGAAAAACAGGCGGCTGGGATAAACGGGTGTCTGAGCCATCTCGTGGTGCAGACAGATCGTGACACTCGCCGGCGCCTCGTTGGCAGTAAAGACACGCTCGGTCCGGTTGACGCGCACCGCGTTCGACAGCGAATCCTCGTACCGGAAATTCGGATAATCGAACGCCCGGATGAACGCGTCGAAGTCGTCCGACGTCGCCAGCGGCAGGCCGCGAAACAGCACGGCTCCCGACTGTGACGCCTTCGCGTCGAGCGACTCGCGATTCTCGCGAACCCACGTCAGAACGTCTTCAAGCGTCGGCACTTCGCCCTCGGGAACCATGATTGTCGGGAACACCTGATCGCCAGATTTCAGCTGCCCATCGATTTGCCGTTCATTCATCACCAGAGTTGTCGCGGTCATCTGCGGAGTTCTCGCTTAATTCAATCTCGATTCTGGAATCGCAGTCCGCCAGCATCATGCCAGACACAGCCCCGAACTGGAAGCAGCACGCGACTCAACAAAAACACCCGGCAACCGTCCAGACGGCTGCCGGGTGATTACTTCGAGTCGGATCAGACAAGCTCAGAATTTCGGAACCTTGATCTTCTTACCAACTTCACGGTAGCGAGGATCGCGAAATCCGGAACTGATATGCATCCCGTACCCCAGCTGGTCCATTTCATAGCGAGCACGGCGAGCCCACGGCGTGCCTTCGTGCTCCTTCTTTACAAAGTCGTAGGCCTCATTCGCCAGCTGCGACTGCTCCTGCAGCATGGCCAGATATTCCGATCGGTCCATCTTCAACTTGAACGCGGCCTTCAGACGCTTGAACTGCTCCTCGTCCGGCTCAACCAGCTTCCGGTTGTAGCCGAGGTTCCACTCGTTGTGCTTGGGATCTTTCGGCTTCGGCTTTTTCGCCTGATGGTCGTCCAGCAGAAGCAGGTACTGGAACAGCCGAATCCGGTAAGACAGCAACTGAGCGTGCATCAGATCGAAGCAGGCCCGCCAGCGCTGCGAGTCTTCCTTCGCCCGCAGCGGACGCAGCTGGTCAAGTGAAGCCAGTGACTTCTCGATCAATGCCATGCCATCAACAGCCCGCTTGAACTGTGGTGCCGCCTCGGTCTGAAATTCGTCCGGCAACGTGCTGTAATGATGCACGCGCATATTCAGTTCGCCGTTCAGATGCGGGTTCGTCGCAACAATGATGTCCCACAAACCTGAGCGGAACTTGCTGCGTGCCCGCGTTTCTGCATACTCGCGACGCGCCAGCAGCAGCGGTTCATACTCCTTCATCGCCAGTGCCGCAAACTTCCGTTCCTCATGGGCACCAGCTCCTGAGAGGTTTTCTTCTTCACCGGGCAGCATGAAGAAGATACCGCCCGTCTCCTTGCAGAGACGTACCTGAGAGTACGGTCCGAAACCGCTGGAAAAACTGTCCCAGCGGGAGTGCAGCCCGTTCCACTGCAGACATTCCGGAAAACCCGTCTCGGGACCGCGGTTGATCCGGACCCAGTGCGTCAGACCAAACTCCGGATCCTTCCATGTGATGCGGGCAAACGGATAACCGAAGATCGCTTCGCGCCCAAGCAGGTACGCTGGTGTCTTCGTGTCCTCGCACAGTTTGATCGCGTTTTCCAGAGCCTGCGAATCGAAGTTCAGGTCACCGGAATCCGACGGCGATTCATCACTCACGATGATCACGACCATGCGGCGTTTCTGGCCACGAGCCATGCTCTTGTACTTGTTGATGACGGTCTCGATGGCCGAGCACATGTTCTCGTCGCCGCTTTCGTCAATCGGAATACGGTCGATCGCCTGCTGGATTTCTTTGACGTCTGTCGTCGGATTCTTCGTCAGATAGTTCAGCCCCTTGCCGAAGCTGCAGATTGACGTCAGCAGAACCTGATCCTGCATTTTCAGGACCTTGTCGGTCCTGGCCTGAATCCCCAGTTCCTCGTAGACCTTGTGAAACTTCTGAGCGATTTCCTGCTGGTCGTCTTTCATGCTGTTCGACTCGTCAAACAGCCAGAGAGCCATGACCTTCTGTTGACGCATCAGCCGGATCAGTTCCTGCGTGATGCGTCCCAGAGCTGCACCGTACCCTTCGACGACGGCTCCGACCTCGCCGTTTACCTCGCCAACGCCAAGGTCCGTGCCAATCAGGTTCTCGCCCGGCAAATCGATATTCGTCACGTTGACGTTGAAGTCGACTTCCTGCAGCGACTCGGACTGCTCGACTTTCTGCTGCTGAACTGCCGGTGCCCCAGAACCGCCGACGGCTGTCGAGACGACACCGCCCGCGACAAAATTCTGTGTCTCGGCGATCTCGGTATCCGTTTCCAGATCCTGCGTAAACTCTTCCTGGACACGTTCGTCGTCAAAAACTGATTCAAGGACGACTTCCGGCTGATCTTCCTGCAGCTTGAAAGTCCAGATCGCCAGGGAGCCAAGCAGGAGACCGTGAACAACGACCGACGTCCCGAGCGCTGAAAAGTTTGCCGTACGGTTCATTCCGCATCCCTCTATCGAAAAACAAGTCGCCGACAAAACCGGCGTCAGAATTCATTCAGCAGCCCGCCAGACCGAACTCACTTACGGCCTACAGATTCGGCCGTTCGCGTTTCACTTTCCGCTTCTTGCCGGTCTTTGGATCGACCTCTTCCAGGAACATCACGCGATTGGCGTTGTTGCCTCCACCGTTGCCCATTGCGGCGTAGTCGATCTTCGATTCCTGCCAGGACCAGCCCAGCGGATTCGCGAGTTCCAGTTCCGCAAGGTAAGCCCACGGTGTTCCAGGGTGCTCGTCCACCACACGTGCCAGATACTCGTTGGCCTTGGCCACGATCTTGCGGACTTCCGGCCCCGTCTGCACTTCATCAGACGGCACCATCGTCCAGGTGTTATTGCCTTCCGTTTCAAACGTGGGCGGCGCACTTTTCGCCTTGGCCAGCATCCAGTTGTATCCCTTCGCCCGGGCCTGAATCGCGAGAGATCGTCCCATGGCGAGGTCATAGGCGGCCTTCCACCGCGGTGTCCGCAGTTTCGTCCGATCCTTCTCGCCAGCTTCCAGAACAGCCACGATCTCGCTGACCCGGTGGTCGACGACTGTGGCGGCCTTCTGGGCTTCTGCCGCTTCCGTTCGGAGAGCGTTGTCACTGTCAGCCCGGAATCGCAGCGTCGGAGCGCGAACACCTGAGACCTGAACGCTCTTCGCGGCCATGAGCAGCGCCTGCTTCGCCTGATTCTTATTGACGTCAGACTCGTAAAACCGAGCCGGACGATAGTCGGGCAGGTAATCTTTCATCACAACGGTGTCGAACTGCTTGCCGCGGGCATCCTGAGCGATCAGATACATCCCACCGGTTTCAGCACACAGTCGAGTCAGCGCGTAAGGACCAAGCCCGGACGAAACCCTTGATGTATTGACCCCTCGCCCCCCCCAGAAGGGCAGATCGACGACTTCCATGTTGACCGACTCGGGTCCCTGGTCGACCGGGATGTCCTCCTCGAAGTCGTCGGGATAGACATAGCGGACAAAGCCCTTCTCACGACCGAACGGTGACGCATTGCCAATGCAGTAGACCTTGAAACCAAGCTGCTGACAGTGATGCGAGACGGTCTCCAGATTCTCAAACGTCGACCCCGCATCGTCGCCTCGTTCGTCGGTCACGACAACGATCATGCAGTTGTGCTTGTCGCGGGCCGAGCGGAACTTGCGGCCCCACTTCTGCACGATGGCTTCAACCGACGAGAAGACCATTTCAACGCCGGACTCGTCATCCTTAATCCCGCGGACCAGGTTGACTGCTTTGCGAACGTCGGTGATCGGCTCGGGCGTGTAGAAGTTCAATCCTTTGCCGAACCCGACAACGGCGGTCTTCAACGGAGAGTGCTCGTCCGTGTTCATCGCGTCGAGCTGGCCATAGATATTCTCGAACCGGTCAGCGATCTCGGCGCGGCGATCAGCCAGCGAACCTGACTCGTCGAACAGCCAGCAGACCAGCGTCTGACGCTCTTTGAGCGAGTTCTGAATCTCGTACGTCATGCGGTCGATCGACCCCTCGACGCCGCCAACGTTATCCGACGTGCCACTCGTCTCGACAATGCGGGCAAGGTCCGCTTCCGGCGGCTGGACGATGTCGTTAATCGGCGGTGCTTCAACCGTGAGGATCTCTTCTTCAAGTTCCCGCTGCATGACTTCCTGCGGGTTCTTGTTGACGACCTGAGCGGCCGCCTGCGAAGCACTCAGCGTGTTGGCGTCGCTGGCGTTGCCGACGATGTCCTGCACGATCGCGTTCTCAAACTTGTAATCCCGCTCGTCATACTCTTCGAGCAGGCTCGTGAGATCGGTGTCGTCATCGATCGCCCCGGTCACGTAGGTGATACTGCCGAGCATCATCAGCACGACAATATGCACGCCGAGGCTGAGAGCCCATGCCGGGATTTCGCGAGCCCCGCTGACACTGCCGTGCTCAAGCGAAACTTCGTGATCGGTAAAACGATAGGAGTCAGTCATTTCGCGATCTCCAGTCTTCCAATGTCCTGCGAACTCCGCGACTTCGTCAATCCTGCCGCCGTGTTGACGTCAACGACGGAAGTCAGGCAATTTCAGCGAGTTACACTATCTCAAGGATACACTCCCGGCAACCACGCGTTCGCGGGGAGGAACCCCGTCAGCCGGTCAGGTGTTCTGCGGAAACTCAATGCAGGCAGAGTTTTTCTGCGCGAAACACCGGTCCTTCCACGCAGGTTCTTCGGTAATCGCTGGTCCCGTCGTCCAAGCGAACTTCTGTGACACAACTGAAACAGATTCCAAACCCACAGGCCATCGGCGTTTCTAGAGAAAGCCAGCACGGAACGCCTGCATCCGCGGCGATCTTCGCCACGGCGGCCATCATCGGTTCCGGTCCGCACGAATAAATGGCGTCCGGAGGCGCGTCGCTGGCCAGTTCCGACTGCAGCAGCTCGGTGACGAACCCGGCGTGCCCCGCTGAGCCATCGTCCGTCGAAACGGAAACCGGAATCCCCGCCGCCTCAAACATGTCTAGCCCGGCGAGAAACTCGGTGGAACGAGCCCCGTACAGCAGCCTGACCGATTCTGGACTTGTGCAGGGCCTCGCGGGTTCCCCGTAAGCTCGTGCCCCGAGCGCCTCGCGACCGACGGCCAGAAATGGCGTCTGGCCAATTCCGCCGGCAACCATCACCAGCCGATTGCACTCCGGAACCGGAAATCCATTCCCCAGAGGTCCCCAGACCTCAACAGGGTCGCCGGGTCGCCAGGAGGTCATCAGCGTCGTCATCTTACCGACTACGAGGTACCCGAGATCGACTCCCGCCGGCTGCCCCGCTTCGTCGTCCCAGACATCGAACAGCGCGAACGGTCGACCGAGCATCGGGTCGGTGACGCGCGGGTCGCGGACCATGAAAAACTGCCCCGGCGTAATCTGCCGCGCGATCTCGGGACAACGCAGCCTCAATCGCCAGGTTCCGCGAGCGATCGGCTCGTTCTCGACGACGCTGCCGACAACCTGCTGAGCCCCCAGCACCTGCCCCACCAACTCTTCACAAGCTGACATCAAATCCCTCGCAAAGCCAGAAAGTTAAGCACTCTCAGCTGATGCCGGTTAAGCCCCGAATCGACGATCACCCGCCATCTACTTCTTCCGCTTCTTCCGGACGGCTTTCTTCTTCGGCCGAGGCTTCGCCGGCGCCGGACGCGACGACTGCTCGACGGCCGGATGCGGTGCTTTGACGATGGCCGGGTGACTCGGCTTCGCGCGAGAACTGCTGCGAGCCCGCCCCGTCAGATCGTGGCCGCTGCTGGTCGCCAGCGGACTGATCTCGACGACCCGCTTCTGTGCCGCGGGGGATTTGGGCTTTGCCTTTGCTGCTGGCGCCGTCGGCTTTTTGCGTT
>Ga0070727_10005578_pt1 | contig 10235 bp, 7 predicted proteins | sample tdAd472_FD_66722 | JGI IMG/M metagenome (GOLD analysis project Ga0070727, IMG submission 66722) | Marine sediment microbial communities from the Atlantic coast under amendment with organic carbon and nitrate - tdAd47.2 | ecosystem: Environmental > Aquatic > Marine > Coastal > Sediment | place... | reverse complement strand
GGATCGCAGATACTGTCATTGGGTTGCGGGTCTAGCAGTTCAGCCATGAGGTCTGATACCTCCGGTGGGGTATAGAACTCCCCGGCTTTTTGGCCACCGCTGGCAGCAAACAGCTTGATCATATACTCGTAGGCATTACCGATCACCTCCAGACTGCCAACCCGGGAGGGCTTGAGGTTAAGCTCCGGTTTGGCAAAGTCTTCGAGCAGGTGGCGCACAATGGAATTCTTTTGTTTTTTCTCGCCGAGTTTGTCGGTGTTAAAGGAAATATCCTGGAATACGCTTTTACCCGCATCCTTGAGTTTATTCCCGTTAGCTTCTTCAATGGCGTGCAGCGCCTGGTCAATACGTTCACCGTTACCCGGTTCGTGACGGCGCTCCCACAGGGCATAAAAACTGGCTGCTTTAGGTAAAACAAAACGCTCATTTTTCATCATCTTTGCAATTAGTTCCGGCTCGTCACCGTACTCGATCTGATACCCCTCATAGTGATCCTGCCAGACATCGGAGATGTATTTAAGGAACAGCATGGTGAGAATAAAGTCTTTGTAGGTATCCGCGCTAATCGTGCCACGAAAGGTATCGCAGGCGCTCCACAGAGCTTTGTTGATGTCGTCTTGGTTGATCTTGTCATTCATTCGAGGTTTGCTCCATTGAATGGCAGCGTAGGCTGCTGTCCATTCTTCTATTCATGAGATTGCACGCAATCATTTGCCTCATGCAATTATGGTTCGCATCCTTTTCCAAACAGATTGTCATGTTCTCATGCTCATGTTGATTTGCACTCGATTTTATATATCATTGTCTGTAGTTTTGTAATGACGGTTACTCGATAGAGCAGTACCTTGAAGTTGTAGCCACCCGCGAACTGAATGAAATGGACATATTAGCCATTTTTAAGTTCACCCAGCCATAAAGCAAGGAGACCACCATGAATAAAATTATCGCACTGGTGATAGGTAGTATTTTGAGTATGCCGATATTTGCTAGCGATTCGCCCGCAGAGGATAACATTGAATATCGCACCTCTGTGATGACCGCTATCCGAGGCCATAATAATGCCATTAAACTCATCGTTACCGAAAAGGTTTCTCACACGGACAAACTTGTAGGGCATATTGATGCGATTAAACAATTGTTCGGTGAGCTGGATAGTATTTTCCCCGCTGGTAGTGGTAGTGACTCCGGCAAAACCAACGCCAAAAATGATATTTGGGAAAAGCCTGAGAAGTTTAATCGAACCATTTCCGAAGCAAAGCAGGCATTAGATACTTTTAGGGGTATCGCCACACAGGGGGATTTATCTAAAACGGCTGTGGCATTTAAAGAGTTCGGTAAAACCAGTTGCGGTAGTTGCCATAAATCGTTTAAGAAAAAAGACGACTAAAAGGACGACAAAAACCTTATGAAACAACCGCTTACCCTGTTATGGCTTTTATTATTGCCCGCCATAGCAGGGGCTGATACGAGCCTCGATAAAGGTAAATATCTCTTTCAGCTTGCTAACTGCTACGCCTGCCATACCGACACTCCCAATGACGGTCCAGCGCTCGCTGGTGGGCGCGCCCTGGAAACCGAGTTTGGTACTTTTTATACACCCAACATCACTTCCGACAAGCAAACCGGCATCGGCAACTGGAACGACCAGCAATTCATCATGGCTGTGCGTGAGGGCCTCGCACCTGACGGGTCCCACTATTACCCCAGCTTCCCCTACCCCGCGTATCGTAACATCAGCGATAACGACCTCTTGTCTATCAAGCAATACCTATTTAGCCTACCTCCCGTCAAACAAACTAATAAAGAGCACCAGCTAAATTGGTATGTCAGTCGTTTTTTAATAGGTGCCTGGAAGATACTCAACGACTTTTCAACTTACCAAGCCCCAGCCGAACACAGTCGCGGCGCATATTTGCTGGACACTTTGGGGCACTGTAATGAATGCCACACTCCGCGCAACAGCATCGGCATCCTGCAATTCGCAGATAAATTTAAAGGCAATAAAACACTCTCTGCACCCGATATCAGCAGCGGGCCGGAAGGCATTGCCGACTGGGACACCGATGAGCTGGAGGATTTATTCAGTTATGGCGCCCTGCCCGACGGGGACTACGTCTCCGAACATATGGCGGAAGTAGTGGAATTCTCCACCTCAAAGTGGACTAAAGAAGACCGGCAAGCGGCTATCGACTATTTACGCGACCATTGAGGCAAATCTTTGATGCGAACCATACAATAACGCATTACTGAATTGGTCGGCAGGTAAATTCCCGAACCTTACTACGCGCCTTCGGCACTCGAAGTATTGCGTTACCCCGTGCGATTACTTTTTGTGTTTCCATGTCTTTCAGAATCACTCCGTATTCGTGTTCTTTACCAGCCTCGGTGTAACTCACTTTTTTGTAACTCGGCTTTGCTCTGAACTCCAGAGACATCGAGTGCACTGGCCCACTGACCGCATAGGGGCGAAGAAAAAAACCATCAAAATAATAGTGGTATCCAATGCCAACATCGCTCTCTAGCGACGCGACCGAAACCGTGCAATCCTTCTTCGTGCTCAGTTTTTCTTTGTAATCACGGGATGCAGCACTCAGTTCCAGATTAAAGGGCTGATTAATCGCATGGGCTGGAACATAAGCAGAACCATTAATAGCGACAAGCTGCTCAACCGTGGCTGTTGAAATCAGATTGACGGTCTGACCATCCGCAGCAACCCACTTGATACTCTCTGGCGCCTGGATCGGGATACGTATGATTTGAGTGTCGGCGTCGGGCTTGTTCTTTTCCACCAAAGTTAATCGGTATTGGCTAACACTGGTTTTCTCCGGCTTCAGGTAGACGGTGTAATTGCCCTGAGTAACCGGCCGTGCAACCTGTTCGGCATCAATATAGGTAAAGTTTTCAATCACCTCCAGTGAGCCGATCAAGGATTCGTCTTTGCACGCTACCAGCAGAAACGGTATTAGCAAGAAAAAAATCATCTGCCTACCGGTTAATGCGAGCTGTTTCATTGATGCCTCCCTCCTAAGAATACAGACCTTGGCATTCTCTGCCCGTTCCCGCCCAGGTAAAATTATGCCTTACAACTCTTCAGCTAGGATACCAAATAGTTCGTGATCACCTAAATTCCCCGCTATACTTGAGCTATTCGCAGTTACTCAGTTGTCATTCAGTGTTCATAATTTCTCGACCAAAAAGCAAATCAATTAAATTTAGCCCTTGGCACCGCTCTGTTCAAAGCGCGTGCTTTTGCTTATTGCTAAGTATTTTAGTGTGCCTTAATTTGTCCAGTTTGCAGGCAGGGCCCCTGCTGATAACAAGCAACGACATTTATTTGAACGCGCCCACGGCTGTGCCGGTACAAGAAATTTCATTGCCAAGTGATCAGCCCTCCGAAGCCGTTACCGAAGCAGCCCAAGCAATAGCCCCGGCGACAGCCGACACACCAACATTTAGCAATACTGATACCCTGCCAAGTATCGAAGACGCTGCACCTGCAGAATATCCTGACCCTCTTCAACCCTTTAACCTCCTCGGCACCGAAGTCCCACCTGGCAATAAGAAAATTCTCTCCTGGACATATAGCCAGACCAACGAGGGTATCACCTCGCCAGCGCCTGTCATTGTCGTTCATGGCACAAAACCGGGTCCAGTCATGTGTTTAACCGCAGCGATTCACGGTGACGAATTAAATGGGATTGAAATTGTTCGCCGTGTTCTAAATAACCTGGAAACGGAAAAACTTGCTGGCACCCTGATTGGTGTGCCCATTGTCAATATCCAAGGCTTCCATCGCGCTTCGCGCTATTTGCCTGACCGGCGCGACTTGAATCGATATTTTCCCGGCAAACTATACGGAAGCTCCGCATCGCGCATTGCCTATTCCTTTTTTAACGAGATAATTGTCCATTGTGATGCGCTGGTTGATTTGCATACAGGTTCCCTACATCGAACCAACCTGCCACAGCTACGTGCCGACCTGAGCAATCCACGCGTGCTGGAACTTACCCAAGGTTTTGGCGCCACCGTCGTACTACATCATGCCGGCACAAAAGGCACACTCAGACGCTCCGCGACGGATAGAGGCATACCCGCCGTCACCCTAGAGACCGGCGGTGCTATGCAATTACATGAAAAGCCAGTAACGCATGGCGCGAAAGGTATCCTGACGCTACTTTACAAACTCGGCATGTATAAAAAATCAAGCCTGTGGGGAGAGCCCGAACCCGTTTATTACAAATCTACCTGGGTGAGAACCAATCAAGGCGGCATTCTCTTTAGCCGCGTCGCACTGGGACAAAGGGTTAAAAAAGGTCAGCTGCTAGGTACTGTAACGGATCCCATCACTAACGCCCGGCAGGAAATTTTTGCGACCCGTAAAGGCCGAATTCTGGGTATGGCACTAAATCAGGTGGTACAGCCAGGGTTTGCCGCCTACCGCATCGGCATTCAAACGTCAGAAGAACCGGATCAGGTGCCGAGTGATGAACTTGAAGATGAAGAAGATCCCGCCGCTCACCCTGCGTATGACTCTACGTCAGAAGAAGAACCCGATCTAGCCCATGCCCAGCTCGACTCTGACATTGACCAAAACATTGATCAAGATATTTTGGAAGACTCCGAATAGACTCCCAGCAATGGCTTTTACCTCTCGGGTACCAAGCGAGTGTTAAACCCTAAATTAACGCAGGGCATTCAAAAGCCCGCTGGTTAATATAACCCGACCTCATATTCTTCATATGCCCCAAGAGAAAACAATTTTATGAGCGACCTACACCCATAAGAACTTTCTGAATCTCGATGTGCAACCTCGTCTATGCGGCGATGGATCACATTATCCATCTCATCAACAGTCTAACAGAGAAGCAATCGATCCCAGCGACCAAGCCGAGGATAAGTTCATTCGATCGTTGGTCAAACCGTTTCCGCAAAACGTCAGTGATGTAAAGAGCCTACTAAATACTATTCCGCACCCCACAGCATTAATTAAGCTGCCTGTGCGGCAGTGAACACATAATAGCTGAGGTATCAGATAGCCCGCTATTTCTAAGCTGCCTGTGCGGCAGTGAACTGTTCGCCTTGTTGCCTTACGAACGTCGCGCATTTCTAAGCTGCCTGTGCGGCAGTGAACCGTAGCCTGTAGACGTTGTAGCAGTACTGATATTTCTAAGCTGCCTGTGCGGCAGTGAACATACTGATGGGTTCATTGATATCGTATCGCCTTTTCTAAGCTGCCTGTGCGGCAGTGAACTTTCACAGAGTATTAAAAAACCCGCAATAGCGTTTCTAAGCTGCCTGTGCGGCAGTGAACAGGTGGAAGGTTGGTCAGCCAATGTTCTTCGCTTTCTAAGCTGCCTGTGCGGCAGTGAACATCATGCGCGTTGTGCGATCATCGACGTGGTTTTTCTAAGCTGCCTGTGCGGCAGTGAACGGCCGTAGACATGATATCAAGTATAAGCTGGGTTTCTAAGCTGCCTGTGCGGCAGTGAACCTCGATTAGCGTCACTGCACCATCTTTGATTATTTCTAAGCTGCCTGTGCGGCAGTGAACTTGCGACGGTGTTGGCTGCGTTGATTTGTGTTTTTCTAAGCTGCCTGTGCGGCAGTGAACTGCCCGGCAATATGCCTGGTGTTGCATCGGGTTTTCTAAGCTGCCTGTGCGGCAGTGAACCTTGATATTCGGTTTCAGCGCGCTTTTCAAGTTTTCTAAGCTGCCTGTGCGGCAGTGAACGTTTTAATTTTTCCGTAGTAATCTTTATTACATTTCTAAGCTGCCTGTGCGGCAGTGAACGAGTTACAATGCTGCCGACGCAAAGGCCACGTGTTTCTAAGCTGCCTGTGCGGCAGTGAACCGCGCTATCAACCCAATTGGCTTATATTTCCTTTTCTAAGCTGCCTGTGCGGCAGTGAACTCGACGAAGAAAATCTGATGCTGTACTTTCAGTTTCTAAGCTGCCTGTGCGGCAGTGAACTTTTCAAGGGCTTCTCGCTGCCGCTGTAGTGCTTTCTAAGCTGCCTGTGCGGCAGTGAACACCCCGGCAGCGCCAGACGAGGTTCCCTCGTCTTTTCTAAGCTGCCTGTGCGGCAGTGAACTCTTAAAAGGCAACGACGGTATTGACGTTAGCTTTCTAAGCTGCCTGTGCGGCAGTGAACCGATCGATCATGCGGGAGGTTTTGATTGTTATTTTCTAAGCTGCCTGTGCGGCAGTGAACTGTAACCCCTTTCTTCATGCACAATGACCAGATTTTCTAAGCTGCCTGTGCGGCAGTGAACAAATCCCACTCCCAAAGTATCCCTGAGCCATATTTCTAAGCTGCCTGTGCGGCAGTGAACAAATACCAAAGCGCAATCAACCCCTCTGTAATTTTCTAAGCTGCCTGTGCGGCAGTGAACTTAATGGCTCGTCGTCGTTGGAATGAACGAGATTTCTAAGCTGCCTGTGCGGCAGTGAACACCTGAAGCCACAAATGAGATTGATATTATCATTTCTAAGCTGCCTGTGCGGCAGTGAACATAAAAAAGCCCCGCACTTGGCGAGGCTCTTTTTTCTAAGCTGCCTGTGCGGCAGTGAACAGATGTAATGGCCATATCTGCAAAATTAGTGGTTTCTAAGCTGCCTGTGCGGCAGTGAACCTGGCTGAATCAGGGCGAGAAAGTGTGGGGATTTTCTAAGCTGCCTGTGCGGCAGTGAACTCGATTACGTTGCTAGGTCGAGCTTTTTGACATTTCTAAGCTGCCTGTGCGGCAGTGAACAATGATTTTGTAAAGCCGCCGCTATTTAATGATTTCTAAGCTGCCTGTGCGGCAGTGAACCCGCGCGTTAACTCAAGCGTTGGCCTCAGTTATTTCTAAGCTGCCTGTGCGGCAGTGAACTCCAACGCGCTATGGCTGATATGAGAGCAGGATTTCTAAGCTGCCTGTGCGGCAGTGAACGGTTGAATGATGACCTGGGGAGGTCGGCTGTTTTTCTAAGCTGCCTGTGCGGCAGTGAACATGATTATTATTGGCCAGCATTAGCCCATATTTTTCTAAGCTGCCTGTGCGGCAGTGAACCAGAATATCGCTACAAACCCTCATTAATCACTTTTCTAAGCTGCCTGTGCGGCAGTGAACCCTTCATCATGGTTGACATTGCCTCTGATCCATTTCTAAGCTGCCTGTGCGGCAGTGAACTTATCTTGTAAGAACTGTATAGCCTCTTTTGATTTCTAAGCTGCCTGTGCGGCAGTGAACGCTTCGGCTAGTTTTGCTACTTCCTTCATCATTTTCTAAGCTGCCTGTGCGGCAGTGAACAATTAGTGGCGGCGATTATCTATCACGAAAACTTTCTAAGCTGCCTGTGCGGCAGTGAACTCTGTTGTTGGGTCTTGACAATAGATTTCCTTTTTCTAAGCTGCCTGTGCGGCAGTGAACTTCTGGATGTCACCTACCGACCGGAATTCCTCTTTCTAAGCTGCCTGTGCGGCAGTGAACATTTGCGGAAATTAGTCCATAGCTGACGAACTTTTCTAAGCTGCCTGTGCGGCAGTGAACTGTTATTGATACAGGAGATGGGCCTGACGACCTTTCTAAGCTGCCTGTGCGGCAGTGAACGATGCTGTCTGTAAATCGACATAAAGTTTATTTTTCTAAGCTGCCTGTGCGGCAGTGAACGCGTCAGCCATTAGATTTGATCTCTTTTGCATTTTCTAAGCTGCCTGTGCGGCAGTGAACTCACCCTGGGGATAGCGGATGTCATTTATCGTTTTCTAAGCTGCCTGTGCGGCAGTGAACACAGAATCAACGGTTTGGTCTTCAACGTGCGATTTCTAAGCTGCCTGTGCGGCAGTGAACCTGATTGAATTACGATGAAAACCATTCCTTCCTTTCTAAGCTGCCTGTGCGGCAGTGAACATAATAGGCCGCATTATCATGCTTGTATCTTCTTTCTAAGCTGCCTGTGCGGCAGTGAACAGACCTTGCTGATAGGTTAAATCGGCGCGTACTTTCTAAGCTGCCTGTGCGGCAGTGAACCGGCAACACGTTTACTGGCTGCGATTCACCCTTTTCTAAGCTGCCTGTGCGGCAGTGAACATGTAGCACGTTATGTAATGAAAAAAAGAATATTTCTAAGCTGCCTGTGCGGCAGTGAACCAGCCTATGACCAAACCAACGCTGGCTTTAGATTTCTAAGCTGCCTGTGCGGCAGTGAACAGAAGTATAAGGCACAAAAAAATAGTTACAACAAACACTTAGCTAAAAACAATCAGAATAACCAATATTTTAGGCGTCCTGGTAACTATTTGATTTTTAATTGAATTTTTAAAGAGCGATAAATTTTGGTATAAAACCTTATTTAAACCCTCGGATGCAAAAGGCGTGCGGTTGAAACATAGCTTCTTACCTTTCAACCATCTGAAAAATTCTTCAAATAAACTTTACAATCCCAAGAAAAACTAACTCACCCCACAACGTTCAACTTTCTCTTTAATAGCCTCGCTCACAAAAGCATTTAAACTTTGCTCGCCTGCAGCAATGGTTGCTTGCCGGTGCAAATCTGGACTTACTCTGATGTTAAATGTCCCTTTGAACGGAACATTCGGCTGTTTATTATTATCTCGACAAAAAGCCAGGTATTCATTAACCGCTTCTTTAAAGGCTTTTTCAAGATTATTAACCGTCGTGGCCTCGTAATTCACAAGGTCGCGAATATACGCCAATTTACCGTATAGGCAGTGATCCTCCGCACTGTACTCTACGGTGCCGTAGTAACCCTTGTATTCCAGCATACTCATAGCAAACCTTCCCGCTCCAAAATTTCTTTCACCTGTTTTACGACATAGGCCTTTACTTTCTTTTGTGGGTGAGGCTTATGCAGCTTAATAATCACAGCGCCATTGATAAACACTACTCGGGAACCTTTGCCTTCAACCTTTTGAAACCAAAGGTGTGCGAGCAACGCAATCATTTCCGACCACTTGAACTGCCCAGTGGGTGCTTTAAATTTTGCTAACAACTTCTCTATTTTGCTCATGCGAATCCTTTCGCCTAAGTGCAACTAATTATAATTGCAAAAACCCGCACGACAACTATTTTTAATTGCCGTGCGGGTTAACCTTTTAAAACCAGGGTATAGTTGCCGTTTTGCTAAGGCCGAACTGATCAAACTCCCCCTCTATAGGGTGATCTAATAATTCGCCAAACTGGATGTAACGCCTATGTCTTTGCCCATTGGAGCCGCTAGTTAATTCAACATAGGGATTATCCAGCCCTTTGGTGAACATCTTGGCCTTATATTGCTTTGCCTCTTCAGGTGTAATTGAACCGCGCTTAATCAAACGCTCCAATTTTGAGTTGCTCATGGTGGTTTGCTTACGGCTTACGATGCGATATTGACAGTTTTCGGGTACGGGTTTTGCCTTACTGATATGACAGTACCCTTTTGTACCACCCAACCATTCACCCAGTTGGAGCTTATCCAATTCAATCGAAGAACCGTGAAGACGCAACACATTACCAAGCGTAACCTGATAGCTCGGAAAACTGATGCCTATATTTTTTGAGTGTCGTTCACATAGAGTTTTGTGAAATTTCGAGTACAGTGCGTTCATTAGTACAGTCGCCTGAAATTCCGGGTCGGGTAATATCTTAATATCCAGATAATATTCCATAACACTACCTACTTGTCACTTTCGCCAAAAACCCCACCTCTCACCAATGTCGCCATTACATAATGTTCATCTTCTATACGTTCTAGCGATTCACCACGAGCCCATTTATCAAAAAAGCTATAAAAATCCTGCTTTTCCTTGGGTGTCCGGTATGCTTTACCCAAATTCGTAACAGCGCCATAGGGCTCTATTGCAATAGGGCCTGCTGAGGTTTCTGGGTCAGCAAATTCTGGATACCAGGTATCAATGGTGCGTATGGCATTTCCAAGCTTTTGTGAATGCATTGCAGCAACACCCTCGACAGCGTATAGGATTTTGCTTTTATTGCCTTTACCCTTATCTAGTACCAGTTCTTCACTGGGATAAACATCCTGTGCTTTTCCAACTTGCGCGTAACAGGTAATCTCAAGCATCAGAAAATCATTGTCACTTGCCAATGCCTTAGCGATTCGCGCTGCCAGTTCATTGGCTTGGCTGTCATCGGCATCAAAGTCCCTGGTACAAAATTGTGTGGCATCAAAAATCCATTCTCGCTCTTCACCCTTATTTAACGCCTTCACTTGCACCTCAATACATTCAGCGCC
>Ga0070727_10005576_pt1 | contig 10242 bp, 5 predicted proteins | sample tdAd472_FD_66722 | JGI IMG/M metagenome (GOLD analysis project Ga0070727, IMG submission 66722) | Marine sediment microbial communities from the Atlantic coast under amendment with organic carbon and nitrate - tdAd47.2 | ecosystem: Environmental > Aquatic > Marine > Coastal > Sediment | place... | reverse complement strand
GGCATCTCCCCGCCGAGACCCGCGAGGCCGAGCACGGTCGGCATGACGTCGTAGTTCGCCACCAGCGTCTTCGAACGCTCACCCGACTTGACTTTCCCTGGCCAGCGGATGATGAGCGGAATCTGCATCATGCCGTCGCGTGCCGTCACCGGACGCGTGTGATCGCCCATGCCGAAGAAGCCGCCGTGCCCGCCGACCCAGCCCTGATCGGCGACAAACACGATCAGCGTTTCTTCTTCGATGCCCAGTTGGTCGAGTGTCTGCAGCACGCGTCCGACGCCATCGTCGACACCACTGACTTCGGCCGCGACCCGGCTAATCGACGTCGGATTGTTGATGTAGTCGCGATTGCTGAACTGCCACGGATGCGTCTTCTCGCGCGGAAACGAGAGTAGCTCTTTGTCGGCGTAATACGCCGCGTGCCGGTTCTGTCCGTCCTTCAGCAACAGCCGGCCCAGCGAGTACGGACCGTTGTAGGCCAGCATCAGGAAGAACGGCTTCGTCGCCGCATCGTGCGTTTCGCGTTTCGCCGACTGCTCAATGAACTTCACCGCGTGCTCGGTCCAGAAGTCAGTGAGGTACTGTGGCTCCTTGCGGACCTGGCCATTCTCGATGATGTCAGCTTCGTAAAATGTGCTCGTCCCACCATGCGGCATCGTGATCCAGTAGTCATCGAATCCTTCCTGTGGATGCAGGTTGTCCCCCAGATGCCACTTGCCCACCAGGCCGCACGAGTAGCCGGCGGCTTTGAAGACCTCAGGCATCGAGGTGAACTCGTCGAGCGTATTGCGCGCCTCGGGCCCGATCTGCAACCGACCGCCAAACAGAAAGCAGTGCACTCCGTGCTGCGACGGCACCAGCCCCGTCAGCAACGTCGCTCGAGTCGGCGAGCAGACCGGGTTCGACGCAAACGCGTGCTCAAACAGAGTGCCCTCGGTCGCCAGCCGATCGATATTGGGCGTCCGAATTTCGCGGTTGCCATAACAGCCAAGCGTCCACGCACCGTGATTATCCGTGACGATCAGGATGACGTTGGGCCGAGCCTCACCCGCATTCAGCACACCGGGCACGAACAAAGCGACAGCCGCCAGCAGAAGTGTCCCCGCTCCAGCCACGAACGAACGGCAATCAGTCCCTCGTCGACTCGCCCCGCTGTTGCCACCTGACATCGCACACCTCGTCCTGATGAAACATCGAAACCGGCCGTCTGTCCGTAACCTCAGCAACGCCGGAGACTGGCAAGCATGTCGACCTCTCACAGCCCGGTCTACGCAACGCCCTCCGAACGCTCAATGGCGGAATGCGCCATTGGCCGACCTCAAACGAGTTTCAGGCTGACGCGGCCAGCCTGCCCGCCAACCGTCGCCAGGTTTCTCCGAAACCTGGAGCGACGCAGGGGCGAGGGATCATCCCCGCAGCGGCGCTCGCCTCGCAGCTTGTACCCGACCTCTGACTCGCCGCGAGTTTCAGAGAAACTCGCCTACGGCTGACGACGGACGATCGTCAGCGGCAAAGTCCGCTGGATAGCGCCGAGTGTCAACGATGCCGGTTCCAGGCGACCGCGAGTGGGCTCATCGTGATTGGCAGCACGCCCAGGCCCAGCAGGACACTCAGCGCCAGACGCAGCGGCAACGGAACGGGCAGAACGATCAGGGACAGTCCGGCCTCGACCGCCCAGACAGCGAATGCTGCATGAACGAGTCCCGTGCCCAGCAACTCGCGCTGCCTCGCTCGACGATAACTCCAGCCCACCAGCCCCAGCGTCACCAGAGCCAGGCCGCCGACAATCGCCGTTAAGACAGCGTCCTGCTGCCCCTCGGGCACAAACAGCCGCACGCCTATGATCCCCGGAAATCCGACAACGACGACAAACGCCAGAATAACCTTTGAGAAGAACTGTTCGCGTCCCGTATAGGCCAGTGCCGCCGTCAGGCCACCAACCGTCCACATCAACTGAATCGAGAACAGCAGCTGCAACGGCACGGCTCCGAATCCCAACTGCTTGAACATTTTCAGTTGCCGCAGTTCCTGAACCGCCATCTCCGATCCCATCGCGGCACAGAAACCAGCCAACGCGAGGCCGCACATCACAAAGACGATGCTCCACAGCCCACACAGCGTCTTTGCAAACGTCGCCAGCATCGTTCGCGCGAGGTCTCGGTCAGAGACCGGCAGCACGGCCAGATGCTTCTTCATTTCGCGCCGAGTCCCGGAAGACACAGTGTCGAACCCCAGCGCCGCCCCGACCAGCAACGATCCCAGCATCGGCATCATCGTCAGCATCGCGACGAGACCTTCTAACTCCCTGCCGTCTCGATCGGCAGTCATTCCCAGAAAGATCACCAGCAGCAAAGGCACGACGAAAATGGTGCCCATCAGCAGCAGCGTCCGGCCAGCCTGCCAGTGATACCAGCGATGTGCGGCTCCGAGCGACCACTGCCCCGGTGCGGGAACGTTCTGATGAGCAAGCCGCCCCTGCAGAGAATCACCGTCCCGCTCCATCAGCGAGCGGTAGTTCACATCGCCATGCCGCTGTCGCTCGACCTCGTTCGCCGTGAGCTTCCAGACGATTCCGGAAATTGCCAACAGCACGAGGAGATCGAGCCCCGTCAGACGCTGCCAGAAAATCGTCTCGTCGGCACTGTTCGTCCGCATGACGACATAGGCAACCAGCACGGCGGCAATCGGAAACCATTTCGCCAGTCGAACCGCCGCGAAGGCCAACTGCCGTCGCATCGGTGCTCCGAATAGCGTTCCGTTTCCATGAGCCCCCGCAATCGTCGCCGGCACAAACAACCAGACCAGCCAGATCAGCAGATGCACCACCGCGATCATCGGCAGCGTCGTCGCGTACGAAAGCGTGGCCCCAAACAGCAGCTGATAAGCAATCGTCAACGCTCCGTTGCTTAAGGCAATCGTCATCGCTGCAGCGACAAACTGCCACGTCACCAGCAATCGCGAACTGACTGGCAGCCGGAACACGTACTTCGGCTTCTGAAACAGACCGACGATCACTCCGAACCCGAAGAACAACGTCGCCAGCAGGTGACACACGACGCGCAACTCGGCACGCGGCAAGCCTTCGACATCCAGCTCCCCGCCACTGGCCGCCACCATCAGAACCTGCCCGAACCACGGCCCGCCGACGAGCAGCAGAATCAGCGCAAGCCACAACGGCGCAGCAACAGTGCGAAACGCGTTGAAGTACTGTCTCGTCAGTCCGAGCAGGATGGATCTCATGGCGGACGTCCTCCCCTCAACCGTTCACGCGAGCGACAAAGATCTCGTCGAGCGACGGCGCTGACCGCTCGATGATCTCACCCTTTCCTTCAGCAATCTGAGCTTCGACCTGATCACAATGGCCGTTGCAGATCACCGTCCACTCGAGACCGTCGCCCTCACATCGCAATGCTCCCGTCAGTTGAGGAGCCACCGTTCGAGGCTCGGCAAACCGCACGACAAAGCGATGATGAGACTGCAGCACGTCATCCAGCGGCTGTGACAGAACCACTCGCCCGTGATGCAGCATCGCGACGTGATCCGAGACCCGCTGCACCTCATCAAGCAGGTGTGACGAAAACAGAACCGTCCGGCCTTCGTCAGCCACCGTCCGGATGATCGCTCCCAGAATGTCCCGTCGAACCACCGGGTCGAGCCCCGATGACGGCTCGTCCAGCAACAGCAGCGGCGGACGGTGTGCCAGCGCGAGCAGCAGCCCGACCCGCGCCTTCTGACCACGCGACAGCGATCCAACTTTCTGCTTCACATCGAGATCGAACATCTCGCGCAACTCGTTCGCGAACGACTGGTCCCAGTTCGGGAAGAAGGCACTCGTGTACGACATCAGCGCCCCGACGCGCATCCAGTCCGGCATGTCGCGGTCTTCCGACAGGTAGCCGATCCGACCGAGCACTCCCACCGGATCGGCAACCGGGTCGAGTCCGAACACCCGGACGCTCCCCTGCTCCGCACGCAGCAGGCCGAGCACATGTTTGAGCAGCGTCGACTTGCCCGCCCCGTTCTCGCCGACCAGCCCGAATACGCCGCCTGCGGGCACGCTGAGCGACACGTCATCGAGCGCCGTCGTCTTACCGAAGCGCCGCGTCAGGTGCTGAATCTCAATCACCGACTGAGTCATCGTCAGTCTCCCTGCCGAGAAGAAAACGTCCGGCCACGCTGTTCCACCAGACGAAGGAGTGCGTCGAGATCGAAGCCAAGCTGAGTCGCTTCCGCGAGCAACCCGTCAATCCGTTCGTTGAGCCGTTTGGTCTTCTCCCGCTTCGACAGCGGCGACCCGGCAGCGGACACAAACACCCCGGCACCGCGCCGCGCCGAGACCACGCCCTCGGCTTCCAGCTCGCGATACGCCCGCGCGACGGTGTTGGGATTAATCAGCAACTGCTCGGCCAGCTTCCGCACCGCCGGCAACTGCTCACCCGCTTCCAGCCGCCCGGAAGCCACCAGCAGCCGAATCTGACCGACCACCTGCTGGTAGTACGGCGTGCCGCTGGAATCCGAAACGTGAATCTGCATGACAGCCAGCTCCGCTCAAACTTTTGTATTAACACAATAATACAATCCATCTGAGCGTCAACACCGCCTGGGAACAATCTCCGAAGATTCTCTGACTCCACAAAGCTGGCAAATCAACACCCAGCAGAGAGCAGCCAAAGTAGCCATCTCGCTCCGGCGAGATGAGCCGACGTGACGGACAGGCTTCCTCGCGCCGACATGCCGCCCTTTGCAGTGGAGTCTTCGTCACATGGTTACACAGAAACAGATACCTACTCTGCGATCGGCTCATCTCGACGGAGCGAGATGGCTACGATCGGCAACCACCAGCCCCGACTTACCGGATGACCCCGAAGGCGTCTTCGGAATCCACGTTGGGTGCCACTGGCCCTGCCGATGCGATCCGATGCGACGACTGAAATCCGACGACCGACAACGCCACTGACCAGCCGGCCAAACAGCCGTCACGCCATGCACTGCTCGACCGCGTGCTTCCATTCGGCGTATCTCGCGGCAGACTCCGCCTGCCTCGACGACGGAGCAAACTCGGCATCGAGTTGCCAGTTCGCCGTGACATCGGACGGATCGTTCCAGACGCCCGTCGCCAGACCGGCCAGATACGCCGCCCCCAGCGCCGTCGTTTCCTGCACGACAGGCCGCTGCACCGGGACGTTGAGCACGTCGGCCTGAAACTGCATCAGCAGCGAGTTCGCCGTCGCGCCGCCATCAACTCGTAAAACGTCGAGCAACTGGCCACTGTCCTGCTGCATGGCTGCCAGCACGTCGCGCGTCTGCCAGGCGATCGATTCCAGAGCCGCTCGCGCGATGTGCGCCCGCGTTGTCCCGCGCGACAGGCCGACAATCGTGCCGCGCGCGTCCGGGTTCCAGTACGGCGCCCCAAGCCCGGTAAACGCCGGCACGAAGTAGACGCCGTCCGGCGACTCGACCTGCCGAGCCAGAGCTTCGACATCCGACGAGTTCTCGATCAGCCCCAGTCCGTCCCGCAGCCATTGGACGACGGCCCCGGCCACAAAGATCGAACCTTCGAGGCAATACGTGACCTCCTCCCCAAGCTGCCAGCCGATCGTCGTCAGCAGCCCGTTCTGCGAGGCAACCGGTTCGCTGCCCGTATTCAGCAGCAGGAAGCAGCCGGTGCCGTAAGTGTTCTTCGCCTGCCCGGCGGCAAAGCAGCCCTGGCCGAACGTCGCCGCCTGCTGATCGCCCGCAATCCCGGCGATCGGAATTGACCTGCCGAACAGCGACGCATCCGTTTCGCCATAGATCTCGCTGGAAGACCGCACCTCAGGCAACATCGCCCGCGGGACGTCGAGCATTCTCAGCAGATCGTCGTCCCACTGCCGCGAGTGAATATTGAACAGCAGCGTGCGACTCGCGTTGCTGACATCGGTCACATGAACCCGCCCGCCCGAGAGACGCCAAGCGAGAAACGAGTCGACCGTTCCGAACAGAATCTCGCCGCGTTCGGCGCGAGTCCGCAGGCCGTCAATTGAATCGAGCAGGTACTTGATCTTCGTCCCGGAAAAGTACGCGTCGACGACGAGCCCCGTCCGCGACCGAAACTCGTCTTCAAGACCGTCCGCCTTGAGCTGCTCGCAAATCGGAGCCGACACGCGGCTCTGCCAGACAATCGCATTGGCAACCGGCTTTCCGGTATCGCGTTCCCAGAGAATCGCCGTCTCGCGCTGATTCGTGATGCCCAGCCCAGCCATATGTGACGCGTCCAGTCCGGACTTTTCGATCGCCTGCTTCGCCGTCGCCCGTTGAGATTCCCAGATCGCCTCCGGATCGTGCTCGACATTGCCCGGCTGCGGAAAGATCTGCGGGAACTCCTGCTGAGCCTGCGCGACCACGCGGCCATCGCGGGAAACGACAATCGACCGACTCGACGTTGTCCCCTGATCCAGTGCGAGAACGTGATCCGCCATGCGCAAGCTCCCTGTGTCCGGCGTCGTGCTGTGTCCAGCGTCGTGCTTCGCCTCAAACGAGTCGACGCGATTCTGGCGGACGATCGCAAGAACCGCCAGGTCGCGGAACGAGCAAAGTAGCCATCTCGCTCCGCCGAGATGAGCCAAGCGCAGGCAAGACTCCCAATCAGACGAAGGCACCCAACGGAGACACGACGCAGCACGACACATTTCTCTGCGCAGGACGACTGCCTCGCGACAGCGACGTCTGTCGTCACGCCGGCTCATCTCGACGGAGCGAGATGGCTACTGTGCCGATCGGCAATCGGCTTCCGCCTGTCCGGCGGCTGCTCAAGCCGTTGTGACGAACAGACCGTCGCGGAATACTTCCACCACGATCTCCATGCCGCTCTTTAGAATCTGCTCCTCGAAAGCCTAACCGTGCCCATCACCTCGCCGTTCTTCGCCAAACGCGAACTGACCGCCGCTCTGCCGCTGATCGAGGCGGCTCTCGATGAAGACCTTGCCGACGGCACCGACCTGACGTGTGCCGCGATGGTCAGCGACGACGACTTCGCCGAGATCCACGTCCGCTCGCGCGAAGCCGGCACCGTCGCCGGCCTGCCGATTGGAGGGCTGGTCTTTCAGCAACTGGCAGCACGCATGGGGCCGTCCCGAGCAGCCGTGTGGACAACCGAGGTCGAAGACGGCTCGCCGATCGAACCCGACCAGGTCGTCGCGCGAGCCGTCGGCCCGCTCGACGCGTTGCTGATCGGCGAACGCACCGTGCTGAACTTTCTGGGCCATCTCAGCGGCATCGCGTCGCTGACCAGCCGGTTCGTCGCGGAAACAGCAGGCACAAAAGCAAAGATTCTCGACACCCGCAAAACGCTGCCCGGCTGGCGAGTCCTCGCGAAATACGCGGTCCGCTGCGGCGGCGGCACGAACCACCGAATGGGCCTCTACGACGGAGTGCTCATCAAGGACAACCACCTCGCCGCCTGGTCGCAGCAGATCGGCAACTCGTCACTGGCCGAGGCGCTGCGGCAGGCACGCAGTCGGTCACCGGAGGGCATCTCGATCGAGGTTGAAGTCGACACGCTCGCACAGCTTCGCGATGTCATCGACGGCCAGCCGGATATCGTGCTGCTCGATAACATGCCGCCCGAGCAACTCAGCGAAGCCGTCGCTCTGCGTGACGAGCGAGCCCCGCAGATGCAGCTCGAAGCCAGCGGCGGCGTCACACTCGACACCGTTCGAGCAATCGCCGAGACCGGCGTCGACCGGATCAGCATCGGCGCTCTGACGCACTCGGTGAGAAACCTCGATCTCGGCTTCGATTTTCACCGCCGCCATCGCTGAATGTGCGCCAGGTTGCGACGTTCGATCGCGCCGGAAACAACTTCCCCAAAGTGGCACCTCGCTCCGCGAGGTCAGCCCAGTGACCAGGCTGACGCCGCCGAGCGGCGTGCCACAATAAACGGGAAGTTGTTTCCGACGCGTTCCTCAGCCGCGAAACGACCACAGAACGTACCCGCGAGCGTTAGCCCCGCGGCGACACACTGCCGAGGCTTCGCCGTTACCATCTGCCGGGTTCGGTCAGCATTTCGTATCTCTCATGCCCCTCTCAAAATGAACACGTCCATGCGAAATCGACTCACCTTGTTCGTCTTGACTCTCGCGTTTGCATCGACCGGACTTCAGCCGCTCCGAGCGCAGGACACGATCGACGCCGACGTCTGCGTTTACGGCGGAACATCCGGCGGAGTCACGGCGGCCGTCCAGGCGGCTCGAATGGGCAAGCGAGTCGTGCTCGTCGAACCGGGCCGGCATCTCGGCGGAATGACCTCCGGCGGCCTGAGCGCTGTCGACATTGGCGATCCGCGCAGCGTCGGCGGAATTGCCCGCGAGTACTTCACGCGACTGGTCTCCAGCTATCGCAAGCAGCTCAACTGGGGAGAAGCCTTTCAAGGACACGGCGGACCAGCGACCGGCGGTGCGTACTCGATCGAGCCACACGTTGCTGAGCGCGTGTTCGACGAACTCGTAACAGAGTCAGGCGTCATCGTGCTGCGCGAAGCCCGACTCAAGTCAGTGACAAAAGACGGAGCCCGCGTCGTCGCGCTGTTCACCGAAGATGGCCGCGTCGTGCGCGCGAAGATGTTTCTCGACACGACCTACGAAGGCGACCTGCTCGCCGCGGCCAGCGTCACTTACACGTTGCAGCGCGAGGGCAACGCGAAATACGGCGAGACCTACAACGGCATCCACTACACCGACAAGTACAAACCACGAACCGGCCATCTGCAGCCAGGTTCCAACGGACGCGTCAAAGGCGGCCAGGGCGTCTGGGACCGCGACTTCCCGCTCGACCCATTCATCATCAAAGGCGATCCGTCCAGTGGCCTGCTCCCGCTGGTCAATCCCGGCGAGCCGGGCACGCCGGGCGACCCCGCTCCAGGCATTCAGGCCTACTGCTTCCGGCTCTGCCTGACGACCGATCCGGCGAATCAGATTCCGATCGCCCCGCCTGCCGACTACGACGCTCGGCAGTACGAACTGGTCGCGCGCTTCATCGAAGCGTGCCTGGCCAACGGCGACGACATGGACCTCCGCTGGTTCAGCAAGCACGACCCACTGCCCAACAACAAGTGGGATTTCAACACGGCAACCTTCGGCGGCAACCTGCCGGGCCTCAGTTGGGAATGGCCCGAAGCGAGTTACGACCGCCGCGTTGAACTCGCACAGCAACTTGAGGACTACCACCGCGGCCTGCTGCACTTCCTGGCGACCGACCCACGCGTCCCGCAGAAAGTCCGCAGCGACGTCAAACGGTTTGGCCTGCCGAAAGACGAGTTCACCGACAACGGCGGCTGGCCTCACCAGGTCTACATTCGCGAAGGCCGGCGGATGGTCAGCGATCTCGTGCTGACCGAGCATCACACGTTTGGCCGCAAGGTCGCACCGCACTCGATCGGGCTCGGTTCATACGGCACGGACACGCACGAGGTTCGCCGCATCGTCAAAGACGGCGTCGTGACGCGCGAAGGCAAAACTGCCACCGGACGAGGCGGCTTCGGCCCGTACCAGATCGGCTACGGAGCGATCGTTCCACATCAGTCCGAATGCGAGAACCTGCTCGCCACGTTCGCGCTCAGTGCCAGCCACACGGCATTCTCCAGCATCCGCATGGAGCCGGTCTTCATGGTCACCAGCCAGTCCGCCGCCACCGCCACGTGCCTCGCGATCGACTCCGACATTCCCGTCCAGCAGCTCGACTACGAACCGCTGCGCCGCCAGTTGCTCGCCGACGGCCAGGTCCTGCACTGGTCCGGACAGTCCGCTCCCGCCCGGAAGATCACAAAGCCAACCGACCTGCCCGGCATCGCCCTCGACGACACCGCCGCCGAGTATGTCGGTTCGTGGTCAAGCAGCAACCGCCAGCCATCGCTGCTCGGCAACGAGTACCGGCACGACAACAACCAGCGAAAACAGCAAACGGCGACGTTCACTCCGGACATCCCGACGGCGGGCGAGTACGAAGTCCGACTGCTTTACACATGGCACTCGAACCGCTCAACGAAGACGCCCGTGACGATCCACTCGGCAGACGGTGAAACAAGAGTCGTCCTCAATCAGCGCGAGCCCGGTCTCACCAACCGCGTCCCGAAGTCGCTCGGCACATTCCGCTTTGACGCTGGCAGACAGAGCCGCATCGTGATCTCGAACGAAGGTGCGAACGGCTACGTCGTCGTGGACGGTCTGCAGCTTGTGCCCGTAGAGATCGCGAAGCGCGAACGATCCG
>Ga0070727_10005574_pt1 | contig 10247 bp, 4 predicted proteins | sample tdAd472_FD_66722 | JGI IMG/M metagenome (GOLD analysis project Ga0070727, IMG submission 66722) | Marine sediment microbial communities from the Atlantic coast under amendment with organic carbon and nitrate - tdAd47.2 | ecosystem: Environmental > Aquatic > Marine > Coastal > Sediment | place... | reverse complement strand
GGTTCCGGAGACGATCAGATCACCGGAGGCCTGGACAACGACACAATTACTGGCGGCAACGGCGCAGACATCCTTGCTGGGGACGCCGGCAACGATGTTCTGGATGGCGGGAACCACGCCGATCAGATGAACGGCGGAGATGGAAACGATGTCCTGCGAGGGCGCGGGGGCCTGGATACGCTCCGCGGAGGCGCCGGAAATGATCGGCTTTATGGAAATGGTTCACGAAATGCGCTCTTCGGCGACGCTGGCCACGATACGGTCATTGGTGGACCTGCTCGTGACCGCCTTCGCGGCGGACCTGGCAACGACATTCTTCTTGGCTTTGGAGGGCGTGACCACCTCCTCGGAAACGCCGGAGACGACCTTGCAAACGGCGGTGACGACCACGACACAGTGCGGGGAGGCGAAGGGAACGATTTCGTTTACGGGCAACGAGGTTCTGATTTCCTGACAGGAGATGCAGGCAATGACCTCGTCGACGGCGGCGTCGGTGACGATCTGCTCAACGGAGGCTCCGGTGCGGACACGCTGAACGCCGGAGCTGGCAACGACGCCATCACCAGCGGCGAGGATGCGGGGATTGCCGACATCATCGACGGCGGAGACGGTATGGATTCACTGCTGGATGATTCAGGAACCGATGACGTTGTCAGCAATGTCGAATCAGAGGTGGGCAGCGGTGAAGCGATCGATCGGCCTCTGGACAACACATTGGCGGTAAGCGACTTCAACTACGACCTGACGACAGGCGTAGGCGAAACAGACGGATCGTCACAGGATGCACATAGTGTGATTCGCCTTGATGAGTTCGAGATCAGCCCAGAGTTTCTTGGGATAGACGGAGTGTTGCCGTCTGAGACGTACTCTATCGCAATCATTGATACTGGGATCGATGTCAGTCATCCGGTATTTGGTCCCGATCTAACGGGCCCAGGTGGAGTTCCCGATGGCATCGTTGACAGGATTGTGTATCAATACGACTTCGCAGATGGCGACACAGACGCAACTGACTTGGCAGGGCATGGAACGTTCGTTTCAAGTATTGCTGCCGGTAACGCTGGTTCGTTCAAAGGTGTTGCACCACATGTGAACGTCATTGCCTTGAAGGTCTTCCCAGATTCAGGTGGCGGAGCAGATCAGGCTGACACGCAGGCCGCCTTGCAGTGGGTCATCAATAATCGCGACAGCTACAATATTGTTTCGGTTAACATGTCGCTTGGTAGCGGGAACTACAGTGAACTGAGTGCAGGGACGACGCTGTTCTCTCAGGAGTTGACAGATCTGTCTGATGATGGCGTCATCGTAGTGAGCGCTTCGGGCAACTCCTTCAGCCACCTGCAGTCGGAACCTGGCGTTTCGAACATCTCGGCTCATCCCGATACTATCTCGGTTGGTTCTGTGTACGAAGCGGATTTTGGAAACGAAGTAATCGCGTCAGCAGCTACGAATGAGCCGACGACTGGCGAAGATCGCATCACTGCGTTCACGCAGCGAGCGTCTGGACTTCTGGATATTCTTGCCCCCGGTGGGAGTGCAGACGGCGCTGTGCCTGGTGGCCAGTTTGCGGTTGCCGGAGGAACTAGCTTTGCCTCACCGGTTGTCGCGGGTTCTGTTCCGCTTATACAGGAAGTTGCGGTGCGTGAGCTTGGCCGACGATTAACACCAAAGGAGTTCAAGGAACTGGTCCGATCTACTGGAGAACAGATCTTTGATGGCGACGACGAGGACGACAACGTCGACAACACGAACAGATGGTATCGGCGACTGGACATGGTGACGCTTGGCCAGGCAGTCATCGCGATGGGGGCGAATGACCCGACAGGCGGCATTAGTAATGCTATTGGCCCAGGAGCGTACCAGAATGACGGAGTTGCAGACGAGTATGCGATTCGGCGCCAGGTCTCGACCGTCACTGTCGACGTTGATGGGATTCCGACCGAGTTCCTGTCGCCCGCCGATCTGGAGATTGTGCTGTCAACGACCGATGCCCAGTCCAATCCCGTCGAAACCGTGATCTGGCGTCAGCTCATTGACGAGATGAACGATACCGAGTTCGACGAGAACAATGTTCCAATTGATATCCCCGTCGAACTGCGGCTTGCAGGATCAAGTGATGACGACCTCATCGTGCTTGATTTCTCTGACGGCGATGGTGGCCAGGTTCTGCCCGCAGGCGGAAACTTCGATCTCGTTGGCGGACTCACGCTGCTGGCGGGTTCGCAGACGACCGGAGATTCGATCGAAATCCGTCGCGGTGACGCACCGAATCCCGCTGGTGGCTTTGACGATGCCGTGACTGAGGTGACGCACTCGTTCGATCAGGAAGGTGTGCCCCTCGTGACGATCTCGTCCACTCTGACAGCTTCTGTCGAAGCGGTGACGACATCCATCAGCGTTGCCGACGGTTCCGTTTTCGCCGTCGATCAGACCATTCGCATTGATGCCGAGGAAATGCTGATTGAGTCGATATCCGGCGGTACGCTGACGGTCACGCGAGGACACAATGGAACGCCTGCTGTCTCTCATGTGATGGGTGAAGTGCTCACCGTCCTGGTTGGGCATACGGTGAATCAGGTTGGCATCAAGAGTGAGGAAGTGATTTCCGCGGCTGGTTCGACGCTTACGGCGGAAATCGACAGCATGACGACAACAATCTCCGTCGCAGACGGCACTGCATTCAGAGTGTTTCAGGTACTGGCGATTGAGAATGAAGATGTTCTGGTCACGGCTGTCAACGGCAACGTCCTGACGGTTGAACGCGGTGTTCGAGGGACTGTGGCTGCGGCGCACGTGGCAGGAGTAGGCGTAAACACGGTGGCGAGGCAGAAAGAGGTGCTGATCAGCTACGAAGGGGCCGACACGAATAACGGGATTGTTGATCGGCTCTCGACGTCACATCGCGTGTTTCAGTATGGGCAGTTCGACGATCAGGTGCGGATCAAGGACGGTCTGTTTGGGAATGATACCTACATGCGTGTCGAGACGGTTGTCGGAGGCGGCAATGAATCGCCTATCGGCACACCCGTTGCTTTTGTCGTGCCGTCGGTGGAACTGCGAGTCAGGGGTGGAGACGGCAACGACAATATGATCATGCTTGAGGATGACCCGTTCTTTAACGCCTCGCTGGTGATGGAAGGGGAAGGGGGAGACGACCGGCTCGATTCTGTGCCTTACTCCGGAAATGTCACTGTGCTGGGTGGGGACGGTGATGATCTGCTGGCGACCGATGGCGGGGATGACCGGCTTGACGGAGGGGACGGCCGCGACACCGTCCGCGGAGGCGGCGGTTCAGACACATTGACGGGCGGCCCCGGGGACGACCTCATCCGTGGGCAGGGAGGCACTGATATTCTGGTGGAAGAAGGAGACAGCAACTGGACGGTAATCAATATCAACGATCAGAAAGCAAAGATCGTCAGCTCATTCGGTACCGACACGCTGCATTCAAATAGTACCACGGACAATATTGAAAATATTGTCCTCCTAGGCGGTGAAAGCCCGAACGTGCTCGATGTATCAGGCTACTCAGGACGAATGGTCAATGGGGTGTCTCAGAGTTACATTGCGCGATTGTATGGACGTGCCGGCAACGACACACTGACAGGAAGCGATTTCAACGACTTTCTGTTTGGAGAAGAAGGCGACGACGTGATCGTCGGGAATGATGGCGACGACCGGATCTCCGGTGGCGACGGCAATGATCACATCACAGGCAGCAGCGGCGAGGACACCATGATCGGGCTGGCCGGAAACGATAAGTTCTTCGGCGGCGGTGACAATGACCTGATTCTTGGGAGCTCGGGAGACGACACTCTCAGAGGCAACAGTCATGCGGACCGGATGGCAGGTCGCGGAAACGTCATTGGGAGTGCCGGAATCGCCGACACGGGAAATACAGGCGCGGAAGCAGGAGATATCCTGTATCTGGACTCAGGTGATGAACTCGTCGAAGCCATGACGTACACGTTTCAGTGGCTGAACGCGTAACGGTTGTTGCTCGATATTGCGTAGAGTCATCTGCTGGAAACAGCAAGCTGGCTGGTATGCGGGACGCGTGGCTTCAGAACGAGTAGCGCAGGTGAAGGCTGGATCATCAGCTCTTGTTCCTCGTTCCTACGATCGGCGTGGGAACGAGTTGTTGGAGGCACTGGAACGTGGGCTGTGCATTGTCGTCGGATTGCGTGACGGTTCTCTGCTGAATCCATTCGCAGATCGATCCCGGTATCGCGTCCTGGCATTCGACGATCGGTCGGATCGGCTCGCGAAGATCCTGGCGGAACTGCACGAAGAGGACTTCTACGGCGGCCTGGTCACGGTTCACTTTGCGAAGTCACTCGCAAAGTAGAGCAGTTGTCGGACAGCGGGCCAACCGGGTGATGTCGGAACGTCCCGATTCGCTGGCGAGTGACCGGGAAGCTCGACGCAAAGTTGAGCGGTTGCTGCGACCGGACGGCGGGGTTGCTCTGCTGGGAGATGATTCTCGCGACAGCAACAGTGCGGCGAGAGGGGCAGCGCTCTGACCTGGCGTCGCCGGAAACACATTCGCGGCAGCGGACAGGAAACTTCGAAAAGCTTCCCGCCAGCTGCCGCTCGGAAATGGCTGTCTGGCCGGACGGCAACGACCGGGATCAGCAAGCGTGGCGAATCGGCGATTGCTCCGCTCGTACGCCGCAACGCTGCGGAATTCAATTGCTGGCCAGCAGATGAAAATCTGCCGCGGATGTTCCGCCACCTGGGACCGGATAGCTGAGTTTGGTTCGCTCGGGGTCGCTGTACTCGGACGGGACAAGCTCTGCCGGAAGTTGCGTCCCGAGTTTTCTCAGCATGGCCGGGTCAGAAGCGACCGTCGCAGCTGCGGCCTGAAGCTGTCCTTCATCAAGGCCTTCGCCACCGTAGCCAGGAATGAGAGCGTCCGGAGTCGCTCCGTTCTTCTTCGAGATGAAGACCTGATTGACGCCGCTGATGGCTCCTTGCACGAGCCGGTACCTGCCTTCGGCATCGGTCCGTCCGAAGCCGGTCAGGCCGTCGCCCATAAAGTAGACCTCGGCATTGTCGAGGGGTTGGCCATTGAGCGTTACGACTCCGGAAACGCTGACGGTTTCCGGCCCACTTGACGAGGAACACCCCGTGAGAAGAACACTCGACAACAGGGAAAGCTGGAAGACGCGATTCATCGTTGCCCCTTTCTTTGAGGTGGCATGTGTCTGCGTGCCGACTCGAGCGCCTGTCCAACACGAAATTGATCTCGTTCAGAATTCACCGACGGTTTCGCCATCACGGATGTAATTCAGCAGTCCAAACAGGTGGTAGTCCATCGACTCGCTGAGGAACTTTGAGCTGCCGTCGGCGAGCAGGAAGTGCGCACCGTTCGAATGCGAACTGCTGAAAACCCACGCGTAGGTTTTGTTATTGGGATCTCCGTTGTAGGCCGCGTTGATGTGCCAGTTGCTCTGGTAAGGAGCGAAGTTCGCGGCGGTCACGGCGGTCGTACTTGAGCTGGGTACGTAACCGTGGCAGCAGGTGTGCGTGCCCGTCAGCCCCCAGGGACCATACGACGCGCTGGTTTTCAGACGGCTCCCTCCATGCGATTCACCAATGGCAATGGTGTTGCTCGTCCCGTCCGTAATGTCCGACAGCCTGGCCGAAGCATTGTTGCCGAACATGCCCTGGCGAATGTCGTAGGTGTAGGCTGACCAGGGACCGCTGTAGTCCGTGAAGCTGCCGACGGCGAACAGGTAGCTCGTGCGGACCGCTTTGTTTCGCGAGTAAAAGCTCGTCGTCCCCGGCGTGTCGCTCGCAATCTCGCCGGCTTCAGAATGCGACGGGCATTCCAGCAGGTTCAGCCGCATCTGCATGACGGGAGCATTGATCGAATCTGTCCCGGACACAGTCATCCCATACGGCGATGACATGCTGGAGCAGGCATCGAAATCATATTGAGCGTAGGCGCCTTCCTGATCGAAGTACGGCAGCAGCATCGACCAGCCGGTTGTATTCAGAACCCGGTTGTTTCCCGAATAGAACGCAGCGCTGTTGTAGCGGCCCGAGTTCAGCAGTGCCGGGGGGTGAGTACTCATCGTGGACGAGTAATTGTGCAGCGCCAGTCCGATCTGTTTGAGGTTGTTCTTGCACTGCGAGCGGCGGGCCGCTTCGCGCGCCGATTGAACAGCTGGCAGCAGCAGAGCCACAAGGATCGCGATGATCGCAATGACAACCAGCAGTTCGATCAGCGTGAAACCCAGCGATGGGCGCGGTCTCGGGCGAGGGCGTTTCAACGTGCAGCGATTCGGACGCACGAATGTCCGATAGCGGGAGGACACGGCCATGACAGGCTCCTTCAGACAACGATTCTCGTGTGACAATGTTTCCGGCAGAACAAACACTGCCGATGGGGATGGCGAGAATGTGATTCTTCATTGAGCGCTGCCGTGTCTCGTCACGGCGTCACGTCGAGTTCGCAACGTGTGTGCCGAGCCTTTTGATTTTGATTCAATTTCCTCCGCCCGAGAGATTCTCAGCGCACTCGTTGTTCATAACTGGTTCAAACCGGGTAGAAACGTTGGGCGACTGCGTGGTCGCCCACGCTCAACGGCGGGGATGTTCTGGAAGAGATTCGCGACCGCGAATCCATCGCGCGACCGCAGCGTCGGTCAGGCGAGGGAACCGTTGATGGGTACCACCGGCTGGCGACTCGCAATTGAGCATCTCTGCTTACTGACGACGCATTGAACTCGATGCTGGCCTGACGACCTCTCGCACGTTAGACCGGATTGTTCCCGTAGGGTGCGTGGAGTCGGCGATTTTGCCTTGGTGCGTTGCGCAAGCCAGATTGCTCTCAATACAGAGTGTCGCAGACGAATTGTCGTGTTTGCCGACGTAACGCACTGCCCTGAATTGGCTTGCTGCACGCACCCTGCAACTGACTGCTTACTGACAACGCAGTGAAGTCGATGCTGGCACGACAACCGCTTGCGCGTTAGACGTCTCGATGCTGACGAGCCACTGAAGCCGCGACCGAGCCGCGCGGAGAAATCTGACGGCGGAGAAATCTGATGAATGATGACCACCCGTCACTGAGAGACCGCACGCTGGTGATTACCGGCGGGACACGAGGGATCGGCAAGGCGATCGGCCTGCGGGCGGCTCGTGACGGAGCGAACGTCGTCATCCTCGGAAAAACGACCGAGCCGCACGCGAAGCTGCCGGGCACGATCTACTCGGCGGAGGAAGAGATCGAAGCGGCTGGCGGTCAGGCTCTGGCTGTTCCGTGCGATCTGCGTTTCGAGGACCAGGTCGCGGCGGCGATCGAACGGACCATCGAGCGGTTCGGCGGGATCGACATTCTCGTCAACAACGCGAGCGCAATCTTTCTGGCCGGATCGCTCGAAACGCCGATCAAACGTTTCGATCTGATGCACCAGGTGAATACGCGCGCGACGTTTCTGAGCAGCCAGCTCTGCCTGCCGCATCTGCTGAAGTCGTCGAACCCGCACATCCTCAGCCTGGCACCGCCGGTCGACATGGACCGCGGCTGGTTCGCGGGCACGCTGCCCTACACGCTGGCGAAGTACGGCATGAGCCTCTGCACGCTGGGGATGTCTCAGGAATTCGCGTCGCAGGGCGTGGCCGTCAACGCCTTGTGGCCGAAAACGGGAATCGCGACGGCGGCCGTCGAGAACCTGCTTGGCGGACCGCAGGCCACCGCAATGTGCCGGAAGCCAGAGATCGTCGCCGACGCCGCCTGGCACGTTCTGACTCGGAACGGTCGCGAGTTCACCGGCCGGTTTCTGATCGACGAGGACGTTCTGCGCGAGGCTGGTGTGACAGAGTTCGACCAGTACGCCGTCACGCCAGGCACCCCATTGATGCCCGATTTCTTCCTCGGCGAGCCTGACTTCGCAACGCTCAGCAAGTTGCTGCACGGGTAGAAGGGGCAACACGGATTGGGTGGCTGGCGAGAGCAGCGAGCCCCCAGGGATCGCCAGTGATCCAGGATGTGATTGTCGTTTCCTGGTCCGTTGGCGGGTTGTGTGGAGTTGGCCGTCATGTTCTGACACGTCTGGGGACTCGCTGCACTCGGCCCCAGCCACCCGTCCGACTGGACACCCGCCCGCCAACGCCCCGGACTGGTCTGGACACTCAAACGAAATCCGGCCTAGAACCCGCGATTCTGGACTCATCGTCGGCAGGACGTGCGCGGATTGCGCTGTCTCTGTCCGACGACTGCCGACTCTGCAGGACGCGCAGCAGGCGTTTTGAGAACCGACCCGGTCACTTCTGAACAACAAACTCACGACGATCGGCCGACTGAACCGCATGGAGGCGGACATCTGTGGATAGTTCTTCCCGATTGCTTCCTTATGCCTTGAAGTATCGCCGGCAGCTGGTGCTTTCGGCCGTGCTGGCTTCGGTTGTCGCGCTGCTGTGGGGACTGAACCTGTCCGTCACGTTTCCACTGGTCAAAGTCCTGCTCGAAGGACAAACGCTGCAGGAATACGTCGAAGACCGGATTGAGACACTGCAGGCCGAAATTGACGATCGCGAAGCACGCGTCGAAACGTTTAATGAAGAGCAGCATCACCGGGCAGCTCGCGAACAGCAGCGTCTGAGTGCCGCCAGCCGCTCGCTGGCCGTGTTTGTCACCGTGCGCGACTGGCTGCTGCCGCATCTGCCCAGGGACCGGTTTGATACGTTCGCCGGTCTGCTCGGCCTGCTCTTCATCGTCACGGTCATCAAAGGCGTCTTTTCGTGGAGCCAGGAGGTTCTCGTCGGCAGCATCGTGCAGCGCTGCGTCATGCGGATTCGCAAAGACGCCTTCCGCCATGTTCTGGGGCTGGATCCGCAGACGATCAATTCCGCGGGCGGTAACGATCTGCTGTCGCGACTGACGAATGACTCGGAAACGCTGGCGAACGGACTGGGCATTCTTGGAGTGCGCCTGATTCGCGAACCACTGAAAGCAGCTGCCTGTGTCGCGTTTGCGTTCGCACTGAACTGGCGACTGACACTGCTGTCGGTCCTCGTTGTGCCGCTGCTGCTGGCGGCGTTCCAGCGGTTCGGCGGCAGTCTGAAAAAGGCTTCGCGTCGCCGGCTGGAAAGCATGTCTCGGATGTACAAACTGCTGGCCGAGACGTTTGCGTCATTCAAGGTCGTGACCGCTTTCAGTGCCGCCAACCGGCATCGCACGCAGTTTCACAGGGAGAACCAGACGTACTACAGACAGTACATGAAGGTCACGCGGGTCGGAGCACTGATGTCACCGACGACAGAACTGGTCGGGATGATCGCCGTCTTCATGGCACTGATGCCCGCGGCCTATCTGGTGTTGCGTGGCGGTACGTCAATCTGGGGGGTCAAGCTGGCTCTGAATCCGCTTGATGTCGCCGATCTGTCCGTTCTTTATGCACTGCTGGCCGGCACACTCGATCCCATCCGCAAACTGTCCGGCATCTTCAAGCACGTCAAATCGTCCGCCGCTGCCTGCGAGCGGATCTTCGGAATCGTCGATCTGGAGACGCAGGTCGAAGAACCGAGCCATCCGCAGCGGTTGCCGGAAACGATCAAGTCGATCCGGTTTGAAGACGTCGGGTTCTCGTACATGGCGCGCAAAGGCGCCAAGGCGTCGCCGCCGATCCTCAACGACGTGTCGCTGTCCGTCCAGAAGGGCGAAGTGGTCGCCGTCGTGGGCACAAACGGATCCGGCAAATCAACGCTGATCAACATGCTGCCCCGGTTCTTCGACGCCACGGAAGGCAGCGTGCTGTTTGATGAAATCGACATTCGCAACGTGCGGCTGCGCGACGTTCGAAACCGCATCGGCCTTGTGACTCAGGAAACGCTGCTGTTCGACACGACCATCTACCAGAACATTCTGTACGGATACCCCAACGCTACCGATGATGCCGTTCATCGCGCGGCCGAGCAGGCTCACGTCACGCAGTTTCTGGGCCAGTTGTCCGAAGGCTTCGACACGGTGGTCGGCGAACGCGGGCAGGCGCTGTCGGGCGGCCAGCGGCAGCGAATCGCACTGGCCCGGGCGATTCTTCGTGATCCCGAGATCCTGATTCTCGACGAAGCGACCTCCGCGATCGATCACCACAGCGAACAACTGATTCACAAGGCTCTGCAGCAGTTCTGCCAGAACCGTACGGTCTTCATCATTTCGCATGTCCTCAGCCAGACGTTCGTCGATCTGGTCACCCGCGTCGTCGTACTCGATAACGGCGTCATCGTTGGTGACGGCA
>Ga0070727_10005573_pt1 | contig 10247 bp, 10 predicted proteins | sample tdAd472_FD_66722 | JGI IMG/M metagenome (GOLD analysis project Ga0070727, IMG submission 66722) | Marine sediment microbial communities from the Atlantic coast under amendment with organic carbon and nitrate - tdAd47.2 | ecosystem: Environmental > Aquatic > Marine > Coastal > Sediment | place... | reverse complement strand
GGGTTCGCGAGTAAATGCGTCTCTGACCCTAATTTTTTTGCGTCTCTGACCCCCTCGATCAACCCATCACGAAGGGATTCGGCACCTCGCTGGAGGTGGAGATCCACACGCTCTTGGTCTGCATGTACTCGTGGATCGCCTCCTGGCCGTTCTCGCGTCCGAGACCGCTGCGCTTGTAGCCGCCGAATGGCGTCGTATAGCTGAACGCGCGATAGGTATTCACCCACACGGTTCCCGCCTGCAGCTGCTCCGACATGGTGATGGCCCGGCGCATGTCCTCGGTCCAGACGCCGGCGGCGAGGCCGAAGATCACATCGTTGCCGATCGCGAGCGCTTCCTCGTCGTCTTTGAAGGGGATCACGGCCAGCACGGGTCCGAAGACCTCTTCCTGGGCGATGCGCATGGAGTTCTTCACACCGGTGAATACCGTCGGCTCCACGAACCAGCCGTCGCCGCACTCCGGGCGGGTCGCCTTTGAGCCGCCCAGCACCGTCTCCACGCCCTCGCTCTTGGCGATGTCGATATAGCCGAGCACCTTCTCGTACTGCATGAGATTGGTGACCGGTCCCACCTGGGTTTCGTAGTCCATGGGGTTGCCCATGCGCGCGGTCTTGGCGAAGTCCACCAGCTTTTCGACGAACTCGTCGTGGATGCTCTCCTGCACCAGCAGGCGTGAGCCCGCGATGCAGGTCTGGCCGGTGGCGGCGAAGATCCCGGAGACGACACCCTTGACCGCGTTCTCCATCTTGCAGTCGTCGAAGACGATGTTCGGAGATTTCCCCCCGAGTTCCAGGCTCACGCGTTTGATGTCCCGGGCGGCCTCGGAGTAGACGTGGGCGCCGGTCTTGGAAGAGCCGGTGAACGCCACCTTGCGTACCAGTGGGTGTTGCACCAGCGGTTCACCGGCCTCGGGCCCGAAGCCCGTCACCACGTTGATGACACCCTTCGGGAAGCCGGCCTCTTCGAACAGCTTCATCAGCGCCAGCGTGGACGCGGAGGTGTGCTCCGATGGCTTGACCACCAGGGTATTCCCCGCCGCCAGTGCCGGGGCGACCTTGAGCCCGAACAACAGGACGGGCGAGTTCCAGGGGGTGATCGCGGCGCACACGCCGAGGGGCTCGTGGCGGGTGTAGTTGAAAGCCGCCTTGTCGGTGGGGATGACCGCGCCCTCGATCTTGTCCGCCATGCCGCCGTAGTAGTAGTACCACTGGGGCGTGTACTTGAGCTGGCCAGCCATCTCGCTGATGAGCTTGCCGTTGTCCTGGACTTCGATAGCGGCGATCTCCTCGGCGTCCCGGGCGATCAGATCGCCGAGGCGTCTCAGCAGCTGGCCGCGCTGGGAGGCGTGCATCTTCGGCCACTCGCCGCTCGTGAAAGCCCGGTGGGCTGCCTGCACGGCGCGATCGACGTCGTCGGCGTTGCCCCGGGGCACCAGGGTCCAGGCCTTGGCAGTGAAGGGGTCGAAGCTCTCGAAGTACTCGCCGGACGCGGAGTCGGTCCACTCGCCGTCGATGAACATCTGCTGGCGGGGCAGGTTCTCGCTCTCGCTCATTGCTCGGGCCATCTCACCATCCTCCCGTTGGATGTGGTCGTTATCCAGTCAGTGTATCATTTCGCGCCTGCGGGCCGACGGATACGAACCATGGGCGCGACTTCACCAACCGCCAACGGGACGCGACGGATCCTGGTGGCCATTACCGGCGCCAGCGGGTCGATCTATGGGGTGCGTTTGCTGGAGTTGCTGCGGCCGGTGGCGGACGTGGAGACCCATCTGATCCTCAGCAAGGCGGGGCGTGTCACTCTCGCCACCGAATGGGACCCCGGCGCGGCCGAGGTCGAGGCCCTGGCCGACGCGGTTCACGCCCCCGCCAACATCGCCGCTCCGCCGGCTTCCGGATCCTTCCGACTGCACGGGATGCTCATCGCCCCCTGCTCAATCCGCACCGCGTCCAACATTGCCTCCGGTAACACCGGCGACCTCATCAGCCGCACCGCCGACGTCATGTTGAAGGAGCGCCGCCTGCTGGTCGTCTGTATCCGCGAGACACCGCTGCACCTCGGACACCTGGAGACGCTGACCCAGCTCGCGCGTCTGGGGGCGGTGATATTCCCGCCGGTGCCGGGGTTCTACTCGAAGCCCCGGGAACTGGACGACATCGTGAACCAGACCTGCATGCGGATGCTCGATCAGGTTGGAGTGGAGATCGATGTGGCTCCGCGCTGGGGGGAGTGAAATCTGACGCAGTTGGCGTTGGCGGGCCCCGTTTGCCGCTCCTTGTTTTCACCCTCACCCCTGTCCCCTCTCCCATCTAGGGAGAGGGGGACCCTTCGTTGACTGCTCGATTTATTCGATGAAGGGGCGGGGGTTCCAGACGATTTCCCAGAGGTGGCCGTCGGGGTCTTCGAACCACCCCGTGTAGCCCCCCCAGCCGACCTCGTGGGCCGGGTTGACGATGGTGGCGCCGGCCTGCTCCGCCGCCGCCATGGCGCGATCCACTTCATCCCGGGAAGCCACGTTGCAGGACAGCGTCATGCCGCCGAAGCCCATTCCACCGGCCGCCACCCCGGCGTAGCCGGCCAGGGCTTCTCTCGGGAACAGGGCGAGCCACGCCCCCTCGAGCTGGAAGTAGACCACCGGCGGCTTGTCGTCGCGGATGGGTAGCCCGAGTCCGTCCCGGTAGAAGCGCGTCGCCCGCTCCATGTCGGCGACGGCCAGGGTAACGACGCTGATGCGCGGGTCCATTGGCCTCGTCCGGTGCCGTGCCTCGGCATTATCGGCACGTGGGCTTGTCTCCCGCAAGGCACGATTGACAAAACCTCGCGATGCTCCTATGAAGTGAGCTTTCCCAGGAGTCTCCGAACCGATGAAAGCCGAGCAAATTCTCGCGCGCCCGCCCCGCGTCCTCAGCCAGGAACAGCGCGAGTTCTATTTCGAGAACGGATATCTGCTGCTGGAGAGCTTCGTCTCCCGCGAGTGGCTGGACCGCATCTGGGAGGTCAGCAACACCTTCATCGAGCGCAGCCGCGGGCTCAGCGAGTCCGATACCGTGCTCGCACTGGATCCCCAGCATTCGGCGGAACATCCACGCCTGCGCCGGCTCATCGATCCGACGGAGCACCATCCGCTCTACTGGGAGTACGTGAGCCAGGGGCCGCTTGTCGACGTCGCCGAAGATCTTCTGGGACCCGCGTTCAAATTTCATCACTCCAAGCTCAACTTCAAGTGGTCGTCGGGGGGCGAGGAGATCAAGTGGCATCAGGACATTCAATTCTATCCCCACACCAACTACGGCGTCGTCGCGTTCGGGCTGTACATGAGCGACGTGGACGATTCGATGGGCCCCATGGGGGTGATCCCCGGCAGCCACCGGGGCGAGATCCATGATCAGTACGACGCGCGCGATCAGTGGGTGGGACACATCAGCGACGATGCCATGGAGCGCGTGGATCTCAACAAGGTGAAGTGGTTGACCGGGCCCGCGGGCTCTGTGACCGTGCACCATTGCCGCAGCATCCACGGCTCCCTGCCCAATATGAGCGAGCGCAGCCGGCCGCTCCTGTTGCAGACCTATACCGCCGCCGATGCTCTGCCGTTGACCCCACGGGCGACGGTGACGCGCCACGAAGGCCGCATGATCCGCGGCGAGCCCGCGCGCTGGGTGGAGTTCGACACCGACCCCTGCCAGCTGCCCCCCGATCGCAGCAGCCACCCCGGCGTAACCATATTCAGCTCCCAGAACCGAGAGCAGTCTGTCTGAGGCGCCGGGCGTCGTGCCAGGGGCGCCGCAATCATGACGCAACGATCACAAACGCTGCCGGTCCTGGGCTGGAGAGAGTGGGTGGCTTTGCCCGAGCTCGGTATCCGGAGAATCAAATGCAAGGTAGATACGGGCGCGCGATCGTCTGCGCTGCACGCATTCTACCTGGAGCCTTTCAAAAGCCGGGGCAGGCAGCGAATTCGCTTCGGCATCCATCCGTTGCAGCGGCGAACGGATCGCGAGTGTGTCTGCACCGCGGACGTTTTGGACCAACGCATCGTCTCGGACTCCGGCGGCCACCGCGAACAAAGGTACGTCATCGAAACCAGGGTTCAACTCGGAGACGAGGACTGGCCCATCGAGATCACGCTTACCGACCGTGATACGATGCGATTCAGGATGCTGCTCGGCCGCACCGCCATCAAGAAGAAGTTCGTCGTCAATCCGGCGTCGTCTTATCTGATGGGCAAGCCGAAGCCGGTTTCCGAAACTTAGGGGACGAAAGACAGTGCGTATCGCGATTTTGTCACGCAATTCCTCGCTGTATTCGACAAGCCGATTGGTAGAGGCTTGCAAACAGCGAGACCACACGGTCGACGTGTTGAACACGTTGAAATGTTACATGGACATCGCCGCGCATCGTCCCAGTGTTCACTATCGTGGAAACGAATTGGAGCCATATGATGCGGTTATTCCCAGAATCGGTGCATCGGTAACTTTCTATGGCGCCGCTGTCCTGAGACAGTTCGAGATGATGGGCGCCTATCCGCTGAATGAATCCGTGGCGATTACGCGCTCGCGGGATAAGTTGCGGTCCCTGCAGATAATGGCACGTGCGGGAATTGGATTACCTCTGACGGGCTTTGCCAATTCACCCGACGACACCAAGGATATGATCAAGTTGGTGGGCGGCGCGCCTCTGGTGGTCAAGTTGCTCGAGGGAACTCAAGGAAAAGGTGTCGTTCTGGCCGAGACGCACAAGGCGGCCGAAAGTCTCATCGATGCGTTTCGTAATCTGGACGCGAACTTCCTGGTTCAGGAGTTCATCAAGGAAGCGGGCGGCGCGGACATACGCTGCCTTGTGATCGGGACGAAGGTAGTGGCGGCGATGAAGCGGCAGGCGAAAGAAGGCGAGTTTCGCTCCAACCTGCACCGCGGCGGCACGGCCTCGCTCATACGTTTGACTCCCGAGGAACGATCCACCGCCGTGCGCGCGGCGAAGAAGATGGGACTGAATGTTGCCGGTGTCGATCTGCTGCGGTCGAACCATGGCCCGGTGGTGCTGGAAGTGAATTCGTCGCCGGGACTCCAGGGAATCGAAACGGCCACAGGTAAAGACGTCGCGGATTTAATCGTCCAGTTTATCGAGAAGAACGCGAAGCCACACAAGACGCGCACCCGCGGGAAAGGGTAGGGTGGCGGAAGAGCTTCGCATCAACGGGGAGCTCATACCTCCCGGCAGCAATGTGACCCTGGAGCTGCCGCTTCCCGAGCTCTATACCCAGACACCCATGACCATGCCCGTGCACGTGAGGCGCGGGAGACGCGCGGGCCCGACACTGTTCGTGTGCGCGGCCGTGCATGGCGACGAGCTGAACGGCGTCGAGATCATCCGTCGGCTGATGCGCCGCCGCGCGCTGTCGCGCATCCGCGGCACGCTCATCACGGTACCGATCGTCAACATGTACGGCGTCATCGGACGCTCCCGCTATCTTCCCGATCGCCGGGATCTGAATCGCTCCTTTCCCGGCTCGGACCGCGGGTCCCTGGCGGCGCGTCTCGCGGATCTGTTCATGACCGAGATCGTCCACCGTTGCACCCACGGTATCGACTTGCACACCGGGGGGCTGCACCGGACCAACCTGCCCCAGATACGGGGCCATCTGGACGACGCGGAAACCCTGCGCCTGGCACGGCAGTTCGGCGTCCCCGTGCTCATCAACGCCGATCTGCGGGACGGATCGCTCCGCGAGGCGGCGGCGGCGCGCGGGACGCCCATGCTCCTCTACGAGGCCGGCGAAGCGTTACGTTTCGATGAGATCTCCATCCGCGCCGGGGTTCAGGGGATTGTCAACGTGATGCGGGGCCTCGACATGCTTGCGCCGTCCCGCGGCCGCAAGCGCTCTTCCGCCGAACCCTTCGTCGCCCGATCCAGCTCATGGGTGCGGGCCCCGGCAAGTGGTATATTCCGCGGCACCGTGACCCTCGGCGCCCGCGTCCAGCAGGACGAGAAGCTGGGAATCGTGACCGAACCCATCGGCGACACCGAGAGCGTGGTGCGGGCGCCCTTCGGGGGCATCGTCATCGGCTGCAGCAAACTGCCCATGGTGCTCGAGGGTGAAGCGCTGTTTCACGTTGCCAGCTTCGAAGATCTGCACGAAGTCGCGGAACAGGTGGAAGAGTTTCAAACCAGTCACGAGGATGCCATCGAGAACGGCAACCCGCCGAGTAGTCTCTGAGATACGGAAATGAGTATCCAACCCGAAATCCTGGCCGCACTAGTGGGCGCCGATGCCGTCGACGCGTTTTTCAACGACTACTGGCCGAACCGCGTCTTCGTGGCCGAGGGCGACAAGGATCGATTGCCGGCGGCGCTGCTCGATGCGGAGCTCAACCAGTTCGATTCGCTCTCACTGCGTTACAAGGGCGTCGTCTCGTTCTTCGGCGATGACAGGTCCGGACATATGGTTTCCGTCGAGGGGATCGAAGCGGCCGAACCGTACCGGTGTGGCCTGTCGGTCTATCTGGCCGATGTCGGGCCGTGTTTCCCCGACGTTCAGCGGATGGTCAGACAGCTGGAATTCGAGCTCGGTGTCAACGAGGGCTGCGCGCGGGCGGGGGTGTTCGCGTCTCCCACCAACGGAGGCATCAGCTGCCACTACGATTCCGTGGACGTATTTTCCATTCAGCTGCGCGGCAGTAAGAAGTTCGACGTTGCGCCGGTCTCGGAGATGCGCAATCCCTGGGGATTTCAGTATATAGCGGGCAGCAAACCCATCGATGACCTTTATCCCCAGGCGACGGAGGGTTTCCCCGACTGGGAGGACGCCGAGTTTCGAACCGTGGAGATGACCCCGGGCACCGTGCTCTACATGCCGCGGGGCACGTGGCACCGCACCGAGGCCGAGGGCGATTCCATCGCAGTCAGCATCGGCATGCAACCGCCCAGCGCGGCCGAGTGCGTGCTCGAGCAGCTGCGTTTGTTGCTGTTGCAGGATCCCGAGTGGCGTCAGCCGCTCTACGGGGCGTGGGGCGCCGGCAGCATGGCGGACGCCGCCCGCGAACGGGCGCGCGAGCTCATTGCGAAACTCCCCGGGCTCGTGTCCACCCTCACACCCGGACTCGTGGCGAGCCCCAAGATGTCCGAGACACGGCGCATCTCGATGATGAACGCCGCGAGCCGTGTGCAACATACGCCCAACTCGAGATTGATCATCGGCGACCCGCCCCCCGACAGCGACGACGACAGCATTCTGGCGAGCGTCGAGATCTACGATCGCGGCGTCAATCAGATCATGTCGGAGATCGAGATGCCTTCCCGCTGCGAGCCGATTCTGCGCTGGCTCGATGCCCGGAAAGACTCTTTCCTCGTGTCGGATGTAGCGGCGAAATTTCCCGAGCTCACCGAAGATCAGCACCTGCAACTCATCCAGAGCCTGACCGGCGCGGGACTGTTAAAGGTCTACTGGTTCCCCAAGCTGCAAAACCCCCGCACCGACAGCTAGATGGGGTCAGATCCACTTGATTTCGAACTCGACGAGAAGGCTCTCCTCGATGCTCGGTGAAATCAAGTGGATCTGACCCCCTTGAATTTTAGAGGTCCAGGCGGGTGATCTCCGTGACGCCTTGCTTGATGTTGTCTTTCGCCGCGCCTTCCGTCGCCTTCCTCAGGCGGCCGACGGGGGTGATGTCGGAGCCGCTGGACGCGGTGTAGGTGGAGCGCAGTGCCTGCTGCCAGACGATATCTCCCGTCAACCGGTTAGTCAGCGTCCATCCCGTCTCGATTGTGACCGTCGCGCCTTCGCCGGCTGGCGGGTGTTGCACGTTGAAGATGATAACGCTGAGCAGGTAGTTGCCGGTCTTCTCGTCGTGGATGCGGGCGAACGCCTTGGTCTTCTTGAGGGTCTCCGTGATCGCCTCGTCGAAGGCGTCGTTGGCGATTTGCGGCGTGCCGGTGGGCTCGGTGGCGCGGCCGCCGGTGACCTCGACGTTGATGGAATAGGGGTGGGTCTTCTCGACGCTCGCGGTCTCGGGAATCATGGCCTCCGTCGTTGCCGGCGTGGCGCAGCCGCCGAGGACGAAGCACCCTGCGAGCACCGCGAAGGCTGCGAAGCGCGGAGTCAGCTGGGTGGTGGTATCGCTCATGAATTCGTCGGTGTCGAGAGCCTCTACTGGCACTAAGGTAGACGAATAAGTCCCAGAAATACAGCGGCTTACGGCAGTCTATCAGCCCGCATAGAGGCCCTCGATCTCCACCAGCAGGTTTTTTCTGCAGAGATCACCGCCGAGATAGATGACCGGCACATCCTCGCCGAGCAGATCGTCCATGTGTTCGCGTATCAATTCGTGGTCCTGCTCGTCGCGCACGTAGACCTTGAGCTGGGAAAGATCCGCCAGGGAGCCGATAGCGACACCGTGCTCGCTTTCGGCGTTTTGCACCAGCGTGCTCATGTTGCGCAGGGTCTCCGTCAGCTGTGGTACCACGTCGTCCCGGTGCCGGGACTCGTGCCCGACGATGCTGGCGGTCCCCGAAATGTACAGGTGCTTGTCGGCGCCCCAGTCCTTGACCATCGCCCGGGAGAAGGCGGGGCTCTTCGGGCCATACTGGGGCGGATACCGATAAGCGCTCACCTGACGGGGGTTCTCCAGCTGGGTCCCCGCGTCCCGTGCGGCGAGAAAATACACGAGGATCTTGTCCGAGGGGCTGCCGACGCCGCTGGCGGCGGGCAGCCGATTCTCGGGAAGCACGAACTTCTCGAGGCCCGTGTGCCTGCCCATGCAAAAGCGCTTGTAGCGCTCGACGCCGTCCACCTCGCCGTTGATGTCCGGTATGTAGTTCCAGATTCTCAGGTAGTGGGGGAAGCCCATGTCGCGGGCGAACGGGAGGATGGTCTCATAGGCCTCGCGGCTGGCTTCCTCCAGGCTCGCATAGTCTCGCTCGTCGACGGAAAGGTGTCCGAGCAGCACCTGCTCATTCTTGCTGTAGGACACCGGGCCGCGGGTCCCGGAAACCACCGGCGTCTCGCTCCTCCAGACCTCGACGAGAGGGCAGGGGCCCAGTTGCGGCAGGTCGACGGTAATGCGGCGCGGATCCGCATCCCGCCGGCCGCCGCCGCCGAACTCGATCAGCGCGAGTACGTGCGAATCTTCCAGAAGCTCTGCTGCGCTGTCTACGGACGCGAAATTTGCTGAAAATGGTTGCATTCCTGCGTCGTCGATTCAGCCAGGCAGGTCACCGGGACGCCAGAAACTGCCGAACTCCGGAAGCAATCCCGGGGTCCTCACGGTCGATGCGACATGCGGGCTAGGTGCATGGCGCGAATCCTATGGGCTCGCCGTTTGGAACGCAATATGCAGGCTGAGCGCGCCATCCGGGGGCTGCGGCCCGGGAGCCCGGGTCCGATTGCCGTTTCCGGCTCAACCGGCCGGATATTTCCATTGCGGCGGAGTGGCCGACCCCGGGTAACCCCGTGGCATATGGCTCTACGCGAAAACATGTGGTCAAATCCTCAATCAGATCGTGCGTAATACATTGTAGAACCTGATTTTTTTCCAGCAGCAGTAGCAGACGCTCGCTCGATTCGAACGTGAGCCAGGTGTCCGAGGGAACGTAATGAAGACCAATGACGGGGCGGTCAACACGATGTCCGCGGTAGAGGCGAAATTTGATGCACAGCAGATTGCCTTGGCACCCATTATTTTTCAGGCGGCGAGATTGCTGCGTGATCTCGGCATATTGAAGGCCCTCCGGACGACCCGCACCGGCCTCACGCTCGAGGAGATTGTCGAGAAGGTCGAGACCTCGCGTTACGGTGTGATCGTATTGCTGGAAGCCGGGCTGGCGGGAGGACTGGTGCGTTCCGAGGACAACCGCTACTTCCTGACCATGACAGGCGTCTACATCCTGAGCGACGAGCTAACCCGGAACAATATGGATGTGGTACATCACTGCTGTTTCCAGGCTATGTACTACTTGGAAGACTCGATTCGCGAGTGCGAGCCGGTCGGGCTCAGAAAGATCTTCGGTGATTGGGAGACGATTTACGCGGCCCTGCCTGGTCTCTCGGAGGATGCGCGCACCAGCTGGTTCAAGTGGGACCACTATTACTCCGACGCTGCGTTTGCGCAGGCCCTGCCAATCGTCTTCGAACGCGGCCATCGCAAGTTACTCGATGTTGGAGGCAACACCGGAAAATGGGCTGTTCAATGTGTCGATTACGCCCAGAACGTTTCGGTCACGGTTCTCGATCTACCAGGATTGGTGGCTTT
>Ga0070727_10005570_pt1 | contig 10250 bp, 11 predicted proteins | sample tdAd472_FD_66722 | JGI IMG/M metagenome (GOLD analysis project Ga0070727, IMG submission 66722) | Marine sediment microbial communities from the Atlantic coast under amendment with organic carbon and nitrate - tdAd47.2 | ecosystem: Environmental > Aquatic > Marine > Coastal > Sediment | place... | reverse complement strand
TGGGTTCGGGATAGCGGTCAGGTCGCGCGACCTCTTTCGAAAGTACCTCGCCGGCGGGCTCACCATTGTGATTGCCCTACAAGCGATCATCATCCTCGCCGGTGTCCTGCGACTGATGCCGATCACCGGAATCACCCTGCCGTTCATGTCATACGGCGGCTCGTCGCTTGTCGCAAACATGGTGATAATCGCGCTCCTGCTCCGCGTGTCTGATGAGGAGCGAGCATGAACGTTGCCCTTCGGCGAACGGCCTACGCGTTTCTTGCAATGTTCCTGGTTTTGGCCGCTTCAGCGACCTATGTCCAGGCAATCAACGCACCCGAGTACCGGGACGACCCGCGAAATCCGAGAGTCGTGGCGTGGAGAACCGGCAGAGAGCGTGGCCCCATTGTCACATCTGACCAGGTCGTAGTCGCTGTTTCCCAACCATCGCCGTTGGACCCATCCCTCTTCCAAAGGGACTACCCGCACGACGATCTGTACGCCCACACCGTCGGCTACACATCCTTCTTGTTCGGCTCGCGAGGTCTTGAGCGAACCCACGGTGCCGAACTGACATCGAATCGCGACTCAACAATCTCTGGCGTTCTCAACGGCATCCTCGGAGGCGACACACGCCCAAGGGGTCTCAGGTTGACGATCGATCACAAGCTCCAAATGGCGGCCACCGAGGCACTCGGCGACCAGAAGGGTGCGGTCGTTGCAATGGATCCAAAGACCGGAGCAATCCTCGCGCTCGTTTCGTACCCGAGCTTCGATCCAAACACGCTGATCGGCGTGAACGCCGGTGACGCTGGAACGCAACTCGAGAACGACGAGGACGAGCCATTGCGAAACCGCGTCACAGACGAGACGTATGCCCCGGGATCGGTGTTCAAGATCATCACGACAGCATCGGGACTCGACACCGGTCTGGTGAGCCCATCGACCATGTTTGCTGACCCCGTCGAACTCCCGCTCCCAGGGAGTACATCAACAATCCAGAACTTCGATGGCGGAGTGTGCCTTGACGGAACCCAGGTGTCGCTCGACTACGCGTTCGTCCACTCATGCAACACGACGTTCGCCCAACTCGGGATGGACCTCGGTGGGAGCCAACTCGGCGAGACAGCTGATCTATTCGGATTCAACGAAGCGGTTCCGTTCGATCTGCCGACGCTCGCCAGCTTCTTCCCCTCTGACGGATCTATTGATGAGAACCTACCGGCTACAGCACAGTCTGCGATTGGACAAAGGGACGTTCAGACAACGCCGATGTTGATGCTTCTCGCCGGTGCCGCAGTCGCAAACGGTGGCACAATCATGGAGCCATATCTTGTCTACGACGTCTTCACATCAGATGGGACCATTGAGTCCTCCACCGTCCCATCGCCATGGCAGAGGGCCATGAGCCCGGCGACAGCGTCAGTGCTAACCAACCTCATGGAACAAGTCGTCGTCGCCGGCACCGGCCGAAAGGCTGCGGTTCCCGGCGTTCGGATTGCTGGGAAGACCGGGACAGCGGAAGTCTCGGGATTCGCGCCTCATGCGTGGTTCGTCGGTTTCGGACCGGTGGACGCTGAACCAGGGCAGGCATCGATTGTCGTAGCAGTCGCCGTCGAATCCGGAGGCGACTTCGGCGAATCTGCAACGGGTGGCAGTGTCGCAGCGCCAATTGCCCAAAAGGTGCTCGCGACCTTCTTCGGCACTGGCTGATTAAGGCAGCCTCAGCGCCCGTTTGGGAGCGTTTTGCTTTTGTGCAGGGCATTATCGGGGTCCCTGTGTACCCTCCCCATCGTGCAAGATCGCTTACTTTCCGATAGGTATCAGGTCGTCCGCCACCTCGCAAGAGGCGGTATGGCTGACGTGTTTGAGGCCGAAGACACGCTGCTGAACCGAACGGTTGCGGTGAAGGTTCTCCATGCCAACTTTGCGTCTGATCAGGCGTTCGTGACTCGGTTCCGACGTGAAGCTCAGGCAGCAGCCAACCTCGCGCACCCCAACATCGTCGCGATCTACGACTGGGGTCAGGACGAGGGCACCTACTACATGGTGATGGAACTGATCAAGGGTCAGACACTTCGCGATGTAATCAGGGCGGACGGAGCGATCCTCCCAAGAAGGGCTGCTGAGATCGCCGCCGAAACAGCCGCGGCTCTCAGCGTTGCCCACCAGCACGGTGTCTTCCACCGCGACGTCAAGCCAGGCAACATCATGCTTACGGAAGACGGCAGTGTGAAGGTCACTGACTTCGGCATCGCCCGCGCTCTTGACGATTCCGAGGAGCTCACACGCACCGGAGCGGTCATCGGCACGGCCACCTACTTCTCTCCGGAGCAGGCCCAGGGGCTTCCGGCCGACGAGCGGTCTGACGTGTACTCACTCGGCATCGTCCTCTACGAAATGCTCGCCGGCAAGGCACCGTTCACCGGAGAAAGCCCGGTCGCCGTTGCGTACCAGCACGTGTCAGAGCCCGCAGTTCCACCCCAAGAGGTCAATCCGGACGCGCCCATCGAACTTGCCGCCATCGCGACCCACGCCATCAAGAAGCGGGCAGACGAGCGATATCAGTCAGCGGATGAGATGCGCGATGACTTGCTTCGCTATCTCGGAGGCGCTGAGCCAATCGCCGCAGGCGTTGTGTCTGCTGCAGCGGCGACAGCGATGATTCCGCCGCCGGTTGGAATACCGGTCGGAGCTGCCGGAGCTGCCGCGACGACCGGAACCATGGCGTTTGACGCACCTGCCCAGGAACGATCCCAAACTGGCTACTGGGCTGCCGTTGGCGGCCTCCTCGTAGTCCTTGTGCTCGGGATGTGGCTGCTTTTCCGACTGTTGTCGCCCGGCGAGCCTGTTGCGACGACCGTCGTCATCCCGGATCTTCGAGACACCCCCGCAGAAGAGGCCTTTGAAATACTGCAGGACGACCTCGATCTCAAGGTACGGCTTCAGGAGGAGACCAGCGAGGAGATCTCTGCCGGTCGGGTGATCCGCACCGATCCCCCAGCAGGGACATCGGTACCGGTTGGAGACTTCGTGACGGTGTATGTGTCACTCGGTCAGGCCGAGTTCGGTGTACCAAACCTCCTGGGTGAGAACGTCGACATCGCCAGGGCTCGGATTCAGGAGCAGGGATTCACCGTCGGTGTCATCACCTATCAACCGACGGAGGACACAGACGAGAACATCGTCATCAATCAGTCCCCACCTGGCGGAACTACCGCTCCACCTGAAACCGCTGTCGACCTTGTTGTGTCGGCAGGTCCTGCTGCAATCGAGATCCCGGATGTAGGCGGCAAGTCATCAGAGACTGCGATCCTCGAACTCGCTCGAGCTGGCTTCACCAACATCGAGACCGAGACGGCTTTCTCGCCGGACGTGCTCGCAGGTTTTGTGATCGAGACGAATCCGGCGGCGGGTCAAGTCGTTCCAAAGGAAGCCACCATCATCGTCATCGTCTCCGAGGGGCCAGAGCCGGTGCCAGTCCCAGATCTTGAGGGAAAGACGGAGAACGAGGCACGGACTCAGGTCAACTCACTCGGTCTCCAACTCGTGGTTAGCTCCGAGACAATCGAGGTCCCCCTCGCCTCCGGATTGGTCGGGAAAGTTGTCGAACAGACACCTTCTGAAGGCACAGAGGTTGAGGTCGGTTCGCAGATAGTCGTGAAGCTTGGAGTGGTTCAGCAGGTGATCGTCCCCGACCTCATCGACATGACTATCGAAGAAGCCGAAGCCGCTGCCGCCGCGCAAGGGCTCACGATTGACATCAGCGTCGAAGATCCGCCCGTATCAACACCGGATCAGGATCTCGATGGCAAGGTCGCGACCCAGAATCCCACCTCGGGGGCTTCGGTCGACGAAGGTTCGATCATCGTCGTCGTTCTCTACCTCTGGGATGGAACAACAACAACGACCATATGACGGTCAAGGTTCCTCAGCCGATTTCAGCACGGAACCAGGAGTTGCTTCGCTGGTATGGGGTACACGCAAGGGACCTCCCTTGGAGGAACACCGACGATCCATATCGAGTTCTGGTTTCTGAGATCATGCTTCAACAAACACAGGTTTCCCGCGCCACACCAAAGTTCATAGCCTTTGTCGAGCGGTGGCCAACGGTCGCTGACCTCGCAGAAGCAACGAACGAGGAGATCCTGTCACAGTGGTCAGGCCTCGGCTACAACAGTCGCGCACTTCGGCTGAGAGATGCAGCGCAAGTGGTCGCAAAGGACGGTTGGCCGACAACGCCCGCCGGACTCCAGGCGCTCCCTGGCGTCGGTCCCTACACGGCAAATGCAGTGGCGTCGATCTGTTTCGGTGCCGAAGTACCTGCGGTAGACACCAACCTCCGAAGAGTCCTCAGTCGGTGGTTTGGGTCCTCGCTCACGGGGCCCGAACTCGTCGAGTATGCCGACACCGTCGTCGGTTCGCCTGCTGGCGATTGGAACCAAGCACTGATGGATCTTGGCTCCACAGTGTGTCTGCCAAGGAATCCGCTGTGCCACGAGTGCCCGGTGAGCGAGACATGCTCCAATCCCGACGTCTACCTGGCTCCTGCGCGTCAACCGCGATTCGAGGGATCGAACCGCCAACTCCGAGGAGCCATCGTGCGAGCCTCGCTCGAAGGGCGAGACCCCGTCGAGGCAGGCCTCGGACTTGGCCGCACACCGACCGAGATCGAGAACGCCATCAATCGACTCATTTCAGAGGGTCTGATCAAGCCCTGACTTGTGGGAGAGCTACGTCGTTGCGGGAACGCCGCTCGCGAGAAAGTTGGCGAGCAGCGGCTTGCCTTCCACGGTCATGATGCTCTCCGGGTGGAACTGGACCGCCTCGATCGGCAGCGATGTGTGTCGCACTCCCTGGAGGACTCCGTCGTCGGAATGGGCGGATTCGACGAACACATCAGGAACATCGGTCACGGCGAGCGAGTGGTATCTGGTGGCCTCAAACGGGTCAGGGAGACCAGAAAAGACGCCTTGCCCATCGTGGGTAATTGGAGATGTCTTGCCATGCCTCGGCTCGGGGGCGAGTCCAACGGATCCGCCGAACGCCACGACCGCCGCCTGAAGGCCAAGACACACGCCGAGAGTCGGAATGGTCGGACCGAGCTCAGTGACATAGGCAATCGAGTACCCGGCATCTTCCGGTCGGCCGGGTCCTGGGGAAATCACAATTCTGTCAGGTCCAAGGGCTCGGGCCTCTGCTGGACTGAGTGCGTCGTTCCGATAGACAATCGGTTCCGCGCCTAGCTCCCCAATGTATTGGGCGAGGTTGTAGGTGAAGGAGTCGTAGTTGTCGAGAATGAGGACCTTCACGAAATCGAGCCACCGCTGTCGAGGAGGTTGGCGCCCATCCAGTCATAGACGAAGAACAGCGCAACAAGGGCCAACACGACAATGACGACGGCTAACAGAACCTTGACCGGCATCGGGCCTGGGAGTCTCATGACGAGTCGCTTCATGCGCCGAGAATAGCCTCTGCATTTGGCCCGGAGACGAGAGTCGCGAACACGACGAGACGCTGCCGAGAGCTGAACTTCGGGTGACATGTGGTGAGTGTGAGCGTTGCCCCACCTCGATCGTCGGTCACCCACAGGTCACGTGGATTCACAATCTCGGTACCCGTCACGGAGTACGTGTGCACACCAATGGCAGTTTCCACCTCTACGAGGTCGCCCGGTTGCAGCTGGTCAAGCTCGTGAAACGGTGCCCCGTAGGTTGTACGGTGGCCAGAGATCACGGAGTTCCCCGGCTGTCCTGGTAGCGGTGTACTCGGCATGTGCCCCGCACCACTGCGCAGCACCTTGCGCGAAACGCCCTCAACAATGGCCCAGCCCTCGGCAAGCCGTTCAATTGTTGGTATGCGGATGATGGCGAACGGCTCTGCAATCTCGGGAGACTCTTCAACAAAGATCGTTGAGACGGGTTCATCGGGATCGATTGGGATCTCCGGTGCCCCCGGACTGGCGAACGTCGGTGCGACATACTCGACTTCGGCAACCTCGACATCGTCGAAGCGAACCTCTGCCTCCGCTGTCAATTCGTTGTTCGCCTGCTGGGCGAAGTAGGTGGTGACAAACAACTGTTGAGCTACGAAACCGAGGATGAACAGCCCGAGCCCGATACTCGTCCACCCGACGATGCGGACTGCCCTCATGACGACGCTTATGCCCCTTGGCTGTTGGGGTTCTGCCCGCTGCTCCGTCGTTTCAATCATGATGCGAGGGTACCGCCAGAATCCTGTTGCGCTACGGAAACCACTCCTACGTCCGACCCTCAATGTCGCAGCGTTGCCACTACGCTGACAACATGCCAGTTTCAAAGGGTCGCAAGAAGGCCAACAAACGCCCGACTCCCCCGTCACACAAGCCGACAGCTGTCGACACCAAGGGTCCATCACCGACCTGGTATGTCGCGACAATGTTCGGGCTGATGGCCGTCGGGGTTCTGGTGATCCTTGCGAATTACATGGGTCTCTTCGGAGCTACGTCCAACACCTATCTCCTCATCGGGCTTCTCGGGATAGGCGTCGGCTTCACGATGACGATGAACTACCGCTAGGTAGCTTCCGCATCACTTTCTGGTTCACGATTCTCAGGGGATATCGCCGCGTCGCGGCAGCCGTCAGATCGCTCGCACCATGTCCTCACGACAATGGCGCGGTGGATCGATTTCATCACCAATCTGGGCTTCGGTGACCGTCAGACTCAGGCCGCACACGGTGCATAGATACGGAACGTCCACTTCCTCTACTGAGGACAAATCAGGTTCCGGCGGTGGACCGGCAGCGATGAAACGGATACTCCACACTGTCATCACGATGATGAGCAGCCCGATAAGGGCTGCGATGAACACAATCATGCAAGCGACTCGAGGATCGTTCCATTGGCGAGTCCGCCACCCTCACACATCGACTGAAGACCATATCTCCCGCCAGAACGCTCCAATTCGTTGACCAGTGTTGTCATGAGGCGGGCGCCCGAGGCGCCGAGCGGATGACCTAGAGCGATCGCCCCACCGTTGACGTTCACGCTGTCCCAGTCGGCCCCGGTTTCCCTCAGCCATGCACCGATAACCGCGGCAAACGCTTCGTTGATCTCGTAGAGATCGATGTCATCGTGCGTGAGCCCTGCTTTCGCGAGCGCCTTTGACGTCGCCGGAATCGGTCCAGTCAACATAGATACCGGATCTGTTCCGGCGAGCGAGAACGAGACGAAACGAGCTCGCGGCGTGAGCCCGAGCTCCTTCGCCTTTGCGGCAGACGTGATAAGGATTGCGGCGGAACCGTCTGTGATCTGGGACGAGTTACCTGCAGTGACGACGCCGCCTTCTTTGAATGCGGGCCGAAGCGTGGCAAGTTTCTCGACCGTCGTGCCTGGCCTGATGCCCTCGTCTCGCGACAGAACGCCCGGTACCCCTTCAATCTTGACGTCGATAGGGATGATCTCGTTCTCGAACCGGCCCTCATCCGTTGCCCGCAGGGCACGAGCTTGGCTGTCGAAGCCGATCGCGTCGAGCTCCTCGCGTTGAATGTTCCACTGCTCGGCGATCATCTCCGCGGAGAGTCCTTGTGGGATCAGTCCGTTGTGATAGCGCTCGCGCATCTTCTCGCCGAACGGCTGCGCCGAACCCATCGACGAGCCCATGGGTACCCGCGTCATCGACTCGACTCCAGCGGCAACAACCACATCGTATGCGCCGGCCATCACGCCCTGAGCCGCGAAGTGGACTGACTGCTGAGATGAGCCACACTGACGATCGATTGTGACTCCGGGAACGGTGTCGGGCCAACCGGCGCCGAGAACCGCGTTCCGACCGATGTTGTAGGTCTGCTCACCGACCTGTGAGACACAACCCATGATGACATCGTCGACAAGCGAGGGATCAAGGGAATTGCGCTCAGCGAGCGCCTTGAGAGGTTCGGCTGCCAGGTCTCCCGGATGCCAATCGGAGAGGGAGCCGTTGCGCTTGCCGAGCGGCGTTCTCACCGCATCGATGATCACAGCTTCGTGCATACACGCTCCCGTATTCGGTTGTGGAGACGATCGGATTCGAACCGACGACCCTCTGGTTGCAAACCAGATGCTCTGCCAACTGAGCTACGTCCCCGCGGCGCCGGAGTGTAGGACTCTCGCCTCCAAACCCCTACAGCAATATCGCGTACCCAGGGTTCTGTGACGTGTAGAGCAAGCTCCTCAGCCCACAGAATGGCTGAGTCGGCTAGAGACCGGGTTTGATGACCATCACGGCCATCGCAATCAGCAGCAGCAACGTCATGATGTGGGCCATCATCGCGATACGTGCACCGCGACTCGCGACCTCGGGATCCTGCGGACCGCGCTCGGCGACGATCTCCTCGATCTTTTTCATCTGGGGAGAAAAGAAGGCTATTCCTGCGATGATTCCGATGATGGCAATCAGGAACCCGATCGACACGAATGTGTCGGAGAACTCCCACGGGGAGTCGTCCAGAAGCAGAAGCCACACACCAAAGACCAGAGTCAGAACTCCAGAAACTCCGAACACCCTGGGATTCGTCTTTCCGACGCGCATGGCGACCGTCCCCATGATCTGAGGGTCCTTCGTCCGTCCAGCGCTTGCCATCAGGGCCTCGACATACACGGCGCCTCCGAACCAGACGGCAGCGAATACCACGTGTCCGAGCTTGATCCACTCCATCGCAACTCCTCCAATAGGAACGGGGTCATCGTAGTCAGACGAAACTTGGCCGACCGACATTGGTCGTATCGACGTCGCGAAGGCAACGGGCGAAGGATTGCGTTGAATCGACCACAATGACCTGATGGTCGAAGCCCCTACGAGCAGTAAGCAGCGGACCGCGCTGTCGGTGATAGCCATAAGCCAGCTCCTCGTCCTCACAGTTTGGTTCTCAGCATCAGCCGTGGCGCCGCGGCTGGAGGTCGAGTGGGGCCTCGACTCCGGCCAGGCAACCTGGCTGACACTCGCCGTACAGATCGGATTCGTCGTCGGGGCACTGGTCTCGGCCGTCTTCAACCTCTCCGACCTTGTGAACGCACGGACACTATTTCTCATCACGGCGCTGGCGGCTGCGGCGGCAAATGGGGGGTTGGTTCTGATGGGCGACGGTGACGTTCTCGCCGCCATCGGGCTCAGGTTCGTAGTAGGCGTTGCTCTGGCCGGGGTCTATCCATCGGGTCTGAAGGTCATGGCGGGGTGGTTTCGTAGGCGTCGCGGCATGGCCCTTGGTGTGCTTGTCGGCGCCCTGACCGTGGGTTCGGCGACTCCTCACCTCGTCCGAGGAATTGGGCTTGAGTGGGAGGCCGTGATCCTTGTGTCGAGCGTGCTAGCCATCGTTGGAGGCGTCCTGCTGTGGCTCACTGTTTCCGACGGGCCCTATGACACAGCACCAGCACCCTTCTCCTTCCGGCTTGTCGGAGACGTCGTCAGGAATCGCGGTGTTCGACTCGCGACCTACGGGTACCTCGGGCACATGTGGGAGCTCTACGCGATGTGGACATGGACGGCGGCGTTTCTGGTCGCCAGTGCCACGGTGTCGGGACTCTCGACCGGGTGGGTACCGACAGCAACGTTTGCCATCATCGCCATCGGTGGGATTGGATCGTGGATCGCTGGTCGTGCTGCCGACCGAGTTGGCAAGGAGCGTGTCGCTGCGATAGCCATGGTCGTCTCAGGTACCTGTGCGGCCATCAGCCCACTGATCTTCGGCCTGTCCATGTGGATTGTCCTCCCTGTGTTTCTCGTCTGGGGTTTCACGGTTGTGGCGGATTCGGCGCAGTTCTCCGCTCTGGTGACGGAGACCGCCGTCGAGCGTTATCGGGGAACGGCGCTGACCCTCCAGACAGCTGCGGGATTCCTCCTCACACTTGTCACCATCCGAGGTGTTCCGTGGATAGCGGATCAGTTTGGCTGGCGTTGGGCCTTTGCCTGGTTGGCAATCGGGCCGGCTCTCGGAGTCGTCGCCATGTGGCGGATGCAATCGGCAAGGCGAACCGGGGAGATTGCCCCGACTGTTTGAGTGACCAGCGCTGTAATCTCCGACCCTCGTGAGGGCCTATAGCTCAGCCTGGTTAGAGCGCATCCCTGATAAGGATGAGGTCCCTGGTTCAAATCCAGGTAGGCCCACCGCGTGCCCTTCGGGCACGTTGGAGTTCTTTCAGAACTCCGCTCGCTTCCACCCCGCGTGCCCTTCGGGCACGTTGGAGTTCTTTCAGAACTCCGCTTGCTAACCCCGCGTGCCCTTCGGGCACGATCGAGTTCTTTCAGAACTCC
>Ga0070727_10005569_pt1 | contig 10253 bp, 9 predicted proteins | sample tdAd472_FD_66722 | JGI IMG/M metagenome (GOLD analysis project Ga0070727, IMG submission 66722) | Marine sediment microbial communities from the Atlantic coast under amendment with organic carbon and nitrate - tdAd47.2 | ecosystem: Environmental > Aquatic > Marine > Coastal > Sediment | place... | reverse complement strand
TGATTCCTGATCAGCGTAACACAAGCAATCCCGTCTGACAATAATAATTCTACGAGATCAGTTCCGGGCACCCCGCATGAAACGCACCCAGGAATGCGCTCACATCAAAGAAATCAAACACCCCGTCCCCGTTGAAGTCCGCCGCCGGCTCCTGTGCCGAGAACCGCGACAGGAACGCCGAAACATCGAAGAAGTCCAAACGCCCATCCGGCAGCAGGTCCGCCCCGTTGCAGGGCTCCGGGCCCAGGATCCCCAGCGAGTTGATCCGAACAGCCACAAGCTCGTCATCGACCGTGCCCGGGACATCGATCTGCCACGCGACCACGCTGCCCCCGCCCGATCGAGCAATCTTCGCGAAGCTCGATGGCGTTTCCGCCGCAACAGTGATCGCCGAGCCAACCGCATGCCCGTCGTCATCGAAGCGCGACACCGTGATCCCATCGTTCCCGCCAATCACCACCCGCAGCTGCCCATCGACCAGGATCGCGTCAAAGCTCCCCGTGGCCAGATCGATGGCTCCGATACCGATCCCCTCATCGCCCCACCGGCGCTGCCCATCAATCCCGATCCGCTGCGCCCGGATCATCTGCCCATCAAAGAGCCCATCACGCCAGACAACAACCGCATCGCCGCTGGTCTCATCCAGAAACGCGATCGGATCAAACTGACGATCACTGCCAAGCGATACCCGCGTCGCATCAAACGAAAACCCGAGCGTGCCGTCCTGTCGGATCCGTTGCATCAGCAGCGGAGCGGGCGTAGTCCCCGCCTCAAACCCCCGCGCAAAGAACACCAACGCACCGCCCTCACCATCAGGAATCACGCTCGGACGCGTATGGCGCGAGCTCGTCGTGTTCGGGTTCACATCCGTCATCCGCACCGGTGCCGCCCACGCGAGCGAGCCGTCCGCGTTGATCCGCATCGCGCGAATGAGCTTCGTATACGCTAAGTGCGAATCCCACACCAGCACCGCGCCCCCATCGGGCTGGGGCGCGATGTCCAGCACCCGGAAGTTCGACCCCGCCTCAGACGAGAACACGCTCGGAGCAGCCCAGACCCGATCACCATCCGGGCTCAGGCGATCGGCGTGCAAGTCGCCCCCGTCCTGCGCCACGATCAGCACATCACCGCCCGCGAGCTTTGCCCCCTCACCAAGCCACTCGGACCCATTCGTGGAATACGACGGAGACCAAACCGCGTTGCCCTGCAGATCGAAGCGCTGGATCGGGGTCGTTTGCAACGACGAACTCGCTCGTGACGCGATCGCGCTGCCCCCCATCGGGATCAGCAGCGGCGGCAAATGGAACCCGCAAGTCGGGTCATCCTGAATCGCTAGACCATCCGGCGACAGCAGCCCGCCATCCAGCCCCACCCGCTGCAGCAGCACATCCCCGACACAGTAGTTGTTCTGCCACGCGAGCCAGACCGACCCGTCATCGTCCCCGGAAATCGCCGCCCGCTCATCAAACGCGTTATTCAGCGCTCCAACATAGAGCGGATCACCAAGAGTCGTAGGCCAATCCGCATGCGACCAGGCAGCACCAACTGCGAGCACGATCGAGATTAGGGGTGTGCGAGCTTCCATGAATAACCTCCCTTGAGCTTACCCATAGCGTACCACACCATGTCAAGTTTCAGACCCACTCAATGGTGGGCTGGTTGCTCACGGGCACCCCGCGTTAAACACGCTCAGGAACGCGCTCACATCGAAGAAGTTAAACACGCCGTCGTCGTTGAAGTCCGCGGCCGCGTCCTGCGCGTTATACGCCGTCAGGAACGCTGACACATCGAAGAAGTCGAGGTTCCCGTCGCCGTTGAGGTCCGCTGCGCAGCTCGCCTCGACCTCGTTCACAGCCCCGGTCACCACCAGCGCGTACCCCTGCGGGCCCTGATTCACCGCCGTGCCCTTCACCCGGATCGTGTACTCGCCAGTCGGCGTCGCCGGAAGCATCACCATCTCAACATTGTTGATCTCGTCCGTCGTCGTATCGAAGGTGCTCTGCCCGTTCAAAATATTGTTGCCCAGAATCAACTGACCCGTCGGCATCACAACCTCGAGATCAAGGTTGTTGACCGGAGGGAACGAAGAGTTGGGTGTGCCCGGTGCATCATGCCACACAAGCGTCACCTTGAACGGCACATTAAAGCTGTTGTTGTTCACGACAAACTCGCTCATGTCGCCCGTCTCCAGCGCCCCGTTGCCCGCATTGCGCACATCGCGGATGATCAAGGTCTCATCATCACCCGGGAAAGGCAACGCGTTGTCCAGCAGCACGCGTCCCCAGCCCTCCCGATTGCTCGGGAACCCGCTGATATTCGTCATGTCCACGGCCGAGTTGAGCAGCGTCGCCTTGATCAGCGTGCCCGAGGGCGTGAAGCCATCATCAAAGGTCGGCACACCACTGGGGTAGTAGCCGTCCTCATAGTACTGACGCGTCAACGCCGCACTCCCGGCGATCGCCGGCGCCGCCATCGATGTGCCAGTCAGCCCGAAAGTCCCGCACGCCGTGTTCCACTGCGCCGATTGAGAGTTGCAGCCGGGCGCAAAGATCTCGGGCTTGCGCCGACCATCAAAGGTCGGCCCAATCCCTCCGGAACAGAAGCTCCCCTGGCTACTGGCATCCTGCGAAGCGCCGACAGCAAGAACATTCTTCGCGTTCTCAGGAGTCCGAAGCGTGTTCAGGTTCGTCGCCGCAAAGATCACAAGGTTGTCGTCGTTCGCGTGCGAAAAGGTATCGATCGCGCGGCACATCCCCGTGTAGTTCGTCGCCCCGTCATCGCCCCACGAGTTGGTATGGATCGCCGCGCCCTGGTTGTAGTGCGTGGTCAGATGCGAGTTGAGCGAGGAGAAGGTAAAGCTCGGTGTCGAGTCAAAGATCAGCCGCGCCATGTACGCCACGCCGCGGTTGTTGTCGTTCCCGCCGTTGTCGCCCAGAACGGTCCCCGCAACATGCGTCCCGTGGAAGTCCGCACCCAGCGTCGAGTTGTACGCCTCGATCTTGCGATGGTCGGGCCCGAACGGGTCGCCCTCAGGATCGGAGAACGCGCAGTGGTCCACATCAACCCGCCCGTCCATCACCGCAACGAGCTGGTTCTCCCCGTGGAGCCCGTTGTCATACACCGGAAAGAACCCGTTAACATTCGACTGCACAACCCACCGCGTGGAGTTGTTGCGGTAGGTGATCTCTGGCGCGGATTCGATCCACTGAACATCGCTGATCGTCGAGAGCTGACGCACGCGGTCCTCCGTGCCCAACACGCCGACCATGAACCGATCGCCGATCAGCTCGTGGTTCATGACTTCCACCCCGCCCATACGCTCGATGGACTTGATCGCATCAACAATCGAAGCGCCGGCGAACAGGTACACATGCGATGCGATCTTGCCCTGAGCCGCGTAATCCTGCCGCTCCTGCGTGACCAGCCGGCGTTGGCCAAGCTCGGGATCAACCTTCCACGCGTCCTCGAAAGCGATCAGCGATTCGACAAACGCTAACGCCCGCAGAGCGCCCAACCGGGCATCGCGCGTGTCCACGATAAACGCGTTAGTGGGGAGGTAGTCGCCAAGGCGGATGCCGGTCCCCTCGATCAGCTCACGACGCTCCTTGCTCATCGGCCCATCGAGCACGAGCACCATCCGATCAGGCAGGCGCTGCGCCGCTGCCTGATTCGCACGCAGCACATCCGTCGAGTCCTGCACCTGCACGGGGCCCGCCTTCAATAACAGCGTGCCCGGCTGGTTCGCAAACGCGCTCCCAGCCATCGTGATCAAAGCGAGGATAGCCATCGTTCCGGTACGCTGCATGTCGGTTTCCTTCGAGCAAAGAGGCACAGATCTCACGCGATCGGAATATCGGGATGATCAGCACACACACATACCCAAACCCAAGAGTTCGCATGCTTCGATCCCAGTTCATCCGGTATCACCGTCCGCCCGAGTGGGCGTCGGTCCAATATACGAGAGGATCGTTCGGGCGGATCCGTTCAGAATCGACGAAATCCACCCAGCGCAGGGCGATTACGCCGCGCTCGTCCGACGCAGGAAGCCGGACTTGCTCGTCAGGCTCTTGGCCTTCTTCTTGGCCGCGTTCCGATCACGGGCCGTATGAATCAGACGATCAAGACGCGTTTTTTTCAGGACCTTGGTCACCTCACGGGGAACCTTGTACAGCACAAGCACGCCGCCGACCCGCTCAAGATCCGCGCTCAGCTGCGCCAACGCACCCAGCACGCTCGACGCCAGAGTCTCCGTATTCCGCATCGACAGCACGATCAGACGCGAGTTGTGCGCACGGCACAGCGAAGAGATCTCCGCACGAAGCTTCCCAGTGTCCAACGAACGCAGCGAACGATCATTCAGCGACGCACGGATGATCCCATCCTCCACACGCACGCTCAGCAGCTCGGTGTTGGGGCGACGGTCTGATTGTGATGGATCCGGCGCAGGATGCCCCGGCTCCGAATCGTGGAGTTCGATCCGCATGATGTGTCCCCCGTAATGCCCGAACGGGCGGCAAAGACACCCACAACATGCATTCCAAACACATCACAATCAAGCCATGACACAGCATGGGCCCACCGCAGGTTCGCTCTGTGTCGGTCTTGGGACTATCGGGCCTTCGCACAGACCGCGGGAGCGATCTCAAAGCCCAGCACACCAGCGGCGGACGAAGCATCGAACCCATCGATCGAAACGATCTTCTCGGGGTTCGTCTGCCCGGAAACGATCGAAACCTGCGCCGGCTTGCACCCGAGCGACCTGGCGAAGAGCTTCACGATGGCCTTGTTCGCCTTGCCGCCCTCGGGCGGAGCGCTGATGCGAACCTTCACACGATCGCCCAGCAAACCCGCGATCGAATCGCGCGAAGCGCCGGGGACCGCCTTCACACGGATCGTCAATGGACTGCTGCCGTTTACTCGCACGGAGAGTTATAGCGCCCGATGAACTCCATCACATCCATAATGTTCACGGCACCATCGCTGTTGAAATCGGCGCTGCTGTCCTGAGCGATGTACGCGCTGAGCATGCGCGAGATGTCATAGAAGGTGAACCGACCGTCGCGGTCCATATCTGCCGGGTGATACGCGTACACCACCGATTGCTGATCGATCGTCGGGTTCTCGATTATGGTGTACGAACCGTCGGCCCACTCGAACCGCACCTCGTCGACCTCTTCGATGATCTCAAGACCGAAATGCACCGTCAGTTCCGATTGCCCCAGATAGCTGCTCGCGCCGTCCACAACACGCAGGTGGTCTTTCCCGCCGTAGGTCGCGATCACACGCGTCCCGTACCCCATGGGCGCAAGGCAGGGGTGCAGGTCCGTGTTGATGTCGAACCGCAGGTAGTGCGTGAACGGGCGACCCTCAAAGCCGAGATCGTTGCGGTACAGGCGGAACGGCCCGTCGTTGTCCACGAACGCAAGGTCCAGATCGCCGTCACGGTCATAGTCCAAATGCACCAGCCCACGCCCGTCGATGTTGAACGAAAGCCCAGCGATCGAAGACTGATCGTTGAAGTTGCCAAGCCCATCGTTGTTCCAATACCGCGTCGGCTCGCTCGGCCACTGCGGCCAACCGTTCGTCGCGATGATGTCCACATCCCCATCATTGTTGTAATCGCCCGAAACAACGCCCCAGCCCCAGCCGTTGTCGCTCACACCACGGACCGTCGCCTGATCGAGAAAGATCGGCGTGCCGGCTTCATCGACACTCACACCCATATACAGCGTATTAAAGTAGTTCGCGCTGGATACGAAAATGTTGGTCATGAACCAATCGAGCATCCCGTCGCCGTTGAAATCATTCAGCGTGGCGCCCATCCCGTTGTGGTCCTCGGTGATCCCCGCCGCCTCGGTCGCATCACGGTACGAGATCCGCCCATGCTCATCCGGCCCGTTGTTCACATACAGCCGCGAGGTTTCAAAGTCGCATGTCAACAGCAACTCCGGGTACCGGTCCCCATTGATATCCACGATCTTCGGCGTAAACCCACGAAGCACAAACGGCGGCTCAGGAAGCGCCTCATCACTGATGTCCGTGAAGTACCCGTTCCCATCGTTCTCAAACAGACGGTTCCCATCCGCCCCAGGAGTGAACTGCCAGGTCGCCGCGAATAGATCGAGATCCCCATCGAGATCCACATCGCCAAACGCGGCGCCCTTGCCCGCCACGATCGACATCACCGAGTTCACGCCACGCTCGCTCGCCTCCTCAGTGAACGACCAGTTGCCCATCTCATCCGGGCCCTGATTGATATATAGCAACGCATGACCTGGCTGCGCCTGCTGGTCGGCAGGACCGAACGACTGCACAAACAGATCCGGCAGCCCATCGTTATTCACATCGCCGACCGCGCTGCCCTGCCCCATATGGAGCCGGTCAATACCCCACGCGCCCGCTTGCTCCTCGAAGGTCCCGTCCTGCTGATTGATGAACAGCATATCGGGGACCGTGCCGAGCCCCGGGAGGTAGATATCAGGCCACCCATCCAAGTTGAAGTCGCCCACGCTCACGCCGCCGCTCATCACATCGTGCTGACCCGTATACGAATCAATCGGCACCGTGATCGCGTTCACATTCGCGACCGTGTTCACGAGCGTGTAATCCGGATCAGTCGCGTGCGCACCAACAGCAACCACGCCAATCGGCAGCAACGCGGGCAGAGTCCTGAGGCAGAAACAGCGGTTCTGAGTCATATTCAGCTTTCCATTCGGGTGCCCCCGAGTACCCGGGATGTTTAGTCTTGCACAGCACGGGCGATCAAGCCCACTCTAGGATGACACGAATACGGGCACAGATCAAGGTGAATACCCACCAAACAACCAAATCGGCGACCAAACAGGCCCCGTCGTCCGATACGCATTCGCCATTCCTGCCCCACAGATGCACCGATGCCTCTTTAAGGGCTCAATACACCCATCTCTACACCTCGGCCGCCTTGCACTTGCCACGACGCTTCTCAAAGATCGCCGTCGAATCGCCGCCCAGCGACTCCAGGTCCCGCACCGGCCCGCTCACCACCCGCTCGAACGCCATCTCCGCGTTCGCCCGGCTGTACTCCGTCCCGATGAAGTGACGCCCCATCGCGTGCGCCACCACACCCGTCGTCCCCGATCCCAAAAACGGGTCCAGCACAAGATCCCCCGGGTTCGAGCTGCACGCGATCACCCGGTGCAAATACACCTCGGGCAGCTGGTTGTCGTGCTTCTGGCGACGCTCCTTGTTGTTCCCCTGGATGCGTCCCCAATACTTCCCATACCAAACATCCATCGGCACACGCATCCCCGCCGGCATCCCGTCCTTCTTATTCTCCGTCCGCGGATCCCCATAAATCGCCCGCCGATCCGAAACCTCAAGCACCGGCTCCGGGTTCCAAGTCCGCCGATACGGGTCCTTGCTGAAGTACAACGCGTGCACCTTCGAGTTGATGAACCGCCCCTTCGTGTTCTGACCGAAGCGATAGTGCCACACGCACCAGTTCACCATGTGCATCCCGATTTTCTTGAGATGCACCACGATCTCCGCCGCGCTGTCGTCGGGGATGTTCACCCACATCGACCCGGTCTCTTTGAGCGACTCAGCACAAATGTTGAGCCACTCCTCCGTGAATGACAGATACTGCTCGCGCGACATCGCCGCGTCGTCCCACGCATCGCCCGTCTGGTGCCGGTCATAATCCCGCGCCCAGTTAAACGGCGGATCCGCAAACACAAGATCCACCTCCGAGTTCTTCACCGCCTCAAACTCAAGCAGCTTCTCCCGGCAATCCCCAATCCGTACCGAAGCCACAACCCCCGTCTCAGGGTGCGTGTGCGTGAGATCCGGTTCTTTCCGAGTGCGCGCCATGCGGAGAGTGTACGCCATCGTGCTCGATCGCGCAACTCGCCGATCGTTTTAACCACAGACCACATCCGCCGGGTGCCATGCATACGCCGCGGCGAAGACGCGGTTCATGCATGAACTTGTCTCTCCAAGTACCGCTCAAGCTCCGCGTGAGCAGGGCACCCAGCTCATCCTTACTCTTCATCCCCAATCACAATCTCAAACCACAGCTTCTCGATCATCTCATATCCCCTCGGATCGAACGCCTTGAGTTCTGATCGAGTAAACGGCCCAAAGTCGTTCTTCCCAAAGTACGACTCCGTCAGCTCCGCGAAGTACTCCCGCTCATTGTTCATCGCATAGTGCCGCCGCGTCTCGCCCGACACATGCCCCACCTCGTCGTACTTCCCGCTCTTCTTCGCCGCCGCGTAGCAATCGCGAACAAGCGCATGATCAAACCCAAGCACCAGATCGTGATACGCATGCGCCAGCTCATGCAGCACCATCAGCGGCTGCGCATCCCGCGACCACGCCACAAAGTTCCGGGTGTTCGAGATCTCGATCCCCTTCTCCTTATCCGCGTTGAACCCGTTCTCCACCAGCCACTGCTTCCCCGGGTGATAGCACGCACACGGATGATCCGGTGCCTCATGCTCAACCCAGAACACCACGCGCCTCAAGTGCTCATGCGTGTGCGCCGGCGTCAGCTCAATCACTTCCGCGAGCTTCTTCTCAAGCAACGCCAGCGCCGGCTCCGTCGTCTCCGCCCGCGCCATCGCCGCCGCCGAAACCCGAACCGTAAACCCGTGCATCCTCCGCACCGTGTACGAATCCGTCGCCTCATGCACAAAGGCGACCTCTTCGGGCACCGGCTCAGGCGCACCCACACCAACAGAACAGAACAACAAACAGCTTGTGATCAATACTCGTTTCATAGCGCAGCACCCATCATACAACAATCCCACCCACCGCGCCACCCCCCGCAGTCGTCGCGATCCCAATCTTTCTCCCCACTGCTCTCCTTGCCCATCCACCTCCGCACGCCAACCCCATCTTCCTCTTCCGCAGCTCCCCCTCTTCTCTGCGACCTCTGCGTGACCTTCGCGCCCTCTGCGTTCAGTCCCCTCTTCGAGCCCTTCGCGATCTTCGCGTTCAACCCCCCTCAATCCCCCGCCGCGCACACCAGAATCCGCACCGGCGTCCTAAGGTGCTTCGCCCCAAGAAGTGCCAACGGCCGACCAGCCCCCGCGATCATCTTCCTGCACCGCTTCGGGCTCCGGAACAGCCCATCCGCACGCGTCCGACCCAGCCGACCACGCAGCCGATCCGGCAGCGAATCCAGAAGCTCAATATGCAGGATCACATCGATCACCCGCTTCTTCGTGATCTGCACCCCGATCCGCCAGGTGTCCCCATCACTGATCGCGTGCGGGATCTCCACCGTCTCAAACGCGCGCAGCCACTCGATCGCCGCATACCCGCCGTCGGGCGAATACCGGATCACACGCACCGATCTGATGTTCGTATTGCTCATTCAGTTCGTCCCCGAGCTATTCTATATCGATGCCAGACCCGTCCTCATCATCCCATACGCCCACCCTCAGCGTCATGATCCCATGCCGCAACAATCAGCGCACCATGGGGCGCGTCCTCGACTCGATCCGGCCCCTCGCTTCCCAGCTCGTCATCGTCGATTCCGGCTCCACCGATTCCACCCTCGACCTCGTCAACGCCGCCCGCCAGTGGGGCACCTGCGAGGTCCTGCTCATCGAGACCCACTGGCGCGGCTTCGTCAAAACCAAGCAGCTCGCCCTCGACGCCTGCACATCCGACTACACCCTCTGGCTCGACTCCGACGAGCCCGTCTCCCACCAGCTCGCCCAGTCCATCAAAGCCGCCATGGCCCAGGGCCTCGACGCCGCCACCGTCAACCGCGTCGTCGAATACAAGGGCAAGCTCCTCAAGCACTGCTGGCAGCCCGAGCACCGCCTCCGCCTCGTCAAGACATCCCTCGTCCAAGACAACAAAGCCCGATTCGCCGGCATCGATCCCCACGACTACCTCGAGCTCGACCCACCCCACACCGCGCCTCTACTCGAAGGCCCGCTCATCCACGAATCCTTCGAGTCCTTCGCCCAGCACATCGACAACGCCCGCCGCCTCTCCCTCGTCAGCGCCCAGTCCATGCACACCATGGGCAAACGCACGAGCCCCCTCAAGCTCATGACCTCCCCCCCCGGCGCGTTCCTCAAACAACTCATCCTCAAAGGCGCCTGGCGCGACGGCCCCGCCGGCTGGCTCTGCGCCTCCACCTCCGCCGCCGCCGCCCTCATGAAACACATGATGCTCTACGAGATGCAACAAAACCGAGATTGAACGCGAAGACCGCGAAGGGCTCGAAGAGAAGACTGAACGCCGGGTGCCCTGCT
>Ga0070727_10005568_pt1 | contig 10254 bp, 5 predicted proteins | sample tdAd472_FD_66722 | JGI IMG/M metagenome (GOLD analysis project Ga0070727, IMG submission 66722) | Marine sediment microbial communities from the Atlantic coast under amendment with organic carbon and nitrate - tdAd47.2 | ecosystem: Environmental > Aquatic > Marine > Coastal > Sediment | place... | reverse complement strand
CGAGTATCTTGCATACGATTGTTTAAAAGCGAACGCAAAGGTAAGTGACCAGATTGAAAATTGAAAGTCTTTTGTAAGAATTTTTTTATTTCTCTTGAAAGATCTTTTTAGTAGCTTTAGTAAGTCTATAATTGTCAAGGATTTGACTTTTAATAGGGAAGTATTTTTTATTCTGTACTTTCATTTGTAAATAGGACTTCGTATGAAATTCTATCTCCATTTTTCTCTTGTAATCGGGTCTCTTGCGCTCTTTCCTGTGGCGCATTGGTGGACATCTCATTCCATCCAGTTGGAGGAAGTATGTAACAATGCCATGGATGATGATTTGGATGGTTTGATTGACTTAAATGATCCCGATTGTGATTGTCCGGTCATAGAACCGGTATCTCTGGTGCCCAATCCCTCTTTCGAAGAGAAGAGCTGTTGCCCGGAAAATCGGAGCCAATTGAATTGTGCAGAGACCTGGATTCAAGCCTCCGGACCTACCACCGATTATATCCATACTTGTGGCTGGTTGGGCTGGGAAGATTTTCCGGTGCCGATGCCGATCCCAGATGGTAATGCTGTCGTAGGATTCCGGGATGGGCGCGCAAGGATGGGAGAGCCAGACCCTACTTGGAAAGAATACGCAGGGGCTTGTTTGTTAGGGCCATTGCGCACTGGCGTTAATTATCGATTTGAATTTTGGATTGGATTCGCATCCCCTGTAAATTCTCCGCCGATTAATGTCCATTTTTTTGGCACCCCCGATTGTGAACTCCTGCCATTTGGGGTGGGTAATGACCAGTTTGGTTGCCCGACGAATGGGCCGGGTTGGGTGCTGCTTGGTACAAAAGCAGTAGCGGGGGGCAATAGCTGGGTGAAAACAAGCATCGATGTTACGCCAACGCAGGATATCAATGCCATCGCGATAGGTCCAAGTTGTAATAACCGAAATAGTACGGTCAGCTTGTATTATTTTTTGGATGACTTGGTATTGGATGAGCAATCTGCGTTTGATTTTACGATTACCACCAATGGGAAAAATCCTTGCACCAATGAGTTCGCACTGCAGGTACCACATTTTGATTCCTTGAATTACCAATGGTATCGGGAGGGTATTGCGCTCGTGGGCGAAACGGAATCCATGCTGAGTCCCAATCAAGTGGAGGGGCAATACCAAGTGCGTGTGACGAATAGTCAAGATTGTAAGGTAACCACCGTCTATCCCTATGTAAAGCCCAGTTTTGAAACGGAGATAGATTTGGTCATCTGCCAGGGGGAAGAACATGCTTTTGGAAATGCCATGCTTACAACACCAGGAACCTATGAGCGGACAATAAAGACAGGAGAGAACTGCGACAGTACGATCATCCTCAACTTAGGGGTGGCTTCTAACAAAGCAGATACGGTGATGGCTAAAATATTTAGATCGGAATCCTATGAGGTGGGGCCCTATACTTATTCGACAGAAGGCGAGCATTTATCTCCTTTGTTATCTAGCTACGGTTGCGATAGCTTAGTGCTTTTGCAATTGGAGTATTATCAGGTTTATGCTCCGAATGTATTTTCGCCCAATGACGATGGAGTCAACGATTCTTTTACCATCATGGGAGGGGATGATTTAGTAAGCATTACTTCTTTACAAATTTTTGATCGCTGGGGCGACTTGGTATTTGAAGGTCGCGAGATGACGCCGGGTGATCCTTATCAGGGTTGGGATGGGCTAAACAATGGTGATTATTATTCGCCAGGAGTCTATGTATTTTCTGCTTTATTGTTGATGGAGGACGGTAAAGAGCGGCGCTATTCGGGTTCTTTGGCTTTGATGCGTTAGTTTGTATTAATGTTTAATGTTTAATGTTTAGGGTTTAAAGGGTGGGGCAAACGCATCAAAATGCTAAGCTGCAATAGTGAAGTGGCGAAATGGTGAGTTCTTATCGGATATAGAAAGTAATTCGATATGGAAAATATAAAATCGTGCTAGTTCCCCGTCAAGAATGCCACCACTTCACTACTTCGCCGCTTCACAAATTTGGAGAATGGCTTTGATGCGGTTGCCCTACTTAGAAGGGTGGCTTTGCTAAACTATCAAGTTTTCAGCTATCTTTATGGGTAAATATTTCTGTTATCCACCTGAACATGCGCTTTGTACTGATTTATATATTCCTGTCTTTTCTAAGCTTTCCACTCTGGACACAGTCCTTCAATTTTCAGAACTACTCGGTTCGGGAAGGGGTGGCGCAGTCGAAGGTAGCCGCCGTTTTAGTGGATAGTCGAGGATTTGTTTGGTTGGGAACGCAAGGAGGAGGACTAAGTCGCTTTGATGGGCTTAAATTTACTACGCTTTCTACGCGCGAAGGATTGCCTGGAAATCAGGTACATGCCCTATGGGAAGATGCCAAGGGCATACTATGGATCGGTACCGATAAAGGGCTGGCTACTTACGATGGACACCAAGTGAACAATTGGAGTGATCGCCAAATTGATATCAGATGCATCGCGCAGGATACGAGCGGTCAAATATGGATAGGTACTACCGCTGGCCTTTACACCTTGGCTGGGAATGGGCTTAAACGATTGAGTGCGCCAGCTAGGACGGTTCATGCCATCCTGACGGATCAAAACGGGCAAACCTGGCTGGCTTCCAAGCAAGGTTTGTGGGAGCTGGAAGGCAATATTCCGCGCTACCGAGCCGGACAAGAACTAGAGATGACCGCTTTGGCGGAAGGAAAGGATGGCCTGCTGTATATCGGGACTGCATCTCAACAAATGTTCATCTGGGATGGGAGTGGACTTCGTCCTTTTCTAGGTAACCGACAACTCCCTGCAACTACGATTACTAGTCTCCGTCCTACGCTCGATGGAGGTATTTGGGTGGGTACAAGTACTCATGGCTTATACAGCTGGGATATCGATGTAGGAACTTTGACCCAGCTAAATACCCAAGATGGACTTGCCAATGAGGAAGTATTAGCAATGGATAAAGATCAATGGGGGAATTGGTGGTTTGGGACGGGGCGAGGTGTGAGCTGTTATGGAGGACAACTTTTTGATTTTTATAGTCGACAAACTGGCTTAGATGGGGATGCTGTTCATGCCATAGCGGGAGCGGAAGATGGAACGCTTATTTTTTCACTAGATGAAAAAGGTTTATTCCGCAAAACAGATACGACCTTCCAGTCTATTGCTGTTCAGGGGTGGCAGTATGGACGAATAAATACCATTTTTCGGGATCGAAATCGACAATTATGGTTAGGGACTGAAGGGCAAGGCTTGGCGATGGTTTACCAAGACAGTAGCTATTATTTATCAAGCGACTGGGGGTTCAATAGCCAATTAGTACGTTCTATGGCGGCAGATTCGAGTGGAACGCTCTGGGTGGCTACCGCAGACGTTGGATTGTACCAATTGAATCTAACAATAGATTCTTTTCCTCGCTTTACCTTGATCAATTGGAGCGCGGCGGATGGTTTGGCTGGTTATCGAATTAACCAAGTACATATTGATCAGCAAGATCGCCTGTGGTTGACTACTGAAGATGCCGGCTTATTGTGCTGGAGAAAAGGTGCCTTGCTCTATGCTATAGATGAGGATATGGGCTTGCCGAAGGGGCAACTTACAGCGCTGACGGAAGATCAGCTTGGTTTTTTATGGGTGGGAACCGCCAAGGAAGGATTGGCGCGTGTAGCTATTTACGCGGATTCTATTGGCGTGACCACTTATACGGATGCTGATGGATTATACTCGAACAATGTTAACCTCTTGCTATTAGATGCTGAAGAAAACCTATGGGTGGGTAGTGAAGCCGGTGTGGATCGGGTACAATTGGATGCCGATCGAGCACCGAAAACGATTCAACACTTTGGGCGTTCTGAAGGATTTCTTGGGGTGGAAACGGTTCGTAATGCAGCCTATAAAGATTCTTTAGGGAATTTATATTTCGGCACAGTGGCGGGTCTAGCGAAATTTAATGCCAATTATTCTAGTCAAGAGGATCAACCACCGAGTATTGTATTGACTGATATTCAATTATTTGGTCAGTCACTGCAAACCACCCCTTATGGAAAGTATCTGGGGCCTTGGTCTCAGCCAGATACCGTACTGGTGTTTCCGCATGATGAAAACAATATCGGCTTTGCTTTTTTAGGTTTGGAACAATCGCAGGCAGCCAAGGTGCGGTACCAATATTGGTTAGAAGGCTGGGATGAGGGTTGGTCAGCAGAAACAGAAAACCGAGAAAAGGTTTATGCTAATCTCCGCCCCGGGGCCTATACCTTCTGGGTGAAAAGCCTTCATTTAGATTCAAAGCTGGCGGCTGAACCACTGGCCGTTGCCTTTTACATCCAGGCACCCTGGTGGGAACATCCTTGGTTAAAGCCGGGACTTGTTGTACTCGGATTGCTCTTGATCCTCTGGCTTTTTAGGTCACAAATCAAACGTATTCGCCGGAAAGCTCAGGCGGAACAAGCCCGACTCAGTATGGAAAAGCATGTACTTGAATTGGAGCAAAAGGCCTTACAGTTGCAGATGAATCCGCACTTTATTTTCAATGCTTTGAATTCTATTCAATTGTTGATTGCCAAAAAAGATGAAAGAACAGCACGGTCTTATTTAGCTAAGTTTTCCAGATTGATGCGAGCCACTTTGGAAAATGCTCGGCAGCCCAAGATGCTATTAGCTGAAGAGGTCGAGAGCTTAGAGCGTTATCTTTCTTTGGAACAATTCAGTCGAGGAAATCGATTTGCGTATCAAATAGCCGTGCAGCCTGAAGAGGCCGCCGATGACGTCTTCATTCCGCCGATGATGGTCCAGCCCTTTGTAGAAAATGCGATTATTCATGGTGTTTCCGCCTTAAAGGAAGGGGGGATGGTAGAAGTATTATTTGAAGTAGGAGAGGAGGAGGTGATTTGCACCATCCAAGATAATGGGATCGGGATAGCTGCAAGCCAACGTCAAAAAAGTAGCGCCACTCATCAATCGGTAGGTCTACAGGTGACCAAAGAACGCTTGGAGCTGCTGCATCCGCAACGCCAGGTCTTAGAAATTGGACCAAAACCAGGCGATTCTACAGGAACATTAGTGAAAATACATTTACCTTTGCTGTAATATGCCAACAGCCATTATTATCGAAGATAATCCAGATGCCAAAGAGAATTTGGTATTGAATTTAGCCGATATGTGTCCCGATGTGGATATCATTGGGCATGCCCCTTCCGTGATCGGTGGCGCTAAGTTATTGCGCCAACTGTCTCCAGATTTACTTTTTCTAGATATTGAATTGGAAGATGGTACCAGTTTTGATCTCTTGGAGATACATCCGCAGCTTGATGCAAAGATTATTTTCACGACAGCCTTGGATCATTTTGCGGTAAAAGCATTTAGATTGGCTGCCGTTGATTATTTGCTAAAGCCTATTGATCCGGATGAGCTATTAGAGGCCGTCCAAAAGGCAAAAATCCAATTGACGAATCAAGCGCAATTCGAATTATTAGCTGACCAAATGAAGGCCAAAGCAGCGCCCACTCGAATCGCCCTACATACCCAAGAAAAAATCCACATCGTCGATCTTCCCGATATTACCCGCTGCGAAGCCATGAGTAATTACTGTCGATTTTATTTCAAAGGCGGCGAAAAATTGCTCGTCACTAAAACACTAAAATCCTTCGAAGAAACCTTAAGAGAGGCTCCTTTTCTTCGGGTTCACCAATCTCATCTGGTACACCTCCACCATGTCAAGGAGTTTGTCAAACAAGATGGCGGATATTTGGTGATGAAGGATGGCACAAAAATTCCCGTATCGGTGCGTAAGCGCCCCTTGGTGATGCAGACTTTAGGCTTAATGTAAGGCAGCATTCATACTTATCTAGCTTTATTCCACCCGTCCCTTTCGCTCATGTAGACCCATTTTCTCGTACACTTTGAGATATTCCAATAAAAAAGGAATGCAGTCGCCTTCCCGTTGTTCCTTAGGCCCGATCAAGTAGTAGGTTTCTCCTTTCCCTGTATCATAGGAATGTGACTGAGCGAGAGGGCCAATATCTAAGTTTTCTCCCACTTTTTTAAAACCATATAGTAAAGGCGTATTATGTTTAAAGTAAGTTTGCCATATCAAAGCTGCAAAATGGAATTTCGCAATTCGATCTACCCAATCTCCACGACCCATATTCAATACGACGATTCGTGAACTAAACGGGATCAGGCCTGGATCATAACTACCTCTTATAAAATGGAAATAAAATCTATCCTTTTGGATTTGATCAATTCTGGTAATGATTTTCGGATGTATGCCGTGTTTTTGAAGCATCGGGAACAACTTCCGCACTTCAAAAAAGTCGATTACCTCATTCAAGCCTTTCACGGTCTCTTCTAATATTAGTATGTCAATTTTCATAACTAAGGGATAGGAGAAAGTTCAAGATAAATTTCTGTCATGTAATAGAGTTTAGTTTCCCAAGATAAGCCATGTTTTTGTAACCATTCCTCAGTGATTTCTTCGATGTGATCATTATGTCTAATGTAATGTGCTGTACTGTAACGGCTAAAGTCCTTTTCCAGTACCTTAACATCATCGATATGATAACCTGCCTGTCGGATCATCGTCACAGCATATTGGATGCCAGGCTTGTCTAGTAAATGTCGACCAATTTGATTCAACTGTGTGAAACCCTGTTCTTGCATGATCAGGTAGTAATCTTTCATTATTTCTGCATTCACTACTAAGTCAAGCTTCACATGCTTCAATATTCCATTTGGAATCCCTAGTTTTTTCATGGTCCGTAGTGTCATGTAAGCGGAGGTCGGGATGCCCTTCCCTTCAACAAGGGGAATGCTGACATCCTTAATCCAGCTTGGCGCGTCGTATTGGAAACCCATGTAGAGAACCAGCGTCTTTGTATCAGGTTCCCAGTATCGCTGATAAGTCCCTGCTTTACCTCCAGAATTGGGTTTTACCCAGCTACTATTCATGGTGTCAGAGTCTCGAAAATCACTTAGGGTCACACCTGCGGGTTGATAATCTACATCAATGGCCTCCATTAATCCTTTTACCCGGTGCACCACTCTTTCACCAGCCTGTCCTGGCCCAAGTAATCCATCAATAAATTCCCGCTTATTTGCAGCAGCTAGGTAGTTTGCCTTTAGTTCGGCTGCTTGATTCGGGTAAGCGCGGAGGTACTCATCTATCGTCTTAATATCATCCAGGGATCTTCGAAAAGCACTAAGTGAGGTACTGCCATCGCCATAAAGCAGAGCATAGGACTTCGCAAATCGAGGGAATGCAGTAAAGGCTTCCAAAAAAGAAGACCCCATACTTAAATCAAAGAAGTGACTATAAAACAGTGGTTCGGGCCAATTTTCTATAGCGGCCCAGTTCGCTGATTTTCGATAGCTTTCCCAGCCATCGACTAGGGCTAATTTGCGGTTAAAGTCGGAAATTAGGCGATTCTCCTGGCGAGAAAGCTGGGAGAGGAGGAGCTTCCCATCATTTACGGGCAGTAATATGATTCTATCTATGAGCTCCTCCGAAGCTCCAGCGTTTTTCAGATTGATAATTAGGGAGGCCAGTTCATCTATCCCTAATGCGGATTTGGCAGCTCGTAAGGCATTTCGGCCTTCGACTGTCCCTTCCAATTCTTGCTGCATCGATGCAGCAAGGTTTTTCAATTCTTGCCCAGATAGGTTGCTAATAGGACCGCCCAATTGCGCCTCAATATCGGCGATCGATATACCTACCTTTTTCATTTTTTCAATACTGGCAACAGCCTTAGCTGCCTCATCTAATGCCACAATACCTACGGTACCAGCCAAGATGCTGTTGAGGGTAGTAAAGAATTGAAAATGTTCATATAATTTGAGACCTTCTGGCTCACCCAATTCCGCTATAAGGTAACTTTTGAAGGCTTCACTGCTGAGGCTAATGGAAGTGATATCTGAGGCCAAGACGTAACCGGCGATTAGTAACCTGATCTTGCTGCCTAGTTGAGCCGCCAAGGCTAGTTCCCCCATTCCAATGGCCAGTCCGGCTATGTCTATTCCTAATAGGATTTGCTGGATATTTTCATCAACGGCTGTTTGTTTAATTAGGTAAGCGGCTAGGATGGCAGGGACATTCTTGAAGACTTGTCCTTGACATCCCTGTTCACCACAGGTGTTGATGACCGTTATTTTATCAATAACTACGATATCTATCAGAGAGAAAGGATCAATGGCCTCCCAACTGATGTTTTCTTTTTCTGTACAAAAGGAAGGCGGATGGTCTGAAAAATTATTGAAGGTGTAACCGTGGTCGACGGCTGTACATTGCTTCAGCTCAAACTGGAGCCAAGCGTCACTATTGAACTGATAATCATACTCAAAGGCATCTTTGATCACTTGATCAGGCAAGTCCCAAATCAGTGTTCGGCCACTCTGTAACTGATTCATAGCTGGTCGCTGCTGGACTAATTTGGAAAGGGATTGGATAAATTGGAGCCGAGCCGCCTCGCCCACCCAATGATTTTGGATTTTGTTAAATAGTAATTCTAGCAGACCTGGTGTGGTTTTTAATGCACCGAGGAATTGTTCAATATATAGGGGTTCATCTGGCACATAATCTAATAGGTGGATCACTTGTTCTTCATGATTCCCAATCAGCCAGCGTCCGAGCATCGGCCCTTTGGCCAACACCTGCAGCGCTTCGACTCGATCCTTCACGGATAGGGTTTTGAAAAAGCTAGGCCCATCAAAATGATAGAGGCTAATAAAGACTTGGTACCAATCTTCGTCGGCAATAGCTGTTTTTAGGGATTGGTGTGCAGTCGAGACCCGGGTAGATTGTGCCTGGAGGGCAGCTTCGAAGAGCAAGTACTCTTCCCATTGTCCGGACCAATTGTATTCTTCTGGTGCTGTGGCGGTGTCTGCATAATCATCATAGACAGTACCTAGGCTTTGTATGAATTGGGCAATTGAAAAGGCATGAGCCATTCGGTCGGGAAAATCCCTGAGTTGCTGACAGCGATCCAATAGAAACTGCTTAGCAGTTTCGTCCCACAGTTGCTGTATATAGCTACTTAATTGTGGGCCGCAATCCTCGCAGGATTCACGTAAACTAGGCTTTGAAAGAAACTCCAATTGAGATAATACGGCATTAGTAAATTGTCGAGAAGCTTTCGATTGAGTGGGAAAGTGAAAGGGATAGTTTCGCTGTTTAGCTTGTTCCACCTGATAGGCTTTGCGACAAGTGGCGGTTTCTTCCAACAGCAGGCCGCTTGAACTGGCGTTCAAAGTGTAGATGCGTTGGTATTGCTGCTTCCATTCATAGGCTTTAAAACCTGAACCGTAGATCAGTAATTGATTTTCTGCATGGCCCAACTGGAAGCCCCTTACCCTTTCCTGTAATGCCGTTTGGTAGGATTGATAACTTTCATAGGCTTCGGGGCCAAATTGAGAGGGGTTTTTCTTTAGATAGTTCAGTACAGAACCTTCGGTATTGTTTACCAATTCATTCGGATCGGCCTTGAGGTAGCCCTTGAAATCATTGATGAAAAAGGCGTAAACAGCGACATCCTGTCCTGTGGTGCTTTCTTCGCCCCCTTCGTTAAAGGCTCGCAATTGCTCATTTAAGTATTGACTACTTTCAATATCGAATAATCCTACTCCCGAATTGGGTAATAAGTAATAATTAAACCAGTCAGTCGTCTCATTATTAGGACTAAATACTAGGTTTTTTCCAGGTTCATAAACGAAAAAATAGATTTTATCGCTTGTCCGATTTTGTTCGTCACAGTATTCATTCCAAGCTACTAATTTATGGAATTGGGCTTCCAGGTGGTCACCATAAGGCAAGGGAGGAACCTCGGCCGAAAGGCTAGTGGAAAGAAAAAAGAATAGGACAAGTATATTATTTTTTAACAGCATGGTTTTCAATTTGATTGTGTAAATAGCTCCGGATAATTGGCCTGTCGAATGAGCTGGCTTAATTCATCATTCATTTGCTGTTTGACTTGTGATACTACTACTGCTGTTGTAGAACCCGCTTTGATCGCCTCACCTATTAAGCTGAAAGATTGGGCACTCATCCCATCGAATAAGGCTTGTAAATCTTGTAATTCTGCCGGTGTATCGATTTCTTCTTCCAGTCTTTGTAAGGTGAGACACAAGAGGTAAGACATTTCTTGTTCATAATATATATTACTCAAGGCATCAAAGGAGCTGGAATCCACAAATTGGCCTTCTTCACTAATGACCATTTCATACTCCTGAAAGGATAAAGAAGCTGTAGGTGAATGAGTGGGC
>Ga0070727_10005566_pt1 | contig 10257 bp, 12 predicted proteins | sample tdAd472_FD_66722 | JGI IMG/M metagenome (GOLD analysis project Ga0070727, IMG submission 66722) | Marine sediment microbial communities from the Atlantic coast under amendment with organic carbon and nitrate - tdAd47.2 | ecosystem: Environmental > Aquatic > Marine > Coastal > Sediment | place... | reverse complement strand
CCTTCCTTCGAGGAAAAAAACACCCGCACGAGCGGGATTCAATCGCATTCTTAGCGCAAACGCCCAAACTACTGAATCACCGAGTGATCGTCAAGAAATCCGCCCCCCGTGGGGGCTTCCCAGGGCCTCGACGGGGCCCGGGCAAAACGTGACGGAGACCACATTTCCCGGGGTCGGTGCGGACGCCGTCACTGACAGGGTCAGCCGGATCCGGCTATATTTATCCACAAGCTTACGGGAGCGTCTCGCTATCATGAACGGTCGAATCCGACTTGCCTCAATCGCCCTCGCGGCAATCATCTGCACCGCGCTGCCGGCCCATGCCGCGAAGCTCTACAAGTGGGTCGACGCGGACGGCAACGTCACCTATTCCGAGCGCAGGCCACCCCCCGAGAGCAACGCCGAGACCATCCGGCTGCGCAGCGCGACACTCAACGCCGACGGAGCCCAGGAACGGCTCGACGAGCTGAGCAATCAGGTCGACGAGCAGAACAAGGACCGTGACTTCGCCAAGAACTCGGCCACCGCCACCGCCGAGCGCGACGAGCGCATGGCCAACAACTGCCAGATCGCCAGGGACAACATGCGCATCCTGAAGACCACCTCGCGCATCCAGGACAAGGATGAGAACGGCGAGGCGTATTTCCTCGACGAGGCAGGGATTCAGGCCAAGATGGCCCAGACGCAGCAGCAGATTGAGAATAACTGCAAGTAGACGGCCGGCGTATTCGCGCTTGCGGCTTCGATAGACGCTCCTCGTTTACCACCCTCACCCCCTGTCCCCCTCTCCCATCGAGGGAGAGGGGGAACCCTTCGTTGTGCGTTCGGGTTGGCGTGGCGGCTCGGATCGCGGATTATTGCGGCATCGTTTTGGCCAAGGGGACACCCGGATGCGGATGTCGCAGTTTTTCGTTCCGACTCTGAAGGAGACACCGGCGGACGCCGAGATCGTCAGCCATCAGCTCATGCTGCGCGCAGGCATGGTGCGCCAGCTCGCCTCCGGACTCTACTCGTGGCTGCCCCTGGGCGTGCGCGCCATGCGCAAGTTCGAGAATATCGTGCGCGAGGAGATGGACCGGGCCGGGGGGCAGGAGGTGCTCATGCCGTCGATCCAGCCCGCCGAGATCTGGATCGAGAGCGGGCGCTGGGAGAAGTACGGGCCCGACCTGCTGCGGATCAAGGACAGGCACGAGCGGGATTTCTGCGTCGGTCCCACCCATGAAGAGGTGGTAACCGACATCGCGCGGCGGGAGATCCGCAGCTACCGGCAGCTGCCCCTGAATCTCTATCAGATTCAGACCAAGTTTCGCGACGAGATCCGGCCGCGCTTCGGCATCATGCGTGCCCGGGAATTCATCATGAAGGATGCCTACTCGTTCGACCTGGGTATCGAGGGACATCAGAAGAGCTACGACGCTATGTACGACGCCTACTCGCGCATCTTCACCCGCGCGGGCCTCGATTTCCGCATCGTCGAAGCGGATTCCGGCACCATCGGCGGCAGCCGCTCCCACGAGTTCCATGTCCTCGCCGACTCGGGGGAGGACGCTATCGGCTTCGCATCCGACGGGAAGTTCGCGGCCAACCTGGAGCTCATCGCCTGCGCGACTCCCGCCGATCCGCGTCCGCCGCCGAGCCGGGATATGGAAACGGTGGAGACGCCGGACGTGCACACGATCGCCGATCTCAGCGCGTCGCTCGACATCGCGCCCCAGGCGTGCCTCAAAACCCTGGTCGTGGAAGGGGAAGACGGCGATCTCGTCGCCCTCGCCGTGCGCGGCGATCATAATGTCAACCTGATCAAGGCCGAAGCCCTCGCCCAGGTGCGCAAGCCTCTGACCATGGCGAGTGCCGAGCGCATCGCTGCGCGCTTCGGCTGCGGGCCGGGATCCCTCGGGCCGGTGGGCCTCGACATGACAGTCGTCTGCGACGCTTCCGCCGCAATCATGGCGGACTTCGTCTGTGGCGCAAACTCCGAGCACCGTCACCACACGGGGGTCAACTGGGGTCGCGATCTGCCGGAGCCCGAGGTCGCGGATCTGCGCAACGCCGTCGCGGGGGATCCGGCCCCAGACGGACACGGCACCATCTCAATCGCCCGCGGCATAGAGGTCGGGCACATCTTCCAGCTCGGCACCACCTACAGCGAGCCCATGCAGTCGGTGATCCTCGACGACCAGGGGCACGCCGTGAATGCCTTCATGGGTTGCTACGGCATCGGCGTGACCCGAGTGGTCGCCGCTGCCATCGAGCAGAATCACGACGATAACGGCATCATCTGGCCAACGGCCATCGCCCCGTTCCAGGTGGCCCTGCTGCCCATGAACATGCACAAGTCTCTGCGTCTGCGGGATGCCGTGGAGAAGCTCTACGGCGAGCTGGTGGCGGCGGGAATCGAGGTGCTGCTGGACGACCGCGGCGTGCGTCCCGGGGTCATGTTCGCCGAGATGGATCTCATCGGCATACCCCATCGCCTGGTCCTGGGCGAGCGCGGCCTGGACGCCGGCACCATCGAGTACAAGCAACGCGCCGATGGCGAGAGCGCCGAGCTCGCGCTCTCCGAAGCTGTCGCATTCCTGAGCACCCGCATCCAGGAGGAGCTGTCCGACTGAGGGGCGCGTCAATGGGCGGCGAGCGCGGACCAGTGGGATTCCGGCAACTTCTCGCAGTCCACATCCACCACGTGGGCGAAGCGGGGTCCGGTGCGCAACCACTCGCAGAGCGTGTCGAGGGCATCGTCTCCGCCTCTGGCGATCACCTCGACTCTGCCGTCGGCGAGATTGCGCGCCCGCACGGCGAGGCCGAGGGCGTGTCCCCGTTGCTGGGTGGATGCACGAAAGCCGACGCCCTGAACGCGTCCGCTGATAAAGCATCGACGGCAGCCATCGGGCATGAATCTACTGCAGGCGCCGCTTGGCCTCCGTGGCGAGCTCCCAGGCCCGGGTCTCGTCACCCTGTTGGCCCGCCGCCAGGGCCTCGTCGATGAGCGCTTCGACGCTGACCCATGCGCTGCCCTTGGATTTGGCCTCCGCCACCGCGGCTTGCGCATCGGCGATGGCCACGGCCACCTCCCGCGCCTTCATTGCCGCCTGCCGGGATTCCAGGGCGTCGTCCCGGGCCACGTCGTAGCGCCCCTCCTTGAGAGACTGCTCGGCCTGGTCCAGGAGCCGCTCGGCGCTACCCATGGAATGGGGCGCGTAGTTGGCGGCCTCGGCGCTGCGCGCGGAGTTGATCGCCTGCCGGGCATCGCTCATTTCCTGGGTCGGCGCGCCGGCGCAGGCGAGGGCAAGCACGGCCGCGACGAGCACGGCGGCGAGCGAACGGAAACGGGGCACACACATCGGCAAATCGGCTCCTGAGTATCTTCTTTTCATGCAGAGAACCGGACCGCGGGCACCAAAGACGCTAACACCGCCCCCGTAGGCTGTCAACGAGACTGCGGGTAGAATGCCTCGACCAATCCGCAACCAGGAGGTCGATGTGAGCGACGTGACCCTGTACCACAATCCACGCTGCAGTAAATCACGCCAGGCGCTGGAGTTGTTACGCGCGCGCGCGATCGCGCCGACCATCGTCGAGTATCTGAATTCGCCGCCGTCCATCGACGAGCTGGACCGCATCTTGAAGCTGCTCGGCCTGGAACCCCGGGACTTGATGCGGAGGAAGGAAGCCGTATACAAGGATCTCGCCCTGGACGACGAGAGCCACGATCGCCACAGCCTTCTGCAAGCCATGGTCGAGCATCCGATCCTGATAGAGCGCCCGATCGCGGTTGCCAACGGGCGCGCATCCATCGGGCGTCCGCCGGAAAACGTCCTCGGCGTGCTCTGACCGTGGCCGACGTGCTGGTGCTCTACTACAGCCTGCACGGCAACGTCGCCGGGATGGCGCGATCCGTGGCCCGGGGGATCGAGGAAGTGGATACCATGCAGGCGCGGGTACGCACCGTTCCGAAGGTCTCGACCGTGTGCGAGGCGAGCGAGGACAGTGTGCCGGCGCAGGGCCCTCCCTACGTGACCCGCGAGGATCTCGACGAGTGCGCCGCGCTGGCTCTCGGCAGCCCGACACGCTTCGGCAATATGGCGGCGCCGCTGAAGTATTTTCTCGACGGCACCGCAACCCAGTGGCTGTCCGGGACTCTCGCGGGAAAGCCGGCGGCGGTATTCACGTCCACCTCGACCCTGCACGGTGGGCAGGAGTCGACGCTGCTGTCCATGATGCTGCCCCTCCTGCACCACGGCATGGTGGTGCTGGGGATCCCGTATACGGAGAAGGATCTCACCAGCACCCGCAGCGGCGGCACGCCCTACGGGGCGAGTCATCTCGCCGGCCCCCACGGCGACATCGCCATCACGGACGAAGAGCAGCGCCTGTGCGTCGCCCTGGGAAGGCGCCTCGCCACGGCGGCCGCGCACCTGGACGGCGCGCGTTTCTAGCCGACCCCGCCGTCGCCCTCCTCCAGCAACGCCTTCACGAAGGGCACGGTGACGCGCCGTTGCGCTGCCAGGCTGGATCGATCCAGGCGCTCCAGGAATTCCGACAGAGACGCCAGGTCCCGTGGCAGCCGGCGTAAGATATATGCGGTGACCTCGTCGCCGAGATCGAAGCCGCGATCCCTGGCGTGCAGCTGCAATACCTCGCGGCGCTGCTCATCGGGCAGCGCGCGCAGCCGCCACACCACCGCCGCCGTTAGCCGGGACACGAGATCGGGCAAGCGCCAGGCCGGTGTGCGCGGCGCCACCCGGGCCGAGAAAACCATGGGGCACCCCGCCTGCTCTGCGCGGTTATAGAGATGAAACAACGCCTCCTCCCAGACCGGCTCGCCTGCCACGCTGTCCACGTCGTCGATACACAGTAGTTCCGCATCCGCGAGGCCATCCACCATCGCCGGTACCACGCGCGCGTCCTTCAGAGGCAGGTAGGCCACCGGACGGCCATGCAGGGAGGGAGCGCCGCAGCAGGCCTCCAGCAGGTGGGTCTTGCCGCTGCCGGCACCACCCCAGAGATACACGACGCCGCCGTTCCCCGCCCCCGGCAGGGCTTGCAATGCCGCCACCACCGCGCCGTTCGATCCGCCGACAAAGTTCGCGAAGCTGCGCCGGCTCTGCAGCGTGACACCGAGGGGCAGCTGGTCGGGAGGGCGCCGCGTACCGCGGGGCCGGCTCACGGCGAGAGCCGGTAATTCAGCCCGGCGTTCAGATCGACCTCGCCATCCTCCACCAGGGTGCGACCCAGCGCGATGACCTGACGGACGCCTTCCCGGCCACCGCGGGCGTCGAGCTGGAACGATACGCTGTCGCTGTTAACGCTCGTTACGTCGACGCGGCTCACCTGGTCCAGGGAGTCCAGATACTTGAGGGTGCGTGCGTAATCGCCGAGGGAGCGGATCCCCGCCACGTTGACCGCGACCCCGGTGGCCGTGGTCGTGCCCGTGAATCCGCCGAAGCGCGACGCCAGCAGATCGGCACTCTCGTTGATGCCGCCAAGCAGCACGGCGTCCAGACCTTCACCCTGATCGATCCACTCGTGCCGTCCGTCTTCCAGGAGCAGCCGCCAGCGCGCCTCCCAGAAACCGGGCAGGCGCTCGTAGGCCCGCCCCAGCAACACGCCCTCTGTTTGATAGCGCTCGGCGGCGGGCCGCACGCTGTCCTCGAAGCCCGCCCAGACGTCGGTCGCCCTGAGCCGGCCACGATCTTCCAGATCCATGAGCGGCAGCACCATCGGCACCGCGCGCTCCGCGGCGATACGTTGGATGTACTCGGCCCAACCCCGGGAGTCGTCGCTGCTCAAGAGCTCTCTCCCGGTCCCCGACTCGACCGCGACCAGCACAAGAACCGACGGACGCACCCGTCCCCAGACGGATAAGCCCGCGTCCCGAATGAGCGCGTCCACGGCTTGGGAATCGAACTGTACCCACAGCGCGAGGGCCGGGGTTTCCGGTGTGTCGCCGCCCGCCGGGGGGGGCGCGACGCTGCGGTAGCGGAACTGCTGCACGAAGCGGTCCGGGCCCTCCATGGCCTCGGCGATGACCGGACTGGCGGCGGCCCCGCGGCTGCCGCTCACCTTGACGGCGACCTGCAGCAGGGCGAGCCCGAATGCTTCCGCGCGAACCTTCCTGTCCTTGTCGGGAACGTCGACTTCTGCTTCGTAGAGATTCCTGACCTCGTCGGCGGCGGCAACCGGTAGGGAAACAACGAGTGCCAGAAGCGGAAAAATCAGGCCGCAGATAGGAGCGATGCGCATTCGGTTGACGCTATGCAAGGGTCGCGGTCAAGTCAAGGTTTGCGCCGCCCGACGGGCGTCCGTACCATTCCCCTGTGTCCGACACGCGGCCAAAATCCATCACCTACCGCGACGCCGGCGTCGATATCGAAAGCGGCAATCGCCTGGTTGAACGCATCAAGCCCCTGGCGGAGCGCACCCGGCGCCCGGGCGTGCTCACCGGCATCGGCGGCTTCGGCGGGCTCTTCGAGCTGCCGGTGGATCGCTACCTCCGGCCGGTGCTGGTCTCCGGTACGGACGGCGTCGGCACCAAGCTGCGGCTCGCCATCGATGCCGGCCGCCACGACGGCGTCGGCATCGATCTCGTTGCCATGTGTGCCAACGACGTCGTCGTCCAGGGCGCCGAGCCCCTGTTCTTCCTCGACTACTACGCCACGGGCAAGCTCGACGAGGACGTCGCCGCCCGGGTCGTCGCGGGCATCGCGCGGGGCTGCGAGCTGGCGGGCATGGCGTTGATCGGCGGCGAGACGGCGGAGATGCCCGGCATGTACGCCGGCGAAGACTACGATCTTGCGGGCTTCTGCGTAGGCGTGGTCGAGCATGATGACATCGTCGACGGCAGCACTGTCGCGGCCGGCGACGTGCTCATCGGCCTCGCATCCAGCGGCCCCCATGCCAACGGATTCTCGCTGATTCGAAAGATCCTCGCCGACAGCGGCGCGTCCCTCGATACGGCCCTGGACGAGACTACCCTGGCCGACGCCCTGCTCGAGCCCACGCGCATCTACGTGCCCAGCGTGCTCGCGCTGCTGGAGTCGACCCCGGTGAAAGCCATCGCCCACATCACCGGCGGCGGCCTCACGGAGAACATCCCGCGGGTGTTGCCTGCGGGCACCGACGCGCGGCTCGACGTGGCGTCGTGGCCGTGTCCGGAGGTCTTCCGTTGGCTCCAGGAGAGCGCGAACCTGGACGACGACGAGCTTCGCCGCACCTTCAACTGCGGCGTCGGGATGATCGTGTGCGTCGCCAGGGAGCACGCCGGGGCGACCGCGAACAAACTCCGCGATGAGGGCGAGCGGTGTTGGCCCATCGGCCGCATCGAGAAGAGCGACTCGGATGCGCCACGGGTAATCTACGAGTGACCGACGATCGCCTCGCCGTCGTCGTGCTGATCTCCGGGCGCGGCAGTAATCTGCAGGCGATCATCGACGCTGCCGACAGCGCCGACAGTCCCTTCACGGTGGACGCCGTCATCAGTAACCAGCCCGGGGCCGCGGGGCTCGAGCGCGCGCGCCGCGCGGGCATTCCCGTCGAGGTCGTGGATCACAGAGCATACGCTCGCCGGGAGGAATTCGACTCGGCACTGGCCGAGGTCATCGACGGCTACGACCCGGGACTCGTGGTGCTGGCGGGATTCATGCGCATACTCACGCCGGCCTTCGTTGCCCGCTACGCCGGTCGCCTCATCAACATCCACCCGTCGCTGCTGCCGGAGTTCCCGGGCCTCGATACCCACGGGCGTGCCATTGCCGCCGGCGCGGCGGAGCACGGCGCCAGCGTGCATTTCGTCACCGCCGCCCTGGACGGGGGCCCGCTGATCATCCAGGCGCGGGTGCCGGTGCGAGCGGGAGACGACGCCGACACCCTGGCCGCCCGGGTGCTGGAGCAGGAGCACCGGATTCTCCCCGAGGCCATACGCTGGTTTGCCGCGGGCCGCCTGCGGGTGGAGGACACGCGGGTGCTGCTGGACGGCGAGCCGGCCCTGTAGAAGGAGCGTCCGCGCCTCAGGCGTCGCCGCTCTTTCCCGCCGCCCGCCGGGTGGCCGCGAGGATCCCCCGCAGGATGTTCAGCTCCGCGCGGTCCGGCCGCGCCCGGCCGTAGAGCTGGCGCAGGCGTCGCATGAGCAGCTTCGGCGACCGGGGGTCGTGATAGCCGATATCCGTGAGCGCCTGCTCGAGGTGTCCGTAAAATCCCTCCATCTCCGCCGCGGTCGTAGCCTCGTCGCTGGCGTCGCCGCCGTCGGGCGGCGGGGCGCCGATGCCGGCGACGCGAAGCTCGTAGGCAAACACCTGTACGGCAGCCGCCACGTTGAGTGAGCTGAACGCCGGATTCGTCCCGATGCAGGCGACTGCCTGACAGAGATCCAGCTCGTCGTTGGAAAGTCCGGCCCGCTCGCGGCCGAAGACCAGCGCCACGGCTCCCTGGCCGGCTTCCTCCATGGCCCGCCCCGCGAACTCCCGGGGCGCGAGCCGGGGCAGGGAAAGATGTCGTGCGCGCACCGTGGTCCCGACGACCCAGGTGCAGTCTGCCACCGCTTCCTCGAGGGTGTCGCAGAGGGTCGCATGGTAGAGCAACGCATCGGCACCGGCCGCGCGCGCCGTCGCGTCGGCGGACGGGAAGTGTTTCGGGCGCACGAGGGTGAGATTCCGGAGCTCCATCGCCCACATCGCCCGGGCAACAGCGCCGATATTGCCCGGATGGGACGTGTCCACCAGCACCACACGTATGCGATCGAGCATTGACGAGACCATCGCCTTACTTTATCAGCCTGCTGTCAACCTCGCGCGCGCTCACCTATCATCCGACTCCCATGCACCCCATGCTCAACATCGCCATAGGGGCGGCCCGCGCCGCCGGCAGTCTCATCGTGCGCTACCTGGATCGCATCGATAGCCTCGACGTCGCCACGAAGTACATGAACGAGCTGGTGACCCAGGTGGACCGGGAGGCCGAGGCGATCATCGTCGCCGACATACACAAGGCCTATCCGGACCATGCCATCCTGGCCGAAGAGAGCGGCGCCGCCGGGGACAGCGAGTACCGCTGGATCATCGATCCCCTGGACGGAACCACCAACTACGTGCACGGCTTCCCGCAGTTCTGCGTGTCCATCGCGTTGGAGCACCGCGGCAGGCTCGACCAGGGCGTCGTGTTCGACCCCCTGCGCCAGGAGCTGTTCACCGCGTCGCGCGGCGCCGGCGCCCGGCTCGACGACCGGCGGATCCGCGTCAGCCGCCGCACCGTCCTGGAGGGAGCCTTGCTGGGCACAGGCTTCCCCTTCCGGGGTGACTACGATCTGGACACCTATCTCTCAACCCTGCGCGCGCTCGTGCCGAAGTGCGGCGGGGTCCGCCGGGCCGGGGCCGCCGCCCTGGATCTGGCCTACGTGGCCGCGGGACGCCTGGACGGGTTCTGGGAATTCGGCCTGCAACCCTGGGACATGGCCGCCGGTGTGCTGCTGATCCGCGAGGCCGGGGGGCTCGTTACCGACGCCGACGGCGGGGAGAACTACATGGAGAGCGGCAACATCCTCACGGGGACGCCGAAAGTCCTGCGCGATCTCGTCAAGGTCGTCACGCCCATCTGGAAGTCCGGCTCGGCTTGAGCGTCGGCAGCTCCCGGCGGGCGCCGGATCGGCGGAAATCGTCTATGCTTGAGTCAGTTCCCGCGCCCATCCCCCTGGATCGAATACCCCATCAGGAGCTCCCGATTTGTTCGAAGGCGCCAAAGTCGCTGTCGTCATCCCCTGCTACAACGAGGGGCACCTCGTAGACCGGGTCATCGAGACCATGCCTGACTTCGTCGACCGCCTATACGTGGTCGATGACAAGAGCGACGACGACACCGCCGACATCATCAGGGGCTTCGCCGATGCCGACTCGGAGCGCATTCGTTTCATCGCCCACACGGTGAACCAGGGCGTCGGCGGCGCCATCGCCAGCGGCTACAAGGCGGCGCTCGCGGACCGCATCGACGTCACCGTGGTCATGGCCGGCGACGCCCAGATGGACCCGGACGATCTGCCGGCCGTCGTCGCGCCCGTCGCCCGGGACGAGTGCGACTACTCGAAGGGAAACCGGTTGTTCACCGGCGATGCCTGGAACATCATCCCGCGGGTCCGTTACCTCGGTAACTCGATGATTTCCCTGCTGACGAAGATCGCTTCCGGGTACTGGCACGTGGCGGACTCCCAGTCGGGGTATACCGCCATCGGCCTGAAGGCCCTCGAGACCATCGACTGGGACAAGATGTACA
>Ga0070727_10005565_pt1 | contig 10258 bp, 8 predicted proteins | sample tdAd472_FD_66722 | JGI IMG/M metagenome (GOLD analysis project Ga0070727, IMG submission 66722) | Marine sediment microbial communities from the Atlantic coast under amendment with organic carbon and nitrate - tdAd47.2 | ecosystem: Environmental > Aquatic > Marine > Coastal > Sediment | place... | reverse complement strand
GCCGTTGTCGGCGGCGGCGGATGGTGCGCCAACGTCATCGAGCAGTGCCGCAAGATCGGTTTCGCGGGCGAGATCTGGCCGGTGCACCCCCGCCGCGCGACGGTGGCTGGGCTGACCGCCTATGCCGACATCGACAGCCTGCCGAACGCCCCCGACGCCGCCTTTGTCGGCGTCAACCGGGATGCGACGATCGAGGTTGTCGGGCAGCTTTCGGCGCGCGGCGCGGGCGGTGCGGTCTGTTTCGCCTCGGGCTTTCGCGAGGCGCAGCGGGAAACCGGCGACGGTGATGCCAAGCAGGAGGCGCTGCTGGCGGCGGCCGGCGACATGACGATCCTCGGGCCCAATTGCTACGGGATGCTGAACTATCTCGACGGCGCGGCGCTCTGGCCCGATCAGCACGGCGGGGTGCCGGTCGAGCGCGGCGTGGCCCTGATCACCCAGTCCTCCAACATCGCGATAAACCTGACGATGCAGAACCGGGGCCTGCCGCTGGCCTATGTGGTGACCGCCGGCAACCAGGCGCAGACCGGGCTGTCGGACATCGCCGCCGCCCTGCTGCGCGACCCGCGCGTGACCGCGCTGGGCCTGCACATCGAGGGGATCGACGACCTGCGCGGGTTCGAGGCGATGGCCGAGACCGCCCGCGCCCTGGGCAAGCCCATCGTCGCGCTCAAGATCGGGCGGTCGGACCAGGCGCGGGCGGCAACGGTCTCGCACACCGCCTCGCTCGCCGGCAGCGAGGCCGGCGCCGACGCGCTTTTGGCGCGGCTGGGGATCGGGCGGGTGCGCTCGCTGTCCGGTCTGCTGGAAACGCTGAAGCTGCTGCATGTCACCGGGCCGCTCATCTCGCCACGCATCGCCTCGATGTCCTGTTCGGGGGGCGAGGCCAGCCTGATCGCCGACACCGCGCATGGCAACGGCCTGGTCTTTCCGCCGCTGGGCGAGCGGCAGCGGCAGGCGTTGCGCGCCGTGCTGGGGCCCAAGGTGGCACTGGCCAACCCGTTGGATTATCACACCTATATCTGGAACGACGAGGATGGGCTGGGCCGAACCTTTGCCGCGATGATGGACGCCGAGTTGGCGCTCGGGGTGGTGGTGCTGGACTTTCCCCGCGCCGACCGCTGCTCGGCCGAGGATTGGACCCGGGTGATCCGAGCCGTCGCCCGCGCCGGCGAGATCAGAGGGCGCCCGATGGCGATCCTTGCCTCTCTGGCCGAGCTGATGCCCGAAGACATCGCGCAGGAACTGGTCGGCTTGGGCATCGCCCCCCTTTCGGGCCTGTCCGAGGCGATCGAGGCGATGGAGGTCGCCGCCAATCTGGGCCGCACTCGGCCTGCACCGGCGCCGCTGTTGCTGCCCCGGCAGGGCGAGGCCGGCCCAACGCTGAGCGAGGCCGAGGCCAAATCCGCTCTGTCCGCCCACGGGGTGCGCATCCCCGGCGCCGCGCGCGCCACCGGGGCCGAGGCCGCCGCCATGGCAGCCACCCGCATCGGCTTTCCCGTCGTGCTCAAGGGCGAGGGCATCGCGCACAAGACCGAGGCCGGCGCGGTGGCGCTGAACCTCCGCTCGGCCAGGGCCGTGGCCGAGGCCGCCCGCGCCATGCCGAGCGAACAGTTCCTGGTCGAACAGATGGTGACCGGCACGGTGGCCGACCTGCTGATCGGGGTGGTGCGCGACCCCGCCCATGGCTACGTGCTGACCCTTGCCGCTGGCGGCACCCTGACCGAACTGCTCGACGACAGTGTCAGCCTGCTGGTGCCAAGCCCGCCCCAGGCGGTGCGCGATGCCCTGGGGCGGCTCAAGCTGTTCCGGTTGCTTTGCGGCTATCGCGGCGCGCCACCGGCGGATATCGAGGCTATCGTCAAGGCGATCATGGCCGTGCAATCCTATGTCGAGGCGGCGCACCCGCATGAGATCGAAATCAACCCCCTCCTCTGTGGCCCGCATGGTGCGGTCGCGGCGGACGCCCTGATCAGGATCGGAGACCCCCATGACTGACAGCCCCATCAAGACCCGCCGCGACGGCCATGTGCTCGAGGTCACGCTGGACCGGCCCAAGGCGAATGCCATCGACCTTGCCACCAGCAAGATCATGGGCGAGGTCTTTACCGATTTCCGCGACGACCCCGAATTGCGGGTCGCCATCGTCACCGGCGCGGGGGAAAAGTTCTTTTGCCCCGGCTGGGATCTCAAGGCCGCCGCCGGGGGTGACGCGGTCGACGGCGATTATGGCAAGGGCGGCTTCGGCGGGCTGCAGGAAATGCGCGGGCTGAACAAGCCGGTGATCGCGGCGGTCAACGGGATCTGCTGTGGCGGCGGACTGGAACTGGCGCTGTCGGCCGATATCATCCTGGCCGCCGAGCACGCCACGTTCGCCCTGCCCGAGATCCGCTCCGGCACGGTGGCGGATGCGGCGACGGTCAAGCTGCCCAAGCGGATCCCCTATCACATCGCGATGGAGATGCTGTTCACCGGCCGCTGGTTCGACACCGAAGAGGCCGCGCGCTGGGGCATGATCAACCATGTCTATCCCGCCGCCGACCTGATGGCCGAGGCGCGCAAACTAGCCGCGCTGTTGGCCTCGGGTCCGCCGCTGGTCTACGCCGCGATCAAGGAGATCGTGCGCGAGGCCGAGGACATGAAATTCCAGGACGCGATGAACCGCATCACCCGGAGCCAGTTTCCGACGGTCGAGACCCTTTACCAGTCCGAGGACCAGCGCGAGGGCGCCCGCGCCTTTGCCGAGAAACGCGATCCGGTCTGGACCGGGCGCTGACGCCCTTTTTGCGGGGCTGACACAGGTCAAGGCGCGCCGCCGGTGCCATCGGCCATGATCGGGATGCGGCGCGGCCACGGGGTGCCGTCACCGACACGGAGAGGAGCGGCAGGATGGACATCAGGATTTTCGCGCTGGAGGGGGCACAAGCCTTGGGCGCGGCAGTGGCGTCGGACCTGGGTCAGCCGCTGGCGGCGCTGGAAGAACGCGGCTTCGAGGACGGCGAACACAAGATTCGCCCGCTCGACGAGGTGCGCGGCACCGATACCTATGTGATCCAGGGGCTGCACGGCGGACCCGACGACAGCCCCAACGACAGGCTGTGCAAGCTGCTGTTCTTCATCGCTACCCTGCGCAGCAACGGTGCGGCCCGGGTCACGGCGGTGGTTCCCTACCTCGCCTATGCCCGCAAGGACCGCCAGACCAAGCCGCGCGATCCGCTGACCGCGCGCTATGTGGCCCAACTGTTCGAGGCGGTCGGCGCCGACCGGGTGGTGACGATGGAGTGTCACAACACCGCGGCCTTCCAGAACGCCTTTCGCTGCGAGGCGCTGGCACTCGACACCCGCGGCACCCTGCTGGAGCGGGCGGCGGCGCTGGCCGGGGATGGCGCGATCAGCGTCGCCTCGCCCGATCCCGGCGGGGTCAAGCGGGCGCAGCTGTTCCGCGAGGCGCTGGAGGCGCGGCTGGGCCGCCCGGTGGACTTCGCGTTGATGGAAAAGCGGCGCAGCGGCGGCACGGTCACCGGCAGCCTGATCGCGGGCGATGTGGCAGGCGCGCGGGTGCTGATCATCGACGACATGATCGCCTCGGGCGGGACGATGACCCGTGCGGCGCGGGCGATCCTGGACCTAGGCGCGCGCGATGTCTGGGCACTGGCCGCGCACGGGCTGTTCACCGCCGGCGCGGACCGGGCGCTGGCCGATCCGGCGATCACCGGCTGGATCGTCACCGACACGGTGCCGCCGTTCCGGCTGACCGATCAGATGGCGCAAAAGGTCGAGATCGTCAGCGCGGCGCCCTTGCTGGCGCGGGCCATCGACCGGCTTCAGCACAACCGCCCGGTCACCGACCTTCCGGCGGCAGGCGCATGAGCTCGGGCCGGCACGACAGCGCGACATAGCGCCGCGCCTGCGGGCGCCATTTCCACGGCGTCCGTTCCGGCTGCACCACGAGATGCAGCAGCGACAGACGTGCGCGCAGGAGCGCCCGGTAGCGCCAGTAGAATTCAACCAGAACGGGCGGCGGATTGCCAAGCGCCGCGCCCAGACCGTGATAGAGCGCGCCGGCCACCCACTCCGGGCCGAGCTTGGCGCATTCCATCCCAAGAAAGGCGATCTCGTCCAGTGGATCGACAAGGCGCAGGGCGCGGTTGAACTCCAGGCAGTCGATAATCACCGGCGCATCGGTGAGAAACACATGCTCGGGCCGCAGGTCGCCATGCCCCTCGACCACATGGCCCGCGCGGACCCTCTGGCACAGAAGCGGGTGTGCCTCGGCATAGGACCGGTCGTAGGCGTCGAGAGCGGCGTCGAGCTGCGGCTCGTCCAACTTCAGCGCGGGATCGGTCAGGACCGCGCGCGTCTTTGCGTATTCGGCGGCGAATTGCCCGGCGTAATCCTCCGGCGCGATCTCTGCCGGGGGCAGCGCGCCATAGAACCCCCTCAGCAGGTCCGCGACCTGCCCGATGTGTCCGGGCGTCAGATCACCGGCGCCGATCATACGCTCAAGATTGCGTTCCTCCGGCAACCGCCGCATTTCCACCAGCCAGTCCACGACCTGCCCGCGCGCCCCGTCCAGCGACAGCCGCCCGTCCGCCCCGATCCCCAGCGGGCGGGGCACCTCGTAAAGATCGGGGGCCAGGCGGCGGTTGAGCTGAACCTCGTCGCAGACCGCCCGGCGCCGTTTCCCGATGGTCGAGAAGTCGAGGAAATCGTAGCGGACCGGTTTTTTCAGCTTGAACACCTTTGGCCCGGCCAGAAACACCCAGGACATGTGGGTTTCGATGACCTCGACAGTCGCAGGATCATGCGCATAGGTGCCGGGATCGGACAGGAACCTGACCTTTTCCGCGACCGTAACCGGGGGGCCAGCTTTGGCGAAACCGTTTGCCGTCATGTCGCGCTTTTCGTTGCCTCGCCCTAACCCTTATACAGGTGTGCCATCGGCGCGGCGCGGGGCCAACAGTAAATTCCGTCGCAGGGACGGATTGATCGCAGCGGACCGGGCCGCGCCCTGGCGCCGTTTCCCCCATCACGACCATATGCGCGCAGGTATATATAGATTTTGCAATGTGAATATGTTTATATAGCAAAACCAGAATTTGGGAGGGAAGACATGCTGGATGCAAAGAACATCGAAAATGCCAAGAGCATGTCGATAATCGTCACCAAGGGGTCGCTGGATTGGGCCTATCCGCCATTCATTCTTGGCACCACGGCGGCGGCGATGGATGTCGACGTCACGATGTTTTTCACGTTTTACGGGCTGCCGCTTCTGAAAAAGGAGCTGAACCTGAAGTTCACGCCGCTCGGCAACCCGGCAATGGAGATGCCGATGATGGGCGGCCATATGGCGATGCCCAATATCGTCGGCATGCTACCCGGCGTCGGCGCGGCGGCGGGCACCATGATGAAGAACCTGATCAAGAAAAAGGGGGTCGCCTCGATCGAGGAGTTGCGCGAGGCCGCCGTCGAGGCCGAGGTCAAGATGATCGGCTGCCAGATGACCCTGGACCTGTTCGAGTACAAGCGCGAAGACATGATCGACGAAATGGAGATCGGCGGCGCGGCGACCTACATGGAAAAGGCGCTGCAATCGGACATCAACCTGTTCATCTGATCTTACTGTCACCGTCACGAGGGAGGAAAAATACGTGGCTGACCAAACACTCAATGCCGAGGGGCTCAACTGCCCGCTACCGATTTTGCGGGCCAAGAAAGCGATCAAGGGGATGAGCTCCGGCCAGATCCTCGAGATTCGCGCAACCGATCCCGGCTCGGTCGCCGACTTCGCCGCCTTCTGCAACCAGACCGGCAACGCTCTGGTAAGCTCGTCCAGCGAGGGCGACATCTACAAGTTCGAGATCAAGGTGTCCTGAACCTCAGGACGAATGCCTTTTCTTGCCGCGGCGGGCCTTCGCCGCGGCAACGAATTCCAGAAAATCAGTCACCCAGGGCGATTGCGCCGCATGCCGCAGGTGGATGAACCCTGCCTGGGTGTAGCCGCGCACCAGCGCGTCATGCTGCCCGTCGATGCCATGGCCACGGATGACCCGGCGCCCGAAGATCGGGTCAGACAATTTTTCCAGACGGGCATAGTGAAACTCATGCGCGCGCTGTTCGGCCCGGCTCGCGGGCCAGAGTGCGGCAGGCTCCGGCACGAAGCGGACATAGCCGCGCCCCTGCGGGCGTGGTTGCATCACGGTCTCGGCATCGAAAAAGCCGACCATGTCGTGCCGCTCGCCCTGCCATTCCAGCGACCGGCACAGGTACATCAGCCCGCCGCATTCCGCATAGGCCGGCAGACCGGCCTCGAGCGCGCGACGGATGTCGGCGCGCAGGGTGGTGTTCGCAGCGAGGGCGGCGGCATGCACCTCGGGGAACCCGCCGCCGATGAACAGCCCGTCCACCTCGGGCAGCGCGGAATCGCGCAGCGTGTCGATCGGCACCAGCTCGGCCCCGGCGGCCTCGAAGGCCTCCAGATCGTCGGGGTAGTAGAAGGTAAAGGCCTCGTCCCGCGCGATGCCGATGCGCAGCCCCGGCCAGCGGGCGGGTGAAGCGGCTGGTGACAAGGCGGGCGGCACGACCCCCGGGCAGGATGGCGCCGACCGGGCCACAGCGACCAGCGCGTCCAGGTCCACCGATTGCGCGATCCGCCTGCCGAGGCCATCGACGAACTCCGCGGCCCGCGCCCTGTCCGAGGGAACCGTCAGCCCGAGGTGCCGCTCCGAGAGATCCATCTCCGGCGCGACGCCGATGGCTCCCAAAACCGGCAGGTCGGTATAACTCTCGACCGCGGCGCGCAGTTTGCCCTCGTGGCGGCTGCCGCCGGTCTTGTTGAGAATCACCCCGGCGATCCGGATCGACGGGTCGAAATCCACGTAGCCGCGCAGCAGCGGCGCGATCCCGCGCGTCATGCCCTTGGTATCGACCACCAGCACCACCGGCACCTGCAACAGCGCCGCCAGCGCGGCGTTCGAATCGCACCCGTCCGCCGCGACACCGTCGAACAGCCCCTTGTTGGCCTCGATCAGCGACAGCGCCGCCCCTTCCGCACTGGCCTGGAACAGCGCAAGGATCTCGCCTTTGGACATGGTGTTGAAATCGAGGTTATAGGCCGGTCGGCCCGCCGCCCGCGCCAGCCACATCGGGTCGATGTAGTCGGGGCCCTTCTTGAACACCGCCGGCCCCTGACCCCGCGCCGTCAGCGCCGCCGCGATGCCGGTCGAGACCACGGTCTTGCCCGACGACTTGTGCGCCGCCGCGATCATGAAACGGGCAAGCGCGCTCACCTCGGCTCAAGCAGGGTACGGTCGCGGGCCTCCCACAGGGCGCGGGCCTGCGCCTCGGCCTCCGTGACGGACCCGGCCCGCCCCATGCTGCGCAGGGTCACCGCCAGGGTGCCGACCACCGAGGCGATTGCATAGGGCTCGCTGTCGGCACCGGACCAGACCGCGCGCAACCGGGCCGGGTCCATCGCCGCGTCGGCGGGCTGGTGGGCGTCGTCCAGCAGCGCCGGCCAGGTCTCGACCAGCGGCTCGGCGTCGCCCTGGGTGCTCCAGACCTGTGTTGGCTTGTTCGGGCGCCGCTCGATTTCGCCGCCCTCGCCGCGAAACACCGCCGCGCGCGGCTGGTTCAGGAGGCGCGCGGCACCGGCGTGAATGTCCATGAAACCGCGATGAAAGATGCCCTGCATCATCACCGGGGCGTCGAACGGGTTGATCATGCGGGTAAAGGAATGCACCGGAGAGCGCAGACCGAACACCGGCCGAAGCTCGATCAGGTGGCGCAGGACCGGGCTCATCGCCTCCAGCGGGACGTATGTAATCCCCGCCGCCTCGACCTGTGCGGCCGCCTGCGCGAGGTCCGAGGCCACCGGCAGCCCCAGAAGTTCGAACACCTGGCGGGTATAGAGCCGCCCCGGCGTGTGCCCCTCGGTGCCGTGAACGACGACCCGCGTGCCCTGCCCCACCAGCACCATCACCGAAAGCACGAACCACGGAAGCTGGATCCGCTTGCCCGCGTAGGAGGACCAGTCAAGATCGACCCGCGGCAGGGTATCCGGGCGCGGCAGCCGGTCGCGCGTGGCCTGGGCAAAGCCGGCAATCTCCTCCGGCGCCTCTTCCTTCAGGCGCAGCAGCATCAGAAAGGCGCCGATCTGTTCCGGCAGCACCGCGCCGTCGAGGATCATCTGCATCGCCTCGCGCGCCTCGTCAAAGGTCAGATGGCGCTGCTTGGTCTTGCCGCGCCCGAGGATGGCGACGAAGCGCGAGAACGGATGCGGTTTCAGCGAATCGTGCAACATGCCCCCCTATCCCTTCGCGGCGAGGTTCTGATCGGAGAGGTTGGTCGGCAGTACCCGCAGGATCTTGGCCCCCAGACCGGTCGCCAGCAGCGCCAGCGCCACGCCGCCGAGGCCCAGCGCAATCTCCGGCAGGCTTGGACCATAGCCCGCGATCTGCCCGTCGTGAAAGCCCGATGTAACCACGTAGCCCGGGAACAGCTCCATCGGGTAGGCCTGCCCGCCGACCACGATCACGTAAAGCTGCGCCAACCCGCCGAGGATCACCAACAGGCTGACCCCCGCCGACAGCCCGGCCGAGGGCGGCGTGCGGCGGCCGTAGACCAGCAGCAGCGGCAGCAGTGCGCCAAGACCGACCTGCACGCCCCAGAACAAGGTGGTGTAGATGCCGCCGTCGCGAAGGATGAAGGCCTCGATCCCGGCGTGTTCGGCGGCGTAGAGGTTGGTGAGGTGCTGCACGGCGGTGAAGTAGAGCGCCGCCGCCACGAAGAGCGCCAGAAGCCTTGTCAGCCGCGCGGTCAAGGCCTGTCCCAGAGGGCAGGGCGACAGCGCGCAGAGCGCCTGCAGCACCAGGATGAACACCGCCAGCCCCAGTGCGAAGGACATGGCGATGAACAGCGGCGCCATGATCGCGGCGTCATAGCCGGGCCGCGCCACCAGCCAGCCAAAGATCGAGCCGGTCCCGGTGGTCAGCGCCAGCCGCCAGACAAAGGCGAGCAGACCGGCGGGCCGGGTCCATTTCGGATGCACGTTCCGATCCATCTGGACCCAGAGATAGAGCGCCACGATCCCCAGGAACCCGGAATAGAGCAGGATGTTCCAGGTAAAGATCGAGGTGAAATTGAAATGCGTCATCTGCACGATCAGCCGGTCCGGCCGCCCGAGATCCAGCACCAGCACCGCCAGCCCCCCCGCCAGCAGCGAGATGGCCAGCACCCCGGAGAGCCGCGACAGCGGTTTGTAGGGCTTGTTGTCGAACACGCTGGCGATCGAGGCGACATTGAGCGCACCGGAGGCCGCCACGATCAGGAAGATCGCGAAGACATGCGGCAGGCCCCAGACCACCTGGTTGGTCATGCCGGTCGCGACGTGGCCCTGATGCTCGACATGGGCAAAGGCCCACACCCCGCCCAGCAGGAACGCGCCGAGCAAGGCGGTCACCGCCCAGAGCCGGGGGGTGAAGGGGATTTCGCGATAGATGGTCCTGTCGATAGCCAAGGGTCAGATCTCCGCGTAGCGAACGCCGGGGTTCAAATCGAGGTCGGGGCGCAGCGCCGCCGAGGGGAACTCGGCCAGGCGTCTGGAAATCTCGCTTTCGGGGTCGCGCAGATCGCCGAACACCATGGCGCCATGGCCCGCGGCGGTGCAGGCCTCGACACAGGCGGGGATGCCACCCGCATCGACCCGGTGCACGCAAAGCGTGCAGCTTTCCACCGTGCCCACCCCGCGCGGGGCGTGCGGCTTCTGGTTGGTGACGGGTTCGTGCACGAAGGAGCGCGCCTTGAACGGGCAGGCCATCATGCAATAGCGGCAGCCGATGCAGATGTGCTTGTCGACCAGCACGATGCCGTCGTCCCGCTTGAACGAGGCGCCGGTCGGGCAGACATCGACGCAGGGCGGGCTTTCGCAATGCTGGCACATCATCGGCAGGTTCACCTCGCGTCCGGTGGCCTTTTCCTTCAGCGTCACCTTGCGGATCCACTGCACGTCTCGCTCCGGGTCGCCATGGCCGGTCCAGCCGTTTTCGGTCTTGCAGGCGCTGACGCAATCCGAGCAGCCCGGCGCGCATCGGCTGGCATCGATCAGCAGGCCCCAGCGCTTGCCGGAATCCGCCGCCGCCTCTGCCTCGGACCCGCCGAAGGCCATCAGGGTCACTCCCGGCGCCAGCGTCATCGTGGCCAGTGCCGCACCGCTGCGCAGGAAATCGCGGCGCGATGGCGCCTGCGCTTGATCGGGGGT
>Ga0070727_10005562_pt1 | contig 10265 bp, 8 predicted proteins | sample tdAd472_FD_66722 | JGI IMG/M metagenome (GOLD analysis project Ga0070727, IMG submission 66722) | Marine sediment microbial communities from the Atlantic coast under amendment with organic carbon and nitrate - tdAd47.2 | ecosystem: Environmental > Aquatic > Marine > Coastal > Sediment | place... | reverse complement strand
TCTGTTTTCTATCAATTACCAGCCCGGTATCTGGGATGCCATTCGGCGTCCCGGTCAGCGCCAGGGGCCGGATGGATAGCATTCAGACAGCGAAGAAAGGAGCAATCATAACGATGGAAAAGGCGATGTTTGGTGCGGGATGCTTCTGGGGTGTCGAGGCGACTTTCCGGCAGGTGCCGGGTGTACAGGATGTAGCCGTGGGCTACGCCGGTGGTCACATGGACAATCCCTCCTATGAAGACGTATGCACGGGAAAAACCGGTCATGCGGAAGTAATTGAAGTGACCTTTGACCCGGAGGTGGTCTCCTACGAAGCCCTGCTCGGGGTCTTCTGGAAGTGTCACGATCCCACGACCCTCAACCGACAGGGACCGGATATCGGGACCCAATATCGGAGCGCGATTTATTTCTATAGTGACGCCCAGCGGAAGACGGCGGAGCAGTCGAAAAGCGCGATGGATGATGCGGGCACCTTCCGGCGTCCCATCGCGACGGAAATTACCGCCGCAGCCACCTTCTATCGCGGTGAGGAGTATCATCAGCGCTACCTGGAAAAACGCGGATTGGCCCATTGCCACGTGGGATAATGAAACTCGAACACGAACGCCCGGCGGCACCCAGCGCCGGGCGTTTCTTTCCTTACCAGGTGGCGACCACGTCGCCTTTGTCGATGCGGGCCTGACAGGCCAGCCGCTCGTTGTCTTTCAGCCCCATGTCTTCTTCCAATTCATTGCGGGGCATCAGGTTTTCCATGCCGGACTCTACGGAGATCACACAGGTGCCACAGCTGCCGGCCTGGCAGCCAAAGGGCACACCCAATTCGTCGCAGGCCGCCTGAATCGGCGCACCGGCATCCAGATCACGGGATTGTCCGTCGATAGTAATGGTAGGCATAACAGAACTCTCTTCTTAATCAAGGTAGCGGGTGGTGGGCAATAATGGCCCGACACACCCCATAACATAGCAAACGCCCACACACGGGCGAAGGCCCCCTATTGTAACATTGAACTTGGGGCGGGCTTCCACCAACCCCGCAATTTCCGCATGCCCCGGTGAATTTGTACCCTGCACCGTTTTTCGCTATCATAATTGCTTCGTGCAGAAATCGAGACAGGATTACCAATCGGGGTTCACCGTCCTTTTCACCCTGCCGACACCAACCACCAGGCTACTTGCTGCATCAGCGACCCTGTATAAGGGACGTGTTAGGAGAATTACGCATGCAAAACGAATCCAACAAGAACGACTCCCGTCGTGACTTCATCCGGAACAGCTCAGCTGCTGTTGCGGCTGCCGCCACGTTTCATGTGGCATCCGGCAAGGCTGCCGCTGCGGGCGATAGCAAAGACGAAGTCTTGAAAGTCGGTCTCATCGGCTGCGGTGGCCGTGGTACCGGTGCTATCCGTCAGGCCATCATGGCCGACCCCAACGCCAAACTGGTCGCTATGGGCGATGCCTTTGCCGATCGCCTGGAAGGCAGTCTGGCCAAATTGACCGCCCAGGGCAGCGGCATCGAAGACCGCGTGATGGTCGATGATGACCACAAGTTCACCGGTTTCGACGCCTACCAGGGCGTGATCGATGCCTGCGACGTGGTGGTCTTGGCTTCGCCGCCGGCCTTCCGTCCCAAGCACCTCAAGGCCGCAATCGACGGAGACTGCCACGTCTTCTGCGAAAAGCCCATTGCCGTTGATCCCGTCGGGGTGCGCTCCGTGCGCGAGACGAGCAAGCTTGCCGCCAAGAAGGGCCTCTCCCTCGTTTCCGGCCTCTGCTACCGCTACCAATTCTCTAAGCAGGACATTGTAAAGCGCCTGCAGGATGGGGCCGTGGGCAAAATCCTCACCATGCAGACCACCTACAACACGGGTGCCCTCTGGTTCCACGATCGTCAGCCCGAATGGAGCGACATGGAATATCAGGTGCGCAACTGGCTCTATCACGACTGGCTTTCTGGCGACCACATCAACGAACAGCACATCCACAGCCTGGACAAAATCGGCTGGGTCATGGGCAATGTGTACCCCGTGAAAGCCACGTCCAGCGGCGGCCGCGTGGTCCGTACCGACGAAAAGTTCGGCAATATCTATGACCACTTCAACACGGTCTACGAATGGGCCGATGGCACCAAGTGCTTCAGCAGCTGCCGCCAGTGGGCCAGCACCAGCACGGACGTGTCCGACTGGATCTACGGTACCGAAGGCGTGGGCGAACTCCAGTCCCACACCATCGACTCCACGAAAGACGGCAAGTGGCAGCACAAGCCCACCGGCAAAGACGACATGTATCAAAATGAGCACAACGCGCTCTTCGCCAGCATTCGCAAGGGCGAAGCCGTCAACGATGGCGAGTACATGTGCGACAGCACGCTCATGGCCATCATGGGTCGCCTCTCCGCCTACACCGGCAAGACGCTGACCTGGGAAGACATGCTCAACTCTCAGCTGGACCTTTCGCCCGCCACGCTCGAGTGGGGCGACATTGCGGTGCGCCCCATTGCCCGCCCGGGTGAAACCGAATTCGCGTGAGCGAAGGACCATTAGATTGATGATACGACCGTCCCCGGAACCTCAGGCTCCGGGGGCGTTTTTATTGCGCTGATTTCAACCCGAAAGGAATACTTATGAGCGCCCACTTTTCGCGCCGCGATTTTATAAAGACCACCGGGGCCGTTGTGGCCGGCGCGACGCTGCTGAACACCGCCCCCGTGCAGGCCGGTGAATTTACCGGAAAGATTAAGAAGGCCGTTAAGCTCAATATGGTCAAGGGCGATGACATGAGCACCCTCGACAAGTTTAAGCTCGTCAAAGATCTGGGCTTCGATGGTATCGAGCCTTCGGTCGGCGAAAAGATTGCCCCCGAAGAGTTGAAAGAAGCGAGTGAAGCCAGCGGATTGCCCATCCACGGTGTGGTGAATGGGTCGGTGAACAATATCCAGGACGCCGTGGACCGGGCCCTCCTCTATGGCAGTAACTCCGTGTTGCTCGTGGCGGGTCGCGTGGGTGACAACATGTCCTATGCGGACAACTACAAAGAAACGCAGCTGCTCATCCGCAGGGCCATTCCCTATGCGGAAGAAAAGAAGATTCAACTCCTGGTGGAAAACGTGTGGAACAACTTCCTGCTGAGCCCCCTGGAAATGGCCCGCTACCTCGACGAGCTCGACAGCCCCATTATGGGTGCCTATTTCGATATCGGCAACGTGGTCCGCTTTGGCTGGCCGGAGCATTGGATTCCTGTCCTCGGCAAACACATCAAGAAACTGGACGTGAAAGAATACAGCCGGGACAAGCAAAACAACGAAGGGCTTTGGAAGGGCTTTAATGTCCACATCGGCGATGGCTCCATCAATTGGGCGGCGGTGCGGAAGGAATTGAAGGCCATCGACTACAGCGGCTGGGCCACGGCAGAAGTCGGTGCGGGCGGCCGTGAGCATCTGGCCGATGTGGCCAAACGTATGGATACGGTATTGGGCCTCGTGTAAGGGGACGGCACAGGCCAGCGGGCCGCTGGCGCTCCATAGACAGTCGGGGCTATCCCCGGGGACTGCACCGACGTAGCAACCCACGCAGAAGCAACGACAACGCGTGGGTGAAAACGGCACACCCCGAGTGCAAACAAAAATTAAGACCGTCGGGGCTATCCCCCTCTTAGGGCCTACGTTGCCTCTAAGAGGGGGACGGCCCCGACACCATCGTGCCACGCGATGACGAGCCCTGCGAGTTTTCGTGTGCATGGAGCACCAATAAATGATGATTCTGAAAGGTGTTTGGATTCGAACGACACCCACCATACTCAGTTAGAACGGCCGAATGAGTTCTCTCGTAGGGCCACACCGGCACCATTGCTCCACGCACACGAACCTGCGTAGCAGGATCGCGTGGCACGGCGGGGATACATTTTCTTTGGACGGCCCACGTTGCCTTCCAGCGGGGGACGGCCCCGACTTGCACATCATCCTCCCCTGCGCACGGAACACCGGTTCGCCACGACGCCTTTTGCGCGTAATCAATAACATGACGTCGAGGCAGTCCCCGGTGCAGTCCCCATTTCCACCCCTCCCGCCGGGAGTGGTATCATAGGCGCTGGACGGAGCACGACGAATGAACCCAGAAGAACGCTATCTATCGGCCATCAAAGACGCCCAGGCATTGGTGCAACAACTTGCCCAGGGCCCGAGAAAAACAGCCCCCTTGTCGCCCGAAGTGGCGGAGATGTTGGCTGGCCTGTCCGTGGCAGCGGGCGAAACCACGGCGGTCCCGTCTGCCTCTCCCGCGCCCGCAACGGCCCCACCAGGCGCGAACACTTCCCTCCGTGATTTGGCCGAAATCGTTCGGGGCTGCCAGCAATGCAGCCTCCACGAGACCCGCACCCAAACCGTATTCGGCGTCGGCAATGAAAACGCCGACCTCGTCTTTGTGGGTGAGGCGCCGGGTGCCGATGAGGATGCCCAAGGCGAACCCTTCGTGGGGAAAGCCGGTCAGCTCCTGACCGATATTATTACCAAAGGCATGAAAATGCGGCGGGAAGATGTCTACATCTGCAACGTGCTCAAGTGCCGTCCACCCAATAATCGCAATCCCAATCCCGCAGAGATGTCCTGCTGCGAGCCCTATCTGATTCAGCAACTGGCCCAGATAAAGCCCAAAGTCATCTGTGCCCTCGGCGGGGTCGCTGCCAAGTGCCTCTTGCAGACGGAAGACGGCGTTGGACGCCTCCGCGGACAGTGGCACAATTACCAGGGCATCCCCCTTCGGGTCACCTATCACCCGGCCTACTTATTGCGCACCCCTTCCGACAAGGGAAAGACATGGGCCGACATCCAGGAAGTCATGAAAGTGCTCTCGGGTGAAATTTCCCCGCAGATTTGATGCGCCGCACCCATTTCCCACAGGTCCGTCACCATGAGCGATGAAAATACAACCACCACACGCAGCGTCCGCTCGCCCGTCAAATGGCGGCACTCCATGTATTTCCGCCTGCTCGTCCTGTGCTGTGTCCTGGTCCTCTGTCTCTTCACCTCCATCTTCGTCATCGTCCGCTACACCATCCGCGAGGCCGCGACTGAACTGCAGGCCCAGTCCAACGAAATCGCCGATGAGCTCTATCGCATCATGGAAGAGCGCCCGGAGTTAGAACATAGAATCGTGGAAGAGGAGCTCATGGAAGGATGGGAAAACACGGACATCGAGCTGGGGCCCATCCTGGAACTTTCCCCTGAGATAGAGTATTCCATGGAGTGGCGCCCGGATGGCACGGTGCGGCGCAACATCACGATCCCGCTGGACCGTCTCGACGTTATTATGACCGTGCGTTTCAACACCATGGCCTCCACCGAAATTCTTCAGGCCTTTAAGAACCGCTACATCATCATGGTGACCTTGGTCTTTATCATCACGTTGTGGATCATGGTTTATTACATCCAAAAAATTTTACGGCCACTCATGGACCTTTCCGATGCCTGCGCGGCGGTGACGGAGGGCAATCTGGAGACGGTGCACGTGGCCAGCTCCTCGGGGGAAGTCAAACTGCTCGAGAGCAAATTTAATGACATGGTCATGGCACTGCGAGAAAAAGAAGTCGTGGAAACGAAACTACGTCAGGCCCAGCGGCTTTCGGCCCTGGGCAACCTGGCCGCCGGGGTCGCCCATGACGTGCGCAATCCCCTCAACGCCATTAAGCTCCTCTCCAGTCATGCCATCGATTCCTTGCCTGGGGAAGCCAATGAGCAGACGGTGAAACCCCTTACCATTATCCGCAAGGAAGTGGACCGGTTGGAAGACATCGTATCCGGTTTCCTCTCCCTCGCCAAGGAGCGCGAACTCGCGCCTGAGCCCAATCAGATTGATGAATTGCTCACCGAATGCGTCCGACTCTTTCAGAAAGATGCCGAAGAGCGCGGCGTCTCTCTCATCGCGGAATTAAACGCCGGTGAAACCATGCTCTTGCTCGATGCCAAGCAGTGGACCCGTGCGATATTAAACGTGTTATTAAATGCACTCGAAGCCTGCGATACAGGTGGTCACGTGCGCATCAGTTCGGTGGTTAAGAAGGGGGTGTGTCGTGTTGACATCGAAGACGATGGGCCCGGGCTTCCTGAGTCTGTAGCGGAGCAAGTCTTTGACCCCTACTACACCACCAAGCCCGGAGGCACAGGACTCGGCCTGTCGATTACGCGCGGCATCATTGAAGAGCATGGTGGCACCATCGAACTAGCCAGTTCGGATGGGCGGGGCTGTCGGGTGCTGATTTCCATACCCCTCAAACAAAAAATCATACGGTAGCGGAGTAATCATGGGACAGTCTATTCTCATCACGGAAGACGATCAGGTACAACGGGAAATCATCAACGATATCCTGACCCAGTCGGGCTATGATGTAACCACCAGTGACTCGGCCGAGACGACGTTAGAGATTCTGAAGGATCAGGGTTTTGACCTGCTGCTCACCGACATGCGGATGCCCGGTATGGACGGTCTCGAACTCTTGCGGCGTGCCAAACGCCTCCGTCCGGAAGTGGAAGTGGTCGTCATGACGGCCCATGCCACCATCCGCACCGCCGTGACCGCCATGAAGGAAGGGGCCATCGACTATCTGGAGAAACCCTTCGATAAGGATGAGCTCCTCCTCGTTATCGACCGGGCGGTGGAGCGCACCAGCCTGCGCAAGGAAAACCGACAGCTCCGCGCCATGGTGGGCAACACCCTCTCCCTGGGCAACATCATCGGAGAAAGCACGGCCATGCAGGCCGTCTTTGAGCGCGCCAGCCGGGCCGCACGGGTTAACAGCACGGTGCTCATACTCGGCGAGTCGGGTACGGGCAAAGAACTCATCGCCCGCCACATCCACTTCGAAGGCAACCGACAGAAGAAACCTTTCGTGGTCGTCAACTGCGCCGCCATTCCCGACAACCTCGTGGAATCGGAACTCTTCGGCCATGAGAAAGGGGCCTTCACTGGCGCCGACACGAGCCGCCCCGGAAAGTTCGAAGACGCCAACACAGGCACCCTCTTCCTCGATGAAATCGGCGATATGCAGCTGGAGTCCCAGGCGAAACTACTTCGCGTCCTGCAGGATGGCGTCGTGGAGCGCGTGGGCAGCAGTAAGACCCGTCAGGTAGACGTGCGCGTCATTGCGGCCACCAACCGCGACCTCCGCGAACGGGTAGACCGGGGCGAGTTTCGGGAAGACCTTTATTTCCGCCTGGAAGTCTTACCCGTCCATTTGCCGCCCCTTCGGGAACGCATCGAAGACCTCCCCCACCTGGTAAAACATTTTCAGGCGAAGCTCAGCAAGAAAATCGGTATCGAGCCCCCCCAAGTCGGTCCCGAAGTGCTGGATGCCTTCCGGCGCTACCGCTGGCCGGGAAACGTGCGTGAATTGGAGCACACCCTCGAGCAGCTCTTTATCCTGGCCAACGACAACAAGGTGACGGCAAAGGACCTGCCGGAAAAATTCCACGAACGGCCGGAGCTGTCCGCTGACGTGGGCCTCCCGCCTGGCGGACTTTCCCTGGAGGAATTGGAGCAGGATCTCATTCGTCAGGCGCTGGACCGCAGCGGCGGCCGCATCAAAGAGGCCGCCGAATTGCTGGGACTGAGCTACAAGACCCTCCAATACCGCCTGAAGAAACACGAGATCGATCGTAAGGCCACGGAGAACTGAGGGGCTGCACCGGGGACTGCACCGACGCAGGTAACCACGTCGCCGCAACGAAAACGCGGGGGCGGACGAGACACACGCCGAGCACGAATCGCAACGAAGACCGTCGGGGCTGTCCCCCTCCCCCGGCAGCAACAACGCCACTCGGATGAGTCTATGCCAGCGGGCCGCTGGCGCTCCATAGGATAGTCGGGGCCGCCCAATCGCATGCGACATTCCTTCCCCACAAAAACGGTAAGGGTGCCACCCTTACGGACGTGAGGGACGAACGGCCTTACGGGTGCCATGACGTCGGGGCAGTCCCCGGGGACTGCACCGACGTAGGAAACCACGTCGCAGCAACAACGCCACTCGGATGGGTCTATGCCAGCGGGCCGCTGGCGCTCCATAGACGGTCGCCTTTGGCGTCTCACGTCACGACCAAGAGGGGGACAGCCTCGACTATCACGTGGCCCATTCCAATCTCAGTGTTTCTGCTCGCCACCATGTCCCCCTCGCCCAACCCCGTACACGACGTCGAGGCAGTCCCCGGGTGCACTGCGTCGGTGCAGTCCCCGCACAAAAAAGGGCCATGCCAGGGTTTTCCCAGCATGGCCCGAAGCGCGTGTGTCTAGCAGACGGGATTGTAGTCCTTGTACCGCGACGAGACCAGCATGTCTTCAAGCAGGCCATTGCTGTCACCGAAGGCTTCGGTCTCCACACCCATGGCACCAAGCATGGTCTGATAGAGATTGCACAGCGGCGTGTTCTTGGGACTGGCGATGTGCTGCCCGGCCTGCAACTGTCCACCCGCCTTACCCGCCAGGAGAATGGGCAGGTTGTTCGGGTCGTGACGGTTGCCATCCGAAATACTGGAGCCAAAGAGGATCATGCTGTTGTCCAGCAGATTGCCTTCACCCTCGGGGATGGACTTCAGTTTGCCCAACAGATAAGCATACTGCGCGGCGTGCCAGCGGTTAATCTCGGTGTACTGCTTAATCTTGTCTTCTTTGTTCTCATGGTGCGAGAGTTGATGGTGGCCATCGTGCACCCCCGGCACAAAGGAGAAATTCCGACCCGACACGTCGTTGGCAAACATGAAGGACTGCACCCGGGTGGAGTCTGTCTGGAAGGCCAGCACCATGAGGTCCAACATAATGCGCACGTGCTCCGCGAAATTGCCGGGGCGATTGAAGTGTTCACCCCCCGGCACGTCCACTTCGGGCGCATCCCATTCGCGGGGATCGGGCTTCATGGAGAACTCGATGCGTTCCTCGACGGCGCGGACGGAGTCCATGTACTCGTCGAGCTTGACCTGGTCATCACGGCCCAGCTTGCGGCGCAGTCGCTTGGCATCTTCGAGTGCGAGATCGAGGAAGCTCTGGTATTCAGCGTGCTTCTTCGTGTTGACCGTCGTACCCTTTTCCCCGAAGAGGCGTTCATAGACAAAGCGGGGATTAATCTCCTTGGCCACCGGCTGGGTCGCCGAGCGCCAGGAGATATACGACCCATAGAGGCGCGTGAAGCCCACGTTACTGTCGATACCCGAGATCACCGGGTCAATGCCCAACTCCAGCGAAGGGAGGGGCGTCAGATGGCCCAACTGCTTCGCGGCGAGCTGGTCCATGGAAATGCCACCCACGCTGATATCTTTGCCTGTGGTCTTCACCACCGGCTCGCCCGTGAGGAAGTTGGCGGTCTTGGCGTAGTGCCCATCACCCCGGCGGCTGTTGGCCTTGTCGAGTCCCGAGAAAACGGTGAAGTCCTCTTTGAAATCCTTCAAGGGCTCCAGGGCATAGGAAAGGGCATAATCCATCCCCGTCTCTTCGGGGATCCAACTCTTTTGCCACACGCCATTGGGAAAATAGATACAGGCCATACGCACGGGGGCTTTCGCCGTTCCCGCGGCCGCTTTCGCTGGCACCATGGCATCCAGCGCAGGCAGCGCCAAGGCCGCGCCCATACCCCGCAACATGGTACGTCGGGAAATGCGTTTATTCTTGATGATATTCATAATACTTCCTATGGTTTCGCTACCCTTAACTATAGCGCCGCCGCCATTCGGTGCGCAAGGCACCACCCCTGATTACAGATTCGTGGGAGCTAGTAGTTCGTGTCTTCCCGTGCCGTGTCCAGTGCCTTTTGGAGGATCACAAGCTGGGCTGCGTGGGCCGGGTTGCCAATAAGATTGTGGTGCTCCTTCGGGTCGGCCTTCAGGTCATACAATTCATCCATCCCGTCCAGGTCGGGATACTGGATATACTTCCAGTCCGCCGTGCGATAGGTGTGCCAGGACCCGTGACGGGGCGTAACCTTTTCGAGAAAATACTCCGCCAGGAAACCATCGCGCAACGGTGCCTTTGCATCGGCCAGTACGGGCCACAACGATTTACCATGAACGGGCACTGGTGCCGATACGTCGGCGAGGTCATACAGCGTGGGTGCCAGATCCAGGTTCAGCGCCAATTGGTCGCGCACCGATCCCGGCGCAATACGTTTCGGGTAGCGCATGAGCAGGGGTACACGAATCGACTCGTCGTAGGCTACCCGCTTGTTGTTGAATTCCCCGTGTTCACCAAAGGTGAAGCCATTGTCGCTGGCAAAAATAAACAGGGTATTGTCGAGCT
>Ga0070727_10005559_pt1 | contig 10269 bp, 9 predicted proteins | sample tdAd472_FD_66722 | JGI IMG/M metagenome (GOLD analysis project Ga0070727, IMG submission 66722) | Marine sediment microbial communities from the Atlantic coast under amendment with organic carbon and nitrate - tdAd47.2 | ecosystem: Environmental > Aquatic > Marine > Coastal > Sediment | place... | reverse complement strand
ATTTTATATTCCGTATTAAAAACGCCCGAGATCCCTCCTTCTGAAGAGGAAATGGAAGAGATAAATCGACTCAAGGGATTATCCCTAGGAAAACGAATTGCGAAACCTTTTATTGAAATTATAGCTGCCATAAAGGAAATGCCGAGGTTTATGTGGAAAATAGGCGCCGTATATCTGTTCCAATGGTACGCTTTGTTTATTTACTGGCAGTTCACAACGCCACTTTTTATGAAAACTATGGGGTATAACACCTCCGAAGCAGCATCCCAGGCAGCTAAAATGAGTCTCACCTACAATACGGTTACCCTACTGGTAGCCTTGGCCCTCGTGCCATTAACATTGCGTTTTGGCGGGAAAAAGATCTATGCAATTAGCTTACTAGGTACCGCATTGGCCTTATTTACCATTCCTTATATCTCCGATCCTTATATGGTATTGGTACCCATGATATTATTTGGTATAGGATGGGCCGCTATGATGGGAATACCTTATACCATGGTATCTAAGGTAGTTCCTCAGGAAAGACGGGGTGTTTATATGGGAATCCTCAATATGATGATCGTTATCCCAATGTTCATTCAAACCCTCAGCTTTGGTTCTATCTATAAATATTTACTAGGAAACAATGCAATAAATGCAATGCTGTTTGCCGGTGTATTCTTTGCTATTGCAGCTGTTCTGGCCCTGCGACTCAATGTTAAAAAAGCTAAAATGGTATGAAAAATTTAGGGATCAAAATATCGTTATTTCTTATCTACTTTGTATTCGCAGCTTTGCTTAATAGTGTTGGAATACTGGTAGAACGATCCCAGGAAGTATATGAAGTAGCCAAAGGCGATGCAGCCTTCCTGGAACTGTTCAAAGATCTGTCAATAGCCGTGGTTTCCTTTGTGATCGGGACATTTCTACCCAAACTGGGTTACAAGCGAGGTATGCTCATTAGCCTAGCCTTGGTGTTCTTTGGATGCATTGGGATGTACTACGGAAATTCGTTCTGGTCTGTTAAGATCTTGTTTGCCGTAACCGGTATCGGCTTTGCCATAGTTAAAGTAGCAGTTTACGCTCTTATTGGCTTTGTAACCGATGGGAAAGATGACCACCGAAGGCTCATGAGTTTTATTGAGACTGTTTTTATGATAGGGATCATTTTTATGTATGTGGTATTTCCACTATTCTATAATGACGACCCCAATGGATGGCTACGAGGATATTTACTCATGGCAGCTATAATCGCGGTGGCATTTACTATAATTTTATTCTCAAAGTTCAATATCGAGGTTGCACAAAAAAATACCAGTATACGTGAGGATATTAGAGCTATGCTCAGATTATTTCTCAATCCCGTGATCTATGTATTTGCTATTTTTGCCTTCTTCTATGTAATGACAGAGCAGGGTATCATGACCTGGCTTCCAACCTTTAATAAGGAAACGCTTCATATGGATGCTAAACTGGCTACCCAAATGGCAGTTATCCTTATGGCTTCGTTTGCTATTGGACGGTTTATTACGGGAATGCTTGTGAAAAAGATCAAATGGATCTATATAGCCTTGTTTGGATTGTTGGGAGCGGCTGTACTGGTACTCGTGGTATTGCCTATGGCTAGTAATGTGCCCGAGATGCAGGCAAGTAAGTTGGGTGATCTGCCCCTGGTTTCGTTTCTCTTCCCAATGATAGGCCTTTTTCTGGCTCCATTGTATCCCTTGATAAGTTCTACAGTTTTGTCGGCTACAAAAAAAACAGACCACAGCGCATTAGCGGGTATACTTACCTTCGTTTCAGCTCTGGGAGGAACTTTAGGCTCGGTAATCATTGGAAATTTATTTGATCTTCTGGGTGGAAATAAAGTATTCTATCTTTCCCTGATCCCGATGTCTATTATACTGGTTGCTTTGTTCATTCTGAATAGAATTGTTGGAAAGAGCTCATGACCTTCAAGCTAGACATAGAAGCCACTCTGAAAAAACTCCTGGCTCAGGAGGATACCGATAATGACAAAAAAATAACTGTTGAAGATCAGGGGCCTAAGTCTTTTACGATCATTTCTGAAGACGGACACCAACATACACTCGATGGAACCTATCATCTCTCCAATCTCTTGCAGGAACTCATTCTAGCCAAGGAAAATGGTGATACCGTCGCTTCTATTAGCCTGGATCATCTGGAAGAACCACCTGTAAAGAGAATTTCCAGGATGATACGGGAATACTACTGGAATGGCCTAACCCGCACCATGGATGCTTCGGGGATCGAATCCCTGCTAAAGGATTCTAAGAATGAAACTCTGGACGAGATCGCTGTACTTATAGTTTATGTACCATACCACGACGACCAAGCCTATACATACTATTCAGAATTACAAAAAAAATTACCCCTGGAAGTAGTTCGCCTACCGGAAATTATCAGCCCGAAGTATGTGAGAGGCCTGAACGACAAACCAGGGATACTGTCTCTAAAACTCGAACTGGTAAATGGCGAAATAAAAGGGGTGCCTTTTGTTGTTCCCGGCGGACGATTCAACGAGATGTACGGATGGGATAGTTATTTCGAATCGATCGGTCTTATCCTGGATGGCCGAATTGACCTGGCCAAAGCAATGGCCGATAACTTTCAATACGAGATCGAGCATTACGGAAAGATATTAAATGCCAATCGATCGTACTATTTAACCCGAACTCAACCTCCCTTCTACTCTAGTTTAATTTCTGAAGTCTATAATAAGACTCAAGACAAATCCTGGTTGGAGAGTCATTTAAAAACTGCCATTCGCGAATATGAAACCGTATGGATGGTACCGGGAAAACGGCTCACAGGTTTTAAACTCAATCGATATCTGGCCGAAGGCCTGGGTAAACCACCAGAGGCGGAGGCAGGACACTTTAATCATGTATTTGCCGGTTATGCCAGGGAAGCAGGAATGAGTATTCAAGAATACGAGAAGGCTTATTCGAAAGGGGAAATAAAAAACCCGGAGCTTGACAGGTATTTTGTCCATGACAGAAGTGTTCGGGAGTCGGGGCATGATACTTCGTATCGCCTGGAAGGAATTTGTGCCGATATTATCCCGGTAGAGTTAAATGCCTTTCTTTATAAATACGAAACAGATTTTGCCGAATTGATTAAAATTGAATTTAACAACAGCTTCAATTACAACGGTAAAAATTACACTTCCGAATATTGGGAGCATAAGGCTTCGGAAAGAAAAGAACTGATGGATTCCTTGCTCTGGAATGATACTGAAGGCATGTATTTCGATTTCAATATCGCTACAGGAGAACAAACCGATTTTGTGTCGGCTACGCTCTTTACTCCACTCTGGGCAGAGATATGTGATGCAAATCAAGCGGCTTCTTCGGTAAAAAACGGAATTGCACTTCTGAAGGAAAAAGGCGGCATTGCATCATGTGATGAAGCCAGCCGGGGAGCTATTAGCGAACATCGTCCTCAGAAACAGTGGGACTACCCCAACGGATGGGCACCCCACCAAATGATGATCTGGAAAGGTTTGAAACAATATGGATTTGAAAAGGAATTGCAGGAACTCGTTTATCGCTGGCTATATATGATCATAAGAAATGCGGTAGATTACAATGGGACCATCCCGGAGAAATACGATGTGGTAATTGCTACTCATAAGGTATTTGCCGAATATGGGAATGTGGGGACCGAATTTCAATATATCACCAAAGAAGGCTTTGGGTGGATGAATGCGTCCTTTCAATATGGTGTATCACTCTTAGACGTAGGATTGATTAAAAATTTAAATGATCTAGTTCCCCCGGAACAACTCTTTTAATTGGTTAAAATGAACAACAGACCTATTGATATTATTTGTATTGGTGAATCTCTAATAGATTTTATTGGCACACAGCCCGAGCATCCAATACATCAAATTAAGGATTATCACCGGTATCTCGGCGGGTCTCCTACCAATGTCGCAATGAATATGGCCCGACTCGGACTGAACGTGGAAATGATCTCCACGGTTGGAGATGATGGGTTTGGCGAATATATCCGTGAACGACTCACCGAAAACGGAGTTGAACATGATGGGATTAGAAAATCAAATGCTGTTCCCACTACGGTCATATTTGTTTCGAGAACAGTGGCAACGCCTGAATTTGTTGCCCTTAGAGGGGCAGATGCCGAAATTCTACCGGTCCAGATCACTGATGAAAAGCTAAAACAAACAAAAATATTTCATACATCCTGTTTTGCCCTAAGCCGTCAGCCAGCACGGGATACCATACTCGATGCGGCCGAAAGGGCTGCCAACCTGGGATGCCAGTTAAGTATCGATATAAATTATTCTGAACAGATTTGGCCCAATACCCGGGAGGCGAAGTTGGCTATAACGAGGTATTGTAGTTATAACCCCATTGTGAAAGTGAGTCAGGATGACGTAGACAGGTTGTTCGGGGAAGGAATGAGTCACGAACAAATATTTAACTATCTTCATGATCTTGGTGTGGATCTGGTATGCCTAACCCTGGGAAAAGATGGCGCAAAACTAAGCGAACGTAATCATCCCGTCCTGGAGCTATCGGCACTGAAAGTTGAAAAGATCATGGATGCTACAGGAGCTGGAGATGCCTTTTGGTCGGGGTTTTTATTCGCGTGGCTAAAAGGAAAACCTAAACAGAAATGTATGGAAGCGGCCCTGCAAATGGCTGCCATTAAATTGCAGAACGTGGGACGAATACCAGATTATGCCGATGTGATCTCTGATGTTTTAAAAATCTAATAGCAAACATATAGAACTTATGACCATTATTACTTTTTTGGCTTTTACCATACTCGTTGGAGTTATTTCGTATTTCGCTACTCGAAAGACCGATGAACAAAGTTCAGACGGTTACTTCCTTGGTGGTAGAAGTCTAACCGCTGTTGTGATCGCCGGATCATTACTCCTAACCAATTTATCTACCGAACAAATTGTTGGTCTCAACGGGCAGTCGTATACGGAGGGAATCCTAGTAATGGCCTGGGAAACTTTGGCCGCTATTGCCATTGTTGTAACGGCTATATTCTTACTTCCAAGATATCTGAAGGGTGGTATTACCACCGTCCCTCAATTTCTGGAACGACGATACGATAAAGGTACTAAGGCAATTACTTCGGGCCTGTTCCTGTCTGGTTATATGATCGTGCTTTTGCCCATAGTACTTTACTCCGGCGGACTGGCAATTAGCACTATGTTCAATGTTTCTGAAGCGTTTGGAATCTCCGATACCGCCGCTTTATGGGTCTGTGTTTGGGGTATAGGTATTGTAGGCTCGATCTATGCGATTTTCGGAGGGCTGAAAGCCGTTGCAGTCTCTGATACGGTAAATGCTGTTGGCTTGCTTATTGGGGGGTTGATGATACCAGTTTTCGGACTATGGGAAGTTGGTAATGGAAGTATAAGTGCGGGGATCAATGAATTAATGACAACCCTACCCGAAAAGTTCGTGGCTGCCGGAGATAGCGAATCGTCTATCCCGTTTGGTACTATTTTCACGGGTATGATGTTAGTACAATTATTCTACTGGGGAACTAACCAGGCTATCATCCAGAGAGCCCTGGCGGCTAAAAATCTGAAGGAAGGACAAAAAGGTCTAATGCTTGCTGCATTTATAAAGATCCTGGGGCCGCTCATTGTTGTTCTCCCGGGGATTATTGCATTCTATTTATATGAAAGTGAGATCACCAATGCAGATCAGGCGTACCCTACCCTGGTGAGGGAGGTGCTGCCTGCTTCTCTCGTTGGTTTCTTTGCCGCTGTACTATTTGGTGCGATTTTGAGCTCATTTAACTCTGCCCTTAACAGTTCGGTAACTTTATTTGGTGTGGATATTTACAAGGAGTATATCAATAAGGAGGCCACCGAAAAAACCATTGTAAAAAAAGGTAAGCTCTTCGGAATCGTTCTGGCTGTAGCCTCTATGTTGATCGCCCCTTTTATCGCAAATGCTCCGGCCGGATTGTTTGGTTACCTTCAGGAAGTAAATGGCTGTTACAGTATACCCATACTAACCATTATAGTTGTTGGGTATTTAACCAAGCGTGTTCCCGCAATTGCGGCCAAGATCGCGATCTTGTCTGGTGTAATTCTATATACTATAAGTCAGTTTGTACTAGCACCCATGTATGGCGACAGCTATCCTCACTTTCTGCATGTGATGGCGATCTTATTTGTATTCAATATCCTGGTAATGCTCGTGATAGGGAAATTCTATCCGCGCACTACAGATTATGTTCAATTACATACGAAGCAAGTTGATATTACGAGTTGGAAATACGTGAAACCTGTGGGTCTTGCCATTGTGTTGATCGTAGTATTCACATATATTTACTTTCAGTAAAAATTATAATATATAATTCTAAAGATCCCGCAAAAGTTTTTTGCGGGATCTTGTTTTATTTTTAATTTTAATGAAACTAACTATCTTATATAAGCTATGCGATACCTCGCTTTCCTGTTTTTTCTTCTTATTTCAGTAACTGTAGAATGTCAAATATTAAATGCCGAATCGCTTCGAAAAGTGACGGATACTTCAGGGTATTCCGGATCGATGAGTGCTTCGTTCGCAGTGAAGCGCAATGTAAATGACTTTCTTACCATTGGAAGTGATATCCATATTCAGTATAAAATGAATGACCACCTTATACTCTTTAAGAACGACGTGGCTTTTCAGAAGATAGAAGGTGAAAATTTCGACAACAGCCTTATTTCACATATTCGATACAATTACCGTTTTCATCCCAGAATGGCCTGGGAAATTTTTGTGCAGGGGCAATACAATAAAGTGAATCTAATCGATTTCAGAGGGCTTGTAGGTACAGGTCCGCGTATAAAATTAACTACTTCCGAGAAGTACAAATTCTATTTAGGATTACTCGCCATGTACGAACATGAAAACGTAATCGACGGGGTTACACCCACCCAAAAGGATTTCAGGGCAAGCACTTATTTATCCTTCAGTCTATACCCTTCAGACCATGTTACGGTTATAAGCACAACTTATTATCAACCTCGAATCGATAAGTTTCACGACTATCGAATTTCGAGTATGAGCTCCCTACTGGTAGATTTGTTTAAAAATTTCGCACTAAAAACATCCTATACCTTTACCTATGATGCATTCCCGGCCATTGGCATCCCAAATTCCCAGTACGATTTTAGTACAGGTGTTACCTACAGTTTCGATTAGTAAATTGACGTTTGAACATAAGATACTGATATAGTGCCATCTAAATTCTTTCGTAAGCTTTTCCCTATTTTTTAGACTACTTCGCTATATTTACGAAGATGAAGGAAAACCTATAATTCTTCGTTTTCGTAACTATTAAAAATCAATTATGTCTTATTACGATCCTAAAGACCTGCGTAAGTTTGGAGATATCACTCAATGGAGTGAAGAACTTGGTACTAAATTCTTCGATTACTACGGAAAAGTATTTGAAGAAGGCGCTTTAACCGCCAGGGAAAAATCACTCATTGCTCTTGCCGTTTCTCATACCGAACAATGTCCATATTGTATAGATGCCTATACCAAGGATTCTCTGCAAAGGGGAGTCACCAAAGAGGAAATGATGGAAGCTATACACGTGGGGGCTGCAATTAAAAGTGGTGCCACCCTTGTACACGGGGTTATGATGATGAATAAGGTAAACAAACTAGACGGATAAGGTAAAAACCTCTTATGACGAAAATAAAAACCCAATCACTACACAAAAGACACAGCGACCTTGCCAAGGCGAACAGACAGCTTGAAATACTCTCTAACGGAATATTTCGCGATGGCGAACTACCTACCTTCGCCCAAAAGATCAAGGAAAGTGGTCAGTTCCCATTGCGACCCAATAAACTGGAAGTTTTACAGATCAATGTAGGTTATATGTGCAACCAGGTTTGCGAACATTGTCATGTGGATGCAGGACCCGACAGAAAGGAGATCATGACCTGGGAAACTATGGAACAATGCCTGGATGTGATTAGAAACACCGGTGCGCATACTCTTGATCTAACAGGGGGAGCCCCTGAAATGAACCCTAATTTCAAGAGGTTCGTGGAAGAGGCGAGTAAAGCCGGTATAAAGGATTTTATAGTTCGGAGCAACCTCACGATCATACGCGCAAATAAAAAATATTACGATCTGCCTCAGTTTTTTAAGGATCACAATGTGCATGTAGTAAGTTCTATGCCACATTGGACGCGTGGTAAAACCGACAAGCAACGCGGGGACGGTGTTTTCGATGCTTCTATCGAAGCACTTAAAATGCTTAACGATGTTGGGTATGGAATGCCGGACAGCGATTTAAGGCTAGACCTCGTTTATAATCCAAGTGGGGCGTTCTTACCCGGGGATCAGGCTAGTATGGAAAAAGATTTTAAAAAGGCCATGCTCGATGATTTCGGGATACAGTTCCATAACCTGTTTGCTATTACAAATCTCCCTATATCCCGTTTCTTGGATTATTTAATTGCTTCCGAAAATTACGAGGATTATATGTATCAACTGGTAGATGCTTACAATCCCGAGGCGGTTGCCAATGTAATGTGTACCAATACAATTTCGGTGAGTTGGGATGGGTACCTGTACGACTGCGATTTTAACCAGATGCTCGAACTAAAAGTGGCCAGTAAGGTACAGCATATAAAAGATTATAATGAAGCATTATTAAACGACAGGAATATCATCATTTCCCAGCATTGTTTTGGATGTACAGCGGGAGCCGGCAGTAGTTGCCAAGGGAGTGTGGCCTAACGCCTGTTGAAGATAATTAGTCATGAAGTTGAGATTCGTTTATATTTTGCTATTACTGTTCGGCGTTCAAAGCTACGCTCAGGATTCGTTACTGCAGTTACTGAATACCTATAACACCCGATCCATCCCCTATATTTCGGTTGAAGAATTAAGAATGCTTCAGTTGAATGATGACGTGTACATCCTGGATGCTCGTGAATTTGAAGAATTCAAAGTAAGTAGGTTAAATGGAGCATTATATGTAGGTTTTTCAGATTTTTCTTCGGAATTGATTACCGAAAAAATTACGGATAGTGATCGAACCATCGTAGTATATTGTTCCGTCGGGATACGCTCCGAAAAGATAGGCGAAAAACTAAGGAAAGCAGGTTATAAAAATATCAGGAATTTATATGGAGGTATTTTCGAATGGAAGAATAAAGGATTCCCAATAGTCGATTCCGAAGGAAATGAAACAGAAAAAGTGCATTCATTCTCGAAAGCCTGGAGTAAATGGCTAACCAATGGTGAAAAAGTCTATGAATAGAGATCTCTTATTGATTTTTACGAGAAATCCCGAGTTGGGTAAAGTAAAAAGCCGGTTGGCTGCTACCGTGGGTGATAAAATCGCTCTGGATATCTACAATTTCCTATTGGATCACACCCGCCAGATCTCAATGAAATTAGACGTAACTCGCCATTTATATTATTCGGAAGAAATACAACCTCAGGATGCCTGGGATAATTCGTTTTTCGATAAACGCTTACAACAAGGAGATGATTTGGGGGAGCGCATGAGGCATGCTTTTACGAATGGACTGGATGAAGGCTTCGAAAAGGTCATCATAATAGGAAGCGATATCTACGATCTGGATGCTACCGATATAGAAAACGCCTTCACTGCGTTAGACCATAGTGATGTAGTGATAGGACCCGCGGCGGATGGGGGTTATTATCTGCTTGGGATGAGAGTACTCATTCCCGAATTATTTGAAAATAAAGAATGGGGGAGCGCAACTGTTCTGAAGGACACGCTAAGCCAATTAAAAGGTAGACGCACTAAATTATTAACTGTGAAGAATGATGTTGATACCTTTGAGGACATAAAAGATGTCCATGCATTTAATCACTTTTTTACCCATATTAACGAAGCAAATCATTTATGATCAGACAAATTGATGAAGCCGTAACCTTTTTACAAGGACGTGGATTTGGCGTTCCCGAAATTGGAATCATCCTTGGAACGGGCCTTGGAAAAATCCTGGAATACGTTAGTGTAGAAGCTGAAATGAGCTACAATCATATCCCGAATTTCCCTACGGCCACAGTCGAATTTCATACAGGAAAATTAATATACGGAGAACTAGGTGGTAAAAAAGTGATTCTCATGCAGGGTAGGTTTCATATATATGAAGGATATTCACTTCAGGACGTAACATTCCCGGTACGGGTAATGCATCATCTGGGAATAAAGAGGTTGCTGGTAAGTAACGCTTCAGGAGCTATCAACCCGAGTTTCAGAAAAGGAGAGATCATGCTC
>Ga0070727_10005558_pt1 | contig 10269 bp, 6 predicted proteins | sample tdAd472_FD_66722 | JGI IMG/M metagenome (GOLD analysis project Ga0070727, IMG submission 66722) | Marine sediment microbial communities from the Atlantic coast under amendment with organic carbon and nitrate - tdAd47.2 | ecosystem: Environmental > Aquatic > Marine > Coastal > Sediment | place... | reverse complement strand
CTCGAGTGGCGGCGAGAAAATCCCCTATGGGCCATTCTCGAACGTCAATTTACGGTGGCGAATTAGCAGATTGTAGGATTTGGGCTTTTTCACCACCTCCACAGCCCCGACTGTCTAATCTTTCGTTCCTTTTTTTTGGCAGCTATTCCGCCAAGACGGGCACTTTGTTTGCTCACGTATGTGACGCCGGTGCAGTCCCCGCTACGCTAATATCGCCTTTACCGGATGGCGTTCTTCGACGCCGGAGAGGCGTACGTCGAGGCCTTGGTAGGGCATGGACAGCCGTTCGTGGTCGAGGCCGAGGCAATCGAGAATCGTGGCGTGGAGGTCGTTAACGTGGACGGGGTCTTTGGTGATGTTGTAGCTGAAGTCGTCGGTCTCGCCGTGGACCATGCCGGGCTTGATGCCGCCGCCGGCCATCCAGAGGGAGAAGCAGCGGGGGTGGTGGTCGCGGCCATAGGTGGTGTCGGTGACTTTGCCCTGGCTGTAGACCGTGCGGCCGAATTCCCCGCCCCAGATGACGAGGGTGTCGTCGAGCATGCCCCGCTGTTTCAGGTCATTTACCAATGCCGCCGAAGGCTGGTCCGTGTCGCGGCATTGCTTGGTGAGATGGTCAGGAAGGTTGTCGTGGTGATCCCAACCCATGTGGTAGAGCTGTACGAAGCGGACATCGCGCTCGGCCATGCGGCGGGCGAGGAGGCAGTTGCGGGCGTAGGTGCCGGGCTTATACACGTCGGGTCCGTACATCTCCAGAATGTGTTCCGGCTCGTCGCTGATGTCGGTGAGGTCGGGCACGGCGGATTGCATGCGGAAGGCAAGTTCATATTGCTCGATGCGGGTGCGGATTTCCGGGTCCTGCGCCACGGTGTATTTTTGCTCGTTGAGGTCACGGAGTTGGTCCAGCATTTGCCGACGGACCTGGGTGCTGCAGCCTGCGGGATTGGCGAGATAGAGCACGGGCTCTTCGCCCGCGCGTAACTTGATGCCCTGGTAACGACCGGGAAGGACGCCACTGCCCCACAGGCGGTCATAGAGGGGCTGGGTGCCCTGTCGTCCAGTGCCTCGGGAAATCATGACGGTGAAGGTGGGCAGGTTCTGGTTGGCACTGCCCAAGCCATAGGCTACCCAGGCGCCCATGCTGGGACGTCCGGCCAACTGAGAGCCGGTCTGGCAGAAGGTAATGGCCGGGTCGTGATTGATGGCTTCCGTGTGCATGGAGCGTATGACGCAAATGTCGTCGGCAATACTGGCCGTGTGGGGGAGGAGCTCGCTGAGCCACATGCCGCTCTCTCCATGCTGCGCAAAGGAAAAGCGAGATGCCGTCACCGGGAAATTGGCCTGTCCCGAGGTCATGCCGGTGAGTCGCTGGCCCATGCGGATGCTGTCAGGCAGTTCCGTGGTGTCGAGGTCCTTCAAGCCAGGTTTATAGTCGAAGGTCTCGATCTGGGTCGGGGCGCCCGACTGAAAGAGATAGATGACCCGTTTGGCCCGGGGTGCGATATGGGTCACCGCTTCTTCAATCGACTTGGTGCTGGCCCCGGCTTTCTGCATGCCGAGGAGGCCCAGGGCGGCGGCACCGAGGCTACAGCCTGAGCGTTGAAGAAAGTCGCGGCGATTGATTTGCTGTGCGAATTTTAAGGCGTCCATGTCAACGAAATTCCTGGTGTTGGTGTTAGGTTAATTTATGCGACATCGGGAACAAGTCGCCTCGGACTTTGGTACCCATTTCGATGCGCCCCCATTGACAGAACGTTTCACGATTTCCGCCATTACCAATAGCTCCACCACCGCCAATAGAAAAAGACAGATAATGCCCCACCAGAATTGTGCCGCGAAGGGAAAGTAGTACCAGTGATCCAGTTGATAACGGGCAAGATATACCACATACAGGATGAACAACGTGTGTGGAATCACCAGCCCGGCAATCTTAATGGAGATTAATGTGATCTTGACGTTTCGAGAAAGTTTCAGCGTCAACCCTTCTTTGGAATCGTGGCCGCTAATGAGTTCGCCGTGTGTAGATTCGCATGAAGTTTCCATCTAGAGCTACTCCCGCGTCAAGGTTTCGTCGAGGTTGAGCAATACGCTGGCCAGGGGCATGTAGGCCGCCAGTTCGGCGCTTGGGATTTCGGAGGGTACATCCGACTCGCCGTTAGCGATAAGGGCTGTCGCGGCATCGGGGTCGGCGCTGTAGTGCGCCCGGTATGCCTCCAGGCCCTGCCGCAACGTATTCCCCTCGGACGGCGTTGGCAATCGGCCGGTGGCGAGGCGGAAACCGTAGTCCACCCGTTCGTCCATGTTGCCCTCCACCTCCAGCAGCATACGCTGGGCGAGATGTCGGGCGGCTTCCACATAGGTGGTGTCATTAAGTAAGGCCAGGGCCTGGAGCGGCGTGTTGGTCCGTCCCCGGCGTGCCAGACAAACTTCGAAGCTGGGTGCATCGAAGGTGCTGAGCGTGGGATGGGGCACGGTCCGTTTACGGTGGGTGTAAATACTCCGTCGGTACAAATCCTCGCCCGTGCCCTGCTTATAGGGGCCTTGACTGGCGCCGCCCGCGAGCTCTTCCCAGAGTCCCGGTGGCTGATAGGGCATGGCGGGTGGTCCACCGCGCTTGGCGGTCAGGAGTCCACTGATGGCCAGGGCGTTGTCCCGCAACATTTCGGCCGTAAGGCGATAGCGGGGTGCCCGGGCATAGAGTCGGTTTTCCGGGTCTACGGCGCGAAGCTGTTCCGTTAGTTCGCTGGATTGGCGGTACGTGGCGCTGGTGACCAGTTCCCGGAAGAGGCCCTTCACGTCCCACCCGCTTTCCACAAAGTGCACGGCCAGGGCATCGAGCAAATCGGGATGGGTCGGGGGACTGCCCTGCACGCCGAAGTCTTCGGCGGTCTTGACCAGGCCTTTGCCGAAGGTCATCTGCCAGAAGCGATTGACGGCCACACGGGCGGTAAGGGGATTCTCCGGGGCGACCAGCCATTGGGCGAGACCGAGTCGATTCTGCGGTGCGCCCTCAGGCAGTGGGGGCAGGAAATCCGGCGTGTTGGGATGGAGCACCTCGCTCGTATCGGGCGCATCGTAGGCCCCCCGTTGGAGCAGATAGGTCGGCCGGGGCTCGGCGCGTTCCTGCATGACCATAACGCTGGGGATGTCTTTCGCAAAGTCGTTGCGCGCTTTCGTGGCGGCGTCTTCCGCGATTTGATAGGGCCGGGTGTGGAGGGCAACGCGCCGTCCATGGTATTCCCGGAGCACTTCCGCGAGGTCGTCGGGGATAGTTTCCGGGAGCAGGGTGGCAAAGAGGGCGTCGATATGGGCATTCCACTGGGATTCATTCAACGCGACATCGAAGACGCTTAGACCGGCCACTTCGCCCTTCAGATAGGTTGATGCTGTGCGTTGTCCGATGCGGAAGGGTTCCTCGGTGTCAATGGGGCCACTCAGACTATCGTGGAGTACCGTGGTGGCGACGGAGGTGCCGTTCACGAATAGCTGGAGGCCTGCGGCCTTCCCGGTGCCATCGCTTGTGATGGCCACGTGGCTCCATTGGCCCAGGGTCAGCACGTCATTGGCGGATACCTTTAGGGCATCGCTGTCCCACTTGCTGACCATATGGACTTCGAGGTTCCCGTTACCCGTGACGAGGGCGTCGACGCCGCGATAGTCCTGGGACTCATCCATCTTGGACCATAGGGCACCGGTAGTCTCCGGTCGGACCCACAGGGCGATGCTGAAGGGGGCAGTTCGTTTCGGGGTGACGGTCTGGCCGAGGGCGACGGTCGATTCCGCCGTGCCATCGAGGGCGAGGACGGAGCCGAGGGGGCCTGATTTCCACGCAGGTTTCGCTGCCGTGCCTTCCTCGGCGCGGTTGGCGATGGCAAGGGTGCCGTTCAGTGGGGCTTCCAGCGTGGGCACTGTTTCCATGGTCGCCGGAGATGCGAGGCCGCTCAACCATGCGTCATAGTCGCCGCGACCCGTTGCCCGGGCTTCCTCCAGCGCCTTTTGGGCGTCCGCAACAGCTTGGTCGAGTTTCGCGAGCTGCTGTTGTTGCTGGAAGCTGGGGAGTTGTACCTGGGGTCCCGCGTTGCCCCGGGTTTCCTGGTAAAAGCCCCGGTCTTCCGTGCTGTTGAAGAAGGCGTAGAACTCATAGAAACTGCGCTGCGAAATGGGGTCGTACTTGTGGTCGTGGCAGCGGGCACAGCCCATAGACAGCCCCAGCAGGAGGGTGGAGGTGGTTTCTACCCGGTCGACAAGATTTTCGACGAGCCACTCTTCCTCGATGGAGCCGCCTTCGGTGACCGATTTGTTGTTGCGGTTAAAGCCCGTGGCGATGCGCTGAGACTCGGTGGCGTGGGGGAGGAGGTCACCCGCAATTTGCTCCATGACGAACTGGTCGTAGGGCATGTTGTCGTTGAAGGCCCCAATGACCCAATCGCGCCAGGGCCACATGACCCGGTGAAAGTCATTCTGGTATCCGTTGGTGTCCGCGTAGCGGGCTCCGTCGAGCCACGTGCGGGCCAGATGCTCCCCATAGGCGGGGGAGGCCAGGAGCCGATCCACGAGGCGTTCGTAGGCGTCGGAGCTGTTGTCGAGGAGGAATTGGTCGATGGCCTCCGGGGTAGGGGGTAGGCCCGTGAGGTCGAGTGTGACACGGCGGATCAGGGTCTCTCGGGAGGCTTCGGGCGCGGGGGTCAGTCCGCGGGCTTCCGTCTTCGCCAGGATAAAGCGGTCCATGTCATTCCGCGGCCAGGCGGCATGTTGGACCGGGGGGAGCGGGGTCTTCGTGGGGGGCGTAAAGGCCCAGTGGCCTTCCCACGGCGCGCCCTCGGCAATCCATTCGCGGATGAGGGCGGCTTCTTCCGGTGTCAGTGGCGCTTTCTGGGATTCCGGGGGCGGCATCTGCTCCTCCGGGTCCTTGGAGAGGATGCGTTTGAGCAGTTCGCTGGTATCGGGTGCGCCCGCTACGATGGCCGACTCTTTCGCGTCGGCCTCCTGGTCGAGGCGCAACTTGCCCTTTCGCTGGGCCGCGTCGGGGCCATGGCAGGCAAAGCAACGGTCTGCGAGGAGGGGCTGAATGTCTTGCTGGAAATCAACCGCGTAGGCAGGAAATCCCGCCAGCAATAGTAAACTGGACAGCGTCCGTTGGATGGCCGGAAAAGATAGGCGGTACATAAAAAATGCTCTCTCAGGGTAACGACACGATGGCCCGACCACTGCTGATTCCACAACACAAAACACGGGAAGCCAGACCACAGTGCATTGAAGCACAACAGCCGTTTTAGTTCAAGATAATAGACTTGGGTGGGAAGGCGGGGGATTCAAAAAGGGGGCGCTGCACAGGTGTCCGCTGGGCTTATTCACCTTACTTGCTACACAAGAAAAGAGGCAGGAGGGGATCAATTGGCGGCTTAGGTGATCAGCTACAGCGAAGTGTTTTTCCTCAACGTTGATTTACCGCGCCAAGACCCGCACGTACGCGGCGCTATGCCTCATTTGGCGGACACGCAAAAAGCGCGGAGAGTTTTTAAAAAACATCTCCGCGCTCGGTCGTCCAGGCTATTTAATTGTGGAATCAGCAGAGCAATCGTTCAGCTGATTTGCAACGACTTTTCTTACCAGCCGTTTTCCATGCTGACCCGGCTAAGGGGCCAAGTGGCTGCGCCGTGATCAGCCGGGTATTTCACGAAGTTGACGTGACCATCCATGTAGAGGATGTTCGCGCCACCGGGAACGTGATTGAAACGGGCAGTACCCGCACCGGTCGTTCCAGAGTAGGTGGAGGAGATACTCGCGTTATCCCAGATGACCGGAATCGTGGACTGCGCCTCGGCGGAGCCAGCGGGATTGTTGATGTCGGTGATCAGGAAGCGTTCCACGCCTTCACGCATCGCCAGGCAGGTGAGCGAATTATCCGTAGGGTTATTCGTGATCCAGGTGCCGCCTGCGAGCGCAGTAACGGTCACTTCACCCGCCCAGTCGTCACCAGAAGTGGCGAGAACACCACCATCGCGCAGCGCATCTGCAAAATGCGCATTGTCTTCGACAGCGGCGATCCATTCGGCATTGATTACGTGGTGCATGTAGCTGTAATCGAAGGACTGGAAGATGGCGCGCACACCGGCACTGTTACGCTGGCGCCACGTGCCAAAGTAAGGAGTTTCACCACCACACGCGTTCGCACCTTCGCACCATCCCTGCAAATCGGCCGGGCTAAGCGGGCTGAACGGGTAGGAGGTGGGATCTCCGAGATCCTGCATGAAATTTGCTTGACCATCGTCGGGTCCACTACCAAGGTCGGCGGCACCCTCTGAAGTGGAAGAAGGGCATTTGCCGATGGTGTAGTCCGAAAGATACTCGGGGTAGACCTGGAATCCCGCCGGTCCGAGGGCCATGGCCCATACATTACTGCCTGGCCCGAAGGGTTCATCCTGGAACGGCTGGTGGTCCGGGAAACGTTCGCCACTCGACTCGTTCGAATACATCTTGAGGACAAGGCCCCACTGCTTGAGGTTGTTCGCACAGCTGGCACGACGGGCGGCTTCCCGTGCGCGAGCAAGAGCGGGGAGAAGGATAGCGGCAAGGATGCCAATGATAGCGATTACTACCAAGAGTTCAATGAGGGTAAAACCCTGACGCCGTTGTGGCGCAAGTTGTTTAGACATTAGTGTATTCTCCATAGAAAAGAATTTAAGACATACGATACGAATAAAATAAAACTAGAAAAGTGACGAGAATGTTCGTCAGTCATGCCTCCTTTCTGCCGTTTTTCCTCCCCCCACCACGGGGATGGAGCCTTATTGTGCCGGCAGTTCCCCTTGGACTCCGCGTATGCATCGACGTATGGTGCCGATGAGTACACGCTTCACGATAGGATGGCCATGGCGCAGCCCATGTGTAGTCCACGGATTTGAACTGGACGGTCTGGTGGTATTGCTTATAGAGCCCTGCGGAAAGTAGTGCCCGATAGTTTGAGATCTCCGTAATCTCGTGCCGCTATTCGTTCCCAAAATCCTCGCCGCGAGGAAAGGGTCAGGATTGATTTTGTGAACCAACCCCTATAGGACGCTTAATCCGAAAGGTAGTAAATACCTATAAAACAGAATAAGATACCCCGAACAATATGCTCACTAGTATAGCGCATTTTTCTAGAATGTCAAGGGGCTAGATGTGTGGTCCAGTTGTATGCACTAGTACGGCAGAGTGTGTTAGTTATACCGGACAAAAGGTGCGCAATAAAGTGACGAATATTGCGATTGTAGGTGTGAATTCCACTCATTGCACGCTATGGCGGCGACGTAATTCCCATAGTGGGACGGTGTGCTGTATGCCGGTGAACCGAGTCGCACCCCGCGCTTCAAACTTTTTCCCCTTTTTTCGATCGTGCTCAGTCTTGAGAGGCATTGGGTCCTTTATACTTAACGTGCAGCAGAATTTCTTATTATGCCCTCTTATGGCACCTTTGCTGCGTGGATGTGCGGTGTGGGAGGGGGAGAAACACCACGATTGGGATTGGTCCAGGTTTTTGATTCTCCGGTCTGTTGGGGTATGCTTTCGGCGTGGTTCTTTTGATTGGGGCCAGGTCGGTTGATTCCATTGCAGCCGGGGGTGTGGAGAAATTCTGGATGGCAATACTACGTACGATTTTGGTGCTCATAGGGTGTGGCTTCGGCGTTCTTTCTATTTCGGGTGAGCCCATCCACCGTATTACCCTTGATGGGAATTTCGATGATTGGGCCACCGTACCATCGTATTTGGACCCGGCCGACGACCAACACGACACAGACCATGATCAGGCGTCCGACGTGCCGGATTACGTGGATCATGAGGATGTGGACTTGTTGGAGTTCAAATTCACCCATGATGAAGATAATTTCTATGGGTACTTTCGTTCCCGGGGGATCATAGGGCGGACACAGAACGCGGGTGCCGGGGCGGCAGGGCGGTACTATGTCATTATCACCATTGATATGGATAATAACGACGTGACCGGCTATCCCCTCCATGAAGGTGGCTACTACCCGACGACCACGGGCTATGATATGAATATGGAGGTCGAGTACTACGACGGGGCCTTCAATACCGGGCACTACCTGCTCCATGGTTGCCTCGATACGGCCACTTTTAACGCTTCCCAGGCTGAGCAGTCGCAGGGCTTTGTTACGCTGGTGCCGGGGAACTACGATTGTTATACCCAGTGGGTCTGGTACGACACCCCGCCGGGCTATGCCAATGAGATCATTATTCCTACCGGCGAAGCCATCTATTGGGTGGTGGATCGTGGGCCGGTTTATCCCAGCTCGATTGTCGAGATATTTCTTTCGGCGGACGGGCACGAGGCGGAAATGCGAGCACCCTATCGCGGCTTCATGAAGGATGGGCCGGGTGGCAGTCCGATTATTGCATTGGGTGATACCATCGACGTCTCATTTTCCCTGGAAGCCAGTGGGGAGCTGGCCGTCGGTGCCGAGTGGGCGTCGGATACGGCGGACCCCATCGTGGGGTATGTGCTGGGTAGCAGTGAAGCCGATTCCCCTCTTCCGGTGGGTCGTGCAGCCTATGTCGCCATTATTGTTTTGTTTATTATTCTTGCTATTGTACGTTACCTGGCTATAGTGCGGGAAGAGCGCGATAAATAGTTTCAATTTCTGACCAAAGGCGGTATGATAGGGGAGCGGGGTGGATGTACGTAAAAGCGTAGAACACGTGTGCCGGTTGGCATAACACCAAGTTGCAGGAGTTGTAGTACTGTGAAGTCTCTTCAATGGCTCATCCCATTTTCCCTTATCGGCATGACCTTGGGTGCCCCTGCCGCACCTATCCATTCCATAACCATCGACGGTAGTTTTGATGATTGGGCGACGATTCCCTCCTATACCGATCCTGTCGATGACCAACACGATACGGACCACGATGGCCCGGACGATGTCCCTGCCTATGTCGATCATCCCGATGTGGACCTCGTGGAATTTAAGTTTAGCCACGACGCGGAGAATCTGTATGCCTATTTCCGCTCCCGGGGTCAGATCGGCCGAACCAGCAATGCGGTTACCGATGGGCGGGCCGGACGTTTCTACATCATCGTGACCATCGATATGGATGAGGATGACGAAACAGGTTATCCCTTGCACGAGGGGGGCTACTACCCCACGACCACGGGCTATGATATGAACATGGAGGTGGAGTATTACGACGGGGAATTTAATACAGGCCACTATCTGTTGCACGGCTGCCTGGAAGATTCCGGTGACCCGGCCTTCTTCGCATCGCAAGACGAACAGGCTATGGGGCTGGTGAGTCTGGTTCCCGGTAACTATGATTGCTACACCCAATGGGTGTTTTATGACACGCCTCCCGGCTATGCCGAGGAAATCGTAATTCCGACCGGTGAAGCGATTTACTGGGTGGTGGATAAGGGGCCGGTTTATCCGGACTCCATTGTGACCATTTCGATTTCCCCCGACGGACATGAAGCCGAAATGAAAGCGCCCTTCCGGGGTTTTATGAACAACAAGGAGACGGGGGAACCCATCGTGGCCCTGGGGAAGACCCTGGACGTATCCTTCTCCCTGGAGGCGAGTCCGGAGTTGGTGCCGGCCGACGATTGGGGTTCGGATACGGCGGATCCCATTGAGAAGTATGTGGTAGGCTCGGAATTGGCAGGTAGTACGGGCGACCGTGTCGGCCATGCCGGTGACAATGACGACAACATGATTTTGGATTCCAGCGAACTACTGCGCATGATCCAGCTTTACAACATGGGTGAATTCAGCTGTGACCCCACGGGGGAAGACGGATTCAGTCCCGGTGCAGGCGGCAGCAAGACCTGCACGCCCCACAATGCGGATTACAATCTTGACTGGCAGCTGGATCTTTCCGAAATGCTGCGGGCTATCCAGTTGTACAACAAGGGCGGCTACCGACTTTGTGGCGAAGGGGATACCCCCGGCGACGATGGGCTTTGTCTGCCCGCCGAGTAGTTTTTTGAGAGATTTTATAGGGCCAGGAACGCGCAACGTGTTTCTGGCCTTTTATTGTTTCTCCGGCATTTCAGTACAAGAGCAACTGTTGGGAGTGAACGCATATGGAGCGCCGTCGGCCCGACGGTCTGCGCTGTAGGCGCCTGCTTGTTACGGAGGCGCTTGGCCTGTCTAGGGATTGAACCCACCCACAAACTTCCCCCGCTGCGCTCCTCTGTTTGAGGGTGGCACCCGGAATCGCTTTTGAAACGAAAGGTTGATGTGCGTAACTGAGTCGGTGTTTGCGTCGCCTTGTCTACCA
>Ga0070727_10005556_pt1 | contig 10271 bp, 8 predicted proteins | sample tdAd472_FD_66722 | JGI IMG/M metagenome (GOLD analysis project Ga0070727, IMG submission 66722) | Marine sediment microbial communities from the Atlantic coast under amendment with organic carbon and nitrate - tdAd47.2 | ecosystem: Environmental > Aquatic > Marine > Coastal > Sediment | place... | reverse complement strand
GGAGAGTCGTGGTTTATTTGCCCGGCGGATGCGTGGCTGGCACAGATCAGCATTAGCCATAGAATTCGCACCGGGTATAACCCTTTGATAGTTCGCACATCTCCCCCCTGATGGAGCTTTTTACTATTCTACCGAGCAATGCAGTATTCGGAAACACCGTCTTTGTCATGGTGGCAGGTAAAAAAAAAGACCTGCAAGTCTGCAGGTCTTTTTGATAAGTATGGTAGCTACGGGTGGACTTGAACCACCAACCCCAGCATTATGAATCGTGCTGGATATTTTTAACTGATTGATTTTATTAACTTAAATCTGAACACCCACAGCGCATTCACGCCAATGATGACCAGAGCGCACAGCTTGGTTTGTTCCCCTCTCAAGCCGCTGTAGACGCCGTCTGCCCAGATATACACCCATTGATCCTTGTCCAGGCGCCGCTCATTCCACTGGCGGTACTCTTGTGCCCAGGTCTGCTTCAGGCGGGACGCGGTGCTGGCAGACAACCCTTTTGCCTCCGGCCCCACCAACATCTCCAGCGCAGCACCCATTTCCCCGCTGGAAACGCCTTTCAAATAGAGCCAGAGCAAAGCGGCTTCCAGCGTTTTTGTCTTGCGTACATACGGCGGGACCAGTGCAGAACGAAACGTCACCGCCTCGCCAGTTTTGGAGCGTACTTTTGGAATCCTGACCGGTATCGGTCCCAAGCTGGTTTGCAATTCACGCTCAGGCAGGTAGCCGTTGCGAACCACACCGGCTGTGCCTGCTGGTATTCGATTGTCCGCATGCTGGGCCAGCAAGTGCTGTAACTCGGCTTCAACTGCTTGCTGGATCAACTGCTGCGCTCCGACTCTCAACATGTCCGTCAGTGGGTCCTGGCTCTCATCTCGACCTGCGAGTGCAATGACGTTACCCTTGCTCATGGTGGCGTATCCTTATTCGGTTGCTTGATTGTTTGGCGATAACCAATCAACCAGATACGCCGCCTTTTTTCAAATGCTCAAACACCAGATGCAGTTATAACTCTCGATGAGTGGCGTAGGGCGGTAGCTTGACGGAAAAGATCAGATTTCTTTAGGCTTATAATATGTTGTTGACTGTCAGTGGCGTTGGAGACTCACGGCGGAGCCGCACAACGGGAAGGCGACACTTTTTTCAAGCTGGGGTGATCACCCTATGGCGCGTGCCCAAGAAAAAAATAATACTAAGCATCAGTAATCAAGGAGCATCGCCATGAAGAGCACAATTAGCCGAAGAATATCGCGCCGCATTCGCAGCTTATTTGCACTGTCCACTGCTGTCCTCTTGATGGGGCTTGTTGCTCCCGCGCACAGCCAAACTCTACCTGGGATTCCGGAAATTCCACAGATTCCAGCGTTTTTGCCAGGGCTGCAGAGCGTGCCTGCATCGGAGGCAACGCCGATAGATGGCGAGTGGGTGGTTGCATCCATCAATAAGCGAATCCGCATACAGTCGGGACGGGCATTCGCCGTCGATCCCTGGGTGCACCTGTTTGTATTAAAAATTCAGCCAATGATGGTGGTGCTCAAGGACATTAGGCGCACGGGTAGTGGTGAATACACAGGTCAGGACCTCCCGCTCATGGGTTCCTTTAATGCTCGACTGACGCCCGATGGGAATCTGATGGTCAACGTGGCGGGGGCAATGGGGCCTGCCAATTACACTCTCGTGCCCGTGTCTCAAGACGATCCCCGGGCATTCGCCGACGAAAAGGCGGGAAAGTATGCCTCAAGGTCTGGTGATGACGACCGAGATCGCTACGACGACCGGGACCGCTACGACGACCGGGACCGCTACGACGACCGGGACCGCTACGACGACCGGGACCGCTATGACAATCGCGACCGCTACGACAACCGGGACCGCTACGACGACCGGGACCGCTACGACGACCGGGACCGCTACGACGACCGGGACCGCTACGACAACCGGGACCGCTATGACGACCGGGACCGTTATGACGACCGGGACCGCTACGACGACCGGGACCGCTATGACGATCGCGACCGCTACGACAACCGGGACCGCTATGACGACCGGGACCGTTATGACGACCGGGACCGCTACGACGACCGGGACCGCTATGACGACCGGGACCGCTATGACGATCGCGACCGCGACCGTGACGATCGGGATACGGACGATGATGATGCCGATGACCAGGACGCAGACGATGAGCCTGAGCCCCGTAGCGACGAACAAGAAGAAGACGATATTTGGGGTGATGAGTGATAAAGAGAAGGAGTTGGCCGGTCAATTGGGGGGTTTACCCCATAGATGCTCCGGTGACGCAGCAATAGACTGATTTTCAAGCTGATGGACTCAGTGGCACAGCCAAGCAGCGTCTAACGCCCGAAACTCGATTTAACAAGGAAGCCTAGTGATGAAATCCAAGCAAGCGACAAACGAGAAAGTAAGCAAAAAGGCGGCGATAAAGCACGGTCTACGTCCGATCACGGTGTGCACTGCGATGGCAATAGCATCATTGCTGATGGCACCGCTCGCATCGGCCAACTTGGATCCTTCCAATAGTGAGATTATTACCCTTAGCAGCCTCGGGCAGACAGCGCAGGTTGATTCTGCTTTTGGGTTTTCGCTGGCGGTGGCTAACAGGCGAGTGCTTATTGGCGCACCGGAATACCGAGTGGATGACGTTAAAGGCGGGGCTGTTTTCGAGCTTGTTCATGAGAATGGCGAGCTGATATTCAACAAGATGTATAGCCAGTTGGGTCCGGACGTTGCCGGTCGCGTCGAAGAGGGAGATCGTTTCGGCCATTCCCTGGCCGTCGCCAAGAACTGGCCTAGAGGTAGATTTATCGTCGGCGTGCCGAGGGAGGATTCTAAAAACAAGGTCGATGCGGGAATGGTGCATTTTATCGGATTTGATGAGAAGACGTACCACAGCATTGATATAGGTGATAGTAATTTGTCGCGCTCATCGGACAACACGGCGATGAATTATTTTCATCAGGGTCGTTTCAACATCAAAGGCACTGTCGAGGCGGATGACCGGGTCGGTAATGCCATTGCGGTTGGTGATCTGAATGCCGACGGCGGTGTGGACGTGATCATTGGCGCCATTACCGAAGACGTAGGCAGCATAAAAAATGCCGGTTCTATCAACGTAGTCATGTACGACCCTGAATACCAGCTTGACCGATTCGGTGAGCAGTACACGCACTTTAACAACTCTCTCTACAGCCAGAGAGTTCTGATGGGCACGCGGAATGAAAACGAGTATTTTAGTAGCGCTATCGCCGTGGGTGACTTCAATAGCGATGGTGCGAATGATATTGCGGTGGGAGCTTACGCTGATGTAGTAGACGGTAAGCGCGCAGGTGGTGTCAACATTATTTATAGCGAATCCATCAAATGGTCGTGGGTTAACGAAGGTGGCCCTGCCTTGCCGGGGAATGAGCTTATCAACCAGGGTTTGCAAGACGTTGCCGGCAGTCCCGAAGACGGCGATCTCTTTGGGTTCGCTCTCGCAGCCTATGAAAATATGCTGGTGGTCGGCGCACCGGGCGAAGACCTGGGCGGTAAAGTGAATTCAGGGACTATACATATCTTTCAGGGTAAACCATCCAAATCGGAGGGTTTAGGCCTCGACAGCATAGGCCTCCAAAATAATATGGCCGGTGGATTGGTTGTCACCAAACTGAATGGTCGCGCTGCTTATCACCAGCAGTCTTTCACGCAGCGCACTAAAGACGTGCCGGGTGCGTCGGAGAGCGGCGACATGTTTGGCGCGACCCTGGCGGTGGGTGATCTAAATGATGATGACATACCCGATATTGTGGTCGCGTCGCCCGGCGAAGATCTAAAGCGCGGCGGTACAGACTATGTAGATGCGGGAATGATCACGATTTTCTACGGAGCACAAGATGCTGATGGATTTTGGGCCTACAACGGTACAAGGGCGCAGGCAATCTCAGCGCCCAGTTTGCCTGCGATAAGCCAGGCGACTACGGGCATGCGCTTTGGCTATTCCCTCGCTATTGGTGATGTTAACGGTGACGGCAAAGATGACCTGGTGATTGGCAACGGTAGTGCCCAAGGTGGCTGGGGCGATAAGTACGCCGACACACCGAAAACCGAGGGGGTCGTGTCTATCATCTATCAATAGGGATCGTCGAATGCCGCGCTAGCCGCCGTTACTCCGGCTTCTGCAGCTAGCGCAGCCGCAGTTAGCCAGTCTGGGTAGATGAATTGGTGTCAAACAAGCCTTTTCCCTGTGCTCCTGCCATCGAGATTCTTGCGCCAAATCGATGCAACGAAACAGGTTTGAGAGCCTTTCAAAGAGTGAGTAAATCATGAGCCTCCGTTGTGTTTCCATTTTTGCATTGATGGCGTGTTGCCTCTCTCCTGCTTATCTCAGCGCGGGGTCCCAGAGCGTCGACGTGGAGGGTTTAAGCCCCGTGAGGTTGCAAGAGGCTACCTCGATAAACGCAATGTCGACAGAGTTGTTGGCTGCACGCTTAGATCATGGTGGCTTGAGTAACGCCATGGTGTCCTCCGTGTCGCTGTACTACGCTCTCGCAATGCTGACTGAGGGCGCCGACAAAGAAACTCGAGACCTGCTTAACCAACGCTTAATGCGCAGCGAAGGTTCAGAGCTTAATGTATTGGCGCCGGCGCTTGCCCAAGCGATAACTTCGCCGTTTATCGATGGGGGTCCTCAGGGTGCTTTTAGTCTCAGTAATTCGCTGTGGTCAAACAGTGGGAGTGATGCGCCGCCTTCTTGCCACTCCGGTCGTCCTTTCGAGTTCCGCGAGAGTTTTCTGGCGCGAGGCCTGGCTCTTTACGGTGCCAATCATCAGTCATTGGACTTTGCTTCTCCAGACGCCACTGGTGCCATTAATGCCTGGATTAAAGAACAGACCAGGGAATTAATATCTGAAGTCATTGATCAGGAGGTACTCAAATGCCTCGACTGGACGATTGTTAACGCCGCCACATTTGAGGGAGGATGGGCTGAATCTACCCAGCGACTTCCGAGGTATGACGGCTATCGCTTTACAGACCTGGAAGGCATTTCGCAAACTGCAGAGACAATTCGGGTCACCGATTACGTCGCGCCGATAGCCAGTTTCCCAGATGGGAGTACTGCCTTCGAACTGCCCTTTTTCGGCGGAAAGTACGCCTTTGTCGTACATACAGCACCTGAAAATACCGTAGACATGGGTTCATGGTTGATCCAGGACTCGCTGCCCGGCTTTCAAGCGCTTGTGAAGTCGGTACTGTCCAATTCCAATTCGCCGAACCAACTTACCATACAGATGCCTGTCTTTGCTTTTAGTGATTCCATTGAAATGGATAAAGACAGCCCGCTTCCCAGGGCACTGGATATAGATAGGCTGTTCAGCCCAACGGCCGAGTTTGGGCGTTTGTCCGAGCAACCGTCTTTTGTGCGCATTATCAAGCAGGACACTCGTCTTGAGTTTAACGAAAATGGCGTGAGTGCGGCGGCGGTCACCGTCATAGGAGGTAGGGTCGGCGTTACCAGTGTCAGGCGTTCTTTTCCCCGCCGCGAAATCGTCGTGGATCGCCCATTCAGCTTCGCTATTGTCGAGCGCTCTACGGGCACCATACTCTTTAATGGCGTGCTTACTTCGCTTGATGCCACGCAGCAGGCGGTACAGACTGTGCAATGATCCGCGGTGACAGCTACCGACTGCGTGGAAAATACAAAGCGGGTGTTATTAGCAAAGAATCGAAACAGAAGTCCGATTAACCTGGGGGGTCAATTTTAGATTGCCGATATTGAAAAAAGGGGGGGCAGTTTTAACTTGCCGTTGACAGCACTCAATATCTTTCACATAACAACGCTTCGTGCTCCAATAACCACTCCCCAACCCTAGTGTCATTTGTATGGCATTTAGGTTGAGCGCCACATTAACCGGTGGCTAATCGAGGAGCGTGGATGCCCAGCGAAGTACCTAGAAAGACTACTACCGTTGTCATCGCCGACGACCATTCAATTATTCGTGATGCCATTCACGATTTATTGAGTATGGCGACGGTGAATGAAGCTGCGGCATCGCCCAGCAATTTCGAGATTGTCGGCACCGCCGAAAACGGGCTTGAAGCGATTGCCGCTATCAAGGGGCATCGACCGGCGCTTCTGTTTCTTGATATTTCGATGCCCCTAGCTGGTGGCGCAGAGATTATTCACGACGTTCGACGCTGGAGCCCCGACACGCGGATTATCATTTTTACCGGCGTAACCTCCCCGAGCGTATTGGCGGGAATCCTGGAAGCTGGTGCAGATGCTATCTTTAGCAAGCTTAGTCCAGCACGAGATATGCTGGCGAAGTTGCCGCTCATCTTGTTGGGAGAGCGTTACGTTGCGCCGGAGCTTACCGATATCATTCGGAAGGGGCAGCGGGGTGAAATACTCACCGGGCGAGAGAGGCAGGTTCTCAATATGATTGTCATGGGCAAGTCCAATAAGGAGATTGCCCTGGAGCTCAATATCAGCCCTAAAACAGTAGAGAAGCATCGCGGCAGCGTCATGTTAAAGCTAGAGGTGCATTCAGTGGCGCAACTCATGGCTCGAGCTCTCAAGGACGGTTTGATCGACGCTATGTAGCAATATGGGGTGAAAACCCCATGTCATCACCAAAGCCAATCCCGGACTATACAACGAGAATTCGGCCGTAATCAGTGATCTGACATGATGAAAATACTATTCCACTTGTTGCCAAAGTACTCTAGTCCAGCCTGTGCAAGGCAGCGTCGACTCTATGAACTGCCTCTGCGGATTGGATTCGGCATAGTCGCAGTATTGTGGGCAGCTGGAGTATCTGCACTCACAGAGAACTATGAGCCGGATATGGGCGATGCCGTCTTTTATACTTTCTCTATAACCATAATCGCTGTGTCCGCTGCCGTGATTTTGGCATACCGAGAGTTTCAGTGGATGGCATATGTTGGCTTGTTTTCACTGTTGCTGCTCAGTGTCTCCAGTATGGACGGCAGTCTGGCTTATCTTCTAAGGGGCGGCGACTTTGTTGTCTGGGTGCTGCCGTTCCTCCTTTTGTCTTCCACGACCGCTATTGGTTTTCTAATTGTGTCGGCAAGGATAGAGCCGCTTCATCCGCTCGCGCGGTTAAAGCTGAGTTTTCGACTGTTGGCCATGGTGTCTGCGTGCTTTCCTGTCAGCTATGTGTTTTGGCTCGGTAAGATTTCTCTCGCCTTCATGTGGCTGCCGGTGAACGTGCTGTTCTTTTTGATGCTTCTATCTCAGGCCCTACCGCCACTGACCTGGCACGTGAGCGACCCACTGCAGCGACGACTGACGTGGTTTTTTCCTCTGGGTGTCGCCGCCACAGCGATCGCAATACAAGTGGTTCATTACACAGGTGAGGGTCTCTCGCAGGCACGAATGAACGAGCTAAACCGTTTCACTGCGCTTCTCTACGCTATGTCCTCCTTGGCGGTGGTGCTTTGGCAGATCGTTGCCAATACACGAGAGAATCTAAAGACAGAGCGGCAAATGCTGGAAGCAGAGCGTAACGAGGCGCAGTTGCAACTTGCTCTAAACCAGACGCGATCCGATTATCAGGATGCACTCACAGCCGCTAGCCAGCATCGATCCAGGCTTGCCACCGTGTCGCACGATCTAAAGCAGCCGGTGATGGCGCTACGACACGCGGTAGATCAAATGCAGCGCGCTGGGCAAGGTGATGATGCAGGAAAGCTATCCCGAGCCATTGATTACATCGCAAGTCTTTCTCATGCCTATGTCGGGAATGAGTCTCGGGGTGCTGCCAGTAATGATCTTGAATCCAGTGATCGCACATCAGGCGGAGCCGAAACGGTCGATGTGCAAACATTCGCGCAGATGCTGGAGCACATGTTTTTAGCGCAGGCCGAGGAGCAGGGAGTCCGACTGCGCGTGATTGGTTCTAAGGGTAGCGTCTTTGTCGAACCTTTGCCCATGATGAGGGCCATGACCAATTTGCTGTCCAATGCCTTGGCGCACGCGCAGGCAAAACGGGTCGTAGTTGGCTTTCGGCGTCAAGGTTCAAAGGTGGTGTTTCAGGTTCATGATGATGGCGTAGGCATTGACAGCAACGCATTGGAAACTGCGCTTGAATCAGGTGTAAAAGGTATAGGCTCCGACGGTCAGGGTTTAGGCCTCGGAATCGTAAGCGAGCTATGTCGAAGTGTGAACGCAGACTTCCGCTTACTCTCCCGCGAAGGAAGGGGTACTTCAGCTTACGTTTCCTTACCGCTGAGGGATTGATTGGGGTGTTTACCCCATTACTAACGCACGGTGCTTGAGAGAGTATTCTCCCGACGCTTATCAATCAGGAGGATCGGTAATGAACAGACTGTTCGCACTGAGTTTTTGTTTTTCTTTGATATTGATCGCTTCGGCACGGGCCGATACAGCGACTGCTCCCGGGGCTAATGACATCGAAAGGCCGTCTTCAGTCGTCGTTGACTGTGTCCTTGAGAATCCTTCCAAGGGTCGTCTTTTGAGCATTATTGACAACCGACTATCGGTTTTTAGTCACCCTTGCTCTGGTGGCTTATATCTTCTGGATGCGCCGACGGGCTCTGATGCCGGCCTCGGTTCTGGAACCGTTGTGCCCGTGGTGCAGGGTTGGTTTTTTCAAGATTCTCTAAAAACTGAGAGGCTCTCTGAAGACGCAGTAAAAGTGGCCGCGCGGTTTTTAACCGGGGTAGGCCCGATGGGATACAGACCGTTTCACGCTGTGGTCGTGGTAAAACGGGTGGACGGGCGGTGGCAGGTAGGTGAACCTGAACATCGGAAGGGAGATGTGCGCGGGGACGGATCTTCGAAGAATGTTTTCCTGTCTCGAGCGCATGCGGTGCAATCCCAGAAAGAGCTTGATCGGCTCTCGTTCTGCAGAGGGCAGAAATCCGTAGACTTTGATGTCGACTTCTCTTCCGAGAGACTGTTGCTTACAACGGTGCTTCTCAGGTCAGGCATGATCCAACTTGTTGATCCACTGGCGTTTGAAGGGCCCGATGGCATTTGGCTGAGGTACACCCACACAAGCCCGGATGTCGTCACATATGATACCAAGCAAGCAATCGTTTGGTACGTGCTTCCCAAAAACGAAAAGCCTTTGGGGGATGGCAGGCCACTGAGTTATAGTTTACTAAAATCGGTAGAGGGTGCTCGCAGTGGCGTAATAGATCGCTGCAGCTTTCAGATCAACGTGCAATAGGTTTGCCGCCAGCCTATTCGGTTGTGAACAATGGCCTTTGATTCCAGTGATCTTGGTTCCGACAACTCGACTGCGTCATAGTGTTAGACTCTGCTTGCTCACACTTTTAAGCGCCATTGTTGCCCGCCCGATATCATCAGCTACCCCGTCTGGCTCTACTACAGATTCACTCTGAGTCATCGCGATACCGCAGATCTACTTGCTGAGCGCTGCGTCAGTACCCGCGCCCGCCGAGGCATAGGACATATTAACGGCCTATCGAGAGTAGACATCCTCGCTGATTGTGCTGCCCGGACCTGCAGACCTGTCGAAGTTTCCATCTATCGACCCGAAAATCCTATTCGCGGCGTTGGACATACCATTCCTATCTGGTCAATCCTGAACGAGCGCGCGCAACCGCTCGTGCCATGCGGTTTCCCTGCCTTCCTTGCTAGTGGGTTGCTGTTGGTCTGGAATCCTTCCCAGCGAAAAGTGACAACGTTCCAGGTGGCGCTCTGGTCGGTGGCACCAGGCGCGTGGTAACAGCAACGGCCGAGCCGGCGTTTCCTGTTTTTTCTGGCGCAGGTGGTCCAGGATCCGGTCAACGGTCTCCTGGTCTTCAATGCTGGCGATGACCCTGACAGAACCACCGCAGCGACTGCATGATTTGAAGCATACCTTCGGTCGCCGGTTGCGGGCCAAAGGTGTCAGTCATGAAACCCGGTAGGTTCTCCTGGGTCACAAAAATGGCCAGATCACGACCCATTATTCCGCGGCTGAAATCGGGGAACTGATAGAAGCTGTGGAGAAAGTGAGTTGGTCTGGGAGCTCGGCACCGACTCTGACCTTGATCAAAAATCAAAACTCCCGCAAATCTCCCGCAGTCGGGAGGAGAGAGAGTATCAAATCGGTTTGAGTATTATCTAAGCTATTAATTTAATAGGAAAAAAGTGGTAGCTACGGGTGGACTTGAACCACCGACCCCAGCATTATGAATGCTGTGCTCTAACCAGCTGAGCTACGTAGCCATTGCTCTTTTAGAGAGGGCGCGAATTTTCTCGATTTTGCCAG
>Ga0070727_10005552_pt1 | contig 10282 bp, 2 predicted proteins | sample tdAd472_FD_66722 | JGI IMG/M metagenome (GOLD analysis project Ga0070727, IMG submission 66722) | Marine sediment microbial communities from the Atlantic coast under amendment with organic carbon and nitrate - tdAd47.2 | ecosystem: Environmental > Aquatic > Marine > Coastal > Sediment | place... | reverse complement strand
CGCCCGTCGTGCCGCCGACCATGCCGACGATCAGGCCGCCCATATCTGTCAGAGCGATGTCGCCGTCAGCCGTCGTCGCCGCAACCGTGCCGATCTGCGTTTCCAGAGGATTCCCCGTCGTGCCGATGCCGGTGCTGGCGATCAGCTCGGCGTCCATGGCCGTAATGTCGACCGCCACGTCGGCATCCCGGATCGAGCCGGTCACACTGAGCGAGATTGTCCCCGCACCCGCATTCAGACTCAGCTCCGTCAGCCCGCTGTCTTCCTGAATGGTCTGTGTCCCGTTTGAACCGCTGGTGTCGGTTGTCAGGCTGCCGAAGTTGGTCGTTTCTGCTCCGCCACCCAGAGTGATCGAGCTGCCTGCGTAGTCGGCGTTTCCGCCAACGGACATGTTACCGCTATCCGTGATTGCTCCGGTTGCGTCGACGTCCAGATCGTTCTGCACTGTGACCGCGGCGAAGTCGACGGCGTTTGCGTCGCTGATGAACGCGTCGTTCGCATTCGTGATCGTGACCGACCCACCAAAATCGTTGGTAATGTCATCCAGCGTGATCGTGCCGGCTGCACCGGCATCCAGCGTCGTCGTGCCGCCGACTGTGACGCTCGCGTTCTGATTGATCGTGCCGACGCTAACGTTCAGATTCCCGGTGCCGATATCTGTGCTGCTGGTCTCGAAGCTGACCGTGTCATCGCTGCCGCCATTGATGGTCAGGTCGGCGTCGAACATCGCGTCGAGCCCCTGAACGCTGACAGTGTCAGCACCGCTGCCTCCGGCCATTTCCAGTTCGATCGTCAGCGAGTCCGTCGGGTTGGCGAAACGCACGGACTCACCCAGCGTCGAGTCAATCTCGGACTCGTTGGTGCCATCGCTGCCCTGCTGGAAGACGAAGAAGTCCCCGAGCGGATCAGCGTGCATGTTGCCCGTGTTGCCGCCGGCCGATGTCAGATTCAGATCGAGGTCCGAGCTGACGTCTCCCGTGTTGTCCGCCGTGATCGTGATGACGCCGCTGACCAGCGACGCCGTCACCATTCCACCGGGCCCACCAGCACCGGCAGCGGGATCTCCGAAAGCGGTTTCAATGGCCGAAAGCAGGTCACCGAGCGTGTCCGTGGTGATGTCGGTGATCATGAAGTTGGTCGGCCCGAACGCCGTGCCGCTCGCATCCGTCCCGGAAATCTCAATCACATCTCCATTGGCAAATGCGGCACCGTTGAAGCTGTTGAGGTTGGTGAACGTGGTGGCCGCCGTAGCGACACCCGCGGTCATCGAATCGCCGAGACTCACATCGCTGTCAGTGATTTCCGGAATCGGCCCGGAGTCGTCCGAGAGCGTGATGTCTTCTGCCGCCCCGGTGAAGCGGAACACGCGGTTGGCACTGTCCGAGTTGTCGGTAATCGGCTCCAGGCCGGTGTAGGTAATCGTCGACCCATCGAAATCAATGCTGCCGTCGTTGTTATTGTCGAAGTCGTAGGTTACGGTCGCGAACGCACCGCCGCGCACCACCAGGTTGTCGCCCTGAGCACCCTGTCCCATACCATTGAAGGTGATGCCACCAGGAGGCCCCGGTGGAATGGGATTTCCGCCCGAGAAATCAAGCACGAACGTGTCGTCATCGTTGGTCCCATTGACAATCAACTGCTCGATGGAATCGATCGGACGAGAATCGACGACTTCTCCATTGACGACGAACTCGATGCTGTCGCCATTCCTCCGAATCTCTACGGTGTCGGCCTCATTGTCCTCTACTGGAGCAGGGACGACGACAGGGCCGTCAACGACGATCGACACATCGTTCCCCCCTTCGCCGCCCTTGTACGTGATCCGTCCTGCCTTGCCGCTGCCAGCGAAGTCATCCAGGACGATATCGCCCTCATTCAGCACGCGCGGTGTACCCAGAACGGTTCCATCAGTCGCGAAGTTCACCCGCAACTGGCCGTTGACGAGATCGGAATCCTGATCGTCGTTGTCGATCAGAATGAACTCGTCAGATTCCGTGGCAGTGAATCCCGCTCCAAACACAGGAATCAGAATCACATTGTTCAGCGTCACCGTGCCGTTGACGACAATTGTATCCAGGTCAACGCTGTGGTCGGTCCCATCAATGTTGACGGTGAAAGTCGCCGCTGAACCACTCGCATTGAATTCCAGGTTGCTGACTGTCGTCGTCCTGGCCAGGCCGTCATCATCCGAGTCGGCTCCGAGCGCATCGCCTGACAGTGAGTTATTGAAGATGGTGCTGCCACCATTTGTGTCGACGGTCAGGTTGAAGTTGCTGCCCTCGTGGCTATCGACGGAGCCTTCGAAAGTCACGTCACCGCTGCCGAACTCAGTAATCGTCACGTTGTCGGTCAGCAGGACTGGGTCATTGAATGTAACCGTTGCGCCTTCGGCATTAATGTCGGCATCGAGTTTCGTGCGACCGTCAGCGTTCGTCGTCAGAGACGCGAGTCGGTCCGTGCCGCCAACAGTGGAGTCGATCGTGGTGACCCCGCCGCCCGTGCTGTTGATGTCCAGCGTACGGAGCTGACCAGCATCAGAATCGAGCGTCCCCAGGAAAGCGATATCGTTGCCACTCAGTGTTGTGTTGGCCGTCAGAATCACGCCGCCGTTATAGGACTGATCTGCAGTCGTCGTGACCGAACCGCTGTTGAGGTGGATCGTTTCCGCCGTGACCGTCAGTGCCTGGACCGTGGCGGTGACATTCCAGTTAACCGTGTCATCTGCGCCACCTTCTCCATCAATTGTGACGGACGCTGCAAACATGCTGTCGAGCGACGAAACCGTCACCGTGTCGGTACTGGAATCACCAGCGTTGATCGTCAGTGACGACGTCGGGTTGGCGAATGTCACGACCTCACCCAGAGTGGGAGAATCAATCTGCGATTCGCCGTCGCCGATGTCTCCGTCGTCGGTCAGCGCAATCGTCTTGTCCGCACCGGTGTAAGAGAATACCCGGCTGGCTGCCACAATCGTGTCTGTGATCGGCTCCAATCCGGTGTACGTAATAGTTGCCGTGCCTTCGTTGTTGTAGAAGACGGAACCATCCGCTTCACTTTCAAGTTGATGCTCGACGGTGGTCGCTGTCCCGCCGAGGATCTGCAGAGCATCGCCGTCCGGGTTACCGACACCGTTGGCCTCGCCACCGTCTCCACCGTTGAACACCATGCCGTTGGTCGGATCGAAAGCTGCTCCCGCCTGATTGTTGATAATCAACAGGTCGTCGCCCATCAGACCATTGAACGTCAGGCCGGTAATCTGCGTGAGAACGATGGGAGTAAACGTCTCTTCGTTCGGACCACCGAAATCCCGCGTGTATGTCAGCGTCCCAGAGTCAGCACCGGTCATGAAGAGTTCGAGTTTATCATCCCCGTCCGAACCATTGACAACGAGGTCGCCGGTCGCGAACAGACCGGGATCGCCCTGGTAGGCCCCAATGTGCGGCGATGTGGTGTTCGTATCGCCCTGGTACTCTGTTGATGAATAAGCAGCGAGAGAACCGAATCCGATCTGGTAAAACGGAACCGGCACATCATCCTGAAGCTTGAAAACCGGGTTGCCGAACAGGTTGTCGCCTTGATCATCCACTCCTGAGTTGAAGTCGACGTCGTTCTCGTAGAAGAGATTGTTTGCCACGACAGTCGCTGACGTCGCGTTGATTGCCGAGCCTTCAATCGCAGGCGCTGGCGGCTCACTCTGCAGATGCAAGGTGATGCCAGTGCCTCCATCGCCTGGCACTTCGGTTGTGCCCGGAGCATCATCCAGGTTCCAGTAGGCCACCAGTCGCGGATCCCCGTTCAATGCTGATCCACCGACACTGTTGGTACGGATGTCGGTACGCTCGGCCGCAGTCAGGACGTCGCTGAACCAGGCCAGGTCATCCAGCATGCCGTCCAGGTAGCGACCAGCATCGTTAGGGTCACGACCGACATTCATGAGACCGTTGACGGTATCGACGATGCCCGGCCAGCTCAGGTCGGTCGGGGAGAATCCACCCAGATAGCCGGACTCGACCCCATCCAGATACAGGCGGAGGCTCCCGCCACCATCGGCAGCGGGTAGGCCGTTGAAGTCATAAATGACCTGGATGTTGGTCCAACCAGAACCTAGCGGTGCTCCGTCGCCCCCGCTGCGGATGACGAAGTCACCGTCGGTCGTTACGCGTCCGTAGACCTGGCCACCGCTGTTGGAGCGATACTGAACCTCAAAGCCACCGTTCCCCGGACCTTCGAGGAACTCGTTCCGCTTGCCAGTGTCGTCGAGCTGAGCCCAGAAGTTAATCGTGCCTTTCTCACCGACATCAAAGCTTGAGTCCTGGAACGTTGCGAAGTCGTCGACTCCGTCGAACTCCAGCGCACCACCAAACTGCCCCATGCCGGGACGGAATTCCGGACCGAATGGCACAATGCCATCCGTCACCAGATGCATTTGAATGCCGTTCCTGTTGTCAACGGCAATGTCTCCGGACGCCTGGTCGAAGTCCCAGTGAGCCACCAGGTTGCCATCAGCTCCCGCGGCAACGGCAACACCGTTATCACGGATGTTGACAATCTCAGCGGGTGCCAGAACGTCATCGAACCAGGCAACGTCATCCATCTCGCCGTCGAAATCACGGGAGCCCGGACTGCCGGGGTCCCGGCCCATGTAGATCAGTTCATCAACGGTGTCGAGGATGTCGACCCAGTGCGGGTTGACGTTCGGGTCGAACCCGCTGCGGTAGTTTACTTCTGTGCCGTCAAGGTAAATGTGCCCTTCCTGCGCAGCGTGGTCCCAGGTGTAAGCCACATGAGTCCAGACACCGCTGCTGACGGTATCCGAACTCCAGATCAGTGTGTCGCCATCGCCGAGGTTCCCAGGATAGAAGTAGACATCGTTGGAGTGCCTCACCTGGTGCTCGACCGCTCCGCCAGCGAGCTGGTGCCGTTTGCCCAGCGTGTCGACGTTAATCCACAGCGTGAACGATCCCACCTCACCAACGTCGAAGACAGAATCCTGGAAGATGCCGAAGTCGCCATCACCGTCAAACTCCAGTGCTCCGCCAAAGACGCCACCGGCTGGATCCCACAGTGGTTCATCTGACGCCTGCGGCCCTGTGTATTGGTAGCCCTGGAAGATGTTGTCGGTAACCGTGATCGGGCCGCCAGCCGGGACGAGCGGATCGATATAGACGCCGACAGGAATCGGCTGGTTGCCCAAGTCGTTGATCAGATCGGCGTCCTGAAAGTGAAATGTGTTATGAGCAATCAACAGCCCATCGCCAGTCGTGGTATCCGGCTGAAAATTGGTGATCGCGTACAGACCCGTGCCGTCTGACTTGAAGTTTCCGTAGACCTGATTGTTCACGCCCACGCGATTGGCGAAATAGTTGTAAGAAATTTCGCCACTGGTATCTCCGCCGTACTCGAAGTAGATCGGGCTGTACCAGTAGTGGCTTTCCTCGAACGAGTTGCGGGTGATGAGCATGTTCTCGCCCGCGCCGCGGATGCCTGCCCGGAAATAAGTTCCCGTGAAGCGGCTGTCCTGAACGGTCAGTCCGTCGAACTGGCCAACGTAGATCGCTACCCGGTTGTCATCCGCGTCGAATCGGACGTTGTCAAACGTAGCGTCGTCGGCATTGAGCCAGGCCAGATAACCGAAGCCAACGTTGGCGTCGCTCGGGGCGCTCTGCCAGCCACCGAGCGTCAGGTCCTGAAACGTGACGCCAGCCGCATTGATCTGAACGGTGCGCTGCTCTTTTCCCGTGACGCTGCCGGCACTTTGAATGATCGTCTGGTCCTGGTCGGCCCCCACGATAGTTACCGGCTGATCAACATCCATCTGGCCGAAATGAATGAACGTACCAGCCAGGACATTGACGGTGCCGCCGCTGTCAACGGCGTTGATTGCGTCGCCGATCGTATCTGCAGCAGCAACTGAGCCGGTCGCTGTGCCGGTGGTTACAGTGCCAAATGCGTTGCCAACAGTTCCAGTGCCGTCGTCGAGTGTGAAGGTGCCCGTTGGGCCGCCAGCGTCATTTGCGTCATTGACCACGTCTCCTGCGTCGATCACACCAATCGTTCCGTTGTCTGTGACGAGGTTCCAGTTGTCGTTCACGAACACTGTCGCGACGAGCAATGTGCGTTTTTCCAGCGTCTCGAACTGGCCCGGCAACACATCGTAGGTCTGCTTCTGCAGGGCGCGGCGCATCTTTGGATTTGAGAGCCAGCGGCTGGGGACGCTCTGGTCGTTGCCGGCGGACGTCACGTAGCCGGGCTCGTTGCGTGCAATGCGGCGGTTCACGTAGCGGCGAGCGCGGCGAGTCCAGTTGATGCGGGAGGCGAAGTTCTCGTAGAGGCCGAGCCAGTTGCGAAGCTGCATGATTGTCGATCCTGAGAGGGAAGGTGGGGTGGTGGGTTGCTCGTTCGCCAGTCGCCAGTGCGCGCACTGGCACCGCGAAAGTTGCGAGGAACGCAGATTGAAGCCCGTCTGTTCCTGACGGTGAGGTGCGGAAACCGTGACCGACCTCGGCTCCACGGGGCCTCATACCCCGGATGTGGTGGGCGCTTCGCGACCCGGTACCGACCAAGTTCGCAGACCTCTTTCCGCCCCCGCGAAAGAGGTGCTGTTGTCATTGCCGCGATCCAGCGAAAATGGAACCGGCAACTGCGGTCAGGACACAGCGCGAGTCGCGCACGACGAGTGAACAATGCTAGATGCGTGCCGACAGTGGTCGCTTTGTTGGAATATGCTGCTAACCGCTCGGATCTGTTTCACGTGTGAGCAATGGAAGGCCGCAACTTCCTATCAGGTCCGGTGTTGTGAAATGTCACAGCAGATAACAAACAGGCAGCGAGCGACCGAATGTGAGGAATCCGAATTGCCTGGTTCTTGTGACAATTCGGAGCAGCCTGTCAAACACGCTGAACACGCTGTTTCCTGGCACAAGCGGGCGCCAACCAGAGTTGTATCCGCGGGTTCACGGGAATGGCGGCGTGGGCCGCAAGCGGGGCGTCGATGGCGTTCGGTAGTGATTGCATTGGTCATTGTTCGACGGTGTCACCGACCTGGCATCAGATTTGTGAACGCTGCATTCACGGACCTGCGGAGTTCTATGGAACACTCGCGGGTCGCTGCTGTGCGCGGGTCTCCCGATCCCGCACTGGTCCTGACCGCAGGTCTCCCTCGCCTCTGCTGCGTGGTGATTGGCGATGCGTCGGAGACCTGCGGTCTGTCAGGCGGCGAGGTCTGGAGACCTGCGCCGAGCACGACCTGCGACGAGCATCTGCGTCGGAAACAACTTGCCGACCCCTTCGCCTTCGGCCACGGAAACCGGGAAGTTGTTGTCGACTCGTTCCTTACAGAAACGACAGCAGGTTCAGGCGGAAGCTGTCGGACGCGACCTGGTAGGTGGCCTGCAGAGTCTGCTGGTAGGCCAGGAACGCGGTCAGCACCTCGCTGAGGTCGGCGTCGAATTCCGTGGAGAGGTCGTCGTTGAGCTGGACTTCTTCGTCAGCCAGACGGTTCTCGATGTCGTCGAGCGTTCGCAGGCGGGTGCCGAGTTCGCCTCGCACCTGCAAGGTCCGCGAGGATTCGTCGTCAAGCAGGCTGTTCAGGCGGGTGAGTTCGCCGTCGTCGCCGTTGCGCAGCGCGACGGAGATGGAGCTGAGCAGGCTGAGGATGCCCTGCGATTCTCGCGGGGCAGTGTCCTGACCGGTCAGCGGGACGGCGTTGTCGGTGCCGCTTTCCGAACCAGCGATTCCCAGAGCCTGCGACGTTTCGTCGGTGGCAACACTGAGTGGTCCGGTGCCGGAGTTGTCGAGCAGCGAGATGCCGTTGCCGACCGCGTTCAGGCTGGCGGTCAGGTTGCTCGGATCGACGGCATTGATCGCGTCGAGGACGTCCTGAATCCTCACCGCGGACGAGACATCAACTTCCACAATGCTGCCATCACGGCGAGTGATTTCGAGGGGCCGGTTACTCGACACCGGCACGCCCAGGCCGCGATTCAGGTCGGCGAGTTTCGTGTCACCGGTCAGCGTCCGGATCCCCAGCAGCGATGCGTTGCTGCCATTGTTCTCGCCGATTGAGAATGCGGCACCGCTGACTCGGCTGGAGACAGCGATCCCGTTGCCGCTGTCGTTGAGGTCCGTCGCGAGGTCGAGTCCGGCCAGTTGCAGCTCGTTGAACAGGTCTTCGATCGTTACAGCCGACGAGAGATCGACGACGCCTGACTTTGAGCCGTTGCTGATCAGGAGCCCGTTCCCCGAGGTTGCTCCGATGCCCGTGCCGCCGTTCAGGTCCGAAAGCCTGGTCTGCAGTGTGATCCGCGGATCGAGATCGCCGCCGTTGATCGTCGCGGTGGCTGCCGACCGGATGCCCAGGTCAGAAGCGGTTCGCGAACCCGCGACGTCGGAGATGGCGACCGTGCCAGTCGACGCGGTGATTCGCAGGCCGGAGAGCGAGCCGGGGTCGACATCGACGGTCAGGTTCACCGCCGATCCGGAGAACACGTCTTCGAGGATCGTTTTGATGTCGCCGGTTGTTCGGGCCGGCGTCAGGTCGACGGTTTGTGTTTCGGAAGTGCTGCCGTCATCGACGGTCACGGTGATCGAGCCGAGGTTGAGGCCCAGGCCACCGTGCAGGTTCGAGAGTTTCGTGTCGAGTGTCAGGGCGGCGTCGAGGTCGCCGCTGTCGACCGTGGCCAGCGAATTGAATGCGGTGGCTCCGTCGAGGTTGTTGGCGACCTGAATGCCGCGTCCCGCCAGCGAGTTGAGTGACTGGGCATCGCCGTTGTAGCGAACCTGCCCATTGCCCAGCAGCTCGAACGGAGTCCGCCCGGATTCACTGCCGCCGAACAGGTATCGCCCGCGAAACTTCGTGTTGGCCGCATTGATGATGCCGCGAAGAATGCCGTCGACTTCAGTCGCCAGGCCCTGGCGGGCATCGTCCGAAACCGTATCGCCAATGCCCTGCAGAACGAGCGTTTTCACCTGGTTGATCGAATCCGAAACGACGGAGAACGCGTCTTCGGTGGTCGCCAGCAGTGAGCGGTCGGTCTGCACGTTGGACGCGTACTGCTGATTCTGTTCGAGCCGTTTCTGCAGGATGATGGTGCGCAGCGCCGACGACGGATCCTCGCTGCCGACCAGAAACTGCTGCCCGGTCGTGAGCTGATCCTGCAGTTTCTGGATCTCAGATCGCGCAGTCCCGATCTGGCTCGTCAGTCGCGTTGCCGCGAACGAGTTCGGAAGCCGGCCGGGAAGAATGGGGCCGAGAGACATCAGAGGCCTACCAGAATCTGAAACAGTTCATCGACGGTTTGAATGACTCGGGCCGACGCCGCGAACGCCTGCTGAAACTCGATCATCCGCACGGCTTCCTCGTCGAGACTGACACCCGAGTACTGATCCCGCTGAGCGTTCAGCGAGTCGACGTACGTCTGCAGCCCCTGGGCCGTTGCCTGCTCGGCGGCCGAGCCCTGCGACACGCTGGAGATGATCGCGTTGTAAAAGTCGTTGACGCTCGCGCCGCCCAGCGTGTCCTGCTCGGCATCGAGCACCTCGGCCAGCAGCAGAGCGTTGCGGTTGTCCGACGGGCCGCCGCCCTGGCCCGCCGCGAACAGGTCCGGGTTGCCGACGACGACTTCGTTGAGGCCGATCGTCAGCGAATCGGAACCCGTGAAGAAGGTGTTGATGCCCAGAGCCGCGAGGACTCCGCTGCTGTCGTCGTTGAAGCGCAGTTCGTAATCGGTGTCGGCGTCGAGCTGCAGACGTCCGTCGGTCGTGATCGAGGCTGACACGCCGTCGAACGAATCGATGGCGGCGCGCACGTCTTCGAGCGTTGTGTCGTTGCCGCCGAGGCCGTCGAGGTCAATCGCGATCTCGTGGGATTCGGTCAGGCCGGTCTGCAGATTGCGAACCTTCAGTGTGAAGCTGCCGTGTTCGGGGGTGAACGCGAGGCCGGCGTCGCTCAGCACGCGATTCGCGTCCGACACGCTGTTCAACGCGGTGACACTCGAATAACCGGTCAGGCCCTCGCCGGAACTATGGACGCGGTTGACGGCCTCGATCAGGCCGGAAGTCAGCTGATCGAGCAGGTCGTTGAAGCCGCCGAGAATTTCGTCGCGGCCCTCGACAATCCCTTTCAATTCTCCGCCGGAAGTTGTCACGTTGAGCCGCGTCTGGTCGAAGCGAATTTCCTGAACGGCGATGCCTCGATCGACGCTGGTGGTGGTTTCCAGATGCTGCTTCTCGGCGCCGAGGATCACGTAGTCCGAACCGCTGAAGACTTCGACGACGCCGTTCG
>Ga0070727_10005550_pt1 | contig 10283 bp, 8 predicted proteins | sample tdAd472_FD_66722 | JGI IMG/M metagenome (GOLD analysis project Ga0070727, IMG submission 66722) | Marine sediment microbial communities from the Atlantic coast under amendment with organic carbon and nitrate - tdAd47.2 | ecosystem: Environmental > Aquatic > Marine > Coastal > Sediment | place... | reverse complement strand
ATAAATAATCAACCTATAAAGGTTTTTAATAATGGTGACTTGGAAAGGGATTTCACTTATATAGACGATATTGTAAAGGGAGTAGTACACATTCTCGAGGATCGATATACTAATTCGTATGATACCAATGAGCTATATCACCTCTACAATATAGGAAACAGTAAATCCGTGAAGTTGCTGGATTTTATTGAAACTATTGAAGAAGCTCTGGATAAAAAAGCTAGTAAGGAAATGATGCCGATGCAACCTGGAGACGTAAAAAAGACATGGGCCGATGTATCAGGTTTGGAAAAAGACTATGATTACAGGCCTGGAACACCCATCAAACAAGGTGTTAACAAATTTATTGATTGGTATAAGGATTATTATCAAGAATAAAATAGCTGATTCACGTTCACTTTTCCATATATAATTTACACTTTATCCGTTTTATGAAAAGTTTATCTAGAACCATCCAACCCTTTTACAGGTTTGTCGCATATTTGTGGTTCTATTTATAGTAAAGTATTCCACTAAAAACATGTAAAAAACATGAAATTAACAATAGTAGGCACTGGATATGTTGGTCTTGTAACCGGAACTTGTTTCGCGGAAATGGGAAATACGGTAACTTGTGTTGATATAGACAAGGATAAAATAGAAAATTTGAAAAATGGAGTCATTCCTATTTATGAACCTGGTCTAGAATCAATGGTAGCGAGAAATGTAGCCAATAAAACCCTACATTTTCACACCAAATTAAATGAATGCCTTCATGATTGCGACATGGTCTTTATTGCCGTGGGCACTCCAATGGGCGAAGATGGATCTGCAGACCTACAATATGTACTTCAAGTCGCCAAAGAAATTGGCCAATATATGACCTCGCCTTTAATTGTGGTGGACAAATCCACGGTCCCCGTTGGAACAGCCGATAAGGTAAAATCCACTATTGACAGAGAGCTTGCCAAAAGAGGTGAGGCGATTGAATTCCATGTAGTTTCGAATCCTGAATTCCTTAAAGAAGGGGACGCCATCAGCGATTTTATGAAACCTGATCGTGTTGTGGTTGGTACCGAGGACAAAAAAACAGCTGAAACCATGCGCAGACTATATGCTCCTTTTTTTAGAAGCAGTATGGACCGTATGTTGGTAATGGATGTCCGTTCTGCCGAAATGACAAAATACGTCGCAAATGCCATGCTCGCCACCAAAATATCTTTTATGAACGAAGTCGCCAATATTTGTGAGCTCGTAGGTGCCGATGTCAACAAGGTACGGATTGGAATTGGTTCCGATAGCCGTATTGGATACAGTTTTATCTACCCAGGAAGTGGATATGGTGGATCATGTTTTCCCAAAGATGTAAAAGCACTCAAAAAAACGGCCGAACAAAATGGATATGAGGCGCAATTGCTCAATGCCGTGGAGGATGTAAATGATAGACAAAAATTTGTTATTGCAGATAAAGTAATCAATCATTTTGGCAAAGATCTTTCTGGAAGAACCTTTGCCATATGGGGCCTTTCTTTTAAGCCTGGAACGGACGACATGAGAGAAGCACCATCCATTTACATTATTAAAAAATTAACCGAGCTAGGCGCCAAAATACAGGCTTACGACCCCAAGGCCATCCATGAGGCAAAATCTTTCTATTTAAAGGATGTTGAAGGGTTAAGCTATGCCGATTCCAAATATGAAGCATTGAAAGGAGCTGATGCATTACTGTTGCTAACAGAATGGAAAGAGTTTCGTTCCCCTGATTTTGGAGAAATTAAATCCTCATTAAAAGAATCGATTATTTTTGACGGAAGAAATCAATTTGATGCTGATAGGCTGGACAATCTTGGTTTTAACTATTATCAAATTGGTAAAAAACTAGCCTTTAAAGCTTAGCTAAATAATACTGAAACTAAAAATGCCCACTCAAATTGAATGGGCATTTTTATATGGTAAAGTTGAAATACTTCTAAATATTTTCCATTATAGTCGTATAGGCCTTTTCTGGCGTTAAATGGGATTTCATGTAACTATATCCGTTTTGTCCCATTTCAATGGCCTGCTTCCTATTGTTGTACAACCACAACAAATTTCCCTTGAATGCTTCAATATCTCCAGCTTGGGACCATAGACCAGATTTGGTTTCTTCCAACATTTGTCCGAAGTCGGTACTTAAATCCAGCGATGCCAATACTGGTTTTTTAAGTCCAAAATAGGTAAGCACCTTTGATGGAAAATTTGGTATGGTAAATTCTTCATGCAAAGAAATTAGCCCAACATCTGCAGCAGCTAAAATTTGAACATACTCCTTTTTTGGAACACGGTCCACCAATTTGATATTGCTAAGGTTTTCTTTGGCAATCATCTGTCTTACACGTTCACTTTCGGTACCGCTTCCCAAAATCAAAAAGAAAATATCATCGATGTCTTTACAGCTTTGTGCCAATCGCACAATATTCTCCAACTGTTGTGGTTTCCCCAAATTTCCTCCAAATATGGCCATGAATTTATCGGAAATACCCAACTTGGTACTGACTTCTTGAATTCCGTCTTTAGAAACAGGTGCTGGTATTTTTTCCCAGTTTGGCAATAAGTGTAATTTTGAACGATCGAGAGTTGGGTTATGTTCTTGGACATAGGTAACGTTGGCTTTTGACATACACCCGATCGTATCGGCCAGTTGATATAACTTCAACTCTTGTTTTCTAAAGTACCGATGGAGCAAACCATCTTCTTTCATCATTTTTAAATCAATGGCATTTTGAGGGAAAATATCCCGCAAGATCAGGTAGGTCTTGGCTTTAGTTTTAGCTTTTAACCAAGAGGCGACGGAAAACAAAGTGATAGGTGGTGTAGGTAAAATTACCAAATCAAAGTCAAGGTCGCCATTTTTCTTTATGGCACGCTTATATTGATACGGCAGCAAGAGGTTTGCAATTCCTTTTTTAATGGCCCCGACTTTGAACAATGGTAGCGTTTTTACCCGCAACACTTTTACCTTACCTTCTACCCTACAACCGTAATTACCCGTTTCGTAAGCAGGCGCTACAACCAAGACATCGTGGCCCTGTGCGCCAAACTCCTGCATTAAGTCAGTATATAGAATGGTGGACTTTGCCACATTCGGATATCCAAGCGCCAAAAAAACAACTTTCTTCTTCATAGAAAACTATTTCGACCAAACAACACGGTTGATGTAGTCCACATAGGAGATTATAATGCGTACCACCTTCTCACTTACATTGGGCATGGTGTAATCGGAAACCTCCCTGAAATTTCTTTTGGGACTTCTTTCCTGCACTTCCAATGCAGTCAACCCTTGTAAAATTCTTTCTGGATTTAGTCCAACCATCATCACTGATGCCTCTTCCATTGCTTCTGGACGTTCATGGGCCTCTCTTATATTTAAAGCCCTAAAGTTTAAAATGGAAGACTCTTCTGATATTGTTCCACTATCCGATAATACTGCAAAGGAATTTATTTGCAGTGCGTTATAATCTGAAAAGCCCAAAGGTTTTAAAAACTGTATGTTTTTGTGTGTCTGTACATTTTTGGAATCGAGCATATTCCTAGTCCTTGGATGGGTCGATACGATTACGGGGTAATCATATTTTTCGGCAATCTGATTCAACGAATTGATCAATCCTTCAAAATTTTTAGGATTGCTGATATTTTCTTCCCGGTGAGAAGAAACCACAAAATACTTCTCTTTTTCGAGTCCAAGATCATTCAAAACTGTGGAGGCCTCGATTTTGTCTTTGAACTGATGCAGCACTTCAAACATTGGGCTACCGGTTTTGATCACCCTGTCCGGTGAAAGCCCTTCACGTAGTAAATATTCTCGTGCTATATCACTATAGGTTAGATTGATATCCGCCACATGGTCCACTATTTTTCTATTGGTTTCCTCTGGTACCCTTTGATCAAAACAACGATTTCCCGCCTCCATGTGGAAAACAGGGATTTTTCGTTTTTTAGCAGGTATAGCACACAAACAAGAGTTGGTATCGCCCAATACCAAAAAGGCATCTGGTGCAATTTTCTCCAGGATTGGGTCTATTTTGATTAAAATATTCCCAACAGTTTCGGTTGCATTTTTTCCTGCGGCACCCAAAAAATGATCGGGTTTTCGGATACCAAAATCCTCAAAGAATATTTCGTTGAGCTCGTAATCGTAGTTCTGTCCGGTATGCACCAAAGTATGCTCTATAGCCTCATTGGTATCCAATGCATTTAAAACGCATGCCAAACGTATGATCTCTGGCCTTGTTCCGACAACGGTTAAAACTTTAAGCTTTTTCAAATTGAATGTTTTATGGTTTGTTATTCAACACTTTCAAAATAAGTATCGGCATCCTCTGGATCATAAGGTTCATTGATCCAAAACAAAGTGATCAGTTCTTCATCCCCTGTATTGGTTATATTATGGGTATACCAGATGGGCATATCTACATAGGCAGGTTCCTTGCCATCCAAATCATAGTTGATGACCTCATCGGTTCCAATTTTACGCAATTGAATCCTGGCCTTTCCACTTATCACCGCAAAACGTTCTGCTTTTCTGGTATGAAAATGGTTCCCCCTTGTTATCCCGGGAACAGTGGTGGAAAATGAAAACTGTCCAGAGGTTTGGGTTCTGGCAATCTCTACAAAACTACCTCTTGGATCGGTATGTTTGGTGTATTTTACTGGATAATGCGATTCTGGGATATAGCACCTGAAGGTGTTGAACAAAGACTTTTCGAAATGGTCTTCCAAATTTGGAAAAATTCCTTTTTCCATATAGTTGGATTTAAAACCGTTCAACAATTCTAAAATACGGGAAACCTTAACGTAATGGTTTGGCTCAATATCAACTTCAGAACTATTATTGTTCAGTGGTTTGGACTGTTGGTCACCAAAAATAGTATCCATAAAAATTTGAACCAGATCATTGATATAAATAAGTCCAACTTCACCATCATTAAGGATAGTGGGGTTCTCATTGTTTGCCACTTTATGGCAAAAAGTCGCCACCACGGAATTGTAATTAGGTTTACCAAATGGCCCAAATACATTGGGAATGGTCAAGGAAGAGAACTTTCCTCCCGTTATCTCGGCCCAAGCCATAAACTTTTCCTTGCCCTCTAGTTTGGATTGCCCATACAGGTTATCCTTTAATTCTTGTGAGGATGATGAAAAGATAATATGTGGTGTCACCTTGGATTTTTCACAGGCAGTCAATAATTCGTCGACCAATTTAAGGTTGGTATCATAGATTACTTGAGGGTCCTCGTGCCGGTTCATGGCTGCCAAATGGACTATGCTGTCACATTTTGAAACAAATTGTGCCAATGCATCCGAGTCTTCAAAAAAGGAGCGTTCAAAGTCCACCAACTCAACATCCTCCCTTAAAGACAAAGTAGTATATAGGTGGTTTCCTATAAACCCCGCTTGACCTGTAATTCCAATTTTATGTTTTTCCATCTTATTAATTTACCATTCGGCTGGCCATTGATCCACCGGGAACCTAAAATCATCATTCTTTGAATCGTTTAGAGCCGCGTTAGAAAACACCTGTAATCTAGCATGCCCGGATGTTGCCTTAATGCCCGTTACAAAACCGCCGGGAACCGCAAGGATTTTAGGGTTTGATGCATCCAATTCAATTCTTATTGGGGTCAAGTTGTCCGAAGGTTTGTTAAAATCATTGATTTCGATAATATTGATCACAAAACTGCCCGATAAGCAATAGAACCATTTTTTCTCTTGCTGATGGCCCTGCCACCCCCTGATCATATTTTGATTAGCTGGAGAAATTTCATAGAACCGAACAATTTCACTCATATTGAGGGTGTTAAAAAAGCGCATTTCCCCTCTTTCATCTTGAAAGGTATCCCCTGTTATCAAAAAGTCATTCTGCATTCAACTGTTCTTTGATAAAGTCCAGATTCAGCAATGTCTTTTTGAGCTCTTCGTTGCTCAAATGCTTGGTATTATGGGAATGGTAATCTTCAATACGACTAATGTCTTTCTCCCCTTCCGAAAAATACCTGCTATAATTCAAGTCCCTGTTATCGGCAGGAATCCTATAAAACTCGCCCATATCCTCCGCTTTCTGCATCTCTTCCCGTGTACAGAGGGTTTCGTATAATTTTTCGCCATGTCTTGTACCAATGACTTTGACCTCATTATCCGCCTTAAAGATTCCTTTGATAGCATCTGCCAAATCACCAATAGTACTTGCGGGCGCCTTGTTCACGAACAGATCACCTTGATTGCCATGTTCAAATGCGAATAGGACCAAATCGACTGCATCTTCCAAAGACATTAAAAATCGGGTCATATGGGGATCGGTTACCGTAATTGGGTTACCTTCCTTAATCTGATCAACGAACAAAGGAATAACGGAACCTCGTGAGGCCATTACATTGCCATAACGCGTTAAACAGACTTTAGTGGAATCACCTGGTATGTTCCTAGACGCGGCAACGGCAACTTTCTCCATCAATGCCTTACTAATACCCATGGCATTTATGGGGTATGCCGCCTTATCCGTGCTCAAACAAATAATTCGTTTTACGCCATTGGCAACTGCAGCATCAATGGTGTTCTGCGTACCAAAAACGTTGGTCTTTGCAGCTTCTATCGGGAAGAACTCACAAGAAGGCACTTGTTTTAATGCAGCTGCATGGAATACATAGTCCACACCTTTCATGGCTTGGTTTATACTATTATAATCCCTAACATCGCCAATGTAAAATTTGATTTTTGGATTTTTAAGGCGGTTACGCATATCGTCCTGCTTTTTTTCATCACGACTGAATATGCGTATTTCACCGATATCTGTTTGTAAAAAACGGTCTAGTACCGCATTTCCAAAAGATCCGGTTCCCCCAGTGATCATTAATGTTTTGTCTTTGAACATCTTTTGATTATTTAACTATGCTACAAAATATTGTTTATCCAATGTCTTTATATTTTCATGGCAATCCATCAATTCGGATATGGTTATAGTGTTCAAAAAATCAGAAATGGAATTTTTATCTGTATCTATGGTCCATCCCATTTTGTTTTCTAACACCCTTTCCCCGACATAGGTTCCTTTTGCACAAACAATGGGAATATTAAAAAAACCCGATTCATAATATTTATTTGGCATTGCCACTTTCTCATTTTCCAACGTATTATCATATACAACAAAGTTCAAATTGTTGGCTTCATAAATTTTCTCTAAATCGTCAGGATTTTTAAAAGGTCCATGGTAATGAATATTCGAATTTTCATTTACCGCTTTTTCAATGTCTTCAATTATTTTCCCACCATGTGTAGCTCCATAGAAATTCAATATGATGTCTTCATTACCTACCACCACATCAGTAAGATTTTTAATTATTTCTGCATATCTAAAGGCTCCTATGTAAGAGATACGCAGTTTATCCGTTTGAATTTGTTCAACAGAACCAACTCTATTATAGGTTTCCAATTTGTTTTCTTTAACTATCACTTGGGACTCTGACACTTTATCTTTATAATATCCATCATAGAAACTTTTGGTCGTAAATACAACCTTTCGTGATTTGCCGGCAAGAAACTTATCCAAAAAGCTCATCAACTTTCTTTTTGTTTTCCCCGAATACAGCCAAACGATGTCGCTGATTTCATAATCCACATTAGCATTCATTATAAAGAAACTTAAAGCTCTAAGATCCAATCCAAAAACATAAATTGATTTTTTTCTTAAACCATATTTTGCATAAATAAGACTCAAAAGCTTAAGAAAAACGAAAGCTCTTCGAAAATATTGGTTGTTCTTTAATTGACCAACTACATTAATTGTAACATTATCGTTTTCCTCTAAGACTTTGTGGTTCTGAACAGCGTGAACGTTTCTGGTAAAACCATACACATGAACTTTTTCATACTCCTTGGCTTTCTGGTTTATCCGTTTAACAATCCTAGGCTGCTCCAGTGACTGTGCCAAAACAATTAAAACATTGTTCATGATCGTCTTTTATAATGTCTATTTTGCTTCTAGAATCCCACAAAAATCCAATATACGTTTCTCCGTATTTTTGGGCAGTCCTTTAAACTCATTATGGGAAACCAAATACACGACAATGTCTGCCTCTTCGAAAGCGGTCTTGTAATCCGTCAACTTAAAAACGTTATGGGAATCTATATTGGGCTCTACAATAAAGTATTCTTCGTTGTTGACGTTTTGTAATACTTTTTGGACAATATATTTGGCAGGTGACTCCCGTAAATCATCTATATTTGGCTTAAATGCCAGTCCCATTAAGGCTACTTTAGGTTTATAACCGTTTTCCAGTTCAAATTTCAGTTTTTCACTCTGCACTTTTTCCGCGCACCAGAAAGATTTATAATTATTGATTTCCCTTGCAGTACCGATAATTTTGGACTCCATGGGATAATCAGAAACAATAAAATAGGGGTCCACTGCAATGCAATGTCCGCCTACTCCACAGCCAGGTTGTAAAATGTTCACCCTTGGATGTTTATTGGCCAACTTGATCAGTTCCCAAACATTGATATCGGCCTTGTCGCAAATAAGGGATAGTTCGTTTGCAAACGCAATCTGCACATCACGGGAGGAGTTTTCCACCAGTTTGCACATTTCCGCTGTACGAGCATTGGTTTTGTGCAACTCTCCTTTTACATATGCCGCATAAAAGGCAACTGCCTTTTCCGTTGATTCTGCATCTATTCCACCGATAACCCGATCATTATGTACCAGCTCATACATTACATTCCCCGGCAAAACTCTTTCTGGACAATAGGCCATATGAATCTTATCCATAAGTTCTGGGCGTTGTCCATAAATCAGATCGCGCATTTTCTCTGTTGTCCCTATAGGGGATGTAGATTCAATAATGTACAGGTCTCCTGCTTTTAAAAGGGGCAATATGGCCTTCGTGGCTGCCTCTACGTAAGAAATATCCGGTTCGTTCTTTTCTTTGAATGGTGTTGGTACAACAACAAGATAGACGTCCGCTTCCTTGGGTTCAAGACTCGCTTGTAAAAATCCATCCTTAACGGCTTTTGAAACCGCTACATCCAAATCTGGTTCTACAATATGCACCTGTCCCCTATTAATGGTGTCGACAACTTTAGGGTTTACGTCCACCCCATTTACCATAGTTTTGTTCCCTGCAATTAAAGCAGCGGTGGGCAAGCCAATATAGCCCAGACCCATCATAGTTACTTTATTTTCTGACACTATTTTTGATTTTTCATGAATTCAACAATTCGCTCGCATGCTTTGCCATCACCATAAGGATTGTGCAACTTGCTCATTTTTTTATATTCGACCTCGTCTGTTAACAAGGTAACTGCATGCGATACAATTTTATCCTTGTCGGTACCCACCAAAATTACCGTTCCTGCCTCAACGGCTTCAGGTCTTTCGGTAGTATCCCGCATCACTAAAACTGGTTTCCCTAAGCTAGGAGCTTCTTCCTGCACACCACCGCTATCTGTAATTACCATATGACTTTTATCCATTAACCATACGAATTCAGGGTAGGCCAAAGGATCTATCAATTTTATATTGTCCATATCGCCCAGTAATTCGTAGACGGGTTTCTGCACTTTTGGATTTAGGTGCACGGGATAAACAATTTCCACGTCATCGAACTTTTGGGCAATTTCCTTCAATGCTTGGCAAATGTTTATGAAGCCTTGGCCATGATTTTCACGTCTATGCCCTGTGACCAAGATAATCCTTTTGTTGTCGGAAACCTTTGCCTTAAGCTCGCTGAGTTCTTTGGTGTCCAATATTTTTACCCGCTCCACACTTTGGTGAAGTGCATCGATAACCGTATTTCCTGTAATCGAAATTGATTTCTCATCAACACCCTCATTCAGTAAGTTTTGACTTGAGGTCGTAGTCGGTGCAAAATGGAAATCGGCCACATGACCTGTTACCCTCCTGTTGATTTCTTCCGGGAATGGAGCCCATTTATTAAAGGTACGTAAACCCGCTTCTACATGACAAACCCTTGCCCCTGAATAAAAACCTGCAATACTCGATCCCATTGTTGTAGTGGTATCTCCGTGCACATAAACAAAGTCCGGTTTATAGGACTCCAACACCGATTGCATATGGGTTATAATAGCTGCGGTTAAGCCATATAAGTTTTGTCCCGGTTTCATTAAATCAAGATCATAGTCGGGAGTAATCTCAAAAAAGTCCAAAACCTGGTCTAACATTTCACGATGTTGTGCCGTAACACAAACTTTGGTCTCAAATTCCTCTGAATTTAGGAACGCTTTGACCAATGGTGCCATTTTTATGGCCTCCG
>Ga0070727_10005543_pt1 | contig 10292 bp, 7 predicted proteins | sample tdAd472_FD_66722 | JGI IMG/M metagenome (GOLD analysis project Ga0070727, IMG submission 66722) | Marine sediment microbial communities from the Atlantic coast under amendment with organic carbon and nitrate - tdAd47.2 | ecosystem: Environmental > Aquatic > Marine > Coastal > Sediment | place... | reverse complement strand
GGGACGTGCTGGACCAGCTCGAGGGAGTGCATCGGCTGGTGGCGAGCCTTCTGTACGGGGGCGGGCTGCGGCTGCTCGAGGCCCTTCGACTGCGGGTGAAGGACGTCGACATCGGGCGGCGGGTGCTCGTCGTGCGTGAACCCAAGGGCGGCGATGACCGGGCGACGGTGCTGCCGGTGTCGTTGATCGACGATGTGCGGGCGCAGGTCGACGCCGCGCGTACGCAGCACCGGCTCGATGCCGAGCGGGGCACCGGGGGCGTGTGGCTGCCGCGGGCCTTCGAGCGCAAAGACCCGCAGGCCACCTGGGCCCTGCCGTGGTTCTGGGTCTTCTACGCTCCGAAACTGAGCCGGGACCCGAAGTCCGGCCGGCTGCTGCGACACCACCTCACCCCCAGCGCCGTCCAGAAGCACCTGCGGCGAGCCGTGCGGGACGCTGGCATCGACAAGAAGGCCTCCGCTCACACCCTTCGGCACTCCTTCGCCACCCACCTGCTCGAGGCCGGCACCGACATTCGCACCATCCAGAAACTGCTCGGCCACCGGTCCGTGAAAACCACCATGATCTATACCCATGTCGCGCGGCAGGGGGCGCTGGGCATTGTGTCTCCGCTCGATCGGTAGTGGGGCGCCGCTCGTGGGCACGGGCACGCGGGCGGGCCGGGGTCGGCGACGCGTGGCACTGGTAGGGGCACGGGCATGGGCATGGGCACGGGCAGGTGGGTGCCGGCGCACCACTCGGCGCGGCGAGCAATCCTCGGCACGACATGCCCCTGCACATGCACCTGCCCCTGCCCCGACCCGAGCTCGAGACGGCGCCAGTCGGTGGAGCCTCGTGGCCGTTGTTCGGGCACGTGCACGGGCACGGGCACGGGCACGGGCACGGGCACGGGCCGGGGGCAGGTGGACGCGTGTTCGCGCGTCGGAAACACCGCCACCGCCATCGTCCGCGTGTGGCAACAACACGTTTCTGCCTCGGCCATTGCACCCTCGGCGGCGCCCGTGCATCACTGGATACGAGCCAGGCTGCGCCCTGCGTCCCCACATGGAGAACTCATGCGCTCGATCGCCCTGCCCCCGATCTTTGCTCTTCTCGTCGTCGGCCTCCTCGTGTCGACCGGCTGCAAGGACCCTGCTGCCGACGTGCCCGAGGCTACCGTCGAGTCGCCCGCCGAATCCGGCGACGAAGCCGCCGAAGGCGAAGCGACGGACGAAGCCGCCGGCGAAGAAGCCGAGGAAGAAGACACCGTCGAATCCGTCGAGCTCGCGTTCTCGAACGAGACCTCGTCCATCGGGTTCACCGGCTCGAAGGTCACCGGCTCGCACGACGGTGGCTTCAACGAGTTCGCCGGCACCGTCACCCTCGTCGGCGAAGACCCGACCGCGTCGAGCGTCGAGGTGACCATCCAGATGGCGTCCGTGTTCACCGACAGCGACCGCCTCACCGGTCACCTGCAGAACGACGACTTCTTCGACGTGCCGAACCACCCGACCGGCTCGTTCACGTCCACGTCGATCCGCGAAGGCGGCGACGGCGAGGCGACCCACACCATGACGGGCGACCTGACCCTTCGCGGCACGACGAATCGCATCTCGTTCCCCGCGACGATTCAGGTCGACGAATCGTCGGTGAAGGCGAGCGCCGAGTTCTCCATCAACCGGATGGATTTCGGCATCAACTACGCGGGCCGCGAGGATGACCTCATCCGCGAGCTCGTCGTCCTGCGCCTCGACATCGACGCGCCGCGCTGATTCGCGCCACTGCATCGTTCGAGCCCCGGTCGCTACCGCGTCCGGGGCTCGGTCGTTCGTGGCTCACTCGCCGAAGGCGACCGCCGTCGGCACCGCACGCATCGCCGCCGCCAGGTCCGCAATCTCGAGCGACAGCGGCCGGTCCGTCGTCAGCGTCGGGACCCGCTCGCGCACGGTGTCGACCAACGTGCGCGTCGAGTCCGAGAACGCGTCGCCGCCCGAGAGGTCGACGGCCTGCGCGACCGCGATGGCCTCGATGGCGAGCAGATCCCACGCCCGGTCCAGCGCCTGCCGGACCCGCAACGCACCGATCGTGCCCATCGTGACGACGTCCTGATTCGCCGCGTTCGTCGAGATCGACTGCACCGACGCAGGCACCGACTGGGTGCGCATCCACGCGACGATCGAGGTCGCCGCGACCTGCGCGCCCATCAGCCCACTGTCGAGCCCGGGCGTGCCGCCGGTCAGCATCGGCGGCAGCCCACCGTTGCGCGCCGGGTCACAGAGCCGGGCGATGCGCCGCTCGGATGCCGCGGCCCACGACGTCACCGCCCCGTGCAGCAGGTCCGAGAGGTACGCGACGTGCTGGCCAAAGAAGTTGCCCGCGTGGACGGCGCGCTCGCGCTCCACGTCGATGAGCGGGTTGTCCGTCACTGCGTTCAGCTCGCGCTCCACGCCCTCGCGATGGTGCACCGCGGCGTCGCGCAGCGCGCCGATCAGCTGCGGCGCACATCGCCACGTGTACGCGTCCTGCGGCAGGGGCGCATCGAGGGCGACGTCCGCAGGCGCCGAACGGTCGAGGGTGCGCAGCCGCGACGCCGTCACCGCGTGCCGACGCAGCGCAGCCGCGGCCCACTGCTGACCGGCGTGGGGGCGCACGGCGTCGACGAACGGGTCGATCGCGTCGCGGTGGGCGCCGAGCACCTCGCCGAACCCGACCACCAGCCGGGTCGTCCACGCGAGCAGCCGGTCGACGTCCACCGTCGAGCGCACCGCCATGCCGGTCATCGCCGACGTGCCGTTCACCAGCGCGAGGGCGTCCTTGCCCTCGAGCGGTGGCGCCGTGAGGCCCGCCTCGCGCAGCGCGTGGGCGGCATCGACCTCGCGTCCGTCGCGGCGCATCCGGCCGTCGCCTGCCATCGCGCGCGCCGCGTGCGCCAGCGGGGTCAGGTCGCCGCTGGCGCCGACCGTGCCGAGGCTCGGAATGCGCGGCACCCAGCCCGATGCGATGACGGCGAGCACGTGGCGCATCCACGCCGGCGACAGGCCCGACGCGCCGCGGGCGATGGACGCGACGCGTGCCACGAGCACCGCGCGCGCGTCGGCGTCCGGCAGCGGATCGCCGACCCCGGACGAGAGGTGGGCGAGCAATCCGCGCTGCAGGTCCGCGGCCCGGTCCGCCGGCACGTGTGTCGTCGCCAGCGGGCCGAAGCCCGTCGTCCATCCGTAGACGAGGTCGCCCCGCTCGGCGATTCGGCACGCCACCTGCCACGCCCGCTCGACCCGGGCCTCGACCTCGGGCGAGAGCGCCAGTGTCGCTGTGCCGGCCGCGACCTGCGCCGCGTCGTCCACCGTGAGCCCGTCCGGGCCGAGGGTCAGCTCGCCCATGCCATCGGACCCCGCGCGAGGTCGAGGGCGGCGGCGCGATCGGGCTTGCCGCCGGGCGACCGCGGAACCTCGTCGACGAAGGCCCACCGCCGCGGCAGCTTGTACGCCGCGATGCGCCGGCGCAGCCAGGCGTCGAGCGCGCCGGGATCGCAGGGGCGCGCGAGGGCGACCACCGCCGAGACGCGCTGGCCCCAGTCGGGGCACGGGACACCGACGACGAGGGCGTCGCGGACGTCCGGGTGAAAGAGCAGCGCGCGCTCGACCTCGTGCGCGTCGACGAGCTCGCCGCCGGTGAGGATGCCGTCGTCGATGCGGCCGTGCCACTGCAGGCTGCCGTCGTCGAGTCGGGTGACGTCGTCGCCGGTGCCGACCGCCGCGTTCGGGATGACGCCGGCACGCGTGAGCAGGCCGCGGGCCATCGACGTCGTGCGCACCACGAGCTCGCCACGCATCCCCGGCGGGGGCGCGACCACCTCGACGCCGTGCGCCGGGCGGCCCAGCGTGTACGCGTCGCCGTCGGTCGCCGGATTCGCCCACGCGATCGTGCCGCCGGCCTCGGTCGTGCCGTAGCCGCGCGTCAGCGGGACGCCGCGGGCCCGCAGTCGCGCCGCGAGGGTCGGCGCGTCCGGTGCTCCGCCGGTGATGGCCACCGAGAGACCGCGGGCGCGCCGCGTAAGCCGGTCGGCGACCCGCTCCCACATCGTCGGCACCATCAACGTCGCCGTCGCCATCCCGTCCATCAGCGCGGCCGCGACGCGGTCGGCGTCGAAGTCGCCGAGGAAGCGGATCGACGCGCCAGCCTCGAGGGCTGCGAGGGTGCACACGGCGAATCCGGCGACGTGATAGAGCGGCGCCACGGACAGGTAGACGTCGGACGTGTCGAATGACAGGTCGGTGCATGCCGCTTCGGCCGCCGCATTCAGCGAGTCGAGGGTGAGGATGGCACCCCGCGGGGTGTCGGTCGTGCCGCTCGTGAAGAGCACGAGCGCGGCGCCCTTCGGCAGGTCGGGCGTCGCCGCTGCCGTCGTGGTCAACGCCGCCGGTACGTCGTCGTCGCCGATCGTGTGCGAGGCGCCTGCGAGGCGGGCGACGCGCGAACGCTCCACGGCGGTCCACCGCGAGTGCGCCGCGATGACCGGCGCGTCGATGCGTTCGGCCGCCGCGAGGCGCACGAGCGCTCGGCTGTCGTTGGGCAGCTCGATCACGACAGGCACGCCGGGGCGCACCCCGTGCGTGGCCCACGCGAACGCGAGCTCGCGGGCACGTTGCATCAGTTGAGAGCCGGTGCGCGCGGTGCCGTCGGGGTCGATGGCGAGGCGCAGGCGAGAGAGGCGATGGCCGATGGGCAGATGCGTTTTCATACCTCTATAGATGCGCCGCGTCGCGACCAGGTGCGACGTAGCGCCGATCCGAACGAATCAATGTTTTGCATCGGAAAGGCGCACCCAATGGCGCACCAATCCGGTGGGGCCCGCATCTCATTGACACAGCAAAGGCGTGCAACCGGTCCGGCTTCGGACCCGGCGCGCCGCTCTGTTCACCCCACACCGGAGACACCATGTCTGCAGAGACAATCAGCGTGCCAGCGATGCGAAATGTCGTCGGCGTCACCCCCGGCATCGACGCGCTCGTGCTCGTCCGCCGCAACGGCGAGATCGTCAGCGCCGAAGGCGGGCGCGTCGACCTGCTGCGTCAGGTGGCGAGCTTTGCCATCGGCGTGCACGACGTCGCCGAGCGCCTCGCCGAGACCGCAGGACGCGGCGCCGTCGAGTGGACGCTCGTGCATGCGAGCGGCGGCGACGTGGTGGCCCACGACGTCGACGAAGACCACATCCTGCTCGCGCTGTCGTCGGACCCGAACGCGCTCGGATCCCTCGTGCACGACCTCGCGTGGTGCGTGAACCAGCTTCGGACGGAGGCGACATGGAACCCGTGATCGTCGCATCCATCGTCGGCGCCGCCGTGGCCGGCGCAGCGGGCGGTTTCGCAGCCGGTCGGTCCGCCCGCGAGGTCGTCGAAGTCCCTGCGGCCCCGACGGCCGACACGAGCACGCCGGAGCTTTCGGCGCGTGAGCGGTTTCTGTCGACCCGCGTCCGCCAGCTCGAGCGCCTCGCCGGCGTCGACGACGCCACCCTGACGCTCGCCGGCGACCTGCGCGGCAACAACGGCAAGGTGTGGTCGAAGGTGATCGCCGAGGTGCTCAGCACGCAGGTGGCCCGCGACGTCGCCGTGCTCGACGCCCCCGGGTTGCCGCTCGACACGTCCGGCGAGAACGCCGGCCACCTCGGGGCGCTCGCGACGGGTCTCGCCTCGTCGCTGCACGGCCTCGACTGGCGCCGCGCCGAGCTCGTCGACCGGTTCGGCAACCACCACGTCATCGTGCGGACGCGGAGCGAGATCGACGAGATCTGGTGCGCCGTGCGGTGCACCGGCGCGCCGATCGCCCGCAACGTCGAGGCCCGCATCCGGTTTCGGCTCGAGGGGCTGCCCGCTGCGGTCCTGCCCCGAGACGCCCGGTCGGACGCACGCCAGGCCCGAGACACCTCGCTGCACGAGCTCGCCGACGAGCTCGGCGCCCTCGGCGTGTCGTCGATCGCGCGGGACGGCACGGTCGACGTGGCCGGGCTGCCGATCGACACCGATGACGCCGGTCCGTGGGCCCGCGCCGCGCTCTTCGTGCGTGGCTTCTGCGCCCGCCGTGATGCGCTGACCGGCGGCGACCCCGAGGTGCTCTTCGTCGAGTGCGTGCACTCCGACGTCAGCGTCTCGGCCGCCGAGGACGGCACGCTGCTCATCGCCGAGTACGCGCCGTCGCAGCGTCCCGGCCGCGACCGCATCCGCCGCGCCATCCAGTCGTGGCAGTGGTCTCGCCCCACCCTCACCGAACAACCCTCGCCGGAGCCCCTGTGAGCCCCTACGACAACAACAACGGCAACGACCTGAGCGCGCAGATGCGGTCGCTGTTCGACCGGCTCGAGGCCCTCGAGCGGGACCGCGACGCGCTCCGTCGTGAGAACGAAGACCTGCGCGCCCGTCTGCGTGGCTCGTCGCCGACACCGACGCCGACGTCCAACGCAGCGGCCATGGACCACCCCCTGCCCCGGCCGCCGGCCATCGCCGGCACGCCGCGCCGTGGGTCGACGCCCGGCTACACGACGTCGCGGGACACGATCCCGAACCGCCCGTCGCACCCGTCGAGCTCCGGCCCGTCGCCGACGGTCGCCCGGTACGCGCCCCCCGGTGCGTCCCCGCACGAGACGATGAGCGCGGCCACCCGGACACGGACCCACGAGAATCCGGCGCCGGCCGCCGGTCCCGTGCCGACGCCCGTGCCGACCCACGTGCCCGCGTCCGCCTGGTTCGGACGTGGCATGCAGCCGGACGTGCAGCCGAGCGTCGAGCCGACGCCGGCGCGACGGGTGCCACGCAAGCCCGTGGACGTCGGTGTCGTCAACGAGATGGACACCGAGACGCTGAACGCGCTGCCGTACGGCCTCATCGTGCTCGATCACGAAGGCCGGATCCTCTTCTACAGCGAGACCGAGGAGCGGTTCGCCGGGTACCGTCGCGAAGAGGTGATGGGCCAGAACTTCTTCGCCGACGTCGCGCCGTGCACGCGGGTGAAGGAGTTCCAGGGGCGGTTCCGCGAGTACGTCGCCGGACGGCTCGGGCGCGTCGTGTTCTTCGACTTCGTGTTCCACTTCGAACACGGGTCGCAGGAGGTGCTGATCGGGTTCAGCCCCGGTCGACGTCGCGGCCAGGTGAATGTCATGCTCATGCGTCGCGGCGAAGCGTCGTGACGCCCCGCCACGCCGCACGGCGTGGCCCCCCGGCGTGCGCGCTACGGTGCGCGCGTCGGGTCAGACCTTCGCGGCGAGCAGCGCCTCGAGCGTGACCGTGTCCGCGGCGAAGCGCTCGATGCCCTCGGCGAGCTTGTCGGTCGCCATGCGGTCTTCGGCGTGCATCGCGTCGAAGGTCGCACGGTCGATCGTGATGCGCTCGACGGTCGCGGACTTCGCGGCCTCGACCGAGAGCTTGCGCGGCAGCGTGCCCTCGGTCGCCTCGAGCTCGTCGAGGAACTTCGGCGCGATCGTCAGCAGGTCGCAGCCCGCGAGCTCGGTGATCTCACCGAGGTTGCGGAAGCTCGCGCCCATCACCTCGGTCTCGTACCCGAAGTGCTTGAAGTACGTGTAGATGCTGGTCACCGACAGCACGCCCGGGTCCTCGTCGGCGGGGTAGCTGTCGCGGCCGGTGTCCGCCTTGTACCAGTCGAGGATGCGGCCGACGAACGGCGAGATCAGCGTGACGCCGGCCTCGGCGCAGGCGATCGCCTGGTGCAGTCCGAAGAGCAGCGTGAGGTTGCAGTGGATGCCCTGCTGCTCGAGCACGCGGGCGGCTTCGATGCCCTCCCACGTCGACGCGATCTTGATGAGGACGCGCTCCCGACCGAAGCCGGCGGCTTCGTAGCGCTTGATGAGCGACTGGGCCTTCGCGATCGTCGCCTTCGTGTCGAACGAGAGGCGAGCGTCGACCTCGGTCGAGACGCGGCCGGGGATCAGCGCGAGGATGCGCGTGCCGAACGCGACGGCCACGCGGTCGAGGGCGTCGGCGACGACGGCGTCCGTGCCCTGATCGCCGAGCTTTGCCTTCGACGCGGCGACGGCTTCGTCGACGACGCTGGCGTACTCGGGCATGTCGGCGGCCTTCAGGATGAGCGACGGGTTCGTCGTCGCGTCCTGCGGGCGGGCCTTTTCGATGGCGGCAAGGTCACCGGTGTCGGCGACGACGACAGTCATCTCGCGGAGCTGCTCGAGCAGAGTGGCCATGGCGTCCTCGGGGGCGTCGGTAGGCGGTACCGCGCACCGGAGTCGCCGAGGGGCGTCGACGTGTCAAGCAGCGCCGCGCGGCACGCTCGGGTCAGGCGGTGGCGCTCGACCGCACGCGCTCGACGGACACGACGCCGTCGATGCGACCGACCTGCTTCATCGCCTCGGTGAGCTGGCCGTGGTCGGCGACGAGCACGTCGAAAAGGTTGGTCGCCAGCCCGTCTTCGCGGGTCCGGCAGTGGGCCTGGGCGATGTTGACGCCGCGGCTGGTGAAGGCCGCCGACATCTCGCTGAGCAGCCCGGGTTCGTCGCGGCAGACGACCTTCACGCTGACCTTGCGCTTCGTCTTCTCGGCGTTCTGCGCGGCGAGCAGGTTCCACTCGACGTCGACGCGGCGCTCCTCTTCGAGGTTCAGGAGGCGCGAGCAGTTGCGGGCGTGCACGACGATGCCGCGACCGCGGGTCACGTAGCCGACGATCTCTTCGCCGGGCACGGGATCGCAGCAGCGGGCGTAGGTCACCATCACCTCGCCATCCATGCCGGCGAGGCGGATTGCGTCACGGCGCGGGCGCGAGATGAGGGACGCGAGGCGCTCGCCGAACCGGCGCATGCTGGCCTGCGGACCGGTGTCGGTGGCCTTCTTCTCGCGGGTCTCGGGCGGGACGATCTTCTCGACGACCGTGGACGCCTGCAGCTTGCCGTAGCCGATGGCGACGAGCATCTGGTCGACCGACTGGAACTTCATGAGCTCCGCCGCGGCCTGCAGATCGCCGGTCTTCATCACCCGGTCGTACTTGAGGCTGAACCGCTTGAGCTCGGTGGTGAGCATCTGGCGGGCGACCTCGCGAGCGCGCTCCTTCTTCTCTGCGCGGATGTACTGGCGGATCTTCGCCTTCGCGCGGCTCGACTGGACGATGTCGAGCCACTCCTCGCGGGGGTACTGGTCCTTGCGGGTGATGATCTCGACGCGGTCGCCGTTCTGCAGCTCGTAGCGCAGGTTGACGACGCGCCCGTTCACCTTCGCGTGGGCGCAGTGGTTGCCGACCTCGGAGTGGACCGAATAGGCGAAGTCGAGGGGCGTGGCGCCGCGGGGCAGGCTCTTGATGTCGCCGTCCGGCGTGAAGACGAAGACCTCGTCGCCGAAGAGGTCCATCTTCACCGACTCGAGGTACTCCGCGCTGTCGTCGATCTCTTCGCTGGTGGCGACGAGATCACGCAGCCAGCTGAAGTGCGTCGACCGGGGAGCCGCCGCCTTGCCCTCCTTGTAGGCCCAGTGCGCCGCGACGCCGAACTCGGCGATCTCGTGCATGTCGTGGGTGCGGATCTGGATCTCGATCCGCTCGCCGGCCGGCCCGATCACCGTGGTGTGCAGCGACTGGTAGCCGTTCGGCTTCGGGATGGCGATGTAGTCCTTGAACCGCCCGGGGACCGGCCGCCACTTCGCGTGCGCCAGCCCGAGAACCTCGTAGCATTCCGCCTTGTTGCCAACGATGACGCGAAACGCCGTGAGGTCGTAGATGTGCTCGAAGTCGACCTGCGACTTCTGCATCTTCTTGTGGATGCTGTACAGGTGCTTGCCGCGCCCGTGGACCTCGGCGTCGATGCCGTGCTCGCGGACGAGGTCGCGCAGCACCGACTGGGTGTCGCGCACGTACTCCTGCCGCTCGGTGCGCGTCTTTCGCACCCGGTCCGCGAGCAGGTAGTACGCCTCGGGGTTTATGTACCGCAGCGAGCCGTCCTCGAGGGCGACCTTCATCCAGTGGATGCCGAGGCGGTTGGCGATCGGCGCGTAGATGTCGAGGGTCTCCTGCGCGATGCGGCGCTGGCCGGACTCCGACATGTGCTGCAGCGTCTGGATGTTGTGCATCCGGTCCGCGAGCTTCACGAGCACGACCCGCGGGTCCCGCGACATCGCGACGATGAGCTTGCGGATGTTCTCGGCCTGCGCCTCTTCGCGGGACCGGAACTTCAGCTTCGAGATCTTGGTGAGGCCCTCGACGAGGCCGGTGATCTCGTCCCCGAACGCCGAGCGCATTTCGTCGGGGGTGACCTCGGTGTCCTCGATGACGTCGTGCATCAGCGCGGCGCAGAGCGCCGAGATGTCGAG
>Ga0070727_10005536_pt1 | contig 10302 bp, 14 predicted proteins | sample tdAd472_FD_66722 | JGI IMG/M metagenome (GOLD analysis project Ga0070727, IMG submission 66722) | Marine sediment microbial communities from the Atlantic coast under amendment with organic carbon and nitrate - tdAd47.2 | ecosystem: Environmental > Aquatic > Marine > Coastal > Sediment | place... | reverse complement strand
TGGGCCCGAATTCGCAGGTAGGAGACACATCATGGGCGAGCCAGTCGACGTGAGCGGGCACTGCTACTGCGGAGCCATCACCTTCGAGGTGCACATCCCTCAGGGCGCGTCCCCCCTGTTCACCGCCTACTGCCACTGCGACAGCTGCCGTAGGGCGCATGCCTCTCCGCTGTACCAGGTGGCCTGTGTCGATGCGTCGATGTTCCGCATCACGCAGGGCGCCGAGCACCTGGTCGAGTTCACCAAGCCCGGGGGCACCATCACGCGGGCGTTCTGCGGGGTGTGCGGCTCGAAGATCCTGAATCGGTTCGGGCCGTGGCGCCCTGGGGGGCGTGAGCCGCTGGCCTTCTTCCCTGCCACCCTCGACGAGGCCACGCAGCATGCGCTCCCAGCGCCGCTTCGGCCCGCGAAGAACAACCGTCCCGACGAGTGTGTGCTGGAGGCATCGGCGCTGCGGCCGCTGCTCGACTCGCTGTAGGCCGCCGACGGCCCTGGGCACGTGGGGTGAGGCGACGAGCGGCTATGGCTGGGAGCAGTACTGCACCAGGCTCGGAAACAGCTCGCAGCCGTCGTAGCGCTGCGACCGGTAGATCGCGTGGTCGACCGAGGGGAAGATCAGCCGGCTCGCGACATGGCCGGAGGTGGGGTCCACCTCTACGATCTGCGAGCGTGCGCCCGGGTTCGACGACCAACACTCCGGGTGGGCCTGGGTGACGAGGACCCGGCCGTTGGCGAGCTCGTCGACATCGCCGAGGGTCTCCTCGAACCACCCGGGCTCCGACCACGACCACACGCGGGTGGCCACGCGTTCGGTGGGGTCCACCTCCCACACGGCGACGGAGCTGGCCCCACGCTGCCGACCGTTGTCGTAGACCACGAAGCGCGTGCCGTCGGTCTCGGCGCCGTGCAGGCACTGGGGGAGTGCCTCGTCGCCCATGGGCGTGCCGTCGGCCTCCTGCACGGCCCATCCGAGCCCGGCACCCCACACCCAGCGGAGGGCGCCGGTGGTGCCGTCGATGGCCAGCAGCTCTTGTCGCTGGCAGGCGCTGACGAACAGCGTGCCGCCGTCGGCCTCCTCGACCCACTCGACCCAGTTCGCGTGGTACGGGTCGCGGTCGAGGTCGAAGTCGCCGGCGGGCAGCAAGCCCTCGTCGACGTAGCGCTGGCTGTCGATGTCGAGGCGAGGGGTCGAGCCATCGGCGGCCAGCAGGCGGGCTCCGAAGCCCTTCCACCGCGTGGTGGCGTCGGCGTCGGTGTTCCATCGCTCCTCGAGGGTGAGCAGCCGGCCGTCGGGGAGCCGCTTGCCGTCGTGGTGGAACTCGATGCCTTCCCACCCTTCGGGTGAGGCCACCACCTGGGGGCCCTCCCACACGTCGACCGCTCGGACGCGCCCGGCGGGGCTCTCTCCGCCGCCCCAGACGAGGGCCTGGATGTCGTCGTGCCACAGCGCCTCGACGTCGATCCAGTCGAGATCGTCGGGGAGGGGCTGCCACCAGCGGGGGGTGCCGTCGGCGCCCCAGATGCCGAGCCACTTGGTGGCCGTGTCGTCGCAGGGGCCGTCGACGAAGGCGGCCAGGGTGTAGTGCCCGGTCATCCCGAGGGTCGCGTCGACGACCACCTCGAGCTGGGGCAGGGGCGAGGTGACAGGCGGCAGGTCGATGGGCCACGCGGAGCTTTCGGAGCAGGAGGGAGACACCGCGCAGGTGGTGTCGGGGGCCACCAAGCCCGACAGCCTCACCTCGTGGGTGGGGGCGGCGGGGGAGGTGATCACGTGCTCTTCGGTGCCGGCGGCGTCGGTGCAGCGCACGGTCAGCGGTGCGGCGGCGCTCAGCTCTGCCACGATGTTCAGCTGACCTGGGGCGGGGCCCGGGGTGGACTGAACGGCCTGCACGGTCACGCCGTCGTCGGCGCAGGCGGAGGGGCTGGGGGGCTGGGTCGGGCTTGGTGGGGCGGACGGGGCTGCGCACCCCGCGAGGAGGACACAGGCAGCGAACCGCTCGGCGCGTGTCATGGGAGGCTCCCGGGGGAGGGTATCGCGGTGCGGGACGATGGCGGGGGCCGCGGCTGCACGGCGTAGGTCGCCCGGTATGCGTCGCGGCGTGCCCTGGCTGCGTCGCGGTGGGGGGCCGTGCTGGTTAGGCGGGGGCCACGCTCCCGTAGCTCAGCTGGATAGAGCATCGGCCTTCTAAGCCAAGTGGCCCGAAGCTCCTGAGCGAGTTTTGACGACAACTATCGGCGGAGCTTGAAGTTCCTACGGTTCCTACGGTTCAACTGAGTTCCTCCGCGCGTAGTAGGGGATCAGCATGAGCAAGCCGACGCAGACATCCCCTCGCTCGTGGAGGGTCGAGAAGGCCAGGGTGACCGAGCGAGGGCGCAGCTTCCAGCTTGGGTCCGGGTCGTCGAGGCAGAAGAACAAGAAGACCATCAGCCTGGGCGTCGTCTCCAAAGCGAAGGCCCAACGGGCCTGCGCCCGGCTCCAGCGCGAGGAAGATCGGACCTTCGGCACACATAAATACGATCGCGTCTTTCGGCTGGTGGAGACCCTCGGCCGGGAGTCGGTGGTAGAGATGCTCCTCGACGACAACGACGACTACCTCATGAAGAACGTCGAGGTGCTGAAGCTGTCATGGGGTCGGAGGCCGCTGCGGGAGTTCTTCGATGAGGTCTACGCCCCCTGGCGTTGTGAAGACGTGCCCAAGACCTGGCGCACGGAGAAGCACTACTGGCATCGTCACCTGCTTCCGGCGCTCGGAGACCTGCCGCTCGACGCCATCAACGAGTTCGTGATGGATGAGTTCCTGTCCGAGACGATGAAGAAGCTCCGGTTCGACCCGGAGGTTGGTCCCGAACCCGCCTCACCCAACATGCGCTGGAACGCGCAGAAGGCGATGACTGCGTTGATCACTTTCGCAGTGAGGAAGAGGCATCGGTCTACGCCACGCCCAGACTGGTTCCGGTTGAAGGGCACTGGCGCGCACTCGCTGAGGGACAAGACCCTCACAAGATCGGAGACGTTGGCGCTCATCGCCCACGCGCCCGGCCACGTCGAGATGGTCAGGGGTCGCACTTGGTCGGGCCACAAGCACAAGTTCCAGTCGTTGTTCGCCTGCATGTTCGGTTTGGGACTTCGGCCCTTCGAGGCCGCTTCCATGCGCTGGGAGGACATCGACTGGGGAGCGGGCACCCTATCGGTCTCCGGTGGAGACGACGGGGAGTTGAAGACCGACGCCTCGGGGGCAACGATCCCGCTGTTCCCGCTCGCACACCAATACATGGAGCAGTGGTGGCGGACTCGTGGTTCCCCTACGTCCGGCCTGGTGCATCCAGCGGCGGGGGGAAGGGTCTACAAGACCAAGGCATCGACCGGCTTCTCGAAGGCGTTCAAGCGCGCGCTGGCAGACGCAGGAATCGAGAAGCAGGCTACCCCATATTGGGGTCGCCACACCTTCGCGACGCTGGCGATCGAGGCGCACATGAGCGTGGACTCGGTCGCCAAGCTGCTGCGACATACGAGCGTTGAGATGGTGCGGAGGCACTACGACCATGCCGCCGCGACACGCCTGCCTGACCTCTACGTCGCGGAGACGATGTTCGGAGGTTAGTGGCCGTTGCACGCGAGCGCGCTGCCGTGGCCCCGTAGCTCAGTGGATAGAGCAGTGGTCTTCTAAACCACTGGTCGCAGGTTCGATTCCTGCCGGGGTCGCCATGCGCCGTTCACGGCAGGATCGGGTAGGTCTCGGCCACCCACATGGCTACCCTCTCGAAGACCCTTGTGACGGAGTCGGCCCTATCGCGAAGGTCCACGTTCTCGATGTAGTCCCTCACGGCCGCCTGCTGAAGAAGCCGCACATGGCCGGGGCCCGTCACCATGTCGAAGTCATCGGTCCAGTCAGATGGAAGGACGCCCAAGGCTTCCATGTTCCGAACCATGGTGGGCAACGAGGAGGCGGGCTCAAACGACCTACCACCGTCGGGCAACCCGAGTTGCTTCTTCAACTCCTTGGGCTTCGTCTTGCGAAGCTGCTGCACGCCCTCGAACGAGACGATCTGGAGTGCACCCAGGCGCACCGCCATCGCCGCGTAGCTCACGCTGAACTTGCGTGAGAGACGGTAGACGGCCTGCTCCATGGTCTCGTCTGGGTGTTCTCTCTCGACATTGACGAGTTCGGCGTCAACTTCGGACGCCGGCATCAGCAAGTTGCCGGCGAGCCAGTCGGCCAGTCGATCGTCCGAGGTTCTGGCCGGCCCGTGAAGATCGACGTGCGCCGTGTCCTGGGCCTCATGCTCTAGGAGCACATGGGCTAGCTCGTGTGCAGCAGACCATCGTTGCCGGTCGTCGGGCTGGTCCGAGTTGATGAGAACGCCGATCGCCTTCCCGTGACGGACGACCGCACCGGCGATGCTCTCCAGGGCCGTGAAGCGGAGCATGATCCCAGCCGAATACATCGAGCGGAATACATCGTAGGGGGCGTCGGGCCCCCACTCGAAGCGGTTTTCGAGCTGTTGGCGCAGCTTGCGCTCTGATGTGCGCGCGTCCATGGCCTGCCACTCCCAGGAGCCGCCCCACCGCTTCAAGTCCTCGAAGCACTCAGACAGCTCACGGGCGTCGTGAGGGTGTAGCTCCTTGGGCTGCTTCGCCTCGGCCCGGTAGCAGGCGGGAGGGGCACGTCCATCCAAGTAGGCAGGGTACTGCGCGCCCATGAGCTGCTCGGGGCGGAATCGGAGAAGCGACGCAAGCCGCATCAACTCGTCGGCCTTGGGCTGGCGTTTGTCACGCTCGATACCACTGATCGCGGAACGTGAGACCCCAGCATGCCTAGCCACACGGGTTTGGCTCACCCGAATGGCCTTGCGTGCGAGACGGAACGCGCCCGCGCCGCTCACGAGATCACCGAAAGGGGGCGATCGATCTGGATCATGAAGTCCTCGGATCGGAATGATCTTGGTTCTAACCTGATCTCCACAAAATGACAAGGCACCCCCCTGGGGTGGCATGTTGCGAAATCAGACATGAGGGTGTACTTCTGAGTCAGCGCTCTTTTCCTTCCTACAGATAGACACGCCCTGAGTCGGTTTCCGTCCGGCCAGACCTCCACCGCCCCAGGGCGTCGAACCCTCTCCCGAGGGGTGTGGGCATGGTGCCACGCCCCGAGGATCTCATCAACCTCCTACTTGATGGAGTCCACCACCATGTCTTCCAAGATCCCTCTCGCCCACGTCAACATCCAGGGCATCAACTGCGTCATCTTCGATGCCGACGCCCGCGTCCCGACCAACCAGGCGCGTAGCGCTTTGCTCGCGCAGCTCGCATCTCAGGCGCGCGCTGCCGGGCTGGCCGTGTCGAAGCGCGCCCTCGCGTTCCGGCAGGGCGGCCGCCTCACCTTCTTCGGTGATGACGACCTCGTCCGCTACCTCTCGAACAACCCGTCGGCTCTCCGGTGGACCCACAAGATCGCGGCGTAGGAGACCACCATGGCTAAGAACACCGGCAAGAACTTCCGTCGCGGCGCTGTCCGCGACCGCTCCCAGACCTACAACCCCCGAACCCAGACGTGGACGAAGCGCGACTCGGGATCAGGGCGGTTCATCGACCAGAAGAAGGGCGGCGACGCCTTCAAGGGTGTCCGGCGCGAGCCGGGCAAGAAGGGGTAGCCCATGTCCATCCAGAAGGGCGACAAGTGCTGGGTCTACATCGGCGCGGTCACGAAGCACTACGGGGTCTGCGTCGGGCATGACAGCCACGGCCAGCCCCGATTCATCCACAACACCGCCCGCCACGGCAGGGTGACCCACGCCACGTTGGCCGACTTCTCCGGCGGGAAGCAGGTGCATGTCGAGCTTCGTGCGGTGCCGGGCCAAGCCGACGAGGTCGTTCGTCGGGCCGAGCAGCACCTCGGCACGGCGTACAACCTGATCACCTTCAATTGCGAGCACCTCGCGAACCTCGCGACCACCGGTGAGGCCACGAGCTGGCAGGTGAAGGCCGGTGGGTTCTTGGGCCTGCTGGGACTGGGTCTCCTCGCCTACGCCAACAACAACGGCACCTCGGTCGGCGGGGACGGCTACCGGCGCGATGGCTCTGGCCGCTTCGCCAGCCGGCGGTGGTGGTGAGCATGAACGTGTACGCACCCTCGCGCACCTTCCACTGCCCGGCCTGTGGGGCCGCCAACTCGACCTCGTCGCCGACCGGCACACGCGTTCGCTGCTACGCCTGCAACACCACCGTGGAGCTGACGGCCCCGCGAGAGGGTGCAGGCCCAGGGCTCGGTGAACTACTCGTTGGGGTCGCCGTTGCGGCCACGGCGGGCGTCGTGATCACGTCGCTGTTCGAGAAGGCCCTGCAGAGGATGGACACCCACGACGTGTTCATCTCGCACGCCTGGACCTACAACGACGGCTACTACCGCCTTGTCGGGATGCTTGACGCCGACCCCGACTTCACGTGGCGCAACCATTCCGTGCCCGAGCACGACCCGTTGCTGGGTGGCTCGGCCTGGGCGTTGGAGCGCCAGCTCGAAGCCCAGGTCCGCCAGGCCAACGTGATGCTGGTCATCGCCGGGATGTACGTGAACCACCGGGAGTGGATCCAGAAGGAGATCGACATGGCACACCGCGTCGGGATCCCGATCATCGGGATCGAGCCGTGGGGGTCTCGGGTCACGCCCGTGCAGCTTCGGGCGGCGGCCCACGAGATGGTCGGCTGGCGCACCAAGTCCATCGTCGACGCGGTGCGTCGCCATGGGTGAGGACGTGGTGAAGTTGGAGACCGAGAACTCCACCAGCGGCGCGATGCTGATGGAGCAGTACAAGCTCTACGTGCAGATGATGGACGCCACGAGCGCTCGGCGGCAGGAGACGAACAAGTTTTTCCTCTCGGTCCTGACGCTCCTCGCGGTCGTGTACCCGGCCGTCGTCGCCATCCACGAGGTGGGGGTGTTCTGGCGCTACGTCGTGCCGGTGATCGGCGTGTTCATGTGCGGCGTGTGGTGGGCGCTGCTGCGCTCCTACCGGACGCTCAACTGGGCCAAGTTCGAGGTGATCGGCGAGTTCGAGAAGAGACTTCCGATGCAGCCCTACGGCTCGGAGTGGAAGCACCTCGGGCGTGGTGGGAGCTGGCGACACTATCTGCCGCTGGGGATGGCGGAGGCGTTCGTGCCGGGCCTGTTCGCGGTGCTCTACATCGTGCTGGCGATCGCCGCGTTCTTCACCATGACACCGGGGGGGACACCGTGATCCCGACCTTCGAGGCCCTGGTGGTCCTCTCCTACATGGTGGTTCCCGGCTTCCTGGCCACCCACAGCTTCAACGCCGTTGTCGTTCGCGAGACACGCGACACCACCCGGATGGTGGTCGAGTGGGTGGCGGTCAGCATGTTGTTCTGGGTCATCATCGGCCCCATTATCGGTGCCGCATTGCTGGCGTCGGGCTGGGACTTGGGGGCGCTTGACACCGAGGTGCGGTCGGCAGCGACGAGCCAGGCCAAGGTCAACGCCCTGTTGCTCTTCACCGGAGTCGCGGTGATCGTGCCCGTCCTCGCGGGGTGGGGTCTCGCCCGATCGGTTCGCCGTGCTGGACTTGAAGACCGCCTCGGGATTCGGCCCCTTCACCCGAGGGCCTGGGATGAGCTGTTCTCACGGGGGGAGGCGGCCTACGTCATCGTGACGCTGAAGAACGGCGGCAAGATCGCGGGCTACTACGGCCCTCGTTCCTTCGCGTCCAGCTACCCCAACCCTGAAGACCTCTACCTCGAAGCGGTCGTTCCCCTCGACGACGACGACAACTTCACTGGGACTTCGGACGAGCACACTGCGGGCGTGTGGATCCCTGGAGCCGAGGTCCGAACTCTTGAACTGTTTGCCCCCCTGGAGGAAGGCCATGAGCGAGAAGAAGAACAGCAACGTGCGCAACGACGGCTACCGGCCGACGCAGGTGCACAAGGGCTATCGTCCCGTGGCCTCGACGGCACCGAGGAGGCCGTCGCCCCCGCCGAGCGGCTCCCAGGTGAAGCCGTCGTCGAGCACGCCCGCGAGCAGCGGCAGCAACACCAAGACGGGGACGTGACCGATGAGCGACCAGAAGCCTCTGAACGAGGGCTACAGGCCCGAGTTGCGCCCGTTGCGGAAGGGGTATCGGCCTCAGGCGGGGTCAACGTCTGATCGCGGCTACCAGCCCACGGCGGCCGCCGCGCCGAAGAAGCATCAGCCACCCCCCAGCGGCAGCAAGGTGAAGTCGGGCAGCGACGGTGGGAAGTAGAGCCTCATTGGTTGCCCGTCCTTCGCCGACGATGCAATCTCGCGCCCAACGGACGCCACGGATGCACCCATGACACCGAACCTGTTCAACTACGCGACCTCTGAGCTTACCCAGGACGCGTTCCTCTGCTGGCTACTCGCGTGGGCTGACCCAACCCACGCGGACGCCGACCCCATGCTGCATGAGGTCGCTGTCGCCTTCGTCGGCGCACTGTTCGACCGCGCCGGTCTGGAGGCCCCGACACGGGCTCGCGTCGAGGTGCTACGACAGGTGCGAAGAGTCGATGTCGTCGCCCTGGTCGGTGATCAGCACGTTCTCCTGATCGAGGACAAGACCGACACCTCCAACCACTCGAACCAGCTCGACCGCTACCGTGCTGCACTTGCCGACAAGTACAACAGGCGCACTCTCGTCTGCATCTACCTGAAGTCGGGCGACCAGTCCTCCTATGCGGACGTGGAGGCGAAGGGCTGGGCAGTATTCCGACGGACTGACCTGCTCGGTGTCCTACGCCGAGGCTCGAAGGTCCGAAACGAGGTCTTCCGGCAGTTCGCAGACCACATCGAGGAGATCGAGAGGTCCGTCCAGGCGTACAGGTCCACGCCGTTCGACGGGTGGGACAGGCGGGCCTGGAGCGGCTTCTACATGGCTCTACAGGAGTCGCTCGGTTCGGGCGGCTGGGGGTACGTCGCCAACCCCTCCGGTGGCTTCATGGGCTTCTGGTGGGGCTGGATGGCACTCGACCACGGCGACAAGCTCTACCTGCAACTGGAGCAGGACCGGCTGGTCGTGAAGGTGGAGGTTGCGGACGAAGACCGTCGGGGTCGTGTGCGGGACCACTGGCGAGATCGCGTGCTCTCAGCGCTTCCTGAGTTCGAGCGGCCCAAGAGAATGGGACGAGGCCGTTGGATGACTGTGGCGGTCTTCCGGGGCGACTACCGCCTGGCGGACCAAGGCGGTGTATTCGACCGAGGCGGGACAACCGCCACGCTCCGGCGGCTGGAGAAGGCAGTCATCGAGATCGTTGCGCCCCTCCGCTCCTAGAGGATTAGTCAGCCGCCGCCGGCCTCATGGTAGAAGCTCTGGAAAGGCATGAGGGAGACTGGCAATGGCGTTGAAGCGCACCCTGCACAAGAACGGCGACCGAACGGTGAAAAAGGAACGCGAGTTCAACGCCGATGCGGGATGCGACGTGGAGGTGATCTACCGGTGGAGCAAGTCGTGGGACACGGGCAGCATCGACTTCGTGCGGTACCAGACCAAGGAGCAGGAGCCGGACGTGGGCAAGCGTGTCGTCCCTGACCGAGAGTCTGGTCCAGAGATCGACAAGCCGAGGTTCGAGATGCTCTGGAACGACGCGGAGGACGAAGCCGAAGAGCCGGACGCCACGTAGACCGGCAGTCGCCTTCACTCCAGGAGCCGTCGAGTGGAACGCCCTCTCGACAAGACGGGCCGTCCCAACGGCGGCTGCACGTTGCCCGAGGTGGAAGAATCTGGCAATCTTCGCGACCGGAGGCACTGTCATGGCCAAGCCCGAGTTCCACACCGTCGCCGAGCTGGCCGCCCGTCTAAGGCTCTCGGAGCGTACCGCCTACGATCTGGTTCGACAGGGGCGCATCCCCGGTGCTGTGAAGGTCGGTGGGCAGTGGCGGATCCGAGCAGCTCCGCTTGACGCCTGGCTCGAAGCCGGTGGCGAAGCCAACCTCGATGCACCACACGGAGACACCCCAGCATGAGCGTCCTCACTCTTCAACAGCTCGAAAACCATCTCTTCGGAGCCGCCGATATCCTCCGAGGCAAGATGGATGCCTCCGAGTTCAAGGAGTACATCTTCGGGATGCTCTTCTTGAAGCGGTGCTCTGACGAGTTCGAGGCCCGCCGAGACGACATCATCAAGGCCCAGCTCGCAAAGGGCCGCACTCAGGAGCAGGCGGAGCTGCGAGCTGACCGCCCCACTTCCTACACCGACGCCTTCTACGTGCCCGATGCGGCTCGCTGGAGCCATCTGCGGGACGAACTCCACAACAACGTGGGCGACGGCCTCAACAA
>Ga0070727_10005534_pt1 | contig 10303 bp, 11 predicted proteins | sample tdAd472_FD_66722 | JGI IMG/M metagenome (GOLD analysis project Ga0070727, IMG submission 66722) | Marine sediment microbial communities from the Atlantic coast under amendment with organic carbon and nitrate - tdAd47.2 | ecosystem: Environmental > Aquatic > Marine > Coastal > Sediment | place... | reverse complement strand
CGCTAGACGACGACGCCGATACCGAGACGCTCCGCGTTTGCCAGGGCCGCAGCCGCGGCTGCGATGTCTTGGCTTGCAATGCCAACCGACTTGAAGAGCGTGATTCGCTGCGCCCTCTGAGGAGCGCCGTCGAGGAGCTGCCCAATCTCTGCATGAGGTTCGACGCCAGCCTGGAGGAGATCGCCTGCTTCGACAGCGGCCGAAGGTATGTCGTCGACAACCCGGTATGCGGATCGCACAACGCCTGCCGGAATCTCGACCATGTCCGGCGTGTAGGAGCCGACCGCGTTGATGTGGACGACCCCTCCTATTGCATGTTCGTTGAAGAGGGGGGCTACCGAAGGCGTCGCTGTCGTGATGATGTCGGCGGCGGCTACCGCCTCGTCGGCGGTCGCTGCTGTCTCACCACCAATGTCCGACGCAACCGCTTCGGCTCGAGCTGATGAGCGACTCCAGATAATCACTCTCGTGATGGGACGAACGGTGCGGATGGCAGCAATCTGGTCGCGTGCCATTGCCCCCGCGCCGAGCATTGCCATTGTTGAAGCGTCCGACTGTGCGAGCACTCGCGTCGCCAGACCGGCGCCGGCGGCCGTTCGGATTGCCGTAAGCGTTGGCCCGTCGACGGTCCCGATCGGTGAGCCCTCGCCGTCGAACACGCAAACGATGCCAGCGGGATTCCCAGGAACGGTCGAGACAACCTTGATTCCCGAGATAAGACCGACCCTGCCGGGCATGAAGAATGATGAGCCAATGAGTTCTCGTTGTGGCAGTTCTCTGTCGTCGCCAAAGGCATCCTCCATGGCATCGATTGCGTCGGCCATAGGAAGACAGTGTCGTGTCTCGTCTGCTGTGAGCACTCTCATGGCTGGTCGAGGAACCGAGTCAGGTAGGCATCGCGGGTCGAAGTCGACTCCTCGTCGTCAAGTGCCATGACCAGACCCATGGCATCGTCTCTGCTGAGGTCTCCTGAGAGGACTTCCGCAACATGCCGCTTGGTCGTTACGACGGGGAACCGTGGACGTTCAGCGATGTGCTTGGCAAGCTCCTTGGCCGCTTCCATAGCCTGCCCTGGATCGGTCACTGAAGTGAGGAAGCTTGCGGTCCTTGCTTCCTGCGCCGTGAACGGTCTACATGTCAGAACGAGTTCCTTCGTCAGCGTCGGACCTAGCTCACGGACCAAACGCTCGATCCCACCCCACGCAAGCGGGATACCGAGGTCTACTTCTGGAATCGAAAGAATCGTGTCACTGTCGGCGACCCTGAGATCACACGCGGCGGCGAGCACTACGCCGCCACCGACGACATGACCGTGGAGTGCGGCGAAGGTGATCTGCGGGAGATCCTCAATTGCTGAGGCAGCTCGTCCCCCAAGGGCCGCCACCTCATACCGTTCTGCGGTGTCGTTGGAGCGAAGCGCGGCCGAGTTGAAGACGTTGACATCGAAGCCGGCGCTGAACGAAGGCCCGTTCCCGGTGACAATGACTGACCGGGCGTCCGAGACAGCGATGAGTGAGCAGACGTTGATGATGTCCCTGAGCAGTCCAAGTGAAAGAGCGTTCAGCTTCGCTGGGCGATCGAGAACCAAGAACGCGAGAGGTCCATCGGTCCAATAGTCGATGTTCTCAAATTCCACGGGTCTCCTGTCTTCGACCGTCATCGTACCCATCGTGGCAGAGATCAGATCTCTGCACGGTGCGATTCGAGTTGGTAGATTTGGTCAAGGAGGATCCGATGCAGAAGACAGTTGCCAACATCCTCGACCACAAAGGTCAAGATGTGTGGAGTGTGACGGGCGACCTTTCGGTGTTCGACGCGTTGTCCATGATGTCCGATAAGAACATTGGCGCCCTGGTCGTGGTGGATGACGGAAGCCTCACCGGCATCGTCTCCGAACGAGACTACGCCCGGAAGGTCATCCTGAAGGGCAAGGACTCACGCAAGACCTTGGTCTCCGAGATCATGACTCCAGACCCGGTCACAGTGTCACCGTCTGACTCGGTGGACTCATGTATGGGGTTGATGACGGATAATCGATTCCGACATCTCCCCGTGGTTGAAGAGGGCGTGCTGCTCGGAGTGATCTCGATAGGCGATGTGGTAGGGGCAGTGATCGATGAACAGAAGTTCATCATCGATCAGCTTGAGGGATACATCACCGGCTAGCGAGGCCGTGCCGCCTGCAATCGACCGAACCGAACGAGAGAACTACGCTCCGCGCTTGTCGAAGGTTTCTTGGTCGAAGGGTTCGATCATGATGCATTCGCCAGGGCATTCCTCTGCGGACTCCACGACGATGTCAATCTGGTCGTTTGGTACTCGGGCGACGCCACGGCTCCCGTCTGGGGCCTGAGCGCCGTCGAACACGATGTCCGCACCGAAGTTGCCTGCCGTCTCTTTGACGACCCAGAGTCCATCGTCGCGACCAAGGAAGACGTCGGGTGCGATTTCTTCGCAGATCCCGTCGCCGGTACAAAGATCCTGATCGATCCAAACCATCAATGAAGCGTCAGCCATGCTGTCCTCGTGTTGCTCGCTGTTCGAGGCGGAGCATAGCGACATCACGGAGTGGTGGGTCCCAATGCACAGCTTTGGAGGCGGCTGTCGAAGCCAGCCGCTCGCACCCTCCCTACCATTGGTGGATGGAGGCGACTGCGTGCCTGGTGGACGTCGCGGTCTTCAAAACCGACGAGGGGGCGAGAGCTCCCTGGCGGGTTCGATTCCCGTCCGCCTCCGCGATAATCGAGAACCGCCCACCGCCTCCGACACGATGATCGGTTTCGGTGGGCGGCTATCGACCGACTGGGCGAGTCGGAGCTACTTCGTCTGGGTATCTCTGCCGAGAAGCGGGTCGTCACCTTCGTAGAGTTCATCGATCTTGCCACCGAACTCCGCCATAAGCGTCCGCCGCTTGATCTTGAGCGATGGTGTCAACTTTCCACCCTCTGGTGTCCACTCTTCGGTTGCAAGAACGAAGTCCCGTACACGTTCGTAGTGCTTGATATCACTCTGTGCCCGGTTGATCTCCGTCTTGAACAACTCGATGACTCGCTCGTCGGCGACCAGATCCTCCGGCTCGGTGGATGTCACACCGTTGTCTTCGGCCCACGTTCCGAGGTACTCGAAGTCGGGAACGATGACAGCGACGTTGAACGGGCGCTGCTCGCCGTAGACCATCGCTTGAAGGATGTATCCAGAGAGTGTCAGCGTCTCTTCAATCGGCGAAGGAACAACGTATTTGCCGTTCTCAAGCTTGTACTGCTCCTTGATCCGTCCTCGGATGTAGAGATATCCCTCATCATCCACGTGGCCGAGGTCACCGGTTCGGAAGCCGCCGTCTCCCGTGAAGACCGCTTCATTCTCCTCCGGAAGGTTGAAGTACCCCTGCATGACATTGGGACCGTGGATCACGATCTCGCCGATCTCCTTGTCTCCTGTGATGTCTGTGTCAATCGTGACGGTGACGCCTGGAATGGCTCGTCCGACCGATCCGATCTTCCTGGCTCCGCGGACGTTGCACGTGGCGATGGGTGAGGTTTCCGTCAATCCGTAGCCCTCATAGACAACGATGCCGACCGCTGAGATGAACTCTGCAACTTCTGTCGAGATCGCCGCACCACCAGAGAAGGCGTATTTGACCCTTCCACCGAACCGGGCACGAACCTTCGAGAACACGATCTTGTCGAACAGGTCGTTCTGGATGTCCACGATCCGGGAGCGCTTGCCTCGCTTCTCCATCTCGGCCTTCTTGTGCGCATTACTCATCGCCGCGTTGAACATCTTCTGCGTGATGCCGCCTTCAGACGCCATCAACTTGTTCAATCCGTCATAGACCTTGTTGAACACGGTTGGTACCGCCACGAGAATCGTTGGTGAAATCTCAGGCATGTCCCGCAGCAGGGTCTTTGCGCTCGTGAGGCCGGTGGACGCACCGAAAAAGATCAGTGCGTGTAGTTCGACGGTTTGCCCGAAGCTGTGAGCCCATGGAAGGAACGACGCCGATCGATCGTCCTCCTCCAATGGGAAGATTTCTGCGACGGCGTTGAGGTTTGACGCGATGTTGGAGTGGGAGAGCATGACGCCCTTTGGATTCCCGGTCGTGCCAGATGTGTAGATGAGACCGGCGAGATCCTCCGGCCGTACGACGGCCTTGGGTGCTGGGCTTGCCGCGCCGCGAGCCAACAGCTCGACGTAATCGATCGAGTCGCCTCCGGCCGGGTCGTCGATCACAACCAACGTCTCGAGAGTGTCAATCTCATTCTGGATTTCCGCTACCTGGGCTCGAATGCCGTCCGTGGCAACAAAGACGACCTTGGCCCCAGAGTCCTTGAGGATGAACTTCCAGTCCTTCTGAGTCTGTGCCTCATACATCGGCACCCAGGCGGCGCCGAGGCTGTAAGCCGCGTACGCACCGACCGCCCACTCGGTTCGGTTATCCGAAATGATGGCGACGCGGTCACCGCTCGTAACGCCGAGCGACGCCAGACCCCCTCGAGCTTGGTCGATGGCTTCGCCGAATTCGGCGTAGGTCATCCAATCCCATGAACCATCTGGTGTGCGCTGGCCGAAGAGTTGGTTGTCTGGAAACGCAGCCACACTCTGGGCGTACAAATCTGCGAGGGTTGCCACATCAGCTGGCATTGGTGTCCTTTCGTGGATGTAGTGAACTCTAGAGGATGCGCGGATCAGCCGATGTGGGAATTCCCGATACCATGCCCGCATGAATGACACGACGTCCCTTGGCCGATTCATCCGTGAATCGCGGCTCCAGTGCGGGATGTCGCTTGGTCAACTGGCGGCGACGGTCGGACGATCCTCGTCGTCGGTGAGACGGTGGGAGCGCGATGAGGTGGCTCCCGCTTTGACCATTATGCCGGTCTTGGCAGAAGCCCTTGAAATCGATGTTCGGGAACTTGAGGTCCGCCGCCCCGCCGTCACAGACTCTGATGACACGGGTCAACACACAGCGGGGGGCGAATCAGGTTCAACGATTGAGCAGCCAGTGGTTGTGTTGGATGAACAATCGCAACCGCCCGAGCAGGCGCCGCACCGGTCCCAGGTCGGGTTCGTTGGTGACCTGTGGAACAGCATGTTCGACAGCAAGGACTCGTGGATTGGATGGATTCGTGGCGCGCTCACGGCGGTGTTCGTCATCATCATGATTCTTGTGCTGGTGTGGGCGATCGGAGAGCTCTTCGATGCCCTACGCGACGTATGGGGCTCCTTCGGAACCGGAGGCTGACTATCCGGCTACAGCCCGCAGCAAGAGTGCCGCGGCGGCAATGCCGCACACGATGATGATCGCCGCTCTGACGCGCTCTCGCGAGACCTTGTCCTTGATGCGAACGGAAATGTAGAGACCGGCCAGCACGGCTGGCAGCAGAACGGCCGCCACTTCGACGTCTCGCATCGTGAAGTTCCCGCTTAGCCATCGAAAGAATGCCGATGTCGTGACGCCAAACGTGAAGATCACCGCGAGCGTCGATCTGATGGTGTCGGACTCTTCGCTTGAGTAGATGAGTGCGATCGGTGGACCTCCGATGGAGCTGACGACGCCCGTCGTGCCTGAGGCAACGCCGGCGAGAGTCTTTGTCATTCGGGTTCGCTTGAGGTGGAAACCGGTTCCGATGATGATGACGGCACCCAGTACGACGATCCCGATGAACGCGTCGAGAACCCTTGCCGTTGCGACCCCGAGGAGAAACACACCAAGGAAGGCACCAGGAAGTCGGCCGACCAGTATCCAACCGATGCCCCGCAAGTCGATAGCCCGCCGTTCACGGAACGCCATGCCAATCGTGAGTGGTAGAGCCACGAGAAGCTGTGGCTCGGGTGCGAGCTCTGGATGGAGGAGTGACAGCAGCGGAACAGAGAGCATCGCGAAACCGACACCGACGGTTCCCTGGACAGTTGCGGCTGCAGCGGTGATGGCAATGGCAAGGGCCCAGATCAGTACGGACATCGGGGGATTGTCCCACGCAATGGGTACCGGCAAGCCACTCAATGGTGATGTGCCGTATTCATGCGGTACCCCTACCGTTCCTGCCATGAAACGTCTCTCACTGCTTCTTGTCGCCACGGCCCTCGTTGCGAGCGCATGTGCGGGAAACGCAGGGGAAACGCTCGTTGGTATCCGCGCATCAACCGACCCTGCAGTTGGTGACAGTCGTCTTCTCTTTGCCGTGAATGAGATTGATGGCACGAGGAGGGGATCTCCGGAGGAGATGGTCAGTGTGGTAGCAAGCCCCCTCGATGACCCAAACCGCAGCATCGAGGCTGACGCTGTGTTCACCTGGATCGTTGCCGACTCCGTTGGTCTCTATCTCGCAGATGTCCCCTTCGACTCCGCTGGTCTCTGGCAGATTGACTTCACCATGTCAACGGGAGAGGACACGGAGCCCTTCCTCATCGATATTCAGGCTGAGCCAGCGACCGTTGCGATCGGCGAACCTGCACCTTTGATTGCGACGCCGACGCTCTCTGACACTGCGCTTGAAGACATCACCACGGATGCTGACCCCGTTCTCTCGCTCTACGAATTGTCGCTGGATCAGGTCCTGCAGAACGGACGGAAGTCTGTCGTTCTGTTTGCGACACCTGCGTTCTGTACCTCTGCGGCGTGCGGGCCGCTATTGAACCAGACCAAGGAACTGATTGATCGAGCGCCCGATGTCGATTTTGTCCATATCGAGGTCTACGAGGGATTCAACGAGGTTGGTTTTGCCCCTGACGGCGAGCACCTTGCTCCCTCGGTTGTTGCCTTCGGCCTTCCTTCGGAACCCTGGTTGTTCGTTGTGGATGAGCAGGGCTTGGTAGTGGCACGCTTGGAAGGTGTGATTGGCGAAGGTGAGCTCGAGGCTCTCCTCGGTATCGGATAGGTAGGAAGGTTCGGATGCGAAGCGCGTTGGTTGGCCTGACGATGGTCGCCGTTGTTGTTGCGGGTTGTTCATCGACCGGTGATGATCACGGCGATGGGGGCGACACGGTTAGCGGGATCGTCACAGAGGTGACGGGAGACCTCACGGTTGTGGAGTCATTTGTGGTGCAGGACGACAGAGGGGACAGCCACCTCTTCCGACCGGAACCTGGGCTGCTGTTCTACGGAGGGTCTCTTATCCACTTGCGTGATCATGTCGTTACCGGCCAGAGAGTCACCGTGCACTTCGAGCCGTCCGCCTACGGCGGGATGACGGCCACGCTGGTCGAGCATGCCGATGAGGCGGAGCCACACGAACACGGGTGACCGCGGGTCTCCCACCCGCCTTGACACGCTCCGACCAGTGTGCGACTGATTCAGACGCTTAGGAGTTCGGTGTCCTCGGCAGGTGCGGAGGGTCTCGCGAGGATGTACGACAACCAGGCAACAGCGCCGCCAGCGACCAATCCTGTAATGGCGGTGAGTATCACGAGATCGGCGACGCCGATAACAGCGTTGCCTTCACTGATTGAACCCATGACGGTGATGCCGAGTGGGAAGACCACCATGCCGATGACGGCCCCGATCACTGCGCCGAGAGGTCCGATGATGATGAGTGGCGCAGATGATGCATCTGGCTCAAGGACTCTGGCGACCGCATAGGTCGCAACGGCAATCACGGTGCCACCGACAAGACCCGCCAGAACGATCATCACCCAGGTGGCCGATGCCGCCGCAGCGAGCGTCGGTGTTACGTCAGACCCCTCGACCACAGCGGTCAGCGAAGGGATGCCTCCGTACGCGGTTATGAAAGCGAACAGGCAGAGACCCAGAACCAGTCCGGAGACGGCGCCAACAACGAGGGCTGTCGAATAGCTTGGCTTCATGAGGTGGATTGTAAACCAAACCCGGGATGCGAATGCTTCCTCAGCGACCGCATACGTCAGGGGCGTAGATGCCGATGATCCGATCGGAAGGATCTTCGCCCTCGACGGGTCCCCACAGAAGCGTCGTGCCAGAGGCGGCACTCACCACAGAGTACGTGGGACCGAGTCTTGGGTTGGTTCCGAACGTCACCCGCTGGTCTGCGTAGATCGTCTGGAGGTCGTCGACGGTATCGCCGATCTTCAACCCGCTCAGCGTCTCTAGCGTCGCCGGCGCTTGGGTGATGTCACCGAAGTTGATGTCGTTGCGGTAGCCGTTGTACACCTCTTGGCCGCCAGACTTTGTCACAATGGCTGCGAAGGTGTCGAATGTCAGGACCCGTTCGAGATCCCCGGCACACACCCCCCACTGATCGGTTGATGTCTGCCAGCCTGTGTCCTCAGGATCGCCGAATGATGCCGTCAACCTGCCAATCGCGAGGTCGGCGTCTGTGCCGAAAACGATGTCCTTGATGTCGTTGTCATTGACTCTGAGTCCGTCGGTCATCATCTTGAGGTCCGATGCGGGGATCGGTGGGTCAACCGGTGGGTATGGCTCCGTCGACGGAAGAGTGGTTGCAGTCGTGGTCGTTGTGCCGGTGCCATCAAGGGTCGTCGTGGTAGCGGTACCGTCGAGGGTCGTAGTTGTCGTTCCCGAGGCCGTGCCATCGTCCTCCGCTCCAAACAATTGGAAGACGGCGACGGACAGTCCGACGAGTAGCAGTGCCAGAATCAATCCTGTCAGAAGCGGGGATCCGGGGGGTTGACCGGCTGGCGGTCCGGGTTGACCCTGCTGTGGCGGCGGGGCTCCGACCGGAGGGATATCAGCGTACGGATCTGTCCAACCCGGCGGGTTGTCGTATGGGTCCCTTGGGTCACTCATCGCTCTTCGTCCTGATTGGTTGCTGCATTGTATGTCGCTTCACCGTTTGGCCGCTGACTTCAACCCTCATGCGCCGGTATCGGGAGGCAGACTGTTTCCGTAGACCTCGACAATGACGTCCTTGATGTCAGCGGTCGCGCGCAGGATCGATTGATTCGATGGTGAGCGACCTAGCTCAACGGGGATCTCGAGTCGGTTGATCGTGGCGATGTCGATGCCTCTCAGAGACCAGGCAAGGCTGATTGCGTCGGTCAACGAAAGCGTGTCGCTCAGCGTGAACGCGTCTGCCACGCTTGCGACGATCTGTGTGAGTTGCTGGGGGGACTCGAATTCCTTCAGTTGGCCAGCCAAAGCCACAATGACATCCTGCTGATGTTCGTTGCGCATGAGGTCGCTTGTGCCTGGCATGCGCCGCCATTCGCCATCTCGGAACTGCTGCGTCTTACGCGATCGAACCCACGAGAGCGCCTGAGTCCCTGTCGCATCCGTGCAGCCAGCCGGAAGGCTGAGTTGGGCTTCGCCGGCATCCCGCACCTTGTAGTCGCCGACGCAGACTTCGACGCCGCCGACGGAGTCGATGATTTCGACGAAGCCGTCGAATGTGAACTCGGCGAAGTGGTCGACGTTGATTCCTGTCATCTCCGAAATCTGCACGGATAGCAGTGTCGGGCCATTGATGCCCTTGTCTCTGCAACCGTGTGACAAGGCGTTGATCCTGCTTTGGCCTCCAGTGCAGGGGTTGTCGACATAGAGATCGCGCGGGAACGAAACCATAAATGGTTCGGCCCCGTTCGTGGGCATGACCAGGTACAAGATGACGTCGCTCGCACCGGAGTCGTCGTCGCCCCCGATGATGAGAAAGGTGTCGTAGGGCTCCATCTGTGGCGCCTCGGTCGTTGTCGTCGTCGTTTCGGGAACCGTGGCTCCGGCGACCGTCGGTGCAAGAGTTGTCGTCGTGGTGGCGAGAAGATCATTCGCCTCAGACAGCGAGAAGTCCTCCCGTTCGATGTTCGCCCAAGAGTTCCACAGTTGGGCGCCTGTAAACACCGAAAACGCGACGGCAAGAATGAGGGAGCTGAGGACGAATCGAGCAGTGAACGGCTTCCAGACGGCGGCAAATGGTGTGATGGCACGCTCAGCGCGGTTGGTGACGTAGCCGGCGACGGGTGCCCCGACCTGGGCGAGCTTGCCGCCAGCATCAGCGACGACGGATGCGTCTGCGACATCAGAAACGACGAGGATGGAGCCATCGGCGTGCGCAGCGAGGTGCGGCGTGACATCCGACCAGCCGACAGGCGGAGCATCGATGATGATCAGGTCTGCTCTCGTCGCCACCGCGTCGAGTGCGTCAGCCACTGCAACTCCTGACAGCGTCTGAGAGTCGACAGACCCCCCACCGGATGGCAGAACGGGAAGTTTCGACTTCGGTCCAAGGACCAGCAACCGAGATGCCTGGGTCAACGTCGTCTCACCAAGGGCAAGTTCTGTGAGGCCTGGGGTCGATCCGGTCGAGAGGAACCGAGACAATCCGTGACCAGTTGCGTCGCCGTCCACCAGCATGACCCGACGCCCGGCACGGGT
>Ga0070727_10005531_pt1 | contig 10309 bp, 7 predicted proteins | sample tdAd472_FD_66722 | JGI IMG/M metagenome (GOLD analysis project Ga0070727, IMG submission 66722) | Marine sediment microbial communities from the Atlantic coast under amendment with organic carbon and nitrate - tdAd47.2 | ecosystem: Environmental > Aquatic > Marine > Coastal > Sediment | place... | reverse complement strand
GAACTCGGGGTCGACCATCGGGAAGGAGATGTTGGTGAGGATCTGCGAATCAGCCGCGGCCTCGTAGACCACGGAGCCGAGGTAGCCGATGTCGCTCTGGACAGCGGCCACGAGCGTGCCCTGTGTCTTGGGGCCGGCGTCGGCCGGGGCGCCGCCGCCCTCAGTGGGCTTGTCGGCAGGAGCGCCTCCGCCGCACGCGGTGAGTGCGAGGAGCGGCAGCAGGGCAAGGACAGGGCGAAGGGACATGCAGGCCTCCAGCGAACGGCACTTCTACCAGGGACCGTGCCCGGGGAGCAACCGAGCGGCTCATCAGGCCCGATCGACGTGCCCGGCGACGACGCGCGCGATCCCCGACAGATCGGCGCGGGTGGTGACCTTCACCAGCCCTGCTCGACGGAACAGCTCCGCCACCCGCGCCGCCTGGTCGTGGCCGACCTCGACCATCACGCCACGGCGCACCCGCGCGGCGGCCGCCGGGATCAATCGCCGGTAGACTTCGAGACCGTCTGCGCCCCCGTCGAGGGCCAGTCGAGGCTCGAAGCGGCTGACCTCGGGCTGCAAGCCATCGATCTGCTGACTCGGGATGTAGGGGGGATTGCTGAGCACCCAGTCGATCGGGCGCTTGGCTGGTATGGGACCCAGCAGGTCGCCCCGCAGCACCGCCACCCGGTCGCCCAGCTTCAGGCTCTCGACGTTGCGTCGGGTGGTCGCGAGGGGAGCCTCGGCGATGTCGACCGCGTACACCCGCACCTCTGGCCGCGCCTTGGCGACGGCGAGCCCGATGGCGCCCGAGCCACAGCCGATGTCTGCGACGTAGATCGGGCCTGGCTCGTCGGCGGGCACGGCCTCGAGGAAGGCGTTGACCAGTGCCTCGGTGTCGGGCCGAGGCACCAGCACGCCCTCGCCGACCGCGAGGTCGAGGTCGTGGAATCCCTGCTCGCCGAGGATCCACGCCAGGGGCTCCCGCGCCCCGCGTCGTCGCACCAGGGGGCGCACCGCGTCGAGCTCTGCAGGGGTCATCGGGCGATCGTGGGCCAGGTAGAGCTGCAGCCGCTGCATGCCCAGGGCCTTGCACAGCAGCAGCTCGGCCTCGTAGCGAGGGCTGGGGACGCCGTGCTCGCGCAGGTAGCGCTCGCTGCGCGTCAGCACCTCGACCAGTGGCACGTGCTCGGGCACGGCCGGCTCAGCCCATCTCTTGCTGGGCCAGGGCCTCTGCCTGCCACGCGGCCGTCAGGGCATCCACGAGGGGCGCCATGTCGCCCGCGACCACCGCATCGAGCTTGTACAGCGTGAGGTTGATGCGGTGATCGGTGACCCGGTTCTGCGGGTAGTTGTAGGTGCGGATGCGCTCGGAGCGGTCTCCGCTGCCCACCATGGCCTTGCGAGCGGCCGACTCCTCCGCGTGCTGCTCCCCCTGGAGCTTCTCGAGGATGCGGGCCTTGAGCACCCGCATCGCCTTCTCCTTGTTCTTGTGCTGCGACTTCTCGTCTTGGCACTGCACCGTGATCTTGGTGGGGAGGTGGACGATGCGCACTGCGGAGTCGGTGGTGTTGACCGACTGGCCGCCGGGGCCGCCGGCTCGCATCGTCTGGATGTCGAGGTCACCGGGATCGATCTTGACCTCGACCTCGTCGGGCTCGGGCAGCACCGCGACCGTGGCAGCCGACGTGTGGATGCGGCCCTGGCTCTCGGTGGCAGGCACGCGCTGCACGCGGTGCACTCCTGCCTCGAACTTCAGGGCCCCGTAGGCGTGCTCGCCGCTGACGGCCGCCACGATCTCCTTGAAGCCCTGCAGCGTCTTGCCGGACCCACCGCCCACGGTGACGACGCTGGTAGACATCGGCTCGATCTTCAGCCCGCGCGTCTCGCCGTAGCGGACGTACATGCGAAACAGGTCGGCGGCGAACAGCGCGGCCTCGTCGCCCCCCGTGCCGGCCCGGATCTCGAGCATCAGCGGACGACCCTCGTAGGGGTCGCGTGGGAGCAGCTTGAGCCTCAGGGCTTGCTGGGCCGTCTCGAGGGCGGCCTCGAGCTGATCGACCTCCGCCTTCGCCATCTCGCGCAGGTCGGGGTCGTCGTCGGCCGCCAGCTCCCGGGCACCAGCGAGCTCACCCTCGATGCGCTGCACATCGTGCCACGCATCGGTGATGTCGCGCAAGTGCGCCGCCTCCTGAGAGACCTCCCGGTAGCGGTTGCCGTCTGAGGCAACCGCGGGGTCCATCATTTGGCGGTCGAGGGCCTCCAGACGGCGCTCGAGGGAGGCCAGCTTCTCATACATGGAGGTTGCCTCTCGCCGACCGGCAGGCGGCTGGCGATCCTGAGAGGATCAGGCTTCCTCGGGCTTCGCGAAGCCGTACTTCTTGTAGAAGCGCTCGACGCGGCCCTCGCTGTCGAGCAGCTTCTGGGTGCCGGTGTAGAACGGGTGCGACTCGCTCGAGATGTCGATGGTCACCAGCGGGTATTCCGTGCCTTCGAACTCGGTAGTCTCGCGGGTCTGCATGCAGGACTTCGTGAGGAACTGGAAGTCGGCGGAGATGTCGCGGAAGACGACGAACCGGTACTCGGGGTGGATGTCGGGCTTCATGATTCACTCCAGGGCCGGGCGTGTACCGGCCCCCAGGGGATTCGGGATCACGGATCGTTGGACCGGGGCTCATACCCGGTTGAGGCCGCCTGTCAATGGGCGGCGGCGTGGGCGACGAGCGCCTCTCCGTCTTCCACGGCGTCGCCCGTAAGGGTGGCCCGCCACTTCCGGCGAGCCTCGGCCTCCTCGGCATCGAGAAGGCGTTCTTCGCGCCGCGTGCCCGAACGATGCACATCCACCGGCGGGCGGATCCCCCGATCGGCCAGATCACGGCTCAGGGTGAGCTCCCAGTTGACGACATCGCGGAGGTCGTCGAGGAGCACGCGGTCCATGTCGTTGTCAGGGTCGCCGGAGACGACGCCGATCACCGTGAGGGAGCCACCCTCCTCGAGGGCCCGTGCGGCGCCGAGGTAGCGGCGGATGCGGTGCAGGGCGGCCGTGTCGAGCCCTCCCACCGTGCGGCCGCTGGGGGGCAGCTCGGCGAGACAGAAGCGCAGCAGGCGCGTGAGGCTGTCGACGAGGAGCACTGCGTCGTCGCCGCGCTCCACCATGCGCCGCGCCCGCTCGAAGACGATGTCGGCCACCTGCACGTGGCGAGATGGGGGCTCGTCGAAGGGGGTGGCGACGATCTCGGCCTGGCTGTCTTTGCGCCACTCGTGGATCTCTTCGGGGCGCTCGCCGACCAGCAGGACCGTCACGAACAAGTCGGGATCGGACGACAGGGTGGTGGCCAGGTTGCGGAGCAGCTCCACCCGCCCGGTGCGCCCGGGGGACACCAGGATGCCGCGCTGGCCCAGCCCCATGGGGGCGGCGAGGTCGACCACCTTGAGGAGGGGGTCGTTGGCCAGCGGCAGCCGGTCGTCGGGGTAGATCGCCGTGAGGGTGTCGAAGCTCGCTGGCTCTCCGCCGGGAGGCTCACCGTTGACGGACTCGACCCTCAGCAGCGCGGTGTAGCGCTCTCCTTCCTTAGGGGGGCGGACCACGCCGATGACCGTGTCGCCGGTGCGCAGCTTGAAGCGCCGGATCTGCGACTGGCTCACGTAGATGTCTTCGGGACCCGGCAGGAAGTTGTCGTGGGGGGAGCGCAGGAAGCCGAAGCCCTCTCCGTGGACCTCCAGCACGCCGCGCCCATACGTGGTGTGATCACGGTCGCCGATGGCCTGCCCGATCGCAAAGACGAGATCGCCGTGGCGGAGGAGCTCCGGATCGGCGATCTTCAGGCTTCGTGCCTGCTCCTGCAGGTCGGCAAGATCGGTGTCGTGCAGGGCAGGGAAGTCGACGGGCATGTAGGTTTCCTGGGGGGAAATGGGCCACGTTCGGACGATCACGGCCGCTGAGGGTGCTGGCGCACGAGTCGAAGTATCCGCGTCTGTTGCGGGCCTGTCAACCAGCAGCAGACCGGGTCTCCCCCGTCAGCAGGGCCAGCAGCGCGGCCTCGGACAGCACCGCGACCTCCAGCTTCTGCGCCTTCGCTAGCTTGCTGCCCGCCTTCTCTCCCGCCACGAGGAAGTCGGTCTTGGAGCTGACGCTGCCGGTCACCTTGCCACCCGCGGCGAGGATCCGTTCCTTGGCCTCAGAGCGCTGCATGGTGGGCAACGTTCCGGTCAGCACGAAGGTCTTGCCGGCTACGCCTTCGACATCCCCAGCAGGGCCGTGGTCGTCTTTGGGGGGCAGAGCAGGGAAGGCCACCCCGAGCTGACGCAGCCGCGCGATCTCCTGCTGGCGCTCGGGGTCGTCGAAGAAGTCGCGCACGTGACCGGCCACCGTGCTCCCGACGCCGTGCACCTGCAGCAGGGCGTCGTTGTCGGCGGCGGCGAGGGCGTCGAGGCTCCGAAAGTGGTCGGCGAGGTCGCGGGCGGTGGTGGTGCCGACCTCTGGGATTCCCAAGGCCACCAGCACGCGGTGCAGCGGCGCCTGTCGCGACTGGTCGATGGCGGCGACCAGGTTGTCAGCCGAGCGGCTGCCCATCCTCTCGAGCTGTCGCAGCTGCGTGCGACCGAGGGTGTACAGGTCGGAGGCGCGGGTGACCAACTTGCGCTCGACGAGCTGGTCGATGAGCTTCTCGCCCAGGCCGTCGATGTCCATCGCCGAGCGGCCGGCGAAGTGACGCAGCCCCGCCCGGAGCTGGGCACCACAGGACAGGCTGTTCGGGCACCGGGTGACGGCTTGTTCGGGGTCACGCACCAGCTCGGTCCCACAATCGGGACACACCTCGGGGAAGAGGACGGGGGGCAGCGACTCCCGCCCCTCGCTGGCGACGACGTGGACGACCTTGGGGATGACGTCGCCGGCCCGCTCCACGGCGACGTTGTCGCCAGTGCGGAGGTCGAGGGCGCGCACCTGGTCTTCGTTGTGCAGGGTGGCTCGCTCGACGGTGACGCCGCCGACCCGAACCGGCTCGAGGTTGGCGACGGGGGTGATCGCGCCCGTTCGACCCACCTGAAAGGTGACCTGTCGCAGCACGGTCGTGACGCGGGGGGGAGGGTACTTGAAGGCGATGGCCCAGCGTGGGCCTCGCGCGTTGCGGCCGAGGGCGTGCTGCAGGTCGGCCCGGTCGACCTTGATCACGGCGCCGTCGATCTCGTGGGGTAGGTCGTTGCGCTGGGACCCCAGGGCCTCGACTGCCTCGATGGCTGCCTCGATGCCTTCCACGGTTCGGTTGAGGGGGTTGGTGGGGACGCCCCACGCGCGGATCTGGGCCAGCGCGGCGCTGTGCGTGTCGGCGAGCTCCTCCCCGACGAGTGACCCCTGGCTGTGCGCGTGGAACACCAGCGGCCGGCCTGCCGCGACGAGGGGGTCGAGCTGACGAATGGTGCCCGCGGCTGCGTTGCGGGGGTTCTCGAAGGGCTTGTCTCCCTGAGCGACGCGCTGGGCATTCATCGTCTCGAAGCCCTGCAGGTCGTAGAAGATCTCGCCGCGAATGGCCACCCACTGGGGGGCGTCGCCGGCGAGCCGGGAGGGGACCGAGCGGATGGTGCGCACGTTGTGCAGGATGTCTTCGCCGACCTCGCCGTTGCCGCGCGTGCCTGCCCCCACCAGCTGCCCCAGCTCGTACACCAGCTCGCAGGCGAGCCCGTCGAGCTTGGGCTCGACGACGTAGACGATGGGCGTGTCGTTGCCTAGGAAGCGGTGGCAGCGTGCATCGAACTCTCGCAGCTCGTCGGCCGTGAATGCGTTGTCGAGGCTGAGCATCGGCACGCGATGAGCGAAGGGCTGCAGCGACGAGACCGGAGCGCCACCCACTCTGAGGGTGGGGCTCTCGGGGCTGATGGCCTCTGGAAAGCGCTGCTCGAGCAGCTGCAGCTCGCGAAACATCAGGTCGTAGGTGCGGTCGTCGATCTCGGGGGCGTCGAGCTGATGGTAGAGCCGGTTGTGGTGGTTGAGCTGTGGCACGAGGGCGGCCAACCGGCGTCGAGCCTCGGCTTCGCCCATGGCTGCCACCCGCGCCAACACATCCTGAGACTCCGACATGCCGCCTCCTCGTCGGGGCCCATGGGACGGTCCCCGGCCCGGCCCGTCTATCGTCTCGGAGACGGCGAGGGGATATGGCGTGCAGGCCCGAGTCCTGTGCTGGGGCGACGACGCACGCGGAGGCAAGGTCCTTGGGTCGACGATGGGTGACGACAGCGCTGCTTCTGGGGCTCTTCGGCACCGCTCCGGCGTCGGCCACGCCGCCCCCACCCGAGCTGTTGATGGGGATGGCGGAGCTGCAGCGCAACCGGCCGCGAATGGCGGTCGAGAAGTTCCTGAAGCTGCTGCGTGAGCATCCCGAGGAGCACCGAGGGCGGCTCGGCCTGGTGAGGGCCTTCGACCAGCTGGGCCGGTGCGATCGCATCATGGAGCACGTGCCGGCGCTCGAGGTCACTCGCTTCTGGATGCCCGATGCGATGATCGCCCAGGCAGACTGCGAGGTCGATGTGGGCGCCTACGCCATCGCCCGCTCCCTGTACGTGCAAGCCATCGACCGTCAGACCGAGTCGCCGCAGCCGCCGCTACGCCTGGCGCGGCTGTGCATCATCCTGGGCGACCTGTCCTGTGTGGGCGACGCCCTCGACGAGCTCCTGGTTCGGGAGCGCGGGCCGGCCTGGGCCGCGGTGGTCGAGGCCGAGCTCGCCGTCGCCATGGCGGCGCCGTCGGCCGACGGGCAGCTGGTGGCCCTCGGTCTGTACGGGTTCCTGCCGGAGGTGACGATGGAGTCGGCGCGGCTGCAGGTGCTTCGGCTGCTCGACGTGGGCGATCCGAGCACGGCCGCCGAGCGTTCCGTGGAGCTAGTGGCGGCCAACGTGAGCAGCCAGGTCTATGCGTCCATCCGTGCGGAGGCGCTCCGGCGCAGCGGCTACCCGGTCGACGCGCTCGCTGCCTTCTCGCGGCCGGCGCTACGCACCCGCGCCGACTCTGTGCAGATGGGTGCGGTGCGTGCCCGTGTCCTCACCGACCTCGGCGACCTGTCCGAGGCACGCCTGGTGCTGACCGGGCTGCCTGCGGGCGACCCCGAGGTCGTGGCATCCTGGTGGTACCTCGCCCGGGCTCGTGCCGACGCGGCCGGCATCGAGGCCTGGCGCGCGCGCTGGGCTGCCCACCCTGTCTACGGCGGCCGCCCGCTCGAGCTGTTGATCCCCCTCGCGGAGAATGCCCCTTGACTCCCAGCCTCATCACCCTCGTCGCCCTCGTGGGCTGCGGCACCGACACCTCCTCCAGCCCAGCCCCGACCGACGCTGCTGTCGAAGCGCCGGCCCCTGTGGAGCCCACGCCTCCTGCCGCGCCGCTGCCGCCGATCGAAGACCTGCCCGACATCCTGCTGGTCACCCTCGACACCACCCGCGCCGACCGCATCGGTGCCTACGGCTACGACAAGGCTCTCACCGAGACCCTCGACGCCCTGGCGGCGCGGGGCCAGCGCTTCGACCGCGCCTACTCGCCGCTGCCGCTGACGATTCCGAGTCACGCTACGCTGTTCACCGGCCTGTACCCGCCCGAGCACGGCATTCGCTCGAACGGGGATGCGGTGCTCGATGCGGAGTCCACCACCCTCGCCGAGCGGCTGAAGGCGGCCGGCTACCGCACAGCGGCCTCGGTCGCGGCCTTCGTCACCACGCGGCGCTTCGGGTTCGACCAAGGCTTCGACGTCTACTACGACGACGTGAAGACCTCGAAAGACTTCTGGCACGCCGAGCGGCCCGCCGATGCGGTCATCGACGACATTCTTCGCTGGGAAGAGATGCACGACGACGGGCGGCCACGGTTCGCCTGGGTGCATCTGTACGATGCCCACTTCCCCTACCTGCCGTGGCCGGAGTACATCGAAAAGACCGAGGGGCGTCCCTACGACGCCGAGCTGGCTCGCCTCGACGACCAGCTTGAGCGCTTGTTCGCTGCCTTCGCCGATCGCCCCACGCTCATCGTGGTGGTGGGGGACCACGGAGAAGGCCTGGGCGACCACCACGAGGTGGCGCACGGCATGGGGGTCTACGACAGCACGCAGCGCGTTCCGCTGCTCATTGCGGGTCCCGGGATCGAGGCCGGCTCCGTCGTGACCGACCCGGTGTCTGTGGCCGACGTCACGCCTACGATCTTGTCCCTCGCAGGGCTACCGCCCCTCGATGGCGTGTCGGGTCGGGCCCTCACCGAAGAGGGGAGCGCTCCGGTGTACATGGAGAGCTACCAGGTGGCCCAGCGCTTCCAGCTCGCGCCGCCCGTCGCGGTGGTGGATGGCCCCCTGAAGTTGATCGACCTGCCCCGCCCCGAGCTGTACGACGTCGTGGCGGATCCCGGGGAGACGAACAACCTTGCCGAGGCGCGCCCTCAAGACGTAGCTCGGCTTCGGTCCCACCTCGAGCGGTGGGCCTTCCCCGCTCCGGGCACCGACGAGACCCACGCGCCCAACGCCGAGGTGGCTGCCCAGCTGGCAGCCCTTGGCTACACCACGGGGGGGGGCTTCGACCCCGACGCCGTGCTGCCCGATCCGAAAGACCACGTGGAGATGCTGCGTCAGGGGCAGCTCGCCGACCGAGCGCTCCACCTGGGCAACGAAGAGGAGGCTCTTCAGATTCTGGAGAAGCTCACCACAGACCACCCCGATGTGTCCGAGTTCTGGGGCCGCCTGATTCAGGTCTACGACAAGCTGGGGCGCAACGACGATGCCCGTCGAGCGGTCGATCTGGCCCTCGACCGAGACAGCAGCAACCTGCAGCTGCTCTCGATCAAGGCCACCCACCTCGCACAGGCCGGCGAGCACGAAGCGGCCTCCGCGCTGTACCAGCAGGTCGCCGAGGGAATGCCCTACTCGCCGCGACTGCGGGTGATGGCGGTGGCCACGCTGTTTCAGGCGAACAAGCCAGCGGAGGGGCACCAGCTGGCCCTCGACTACCTCGACGAGTACCCGGAGGACTACAACCTCGCTGGCTTCGTAGGGGTCGACTACGTCAAGCGCGGCAAGTTCGCGCAGGGCCTCACCTACCTGGAGAAGGGCATCCTGGCGGATACCCCTGAGCGCGACGTGGCGTTCCACCTGGCGGCGGCGGCAGCGGGAAGGCGGCAGCTCGACGAGTCCATTCGTCTGCTGCAGCAGGAAGTGGCCAGCTATCCAGACAACCTCAAGGCGGTCGCAGCCCTGGGGCGACATCTGCTCGGTCAACGGCGGAACGAGGAGGTGCTCGACCTCACCGAGGATGCGCTGTCGCGTCTCGAGAAGAGCGGAGACCTGTGGTACCTCAAGGCCCAGGCGCTGTTCAACCTGACCCGCTACGACGACGCGAGGAAGGCGCTGGAGAAGGGGCTCGAGGTGACCGAGCCCGACATGTCGGACCTGCTGATGCTGGAAGCCAACCTGCTCAAGCAGGAGGGCAAGCCCGAGGAAGCCCAGGCCCGCTTCGAGCAGGCGGTCGAGGCTCGCAAGGCCGAGGAGGCTGGGCGCGCCGAGCAGCGCAAGCGTGGGCCCCAGGGCTTGCCGATGCGGCGGCCGGGCGGGCCTCCGGCGGGGCCTCCCGGGCGCTGAGCACGGGTCTTCGCTCGGCGTGCGGCCGTTCGTTCGCGAACGGTTGGCGGCGCAGGAGAGCTAGCACCTCAAAAGGGAAAGCCCGCTGCACCATGAGGTGCAGCGGGCTCGAGAGCACGGCAACCGAGGAGCACGGTGCCCTCGGCCCTACATCAGGGGATGTAGGGGTAGATGCCGTAGTCGAACTCGTACTCCCAGTTGGTGCCGTCGAACTGCGTGGGCACCGCGAGGCCGAGCCAGTACACGTACGTGCCGGCCGGCAGGCTGGGGTAGAAGCGGTAGTAGTCGAGGAAGTACATGACGGCTTCGCCGTAGCTGGTGCCGCCAGCCTGGTAGTCGGCCATGTAGCCGAGGCCGTCGGAGCCGAAGTCGTCGGCGTAGCCAGCAACGAGACCGAAGTTCGGGCAGTAGGTGCCGTTGCCAGCATCCATGCCGTTGATGAACCGCATCTCGAAGTTGAAGTCGCAGGCGTTGCCGTCGTAGTCGGTGCAAGCCAGGGCGTCAGACGGAGCAGCGCCCGCCTCGCCAGCGGAAGCCCAGTCGTAGACCTCGAAGACCCATTCACAGATGGGGTCGCCGGAGCCGACGTTGACGAGCAGCCAGGACTCATCGCCCTGGTAGCCGGCGCCAACCACGCCCTGACCGGTGACGGTCAGCGAAGCGAGGGCGGTGTCGGTGGTGGGGTCGGTGTCGGTGTCGGCGTCGGTGTCGGCGTCGGCGTCGGCGTCGGT
>Ga0070727_10005530_pt1 | contig 10311 bp, 10 predicted proteins | sample tdAd472_FD_66722 | JGI IMG/M metagenome (GOLD analysis project Ga0070727, IMG submission 66722) | Marine sediment microbial communities from the Atlantic coast under amendment with organic carbon and nitrate - tdAd47.2 | ecosystem: Environmental > Aquatic > Marine > Coastal > Sediment | place... | reverse complement strand
CGTGGCGACGGCGGAGGGGGGCGGGGTGTCCCTTCGCTCCAGCGCTGTGTGCACTCTTCGACTGCAAGCTGTCGCCGGTGAGTCGGCGGGGGTGAGTGCACCCAGAGCTTCCGCTCAGGGACACCCCACCCCCCTCCGCCTGGCTGGACGGCCAACTGAATCAGATCACTGACCACTCAGCCCTGGGCGCGTTCGGCCCGCGCGGTGAGGCGCACCCAGCTTGGCAAGGCCCCCCGTCGCGTCGGGCCGAACACGCCGGGCTAACAGCGTGGTCGATGGTTGCGAATACATACACCCGTGCGGCGGTGTGGCGGTTCGGATCGCTCCGCTCAGGCGCGCTCGGATCGCTCCGCTCATGCCTGCCGCTCGGATCGCTCCGCTCGGGAACGCTCGGATCGCTCCGCTCATGCCGCTCGGATCGCTCCGCTCATGCCGCTCCGATCGCTCCGCTCATGCCGCTCCGATCGCTCCGCTCATGCCGCTCGGATCGCTCCGCTCGGGCCCCTCGGATCGCTCCGCTCAGGCCTGCCGCTCGACCTACGCTACGCCGCGTCGGCGTCGGTGGCCGGGGGCGCGTCGGGTTGGAGGGCGTCCTCGGCGTCGTCGGGGTCGGCGGCGGAGTCTTCGTGGTCGAAGTCCTCCTCCGACTCGAAGTCCTCGGCCCCCTCGACCTCGAGCTCCTCGCCGGTCTCGGGGTCGACCTCGAGGGGCTTGCGGCGGCGGCGGCGTTGGCGGCGGATCTTGGCGTTCTGCTCGAGCACGACCTGCAGCGCCTTCTCCAGGGCCGCGGCCTCCTCGTCGCTCAGGTCGTCGTCGGTCAGGCGGGCGACCACCTGGAACACGATCCGGCAGAACGCCTCTTGGCCCTCGGCGCGGGCCTGGCGCAGCTCGTCGTAGCTGGGCTGGGTCTGGTCGTCGAGCTGGAGCAGCTCCCGATAGCGCGCGTTGAGCTCGGCCACCCGCTCGAGGTAGACCCGCGCCCCGAGCCGGTCGAGGGTCGCGGCCAGCTCGGGCTCGGCCTCGACCCGCTCCAGGAGCACGGAGACCATGACCGCTTGCTTGACGAAGGTCTGGCGGGTGACCGCGCGCACGCCCTTGGGGAACAGCCGCCCCCGGGCGAAGGTCGCCGCCTCGGCCCGGGGCGAGCCCTCGCCGAAGGCCTTCAGCGACACGGCGAGGGCGTCGTCGAGGGCCTTGATCGCGTTGTCGAGCTCGGCGTCGAGCTCCGTAGCCCCCGGGGCGTATTCCGTGTGCCCGCGGGTGCCCCGCCAGTGCGCCTCGAGCTCGCAGGTGGCCCGGTCGGCCTCCATCGCGCGCTCGATCCGCTCGCGGAGCTCGGCGAACGCGCCCTCCGGCAGCCGCTCGAGCATGACGCCGAAGCAGAACACGCGCCGTGGCGCGCCGAAGCGATACAGATTCAGAAGTTTGGTGGTGGTCAGGTTCATGGTCGTCCTCCTTCTTGGACTCGCGTCTCCCGGTTGGTGACGTCAGCCCCTTGAGCAGGGCGAATGCCGGGCTAAGTCCAGTGCAGGCGTGTCCTCGACCCGTTCGAGTGGGCGGGATCCGCCCACCTGTTAGCCCGCGTTTACCGCCAGCGTGGACCGCACCGGTTCGGCCAGGGGGTGGGTCGACCCCCAGCTCGGGCAAAGGTGTGTTGTCCGAGCTGGGGGTCGACCCCCAGCTCGGCAAGCGACCCATGCTTCAAGGGGTGGGTCGACCCCCAGCTCGAGCAAGGGTGCGTTGGCCGAGCTGGGGGTCGACCACCAGCCGGGAGGTTGTACCTACGTCCTGCACGCGACTCGACCGATAACACCGACGACAGAGGAACCTTCTGCAGCCGACCCGACCCCCAGCCGGGAGGTTGCATCAAGGTCCTGCACGCGACTCGACCGACAACGGCGACGACAAGGGAACCTCCTGCACGCGACCCGACCCCCAGCCTGGACCTTGCACCTACCTCCTGCTGGCGGTCGACTCCCGGCGGGGACGACGACTGGACGTCCCGACCCGGGGTCGGGCCTCGCGCAGGCGAAGGTCGGGAGCTCCTGTTGCCGCTCGAGATCGGCAACAGGCGCATTCAGCTCCCGGTGCCTCGAAGAACCGACTCGTGCAGCTCCCCGCCGCATACGAACTTCGTAGTCGTTGGTCGTCCTGACTCAGGTACGTGTCGCTACCCACGGTTGGGGCGCTGGCCCTCGTCACCCCTGCGAGTCTCAAGGACTCGCGGACACCGAAGCTCGCGAATCGGGCCCACGTCCTGAAGACCAAGGGCAAGTCCTACCGATCGAGGAAGCGGAAGAAGAACTAGCGAATCAAGAACACATTTGGCCCTTGAGTGGAGGGCCGTCAACCAATTACAAATCGAGTCCAGGGTGGGTCACTTTCCAAACGGTGGGTGGGTCACTTTCCGCGCGTTGCGAGCACCGCCCGTTCTTGGAGTCGGGAGTCGGTCACTGTTCTCCTCGGCCGCAGTGTCCCATTCGCGGTGTGCGCAGACAGGCGAGCGGAACCGACCCGGGCCAACGACGAGCACATCGATCGCAGACCCGTCCGCCTGGAAACCTCCTGTGCTCGGGGGTTTGTCTCGACTTCACGGACCTAGCGGAGACACGCGGACGACTATGAGGTCGCTGAGGCCCCTGCTATTAAACCAAGCGTCCGATAAACCCGGACGTACCCGGCATCGTCTCGTTCATAGACCACAAGGTCCCGATCCTGCGACACTAGGAAGACTGTCGCTTCCGGAACTCGCGCACACAGTCGGGCTGCAGAGCGGTTGCGGGTTCCCCTCTGGTCGATCGGGAAGTCCTCTCCTGGCTCGTCTCGGTGGTTGTGTTCAACGCACCGGGGGATGGGATCTGACCCTAGTGTGATCTCGGCTGCGAGGGCACGAACTCCGAGCGAAGGGTTGAGGATAACCGCGCCGTCGACTGCTGAGAGTTGACCCACGACGCCCGGAAGGTCGACAAGCCTCTGCTGGGTGAGGGCGTGATCTTGCGCAACATGGGCATCGGCGTTGCGCTCCCGATCACTGAGGAGCATCTGCCACGCATTCCGCTCGCCTGGTCCGTGGTCCTCGCACACGATATGCCCTCTTAGGTGGCATTGGACGCTCTCGAATGGTGCTACGACGAACGCTCCTCCGTGTCCCAAGTCGACTGCTCTATGCAGCGTTGCGGCAAGCAGGAGTCGGCCAACTGCGCGAGCGTCCTCGAAATGAACGGGAGCTACGGTGGAGGTCAAGAACTGCTCAGCGAAGCGCTCCACAACCCGCCTCCCGGCGCCGCGCTCGGTGACGTCCCACATGGTTCTCAGGCTGCACGCCTTCAGCTCAAATGTCTGGTAGATGTCTCGACTTCGATCGGTAACTACGAGGTGACCAGGCCCCCTGATCTCGATGAACAACCCGGGACAGAAGAATGCCGGACTGACCTCATTGGGACTGAGGTGAAATCGCCCTACGCGCTCGGCGCGCCACACTCCAGCAGCGGCAGGTATCCCCTGCGTTCGCTCGTGAACAACCAGGCAGTGTGGTCGTCCTGGAACTCCTGCTGCGAGTCGACGAACCACTCCGTCGTTGAGATCCACGGGAGGCTCGAACCAGACGCCGAAGTCATCCTCAAGAGGGGCCTCTGGTACCAAGAGGACCAGGGAGGGGTTTCGCCCCTCTTCGGGCTGCATGCTTGCCCTGTAGGCGATCCACAGCAGCTCCCTTACCGAGTCTGCGTCCATGCACAGGCTTGAGAAGGGGGGACCCTCACCCTCGAAATTGGGCGAACACATCTCCTGAAACAGCGTGTCGGGCGAATCTTGGTTGCACACTGGAACCTGCTCTCTTCTGTCGAACGAGGTGGAGGACCTACCGGGACTAGAGCGCCAGCTTTGGCTGCGGCTCGTCGACCTTCCCGGAAGGTGGGCGCGACTCAGAGTCGAGGCAACTAGAATCTGGCCGTCATAGGCATATGTACAGGCCTGTTGTAGGGCCTTCTGTGCGCATCAGTAGAGGGCAACTGGACCGGCGAACTCACCAAGACGTTCGGTCACAGCTTCGAAGACTCCGCGAATCGCCCGAGCTTCTTCCGCGCTCCACTGCGTCCATGCTTCGCGTGCCATTGTCCCTCCTCTAACCTGTGGGCGCGACTTGGCCGACGCTTAGCCACTGGGTCGCAGAACGGCCTCCTAGGCGATCTTCCGGTACGTAACTGACGTCCCAGCAGGACACTTGCCACAGGGTGGTAGTCGATCGGAATCGTCGTCCAACAGGACCCTCCAGTCGCAGTGCGTGCAGCTATACGTACCCTTCCCAGGTTTCTCCCCAATACTGTACATCTTCAGCCTTCTCTTCCTGACTACAGCATGGTCAGAGGGGTGAATAGGATCATCAGGTTTGATACCCAAACGGGGTCCGCCGTCCGCGGTTGGGCTCCAGCCGATTGACAAGCCCTCCTGGTCCAGGAGTCTAGTGGTCATGGCCGACTCAGACCTCTGGCACCCGCTGTTCGCAATGCCCAACCTCTCGATCGGAGAGCCGGTCGAGGTTCAAGATGTCGTCGCGATCGTTCCTCCTAACGACGGTCGCCTCGTCGCAGCACGAAAGCGTGACCGCTGCGCCGATGGCCTCTTCGGGCGGTTCGCCGACCAGTTCGGGGAACCGTTCGTGCCGGCCGCCCTCTTGGTAAGTGCTAGCGCTCCAAAGCACGTGTTCAGCCACCATGCACTGACGAGCTTTCGGAATGTCGTCGCCTTGGCCTGCCTTGCGACGAGTTGGAGCCGTGCGAATCACTGGCCAGCCCGGCGATTCTCAGACGCCTTCGATTTCTACCCATATACTCCCACGAGGGGTGGTGATCTCCGGGCCGACAGCCTGCCACTTCGCATGCATATTGAGTCGCCGGACGACTTCCAAGGGCAACAAGCACCGCACTTCTACCCCCCGAATCCAACGTGGGCGGCGAGCCCGGAGGATCGATTACTTGCAGCCTGCGAGCGATTGTGGCGCGAGCGCTACCTCCGGCAGGAGAAGCGCTGGAAAACTCGCGTAGTCTTTCGCAGTCTCGAACTCGCCGCTCAGGCGACTCGAGTGCCAGGCGTGGGCTCCCAGGTCGCCACCGTCCACGACTTTGGGACCTCGCTCGTTCTCTGGGTCTCAGGATTTGAGATCCTCAAGCGGAACCGAAATGACCGCGCCAGCCTCCCGAAGGTGCTGGAACTCCTCGGGAACTGGGAATGGGGAGAAAGGTCTCTCCGCCACCGAAAGTACCGCGTTAGGCATCGCGGGAAGACCTACTCGGTGAACTTCGTGCAGAAGCTCTACTCGCACCTATACTTCGCCCGGTGTGCATTCGTGCATGGCAACCCAGTGACGCCCACGAACCTCTTTGCGGGTAGCGGGCGGGCTGTCGCGCTCGTCGGAGCAGCACCGCTTCTATATCGCGTCGCGCTACTCTCGTACATCGACCCGCCTGCCCCTCGGAGGCGCCGCGCTGCGTTCATGCAGTGCGTCCGGGAGGTTGGCTTCGAGAGATCCGTCTGGGAACTCCAGCAGGCACTCAGCTCCCCCTAGACCCCCGCATTCTCCACCCAGTCGACTCGGGCAGACGCAGGGTGCCGAGAGGCCACAGGCCAGGAGTTACTAAGTCGGGGCGCAGGTAGCTCAACCGGTCGAGAACCTCCCATCTCACAGCCAGAGCATCCGCTGGGGAAACTCAAGCGCGCCTGGGAAGCGAGCGGCTCCGTCGTGACGTCGCCCGGCACCACGCCCTCGCAGTCGTGAAACCGGGACCCACCGAGGGTAGTGACAAACCCCTGAGCAAAGAGGGTTTCCGGGCGAACGGTCCTGCAACCGGTGTGCTCATCGCTGGCCTGGGTTCCCTTCGCTCGCCTGGCTCCGCGCCAAGCTCCAGGACGTCCCGACCCGGATGCGGGGACCCGCCACCTCTGATGGAACTGAGGGGTATTGGGATCGGTGACCGTGACACTCATTGTACTCCAGCAGGGTCATCGGACCCTCTTACTAGGCTGGACCTAGGGGGCTGCAAGGATGCTTAGAAGCACAGACGAAGCAGGGCTCAAGGCCGAGATCCAGTCACTCAAGGAGAACGAGATTCGCGAGAGCGAGCATCTGGATTACAAGGCGGATTTCCCTTCCAAATCTGGCCCAGGTCGAAAGACGTCCCCTGGCCTGCACAACCTCAACCGGCACGAGCTTCTGGCGGACGTGTCCGCATTCGCGAACACCGTTGGAGGAACGCTGGTCATCGGTGTTACGGAGAAGAAGAGCGAACAAGGCCGTAGCACCGGCGAGCCCGACGAACTCCTGGGCGTTGAGGGTGCGGCGCCAATCGATGGCACCGTGAACCGAATCGAGAGCTTGCTTCGAGAGTCCCTCGATCCACGCGTTCCAGGTATTCGCGTCTTCCCAGTAGCCGGCTACCCAAAGGGTCCAATCTTTGTCATACAGGTCCCTCGTAGCCTAACCGCTCCGCATGCGGCACGTGCCAAGGGTCGCTACTCCTATCACGCCCGAACCACAGGCGGCAGTCACGTCATGAGCACTAGCGAGCTGCGAACAGCGTTCCTACAGAGTGCCGGACAACGAGCCGAGATTGAGCAGCGGCGAACCGCGCAGATACAGCAGATCAGAAAAGGGGAAACCCCCCTAAGGCTCCCCCGGATAGCGGGTACCTTGATCGTTCAGGTGATTCCCTTCGCGTCCCTGACCCCAACGTTCTCCGTGGACGTTACTCAGCTCCACGGCTCACTGCCTTCCCCACCCGGCGCCTTCTCGCACTCTCAAGTCTATTGTGCAGAGGGACTAGCAACCTACGAAGGTACCCGAGATCAAGAAGACACCTCCGCCTACCTGGTACTCTCACGCGACGGGAGCGTGACGGCGGTGTCAGTGGAGTTCTTTGAGAGCAACGGGAAAAACTGGGTTCTTCATGCTCAAGGTGTCGAGCGCTTCGTAGTGAACGCAGTCAGGTCGGCAGTTGACACCTACCGACAACTGGAAGTGTCTCTCCCGGTGTTCGTTGTCACGTCGCTATTGGACGTAATCGGTGGGTTGATCCCCGATGGAGGACGACGCAAGTTGCGGGAGATCAGGAGAACAGAGCTTCTCCTTCCGCCCGTTGTTGTTACGAACGACCAAGAGATCATTGGCCCGCTAGAGCCGGTCTTCGACGCGATCTGGCAGGCCGCCGGGCACCGTTGCTCGCCTGGACGCCACTAGGACGCGAAATCGGGTTAGCGGTCGGGTCTGGGCGTCCCCCTTGCTCGTTAGAGCCGAGACCCCGTCCGTCATGTGCCGCAGTAGGAGCCGAGACCCCAACCGAGGGTTGAACTAAGGCCGCTGCGCGGCGGGCCGAGACGTCGATCGCATCAGATCCGTTTCCGGACCGTCGCCCTTGGTGAGTCTGGTTGGCGACAGGGCGGGCCGCCGCGCAGCGGCCTCAGTTCAACCCGCGGTTGGGGCGCCGGCGCTCCTCACCCACATATCGCGCCAAACGACAGCCCGTTCGCTCGCGTCTGTCTACGCTGAAGACAATGAGATACCAGATTTCAGAAGAGCCGCTTCCACCTCAGGACGGACAGGTCATGCGAGTGCACGAGCACGTCGTTGACTTGGCGGCGTCCCTTGACCTTGGGTTGTCCGACGTCGCGTCGGCTTGGAGCAAGGCTGAGCGGACGCTGGCCATCGGCCGGCTCGAGTTTCGGGTCCACTGGGTCCGTCCCGGTGAGGCATTGCTGCTTGCCGCGGACTTGCGGCCTGGTGACCACTGGATAGATCTGACGATGTGTCTCCGGCTGAGAGCCGAGTTGCCCGCTGGCTTGATTGCTCCAACCAACAGCGTCCGCGAGCTCCTGGAGACCGTAGTCAGCAGCTTTGGTCGTCCAATCGGACCCATGGGCGGCGACCTGAGGCTTATCTACACAGGTCCATGGCGAGGACCCCCAAGCTTCGCCGCTCGTCTTGGCGAGCAACACCTTGTTCACTTGGCAGTCAAAGGGGGGCAGTGCAGATTGGCTTGCTGCCTCTCAATCACGTGCTACCTAGAGTGGTATTCGAGGTGGCCACGAGTGATGTCCCCGGTTCGCTACTTCCTGGCCCAGCGACAGATCCTCGAAGACGTTTTCGGCGCCGATTGGTTTCGGACGGGTGACCCCAAGCGGCGGAACCACCCCGCTTTCAAGCGCTGGATCACCTGTCAGGCCGGGGTCTCGCGTGGCGGGATACTGCCGCGATACGGCTTTGAAGATCTACCCGAACTCGCTTCGACACTCCTCGATGGGTATCTCCTTGTCCAAGCAACTGTCGGCGAGTCTAAGGATCTACGCCTTGGAGATCTCGCCAACTACGGTGACTCTGCCGCGCAAGCCCACGTAAGGGCGACGCTAAAGAAGAAGTCTCAGTTCTGGAGTACTCTCCTTGAGTTGAGCTACGCAGCGTGGTGCCGCTCTCAAGGCCTTGAGGTTTCTGCCAGTTCCGACGACGGCTTCCCGGATCTCAAGATCGAAGCTGATAGCGCAAGTCTGCCGATCTACGCGGACTGCAAACGGATTGAGCGAGCTTCTAAACTCAGCCGAGTCGAGAAGGTCGTCAAGAAAGCCAGTAAGCAAGTGCGCGCGGTTCCGGGCTCACATCATGGTCTAGTCGTGATTGACGTTTCCGATCGGGTTCTTGTTCCAGCCAGATGCGTCACGCCCTACGAGGAGAACCTGACGATTCTCCAACCAGCGGAAGTCGCTGAAGTGTGTGACTTCGTTCGACAGGAGTTTCGGCCCGGAAAGAGGGTGCGACTGAGCGCCGCCCTAATCTGTTGGCGCAACTACCTAGTCTCGGAGGGTGACCGGTCGGCGGGAATACCCGGCGTCACGATCCTGTCGCAGCGCTGCGAGCTAGTGGTTCACCCCGCCGCAGCTTTCCCAGTGGAGCAGGAACTTCTACACAAACTGAGATTCGCCCTGTACTTCTCCTTTAACACGGCTCGACACGAGTAATCTGTGTAGCCGAGACCTGCCGAGGGTGGCGACAAACCCTTGAGCACAGGACTCGCGCGTTAGCGCAGCTCGACGTCCTCCATGCCGTGCATGCCCGGGCGCGGGTCGAGGAGCTGCTCCTCGACGCTGCGCGGCTGGGGGCCGGAGAGCAGGTAGGCGACCCCGGTGAACGGGAGCAGGGCGGTGTCGGCGGCCAGGCAGAGCGGCATGTCGATCAGGGCGCCGGCGTAGTGGGCGACCCCGAGCGCGTTCTGGGCGGCGCTCGACTCGGAGCCCATGCACAGGGTGGTCACGCGGAGGCCCTGAACCCAGCTGCGGGTCCCGCCGAAGGGGCCGCTCGCGTCCCCGGTCAGGGTCTGGCAGCCGGGGGTCGACAACAGGGCCGCCAGCGCGGCGGCGACGACGAACGCACGAAGCATGGGGGTCCTCTCCTCCTCGACGGATCCCTGGATCCGCCCTTCACCTGGGTCTTGGTGAAGCGGAGGGGCGGCGTTAGCCGCCGAAGCGGAGCGGCGCTACAAAACGCACAACCCCAAGACGCTCAGCTCGTTGGGTGAGCCAGCCCGCCTACCGGCAGCGGGAGGAGGCGCGGCGCATGCGGTGCTGGTCGCCGGAGTTGAGCCGGTAGACCCGGCCCGCTGCGCGCACGATCGGCTTGCCGTCCTCGTCGTCCTTGTCGACCTCGAGGATCGTCCCCCGCGGCCAGTTCGTGACCACCTGCAGCCCGTTCTCGTCGCGCGAGATCAGCCCGTAGAGACCCGTGTTCAACCGTCGCCGTTCGCTCATCGATCAGCCCTCAAGAGGCCGGTATGCTACCCCGCCCCGCGCCCCCGCGCGACGTTGGAGGACGAGTTGCTCGACCCCCGCTACGCACCGATCTACGCCGTCGTCGCCCGGATCCCCCGGGGGCGCGTCTCGAGCTACGGCCGAGTCGCGGCCCTGGCCGGGCTCCCGCGGCGGGCGCGGCTGGTCGGCAAGGCCCTGCGGGCGCTACCCCCCGGGGCTCCGGTCCCCTGGCAGCGGGTGCTCAACGCCGCGGGCCGGATCAGCCTCCGGGGCGAGGCCGCCGAGCTGCAGCGGGCGCTGCTCCGCGCCGAGGGGGTCGAGTTCAGCGGCGCTCGGGTCGACCTCGCGCGCTACGGCTGGGAGGGCTGAGGGGCGGGGCCTGACCTCCGCGCAAATGCGCTATCCTGAGCAGCCGGAGGACCCACGATGACCCGCCCGCGCTGGCTCTGCGTTCTGTTCGCCGCCGTGCCCCTGCTCGGCTGCCCCCCGTCCACCCCCAAGCCGCCCACGCCGCCCCAGCCGCCC
>Ga0070727_10005529_pt1 | contig 10311 bp, 6 predicted proteins | sample tdAd472_FD_66722 | JGI IMG/M metagenome (GOLD analysis project Ga0070727, IMG submission 66722) | Marine sediment microbial communities from the Atlantic coast under amendment with organic carbon and nitrate - tdAd47.2 | ecosystem: Environmental > Aquatic > Marine > Coastal > Sediment | place... | reverse complement strand
GTGTCCGGCAAGGTCGAGAAATTCGGCGACACGTTGCAGATGACGCATCCCGACCATATCGGCACACAAGCGGAGATCGATGCGCTCAGCAAGGTTGAACCGGTTTATCCACTGACGGCCGGGCTGTCGCTTAAAGTCCTCGGCAAAGCCATGACCGCGGCACTGGAGATTCCGCCGGAACTGCCGGAGTGGTTGGATAAGCCGCTGGTCGAACGCGAAAAGTGGCCGGCTTGGCGAGACGCTCTGCTGCGCGCTCATGCGCCGGAAGATGCACGCGACCTGTCACCTGAAACGCCACCGCGCCGTCGCCTCGCCTATGACGAGTTACTGTCGAACCAATTGGCGCTGGCGCTGGTCCGGGCGCACATGAAACGCACCAAAGGGCTGGCGCTTAAAGGTGACGGTAGCCTGCGCGAAAAAGTCCTGGCAGCGCTGCCGTTCCAGCTCACGAATGCGCAGACCTTCGCGATTGCCGAAATCGACGGCGATCTCGGCGCCGATCACCGTATGCTGCGGCTTTTGCAGGGCGACGTCGGGTCGGGCAAGACGGTGGTCGCTCTGATGGCGATGTTGAGCGCGGTCGAAGCCGGCGGTCAGGCGGTTCTCATGGCGCCGACCGAAATTCTTGCCCGCCAGCACCACGCGACGTTGAGTGCCATGGCCGAAGCCGCAGGACTGCAACCGTTGTTATTGACCGGGCGCGAGCGCGGCAAGAACCGCGAAGGCCTGTTGGAGAAGCTCAAAACCGGTGCGGCGCGCCTTGCCGTCGGTACGCATGCACTGTTTCAGGACGATGTCGACTACAAGGATCTCCGCGTTGCCGTCATCGATGAACAGCACCGCTTCGGTGTGCATCAGCGGCTGACACTGGCCGCCAAGGGCCGCGCCGTCGACGTGCTGGTAATGACGGCGACCCCCATCCCGCGCACACTTATGCTGACGGCCTATGGCGACATGGATGTGTCGCGGCTGACGGAAAAACCGGCCGGGCGAAAACCGGTGCAGACGGTGCTGATCTCGCAAGACCGGCTCGACGAGGTGGTCGCCGCCGTGCGCCGCGCACGCGAGGCGGGTGCCCGGGTTTATTGGGTGTGTCCGATAATCGAGGAAAGCGAAACGTCCGATATGGCCGCCGCCGAAGAGCGTTACGATCATCTTAAATCGATCTTCGGCGACCGTGTCGGACTGGTGCACGGGCGCCTCAAGGGCGCGGAAAAAGACGCCGTCATGGCCGCCTTCAAGAACGGCAGCATTGATGTTCTTGTCGCCACCACGGTGATCGAAGTCGGTGTCGATGTGCCTGAAGCCAGCGTCATGGTGATCGAGCACGCGGAACGTTTCGGCCTTGCGCAGCTTCATCAGCTCAGGGGACGCATCGGCCGCGGCGCGGACAAGTCGACATGCCTGCTGCTCCACCCGCGCCATATCGGCGAAACGGCGAAAGCGCGTCTCAAGACCATGCGCGAAACCGACGACGGTTTTGTCATCGCCGAAAAAGATCTGGAACTCAGGGGCGCCGGGGAACTGCTCGGTACACGGCAAAGCGGCCTGCCGGAATTCCGCCTTGCCGATATCGCGGAGCATGGCGATCTTTTGCAGATCGCGCGCGACGATGCGGAACTGATTTTACGGAACGATCCGGAACTGGAAAGCGAACGTGGCCAAGCGCTCCGCCAATTGCTTTATCTTTTTGAGCGCGATGCGGCGATTAAGTACCTGCGGTCCGGCTGATCAGCCATCGCCTTTTTTGGCGTTTTCGAGTTGGTCGTTCGGTCGCGAGTCCTTCGCCACCAGAACCGTGCTCCTCTCTTTCTCGCGCAGCACATCCAAATCTTCGTATGTCTGTGCGGATACCACCGGGGTGTTTCGCTCAGCTTCCGGGCGTTCGTCGGGCGGCGTCACGATACCACCGGAAATCACCATCTTGATGGCGTCCTCAACGGACATGCTCAGATGCACGATGTCCTTTTTCGGCACGAACAGCAAAAACCCGGACGTCGGGTTCGGGGTCGTCGGCAGGAATACGTTGATGCAATCTTCCTCGGTCAGGTTCTGCACTTCGCCCTTGGTCTGGCCGGTTAAAAAGCCGATGGCCCACATGCCGCGTCTGGGATATTCGATCAGCACCGCCTCGCGAAACGCATTGGACTGCTGCGCCAGCACTGTTTCCAGAATTTGTTTCACCGCCGAGTAGACATTTCGGATCACAGGCATCTGGCTGAGGATGCGCTCGGAAATCCGCATCCACAATCGGCCGAAAAATCCGGCGGTCAACGCACCGACGAGCATCAGCGCGATAATCAGGATCACAAGACCGAGGCCGGGCACGGCAAAAGGCAGATAGGATTCAGGATTGTATTTTGCCGGTATCAGCGGATTGATCTTGCTGTCGACGAACGTCACGAACAGCCACGCCAGATAAAACGTAATGAAAATCGGCGCCGTCACCAGAATGCCGGCGAACAGATAGGCCCGGAGCCGCTGCGACAACGTCATGCCGGACCGACCGGACGCCGCGCCGTCGGGTGTATTGCCGTTGTTTTTGGATTCTGCCGGTGTCATCCGTCGCTCATCCTTCCCTCAGAACGCTATTTGGCTCTCAGAATTGCACGAACTGCAAGCAGCGTTTCGAGGACGATCCCGCCGGCGCAGAAATGAGCGGCGGCGGCGTCGGCGCCCACCGCATCTCGGTTTTGAATTCCTTCGAACATGTTGCTGGCGATGCTATCGACCGCGCACGGTTTCAACAAGTATCCGCAGCAAGGCACGAATAAAAGGATCCGTATTCTTAAGCTTTTGCTGATACATCGTTTTGGTGATCGTGACGATCGTCGCGCCGCCCCTGACCTTGGCCGTCGCCATACGCGGTTTGTCGTCAATCAAGGCCATTTCGCCGAAAATACCGCCGACGCCGATCGTGGCGAGTTCCGTGTCCACGCCGTCGATCATCTTTGAAATGACGACTTCACCACCTTGTACGACATAGGCGCTGCTGCCTTGCTCGCCTTCACGGAACACCGTATCGCCGTTCTTCAACGTCCGGCGCTCTAGGATATCTGACACACCTACCCCCGGTTTTGTATAGGACGTTTTCAACGCCTTTTCTGGCTGTATCTTAACGTCACGGATAGTAAAAGTAATTGAAGAAACATGGGGACGGATATGACGGAGAACACAGGCCGGGAGTTTCCGCCAAGGCCACTGGTCGGTGTCGGGGCCGTCATCGTCGGCGAACGCGGTGTCGTTCTGATCAAGCGCGGCAAGCCGCCTCGCGCGGGAAGCTGGAGCTTGCCGGGCGGCGCACAGAAACTGGGGGAAACCGTTCACGCGGCGGCAATTCGTGAAATTCGCGAGGAAACCTGCCTCGACGCCATCATCGGCGGGCTCGTTGACGTGGTTGATTCAATTTCGCCGGAATCAGACGGCCGCATCAAATACCACTACACGCTTGTCGATGTCTGGGCCACGGTCTCCGGCGGCGTGGAGCCTTGTGCAGGCGGTGACGCGGCGGACGCGCGTTGGGTCGCACTGGATGAATTGGAAGCGCTGAATCTCTGGTCGGAAACCACACGGGTCATCAAAAAAGCACATGCGCTGTGGCGCGAAATGCAAAGCCAATCATAGCATTTCAAGTCGTCCTGCTATTGTTTCAAGGTCCATGAAAACCAGCACGGCCGAAACGTGTAGGCACGGAGCCCAAATCAGGTTCTCGATGACCAACGCGCTTTATCCATACCGTGGAATTACCGTTCGCGGAATGCCGTCGACACCGAGCTGTATACCGGTTTCAGCAAGTATTCGAACAGCGTCTTCTTGCCGGTCTTGATGTCCGCCTGCACGGTCATGCCCGGCATAACCCGGTTTTGCGACGCATCGCGGCCGACGTAGTTCCGGTCCAACTCGATGATGCCCTTGAAATACGGCTCACCCTGCTCATCAAGGAACGTCGACGCCGAAACATCCTTGAGTTCGCCGGTAATACCGCCGAAACGTGCGAAGTCGTATGTCGTGACCTTGACCACGACAGGTTGGCCGATACGCACATGACCGACATCACGCGGCTTGATCTTGGCTTCGACAACCAGTTCCTTATCGAGCGGCACGATCTCGGTAATGATTTCACCCGGCGGGATCACCCCGCCGACGGTATGAATATTGAGGCCTTTGACATAGCCGCGCACCGGCGCCGTGATTTTCAAGCGCCTGACCCGGTCACGCGCCTGTATCAGCGCTTCCTCGACCTGGATCAGTTCGTTGGCGCTCTCGCTCAGTTCGGCCAGAGCCTGCTCGCGAAAATCGGTCTCAATCTCGTCAAGGCGGCTTTGCGATTCCTTGATGGCTTCGGTCGCGCGTTCACGTTCGGAAATCAGATCGGCGAGTTCGCCGCGCGCCGTATTCATCGAACGCTTGGCATCCAGATACGAAATCTTCGATGTCAGTCCTTCACGGTACAGCTTTTCGCGAACTTCCAGTTCCTCGGCGAAAATTTCCGCCGTACGAATCAGGGTCTGTTCGCGCTCGTCGAGGAGTTCCAGATCGGCGCGCCGCTGCTCGATCTGTTTGCGAATGGTTTCCTGACGGCTGAAGAACGCCTCCAGTGAGCCTTCGTAAATCCGCTGCTGGTCGTTGATCATGCCCGGATAGCGACTGCCGACCTTGGACCAGTCGGGAACACCGCCGGTCCCCAGTGCGCGCAGTCGTTCCGAACGGATTTCCAGACCGGCGCGGCGGGCTTCGAGCTTTTGCAGTTCCGTAACCGCAGCGGTCTCGCTCAAGGTGACCAACACCTGCCCCTGTTCAACCAGTTGCCCTTCTTCCATCAGGATCTGTTTGACGATGCCCCCTTCGAGGTGCTGCAACGCCTGCACCTGACCCGACGGAATCACCTCCCCGGACGTCACCGCAACCTCGTCAACATTGGTGACCATGGACCAACCGAGGAACAGCATGATAACGATGCAGATCGTCAGCATGGCACCACGCACAAGACCGGAACTGCCGCCTTCCTCGAGGATGACGGACTGCGCGAGAAAACGTGTCTGCCGATCACCACGGCGCAGCTTTTTGCGCCGGTCCTTATCCGGTTCCTTCGGGTGTTCGGCGTAATTCTGTTCGGTAATCTGCGATCCGTCAGCCATCACACAAAGTCCTTCGGCATCTGCTTGAGCACTTCCTGTGCGCCGCCAAAGGCACGCACGTTCCCGTATTCAAGCCACAAAATCTTGTCGGCAAGGCGCAGATGGCTCGGCCGGTGCGTCACCATCAGGATCGTGGTTTCGCCCCGCATCCGTTCCACGTTCTTCATAAAGGCTTGATCGCTTGCGAAATCAAGACCGTTGCCGGGCTCATCGAAAAGCATGATCGGCGAGCGTTTGAGATAACCGCGTGCCAGATTGAGCCGCTGCAAAAGACTTGTCGGCATCTGTGCGGAACTGGAATCGCCGATCCGCACTTCGAACCCGTCACGTTTCCATTTACCCGAGCCTTGCGAGAGTTTGAGGACATCATCCAGCACCCCGGCCATTTCACAGCACCGGTAAAGATCCTCGTCGGTTGCTGTCGGATACGCGAGACGTAAATTCTGTGCGATCGTGCCATAGAAGAACTGCACCGTTTGCGGCACGTAAGCTACGGCATGACGCAGTTCGACCGTATCCATCTGGCGGATATCCATATTGTCGATGCGGATCGACCCTGCCTGCGGTGCATACATGCCGGCCAGCAGTTTCAGTGCGGTGGATTTGCCCGACCCGTTGCCGCCAACGATGCACAGCACTTCGCCGGGTTCCAGATCGAAGCTGACGCCAACCAGTGCGGGGTCGCTGTCGGGACTGTAGCGGATCGAGACGCGGGCAAAGGTCACGAAACCCTCGATCTGCTTGAGCGGATTGACCAGCGCGTGTTGATCGCGTTCACCCTTGATGTTCATCAGATTGTTGATCTGGGAAATCGACGACTTCACCTGCGTCAGGCGTGTCAGCGAAATGAAGCCGGTCTGCAGTGGCGCCAAAACACGCCACACCAGGATCATGGAGGCCACCAGCCCACCGACCGACATGTCGCCGTTCATCACCCGGAACACACCGAAGATGATGGTCCCCAGACCGGCGGAAATCATCAGCACGTGTGAAATCGTCTGCATCAGCGCCGATAACTGCGCGGTGTAAAAACTATTCAGTGCCGCCGTCGCCGAGTATTCGCGGAAGCGTTCCATCCATTTCTGCTCGGCGCCGCAGTATTTGACGGCGCGCATGCCGCTCAATGTCTCGACGATAAGCTCCTGCTTCTTCGACGACGCCCGCGCCGCCCTGCCGACCGAGTGGCGCAGCAGCGGCGTAATGATCAGCCCGAGGATAAAGAAGCACGCCATCATGATGATCGACACGAACACCACCGGCCCGGCCAAAGCTGCGATCGTGATAATAAAAATGAACACGAACGGCAGTTCGAAAAGCACAAGCGCCATGGGTCCGGTAAAGAAATCCCGGATCGTCTCGAAATCCTTGATGCGCGCGATCTGCGCACCGATGGTCGCACGTTCCGTAAAAGTCGGTGGCAGGAACAGGATTTTGTGGAAGATCGCAATGCCGACGATGTTGTCGAGCCGCGCGCCGATGAACGCCATGATCTTCGACCTTATCATCCGCAGAATGATATCGCAGCCAATCGCGATACCGACACCAAACGCAAAGAATGCCAGCGTCGGCAATGACCCTGTTGCGACGACCTTGTCGTACACCGCCATCACGAACAGCGGCGTCACAAGTGCCAGAATATTGAGAACGAACGTGATCCCCAGCGTCTGATACACGAGCGCGCGGAATCGTTCGGAAACGGCACGGAACCACCCGACCTTTGTAATCGTCGCCTGCAATTCGTCGGCATCGACGGGGCTGAAGAAATAAGCGGTGCCGCTAATATTTTCGCGCGGCATGACCCGTTCCTGGTTCAAGCCGCCGTCGAATATCCGGATGCCGCTCGGCTCGTAACTCAACAGAACTATCGCATCGCCGTCTTCAGGCAAATACAGGCACGGAAACAGCCGCTGGTCGATGCCGACCAACCGGAGTTTCACCGGGCGGCTCTGATAATGCAGCGTCGCCATGATGTTTCGCAGCGACGTAATATCGAGCGCATTTGTGAAGTGCGGCAACGCTTCCGCGACATGACGTTTGTCGCCGCGCCAGTTAAGCGCCTTCAGCAACGGCATCAGACAATTCGACAGATCCGTCGCGTCCTTCAGCGAAGCAAGCGCCGGTTCATCGTGCGCCGGTGGCTCGCGTTCGGGCAATGGTGTCTGTCGCGGGCCGTCGCCGCCTTCTCCACCACCCCCGGCAGCGGTCGGCGGTCCCGGCGGAAGCGGTGGCGGCGGCGCGGCGCGATCGGCGGTCGCGACAGGTGCGTTTACGGACGCGCTTGCCGGCGGCGCGGATTGAAACGCTGGCAAAGGCTCGAACACCCCGGGCAAAGGCGGCAATGGCGGCGGATTCGGCAACCGGGCGACACCGGGTGCGGGCGGCGGCCCGGGCTGACGTGCTTGCGGCCCAGCCGCTGCGGGCGGTGCTGTGTGTGGCGTCGCAGCCCGTGGTGTCTTCGGTTGCGGCGGTTTAGCGGCTAGTGCCGGTTGCGGGCGCACTTGCGGTCCCGTCTGCGACTGACCCAGAGGCTTTGCGGGCGGTTCTACGGAGGGTTTTGCAGAGGGCTTTACTGGTGCGGGTTGCTTCCTTTGCAACCCATCAGGTGTGGCGACACGTCGCTTTGCGGGTTCGGCAGACGGCGCCGCCTGCAATTGTGCTTTCGCAGGCTGCGCCTTGGCCACCGGCTTCGACTTCGCCGCAGTGGTCGCGGATGCTTGCGGGCGCATGCGCGGTGCCGGTTTTGCCGGCTTCGGTGCGGCGTCCTTTGCCGCCTGCTCCTGGCGTTTACGCAAACGCGGCGGCACCCTTTCTCCTTTGGCAGGTGCCCTGAGCGCTGCTAGCGCCTTGTCTGCAAGCGCATTACGTTCTGCTTCGGTTTGCTTTGCTTTGGCTTCAGGCCTGGTCGCCGGTTTCGGGGCTGATGGCGGCGATGCCGGTCGCTTCGCTTCCGGCTGCGGCTGTTCGCGGATGGTTTTCACATTCGGGCGCGGACCACCCCCTGGTGAACGGGGCGAAGGCCTGGGCGGTGCCGGGCGTTTGCGCGCACCAATGGGCGGCATGGGAGTACCGCGGGAGTCTTCCGTCACAGGGGCCGTTGCGGCAGGTTCGGGCGCCCTGGGCGGTTGCGGGGCGTGCGGCGGCTTGGCAGCAGGTTTGGCTCCAGCATCGCCAAAGACCCGATCGACGGCGGCATCGACAGCCTCAGCGCCGTCGCCTTCGACGTCGTCCAGTGCCTCGATCTTTGAAAGAATGCCGCTCATCCGGGTCTGTTACCTATGCTTTCCTGTGCTAGTTCGTCGTTTCGGTCAGTGGTTGGTGAAATGCCGGCCCGGACCACTCAGCCAGCCGTTACGCGGCACTGCAAGCATCTGCAATTCAGCACTTTGCTGCGCGTTCGCATCCGTGTCCGGTGCATGCGATGTCCGCTCCGCCAGCGTTTCATATGCCGCATCAAGGTCTTCGGCGTGCGCCATGCCGTTGTCGGTGGCTTCGAGCTTTTTCAGCTTCGCGATCATGGTCTATTCCCCTTTTCGGACGGGCTGTCTAATTTCTCGTGTTCAGGTGTGCGCTCGACCAGACGCGAATTCTCGATGTCGAAAATGCGATCTGCGAGATTGAGCATCGACGGGCGTGGCGTTACCAAGATCAGTGTGACCCGGCCCTTCAAACGCTCGAGCAGATTGCGCAACGTGGAATCGCCGGCGCTGTCCATCGCCGCGTTAGCTTCGTCGAACAACAGCACGCGCGGCTTGTCGACCAGTGCACGGGCAATCGCGATCCGCTGCTTGATGCCTTTCGGCAACTTGTCGCCGGCGCCGTCGCCGACCTTGGTTTCGTAACCGTGCGGCATATGGGCAACAACGTTGTCGAGGCCCAGCAGCCGAGAAATATCGAGCGCTTCATCGATCTTGTTTTCGCGGAACATGGTAACGTTTTCGAGGATCGTACCGTTGAACAGCACGCCTTCCTGAGGCAGATACGCAATCTGGCGACGGATGCTGGACGGATCGTATTCGTGCAAATCCATCCCGTCGGCCAGCACCTTTCCCTGGCTCGGGGCGAATACGCCCATCATGATGTAAAGAAGCGTCGTTTTGCCGCTTGAGCCGGCGCCCGTAATGCCGATGGTCTCGCCTGACTCGATCGTCAGATCGATATCGCGGAAAACCGGGGGCAATTCATCGCCGTCCTTGTCCTTGCCATACGTGAAGGTCATGTTCTCCAGCTTCAGCGTACCGCGGATCGGCGGCAGTTCCGGCAACCCTGGCGGCTTTTCCTCTTCCATGTGGAAGAGTTGGCGGACACGATCCAGAGATAGCTGGATCGACTGAAAGCGGGTCCAGATTCCGACAGCTTTTTGCAGCGGCTGCATGGAGCGACCGGCAAGCATGGTACATGCGGCCAGGCCACCGACGGTCAACTCCCCGTCGATGACGAACGTCGCGCCATAGCCGACAACGCAGAACAGTACGAGCTGCGAAAATAGCGCACCGGTCGAACTGGCCGACGATGAATGCAAAGCCACGTTGTAGTCGGCGGTGGCGCAGGTCTCCTGCAGACGCTCGTAGCGGCGGATCATCTGCTCTTCCATCGCCAGTCCCTTGACCGTGTGAATTCCGCCCAACACCTCGATGATGAAGCTGTAGCGGCGGTCATCGGCCAGCATCCGGTTTTCCAATGCACCACGCAGTTTTTTCCCGACGATCATGGCGGCGATTGCAAAAAAGATGATCAATGCGATCGGCACCAGAACCAAATGCCCGGCCAGGTAATACATGGCGCTCAGGAACAGTACCGCGAACGGCAGGTCGCAGAGCGAAAGAATGGCCTGACCGGCATAGAATTCCTTGAGCGGCCCGAGCGCATTGAAGCGCTCCAGATGCACACCCGATCCTTGCCGTTCATAATCGACAATGGCGACGTTGAGCAGCCTTTCCACAGCGGCGACACCGGCTAGGTGTTCGAACCGGGCGCCCATCCACCCGGACACGTAGGAGCGGCCCTGACGCAGACAGGCTTCGAGAATCAACGCCGAGCCGACACCGACGATCAGCAGGATCAGTGTACCTTCGGCGGAGTTCGGAATGATCCGGTCATACACCTGCAGCAGCGTCAGCGGCATCGCCAGCGCAAGCAGGTTGATGAAGACCGACGCAATGATCAGGTCGAAGAC